>Ga0102944_1000036_pt1 | contig 109846 bp, 106 predicted proteins | sample SalPonD_shore_MG_FD_78172 | JGI IMG/M metagenome (GOLD analysis project Ga0102944, IMG submission 78172) | Salt pond soil microbial communities from South San Francisco under conditions of wetland restoration - Salt Pond MetaG... | ecosystem: Environmental > Aquatic > Marine > Intertidal zone... | reverse complement strand
GTCCTGCTGCACCTCAACGACGAGGTGCGCTCCGCCCTCATCAAGAAGATGGACCCCCAGGAGCTGGTGGCCGCCACCGAGAACCTGGACACCGACGACCTGGCGGACATCCTGCCCGAGATGCCAGGCGACGTGGTGCAGGAAGTCCTGCTCACCATGGAGTACCAGGACCGCCAGCGCCTGGAATCCGTCCTGTCCTATCCGGAGGACACGGCCGGCGGCCTGATGAACGTGGACACGGTCGTGGTCCGCGCCGACATCAGCCTCGACGTCGTGCTGCGCTACCTGCGCCGGCGCGGCGAGATCCCGGAGACCACCGATACCCTGTTCGTGGTCAACCGCGATGGCAAGTATCTCGGGACCCTGTGGCTGACCGACCTGCTCACCAATGCTCCCGACCTGACCGTCGCCGAGGTCATGCACCGCGATGTCGAAGGCATAGCGGCCACCACCTCGGCCCAGCAGGTCGCAAATCTGTTCGAACGGCGCGACCTGGTGACCGCGCCCGTCGTGGACGACGAGGGACACCTGCTCGGTCGTATCACCATCGACGACGTCGTCGACGTTATCCGCGACGAGGCCGAGCATTCGTTCATGAGCATGGCCGGTCTGACCGAGGACGAGGACATGTTCGCCCCCGTGCTGATCAGCACCAAGCGCCGCGCGGTATGGCTGGGCATCAACCTGGTGACCGCCTTCCTGGCCTCCTGGGTCATCGGCCTGTTCGACGCGACCATCAACAAGCTGGTCGCGCTGGCCGTGCTCATGCCCATCGTGGCGAGCATGGGCGGCATCGCCGGCAGCCAGACCCTCACCCTGGTGATACGCGGCATTGCGCTGGGACAGATCAGCAAGTCAAACTCCACGCGCCTGCTGGTCAAGGAACTGGCCGTGGGCTTTTTCAACGGCCTGATCTGGGCCCTGGTCATCGCAGCGGTCGCCGCCCTCTGGTTCAACAATGACATGTTGGGCGTTATCATCGCCGCGGCCATGGTCATCAACCTGATCGCCGCGGCCCTGGTGGGCGTGACGATCCCGCTGGTCCTGCGCCGACTCGGCGCCGATCCTGCGCTGGCTGGCTCCGTGGTGCTGACCACCTTCACGGACGTCATCGGCTTCGCCTCCTTCCTGGGGCTCGCCGCCCTGTTCCTGGTCAAATAGGCGCGCGGCTCCGAGCTGTGCAGGCCGCGCGGCGCGCGGTGGGGCCGCATACCCATTGAGTTTTCGAGGAGACAATGAGCGAAAAATACGACATCACCGTCATCGGCTCGGGTCCCGGCGGCTACCGGGCCGCCATCCTGGCGGCCCTGCGCGGCCAGCGCGTGGCCATCGTGGAAAAGGCGGACTGGGGCGGGTGCTGCCTCAACCGGGGCTGCGTGCCCAAGAAGGCCTGGCACCACAGCGCCCAATTGCTGGCAGCCAACGATGAGCTGGCCAAGCGGGGCCTGCGGGGGCGCCTCGAGGCCGACCTCGCCGGCGCCTGGGATCACCAGGAAGGCGTGGTCGCCACCGTGCAGGACAGCTACATCAACTACATGAAGCGCCTGGGCGTGACCGCCGTGACCGGCCATGCCCGCCTGGGCGATGCCCATACGGTCTGTGTGGCCGACGCGCACGGCACCGAGCAGGAACTGAAAACCGAACACGTCATTCTGGCCACAGGCTCACACCCGTTTTTGCCCGCCGGGGTCGAGCCGGTCAGCGGACGTATCCTCACCACGGACATGCTCTTCGACGAGCGCCCCCCCGAGGGCCGGCGCGTGGCGGTGATCGGCAGCGGCGTCATCGGCACCGAGTTCGCCTTCATCCTGCACATGCTGGGCTGCGAGGTGACCTGGCTGACCGGTTCGGCGCCGCTGTCACGCACCGCATTCAGCCGCCAGGCCCTGGGCACCCTAAAGTCGGCGCTGGCTCGCCACGGCGTGGAGGCGCGCACGGGCGCCCGGCTGGCCGGCACCGAGGTGGTCACGGGAGCGGGCGGCGAGGAGGTCCTGGTCAAACTGGAGGACGGCAGCGAGGTACGCTGCGACTGGCTGCTGCTGGGCACCGGACGGGTCCCCTATACCGAGGGCCTGGGACTCGAGGACCTGGGTATGGCCCTGGACGAGCGCGGCTTCGTCGCACGCAATGACCAGCTGCAGACCAGCGTGCCGAACATCTACGCCATCGGCGACTGCACCTCGGAGCAGATGACCGCCAACCAAGCCCTGGCCGACGCGACGCTGGTCGTGGAGAACATCATCGACGGGGCGGGCCGCGCGCAAGAGCCCGCGTGGGTACCGGAAGCCGTGTACAGCGCCGTGGAGCTGGCCCGTATCGGACTGGACGATGACACGGCGGAAGACGAGGGCTACGAACCGGCCGTGGGCTTCGCGGCCTTTGAGACCTCGCCGCGCGCCCTGGGCCAGAGCGATACGGACGGCTTCGTGCGCCTGCTCGGCGACATGGACAGCGGCGAGCTCCTGGGCGGGGAAATCGTCGGCGCCGAGGCGGCCGAGCTCATTCATTTGCTCTCCACCGCGCCGGACCGCGACACGGCCCTCAAATGGCTGGCCCGGGGGCGCTACAACCACCCCGGACGAGCCGAGGAGCTGCTCAACGCGACCGAGACCATGGCCAGCAAGTGGGGGCTGGAGGATTTCCTGTTCGGGCGCTAAGGCCGCGGCGGCTGCCCGGCCCTATTCACCCGCCATGGTCATACGATCGATGAGCCAGGAACCGGTGTGGACATTCCCGCGGGTGTCGACGTCGCTGCCCACGGCCTGCAGTCCGGTAAACATCTCGCGCAGATTGCCGGCGATGGTCAGCTCTTCGACGGGGTACTGGATCTCGCCGCCCTCGACCCAGAAGCCGGCGGCGCCGCGCGAGTAATCGCCGGTGACCGCGTTCACGCCCTGCCCCATGAGCTCGGTAACCAGCAGGCCGCGGCCCATGGCGCCCAGCAGGGCGGCCTGGTCGCCGCCGCCCGCCGCCGGACCGGCATCGATACGCAGGTTGTGAACCCCGCCGGCGTTGCCCGTGGTCTGGCGGCCCAGGCGGCGCGCCGAATAACTGTCCAGGACGTAGCTCTCCAGCACACCGCCGCGCACCAGGTCGCGGGCCTGGGTCGCCACCCCTTCGTTGTCGAAAGGGGCGCTGCCCAGCGCGCGCGGCAATTGCGGCTGCTCGTGGATATGAACGAAGTCCGGGAACAGCTGCTCACCCAGGGCGTCGAGGAGGAAAGAGGCCCGGCGGTACTGCGCGCCGCCGCCGATCGCCCGCAGCAGCCCCCCCAGCAGCCCCCCGGCCAGCTCGGCGGCGAAGACCACCGGGACCTGCTCGGTGCCCAAGCGGCGCGAGCCCAGCCGGCGCAGTGTGCGCTCGGCGGCCCGTTTGCCCACCGCCGAGGCCGCCTCGAGATCACCCGGCACGCGCGAGACCGAATACCAGTAATCGCGCTGCATCGCCCCGCTTTGCTCGCCGATCACCGCGCAGCTCAGGCTGTGGCGGGTCGTCGGATAGCCGCCGACGAAGCCGTGGCTGTTGCCGTAGACCCGATAGCCCTCGTGGCTGGTCACACTGGCGCCCTCCGAGTTGCGAATGCGCGTGTCCGCGTCCAGTGCGGCCTGTTCGCACTCCAGGGCAAGCGCTACCGCCTCCTCGGCGCCGACGCCCCACGGGTGGAACAGGTCCAGGTCGGGAACCTCACGGGCCATGAGCTCGGCCTCGGCCAGGCCCGCGTAGGGATCGGCGCTGGTATAGCGCGCGATGTCGCAGGCCGCGCGGACGGTCTCGCGCACCGCCTCGGCCCCAAAATCGGTCGTGCTGGCCGAGCCCTTACGCAATCCGCTCTCGCCGGCCGGCGCCGGAAAGTAAACGGTCACACCCAGGCCCTTGTCCCGGTTGTACTCGATCGTCTCCACCTCTCCCAGGCGCACCGTGGCGGACAGGCCGGACTCCGAGCTGGCACCCGCCTCCGCGGCGACGGCCCCCCGGTGCCGCGCCTCCTCGAGGATATCCCCCACGAGGGCGTGCAGGCGCTGGGGATCGAACGAAAGGGTCTGCGGTGCGGATGGAACGACGAGTTGGGACATGCGGGGCCTCGCTTGGGGAAAGGGACATTCTACCGGTCGGGCCGAGGCAGAACAAAGGGCAGCCGATCACAGCGAAGGCGGTCGCCCGAACCTGGGCGCCGGCGGCGAGATTCGGGTGACGCGCCGGCGAGACAGTTGCTAACATCGGCCGATAGGATCACCACACCACACCGGCCATGACGCTGCACCACGACCCGGACCACGACGAAGCCAAGAGCAAGTCCCAGCGCAAACGCGAGGCTGACGCGCTGCAGGAGCTGGGCGAGGCGCTGCTGCGCTTCACCCCCGCCGAGCTCGAACGGGTCGACCTGCCCGCGGCATTGCTCGACGCGCTTCTCGCCGCACAGCGCATCCACCAGCGCAGCGCTCACAAGCGCCAGCTTCAGTATATCGGCAAGCTGATGCGCAGCATCGATCCCGAGCCGGTGCGCCACGCCCTGGATCGTCTCACCGAACATGATCGCCAGAGTACCGCCGAGCTGCACCGCATCGAGCGCTGGCGCGAGCGCCTGCTCGAGGAAGGCGATGCGGCGCTCGGCGAGCTGGTCGACGCCCACCCTGACGCCGACCGTCAACACCTGCGCCAGCTCGTACGCAGCGCCCAGCGCGAGCACCTGGCGAACCGGCCCCCGACCAGCGCGCGGGCGCTGTTCCGTTATCTGCGGGAATTGATGCACGAGGGCGATTGAGCCCCGTGCCGCCATCACTCGGGCCGCGCTTAACCTCGGCCGGCGTGCTTATGGATGGCCCCGACGTTGCCCCAGCGGCTGAGGTCCTCCACCTTCACCCCGACCCACCACAATGGCCCAACACTATCGCGGCTGTATCCGCCCACCAGGTGCTGACCCTCGGCGAGCTGGATGGCCGGCACGAAGGCCTCGGCATCCTCGCGGCGGCGAAAGACATGCCACTGCACAACCGGGCTGCGGCCCGAGCCGTCCGGAAGCGAACGCTCCTGGGTAAGGAAACTGACATCGACCATGGGGAGACCTCCTGGGTCCGGGTATGCGCCTCCCTCAATATTAGGAGACACCGGAGCATTTGCCCAAAGTCGAGCCGGCCGCCGTCGCCGCTCACAGCCTGTTAGAAGAAGGCCATCTTCAGGCCGACGATCAAGAGGAACACGGCGAAGGCCCGTTTGAGCTGGCCGACATTGAGCCGATAAGCCAGCCGGACGCCCAGCGGCGCACACAGCATCGTGGCGGGAACGAGGGCCGCGAAGGCGAGCCAGTTGATATAGCCCGTCGAACCCGGCGGCAGGCCCGGCGCGTGCCAGCCGCCGTAGAGATAACCGGCCGTGGCCGGCACGCTGATGACAAAACCAAACACCGATGAGGTCGCCACGGCCCGATGGATGCGAAACGAGAACATCGTGAGCAGCGGGACCATCACTGTGCCGCCGCCGATCCCCAATAGGGCCGAGATGCCGCCCACGACCACCGCTAATCCGCGCTGCACCCCCGGCCCCGGCAGGTTCTCGAACAGGCTCAGCTCCCGACGAGCACTGATCAGCATATGGGAGGAGACCAGCACCAGCAGTACGCCGAACAGGGTCTTGAGCAGGGTACCGGAAACGTAATGTGCGACCGTCGTCCCGACGGCGACCCCCACCAGGACCGGCAGCACCCATCGGCGCACCAGGGCCGTATCCACACCACCGCGCTGGTAATGCTTGCGCGCCGAGACCCAGGACGTCAGCACGATGGTCGATAAGGAGGTGCCTACCGACAGCGGCATCGCCACGTCGGGGGCAATGCCGTAGACGCTGAAGACGTGAAACAGCAGGGGTACGATCACGATGCCGCCGCCCACGCCGAGCAACCCGGCCAGGACGCCCGCGAACACACCGCAGCCGAGCAGGGCGGCGACCAACCACAGGATATCCATCGGCGGCATCATACCGAAAATCCCGCCGCCATGCCGCCCCCGCTCCACTCGAGCGCGGTATCCACGAGACCACAACCCGGCCGGGGGCACTCGGCGACGGGCCGCTCCGTTATGTCGTTTTCGCTCACACCGTCGGCGCCGTGGTCGGGAATATACTCACCAGCCGATGGCATGGGGAAGCCACGTCGCCAGCAGCGGAAAGGCCATCACCAGCGCCAAACCCAGCAGTTGAATCGCAATGAACGGCATCACCCCGCGGTAGATGTCGCCGGTCTGAACACCCTCGGGGGCAACGCCCTTCAAATAGAACAGGGACCACCCGAACGGCGGCGTCAGGAAGGACGTCTGCAGGTTCATCGCCACCAGCATGCACAACCAGACGATGTCCACGCCTTCGCGCGTAAAGAACGGCAAGACCAGCGGCAGCACGATGTAGCTGATCTCAATCCAATCCAGGAAGAATCCCAGCACGAACAACAGCAGCATCACGAACAGCAGGTCGCCCCAGACCCCGCCCGGCAGAAACTCGAACATGGCATCGATCAAATCATCACCGCCCAAACCGCGGAAGGCCAGGCTGAACACCTGTGCGCACATGAGCACGAACAATGTCATGCCGGTGATCTTGAACGAGGCGACCACCGTCTCGCGCAGGACAGACCAGTTCATGCGGCGTGAGGCGGTGACCAGCGCGAGCGCACCCAGCGCGCCCATCGACGCCGCCTCGGTCGGCGCGGCCACGCCGCCGATGATGGAGCCCAGCACCGCCACGATCAACGCCAGGGGCGGGACCACCACCTTCAGCAGCTCCAGCACCAGACGTCCACGGGACATCTGGTCGCGCTCCTCGAAGGGGATCGGGGGCATTGCCGCCGGTCGGCGCCAGCCCAACAGGAGTATGTAGCCGATATACAGACCGCCGAGGATCAGGCCGGGGACCATCGCCGCGGCGAACAGGGTGCCCACCGAACTGCCGGTGATGTCCGACAGCAGGATCAGCACCAGGCTGGGCGGAATGATCTGGCCCAGCGTACCCGAGGCGCAGATCGTTCCGCAGGCGAGACGCTTGTCGTAGTTTCGCCGCAGCAGCGTGGGCAGCGTGATGAGCCCCACGGTGACCACCGTGGCAGCCACGATGCCGGTCGACGCCCCCATCAGCACGCCGACCATCACGATGGCCATGGCCATGCCGCCGGGGCGGTTACCCGCCAGGTGTCCGACCACATCGAGCATGCGTTCGGCCAGGCGCGACTTCTCGAGCAGTACGCCCATGAAGACGAAAAGCGGTATCGCCAACATGGTGTAGTTGGTCGCGACTCCGAAGATACGCAGCGGCAGCAGGTGAAACAGATCGGTGCCAAAACCCACAAGCCCGAACGCGATACCGCTGGCGGCCAGCGCGAAGGGAACGGGGATACCTGCCAGGATCAGTGCGAACAGGCAGAACACCATTACGACGGACAACGTTTCGGCTCCCATGTCAGCTCTTCTCCCCGGCAGCCAGCTTGACGATACCGTCCAAGAGCATCGCCACGCCCTGAACAGCCACGAGACCGAACCCGAGCGGCACAAAGGCCTTGAGCACGTAGCGTGCCGGCAGCCCGCCCGGATCGGGAGAGCCCTCGTGTACCTGATAGGACATCGCCACGAACTGAAGCGAGACCCCGGCGATGAACAAGGCCGTGGGCACTACCACCAAGAGCGGCGTCAGCACGTCCATCCAACGTTTTGTCCGTTCGCTGTAGTGCTGATAAAAGATGTCCACCCGGACATGCTCACCCTGCTGCAGGGTGAAGGACGCCCCGAGCATGGCCATCACCGCCAGTACGTGCCATTCCAACTCCTGTTCGGCGACCGAACCCACGTGCCAGACATAGCGCGCGATAACATCGCCGGCGACCAACAGCACCAACACGAGCCCGAGCCACGCACTGAGCTTGCCCAGGCGACCGATGAAGCGGTCCAAACGTGCGCTGAGGCGCGCCAGACTCGCGAGCAGCCTGGCGCGGTCAACGCCTCGTTCATCCGCCGTGACGGCCAGTGCGCTGAGGACCGGCCCTTCGGGTGTTGACATCGAACTCCCCCCTACAGCTTCTGGGCGAGGACCACCGCCTCGCTGGTCGACAACCACGCGTCGACCTGCTTCTTGAAGCCGAAGTAGTGGTCATACACTTTCTTGGCAAGCGGGTCCTTGGCCGTCAGACCGGTCAGCGTATCGGAGGTGACCTCGCGCAGGCGTTTGATGATCTGGGGCGAGAGCGTACCGACCTTTACGCCGTGGTTGTCGACAAGGTCCTTCAACGCCTCCGCGTTGTTGGCGTTGCACCAGGCGAAGCTGATCTCGTTGCAGGCCGTCGCAGCGTTCTGGATGATCGCCTGCAGGTCCTTGGGCATGCCTTCCCAAAGCTTCTTGTTGATCAACAGCTCGGTAACGTTGTTCGGCTCGTGCCAGCCCGGCGTGTAGTAATACTTCGCGGCGTTTTGCAGCCCCAGCTTGCGATCGAGATACGGCCCGACAAACTCGGCCGCGTCGATCACGCCGCGCTGCAGCGCCGGAAATATCTCACCGCCCGGCAACAGCTTCACGCTGACACCCAACTGCTCGTAGACCTTGCCCGACAGGCCGGGGATGCGCATACGCAACCCCTTGAAGTCCTCCACGCTCTTGATCGGCTTGCGGAACCAGCCGGTCATCTGCATGCCGGTATTGCCCGCCGCGAAGGCCTTGAGGCCGAAGGGCGCATAGACCTCGTCCCACAATGCCTGACCGCCGCCTTGAGACAGCCAGGCATTGGTGCCAAGCACGTCCATGCCAAACGGCACGTTGGTAAAAAACTGCGCGGCGAAGGATTTACCGGCCCAGAAATAGGCATTGGCCCAGTTCATGTCGACGGTGCCTTCGCGCACCGCGTCGAAGCCGCCCAGCGCCGGAATCAACTCACCGGCCGCATAGAATTTGATCTTCAGGCGGCCGCCCGACATCGACTCGACGCGTTTGACGAAGTCCGTGGCACTGCCCGGTCCCGTGGTATAGAACGGCGAGCCCGGCGGATAGGCACTGGTCATCTTCAGGTGATAGGTCTTCTTCGAATCGGCACGCACGATGGCCGGCGCGCCCAGCGTGCCCGCCGTCGCAGCGGCCGCCAATCCACCCTTGAGAAACTTTCTACGGTCTAGGCTCATGCTGTTCTCCCCACTGTGAGTTCCAATGTCGGTCCCGATGGTGTCGGTGCAAGGCCCCGTCCCGGTGCCGACCGGACCGCCGGGGCCTGCTTCGATTACGATGCCGGGCAAACGTTGGCGGCGTTTCATCCTGCCGTTTGTCAACCGCTCGCCGGGCGACTACCCCGTGTTGAAGTGCAACGGTTGTGCCAGCTCACGCAAAAGCCTGGTATCTCGTTGATACGTATTGATTTCGTACCGAATCGCCGTCGCTGCCGAGGCGTTTACAATCGAACTTTCTGCACCAGCGTGGCACGAGCGCCAGCGACACCGATGTGCGTGCAAAATGGCGGCATGCAACGGCTCCGACAAAACAACTGCATCGATGACCGCGCCGTGGAAATGCAAATGGCATACGTTGGGGCGCTCAGCAGAACAATCGGCAGTGGAAGGCACGCGGCCCCGTGCACCGCTTGGGTGCGCGACACGGCAGCTGCGCCACGATGGGTCGCACGGCGGCGCCGTACTTTACATTCGGAGCGCGGCACCGGGCGGCCGTGAGCGCGCCGCGTGCGGCGGCGACGAGGGCAGAATCAACGCCCTAGGTGAGCACAGCGGGACGGACGGAGACCGCAGGACACACTGGCATGGAAGCTGCAATTGACGGTACAGCGCCGTGCGGCGCGTCGCGGCACGGACAAACCAACTCCACTACCCGACCAAGGTGCGCCCCGATCATGAACGCATTGGATACCAAAATTCTCGGCCTGCTGATCAAGGACGGTCGGCTCTCCTTTGCCGAGATTGCCCGCGCGCTCGGCGTCTCGCGCGCGCACGCGCGCGAGCGCGTGCAGCACCTGCTCGACGAGGGCGTCATCGAGCAGTTCACCGCGGTGGTGAACCCCGAGAAGCTCGGCAAGGCCGTGTCGGCCTTTTTCGACGTGAAGGTCTCGCCGCAGGGAATCAGTGACGTGGCGAACGAGCTGTCGCAGCAGCCGGAGGTCGTCAGTCTCTACATCATGAACGACATGCAGAGCCTGCACATGCACACGCTCACAGAGGACATGGATGTGCTGGAGCGCTTTACCGGGAAGTTTCTGTTCTCACGCGAGCACATCGTGAGCGTGGACTGCAAGACGCTGCTCAGCCGCCTGAAGAACCGCCGCGGCGGTCCGCGCTTGTAGGCTGGAGCCTTGAGTGGAAGTGATTCGAACGGGTCGAACGGCGCCGACCGATCAGCTGCCGGTGCCGCCGACCGTCAGACCGTCGATGCGTAGCGTGGGCTGGCCCACGCCCACGGGCACGCTCTGGCCCTCCTTGCCGCAGGTGCCGATACCGCCGTCGAGCGCCAGGTCGTTACCCACCATCGACACGCGTGTGAGCACGTCCGGCCCGTTGCCGATCAGCGTTGCTCCCTTGACCGGACGGGTGACCTTGCCGCCCTCGATGAGATAGGCCTCGCAGGCGGAGAATACGAACTTGCCCGAAGTGATATCGACCTGCCCGCCGCCGAAGTTCACGGCATACAGGCCCTTGTCGACCGAGGCGATGATCTCGGCCGGATCCGATTCGCCGGCCAGCATGTAGGTGTTGGTCATACGCGGCATGGGCAGGTGGGCGTAGGACTCGCGCCGGCCATTGCCGGTCGGCGCCATACCCATGAGACGCGCGTTGAGCTTGTCCTGCATGTACCCCTTGAGCACGCCGTTTTCGATGAGCACGGTCTCGCTCGTCGGTGTGCCCTCGTCATCGATATTGAGCGAGCCCCGCCGATCGGCCATGGTGCCGTTATCGACCACCGTACACAGGGGCGAGGCCACCCGTTCGCCGAGCCGGCCCGAAAAGGCCGAACTGCCCTTGCGATTGAAGTCGCCTTCCAGGCCGTGACCCACCGCCTCGTGCAGCAGCACGCCCGGCCAGCCCGCTCCCAGGACAACCGGCATGGTCCCGGCCGGCGCCGCCACCGCCTCCAGGTTGACCAACGCCTGGCGCACCGCCTCGCGGGCGTAGCCCAGACCGATGTCGCCGTTGCGGAAATACTCGTAGCTGATGCGCCCGCCGCCGCCCGAAGAACCTTGTTCGCGGCGCCCGCCGTCCTCGACGATGACGCTGGCGTTGAGTCGGACCAGGGGCCGCACGTCGGCGGCCAGCGTCCCGTCGCTGGCGGCGACCAGGATCACCTCGTGCACGCCCGCCAGGCTGACCACGACCTCCTTGACACGGGTGTCCTGACGCCGCGCCTCGGCATCGAGCTCGCGCAGCAGCGCCACCTTGTCGTCGGCACTCAGCGACTCCAGGGGATCCACGGGGAGATACAGACGATGACCGGCGCCGCCCTGCCAAGCCTGGACGCGGCCCTGGCGGCCGCTGCGCGCGATCGCCCGCGCGGTCTGGGCCGCCTGGGTCAGGGCGGGCAGGACGATTTCGTCCGAGTATGCAAAACCGGTCTTCTCGCCGCTGATGGCGCGCACGCCCACGCCCTGCTCGATGTTGTGGCTGCCCTCGCGCACGATGCCGTCCTCGAGGACCCAAGACTCGTGCCGGCTGGTCTGAAAATACAGGTCCGCGCTGTCCACGGCATGGCCGAGCAGTTGGTCGAGAACCTCCTGCAGGTCGTGATCGCCGAGGCCGGCGGGCTCGAGCAGTGCGGAACGGGCGGTATCGAGAGGGTCGTGGTTCATGGCAGTGTGCAGGGTATCTTGCGGTGTTCGAGTGTCGGGAAGCTGCGCCGGATGGCCTGGACGCGGTCCAGGTCGATATCGGCGATTACGAAACCGGATCCGCGCGGCAGGCGGTCCAGTACCACACCCCAGGGATCGACGATCATGGTGTCACCGTGCGTCTCCCGGCCGTTGACGTGGTAGCCGCCCTGGGCCGAAGCAACAACGTAACACAGGTTTTCAATGGCGCGCGCACGTACCAGCGGCTCCCAATGCGCCCGCCCCGTGACGGCCGTAAAGGCCGCAGGCATCGCGATGACCTCCACGCCCTCCTCGTGCATGCGCCGAAAGAGCTCCGGGAATCGCAAATCGTAGCAGACGGCCAACCCCAAACGCCCGAAGGGAGTGTCGGCAACCACGACCTCGTTGCCCGCCTCGATGGTTTCCGATTCGTTGTATTGCTCGCCGCTCTCCTCGAGGGTGACGTCGAACAAGTGAACCTTGTCGTAGCGCGCGACGCGCGCCCCCCGCTCGTCGAACAGCAGACAGGCGGCGCGCACCTTCTCGGCCACGCTCGCCTCGAGGGGCACAGTGCCTCCGACCAGCCAGACCCGGTGCTTGTCGGCCTGGGCGGCCAGGAAGTCCTGAATCGGCCCGCTGCCGTCGGGCTCGCGCACGGCGACCTTGTCCAACTCGGTCATCCCCATCAGGGCGAAGTTCTCGGGAAGCACCACCAGCTCGGCGCCGGCATCCGCGGCACGGGCGATGAGTCGGCCGGCCTCGTTGAGATTGGCGCCGACGTTGGGGCCAGAGGCCATCTGGATGGCCGCAACGCGCCTCACGAACCGCTTCCGGGCGTGACCAGCGGGGCACGCACGTCCAGCTCGATGGTATCGGCGCTGTGGCTGCCGGGCACGAGCTCAATACGCTGGGAGGACAAACCGAGCGAGACCAGCCATGCGCGCAGCTCATTTGCCCACAGGCTGCCCTCGTCGCCGCCCGGGAAACGAATAATCAGATGACTGCCGCGCTTGGCGTCCAGTTCGCGCATCGCCGCCGAGACGGCCGGCATTCGCAGGATCACATCCCCGCGGCGGGGAACGGCCCATTGGTCGGCGTTCAAGACCAGGGGCGCGGCGCCAGCCTGCACGCAGAAACCAAGGCCCAACAGGCACCACAACGGTAGGCTCTTCATGGCCGGCAGGATATCACAGATGCGTTCGCCCTTGGCAGCGGGGCCCCGCTCCCCTGCGCGGGCCGGTTCAATCCCCGCCGTCGAGCGCGGGCTCGCCGTTGTCCTGCGCGGACTGGCGCGATGCCGGTTTCTTGGGCTGGGCCAAACGCTTGATTACCGGGTCATCCCAACTGCCGGTGATCTTGTACTGGTATTGGGCCGCCTTGTCGATCTCGGACTTGAACAGCTTCTGGAACAGCAAGATGATGGCCCCGGCCTGGGCGCCCCAGGCCAATCCCCCCGCCACCGGCAGGGTATTGCCCACCTCGGGGACGACGGTGACCAACTGATCGTAATCCCGCGCCGCCAGGCCGGTCCGGCCCTGCACCAGAATCCGTGCCGAGGGGCTCTTCATAATCAGATTGTTGGTCTTGGCGTTGCCGGCGTCGATTTGAAACGTTCCGGTAATCGAATCGAAGCTGAAGCCCTTTTTGAACACGTCGCCGAAATCCAGGGTCAGGCGGCGCGGCAGAGCCTGCAGACTCAGCAGACCGAAGATGCGTCCGGCCCCCGGATCGATGTCCTCCATGGTCCCGTCCTTGACCGAAACATCCATCCTGCCGTAGAGGCGTTTGAAGGAAAAGTGAAACGGTGAGTCCGTCCACGTCAAATCCATCTTCGAGTCGGTGGTTCCCCCTTTGATGACCGCCGCCAATCCCAAGTCTCGCAGGAAGCCTCCCAAGTCCTCGCTCTTGAGCCGGGCATTGACAGTGGTGGCTTGAGCGCCATGGTTACTCTGCCACTGTCCCCGAGCGGTAATCGTCGTCTTCGGCCGGACGAGGCGCATCGAGCGCAGCGTCAGCCCGGCAGGCTGGCGTGCGGTATCGAAGCTGAGGTCGCCGAGGTCGATCCCGTCGTAGCGCAAATCGCGAATTTGTCCGCGCACCACCGGAAAATGCCGTGGATCGGTCTGCGTTCGATTCGCGCCACCGGCCGCCTTGCGAAGGCGTAGACGATCCATATCGAAAATCACCGGCATATCGAGCGCCACAGAAGGCGCCGCGGACTTGCCGCCGAACCAGGGCGCGAGCACCTTACGCCACTGGGCCAGGGACAGCTTGTCGATACTTCCGACGATGCGCACACTGTCGTCGGGCGGCAGGCTGGCGTGCCCGCCCCCAAAGCGCGCCTCCCCCTTGAGAAAACGCAAACGTCCCCGCTCCTTGTTCACGGCAAGCGCCACCGAGGCCAGGTCGCCCAGACCAAGACGCAGGTCGGTGCGACCGTGGCGCATGAACCTCGCGTCGAACACCGCCATGCATTGATCGCCGAGCGGCTTGTACAGGGGCGCCGGCAGGTCGATGGCGGCGTCTTTCAGTCCCGCGGTCACGCGCAGCGTCACCGGCGGTCCGTCTTTGCCCTTGCCGTGATTGAGCGTCAACTGCGCCTGCCAGTCGGCCCGCCCCTTCACGTCGTTCAACAAGGGCAGGTCTGCATGGCGCTTGGCGATGGTGTCGGTGTCGACTCGCCCCCGCGCGCTGATGAAGGTCTGGTCGCTGCCCGCGGTGGACGGCGTATAGACCTCGAATTCCGCCGGCCCTCCCATGACCCGGCCCTCGATGCCGGTGGTCGACTGGTCCTTGTCCGTGAAATGCACGACGCCATTGAGGTCCGTGATATCGAGCTTGCCGTCCAAAAGGGTTACGGAACTGTTGTGCAGGCCCAACTGCCCGGCGACGCGCAGCGGGTGTTTCGCCTTGACGCGTTTGGACAGCGGAATGCGCAGCTTCAGCTCGGTCGTGCTCGTTCCGCCCACTCGGAGCGCCTTCAAGGTATCGGAGGCCGATGCGGCAATCGGGCTCTCCGCGAGAAAACGCACCGCGTCGGCCGTCGATCCCTGGATCCGCCCGCTGGTCACCAGCAGCGGATCCTTGAACTGTGCGATCCGGGCGCGCACACCCTTCAGCTCGCTATCGAAGACCTTGCCGCTGGACACCCGGATATCCATACCCTGGCCGGTGAACGTGGCGTCGGCGGCGGCGTGAGTGAATACCGGCCAGCCCTCGTGGTAATCGAGCGTCACGTTCCGGGCGTGGAACTTGACCTGGAATTGCCCGCGGTGATCGGCATAAGGAAAGTCCGCCAGGCGGCCGTTGAACACCATGCCGCCGTCAGTGACCTCGCCGGCGCGGAAGGCGCGGTCGAGCCACTCTACCGTGTGCGGCTTCATGATCCGGGCCGGAAGGAACTGTGGCACCCGCGTCACATCACTCAGGCGAAACTCGCTTTGCAGATCGATATAAGGCGAGCCGCCGTCGTCCGGGACTTCGAGCAGCAGATCCGAGCGCGTCGTCGCCGCGCCGGTATCGGCAACCATCTGGCGAGCCGACAGATTCCAGACACCGTCGCGGTGGGTCCAGTCCAGATCGGCAACGAGGCGATCGAAATCCAGATCCTGGCGAAACAGCTTGGGAAACTTCAGGCTCGCGTCGGTCGCGTCGAGTTTCAGCCCGCCGTGATGCTCGTCCAGCCACACACCGCCGCTCAGGTGCGCAAAACCCGGGATACGGCCATAGGGCTTGATGCCCAGGTCGGAAAAACGGGCCTGCGCCCGGTAGGTCGCGGGGGGCCCGTCGCCGGGAGTGTCGACGTGGACATGGATGCCGTTGATATCGCCGCGCGGCTCCAAGCGCTGCAGCCAGGTCTGCGTGCGCTGGTCGAGCTTATGACTCTTGAGCAAAACGGCGGCGAGATCGTCGAGGCGCAGGAAGTTCGCCTTGATATCCAGCCCCGGTGTCTGGCCCGGCGCCTGAGCGGTACGCACGATACTGACGCCGGTCTCCGGCCAGATGGACTGACCGCGGGCCACATGCAGCCGGTGCAGGTCCAGCGTCCAACCCTGTATGCTGCGCCGCCAGTTGAAATTGCCCCCCAAGCGCTCGAGCTCCAGGGGGTCCTGGTGCCCGAGCGCCTCGAGCACAATGTTGGACGCCTCGGCACTGCCCTCCAGACTTTGGAGCGCACCGCCTCGCCAGCCGCCCCACAGCGTGAGGTCGATGTCGCCGCGGCGCATCGCGATACCGCCGAGGCTCGGTGTGATACCCAGCTGACCGAGGTGCAGGCCCTCGCCTCGCGCGTAGAACTCGCCCTGCAGGGAGGTTGGGTCGTTCACATCGCCCGTGGCATCCACGGCCAGGCTCAGGCGCCGACCGATACGCTCAGGCAATGTGACATTGAAATCGAGCTGGTGGCGTTTGCCCGAGTTGCGAAGGCGCATATTGACGTTGGAGAAATCCAGCGTACCCTGCCCGCGCTTCAGGTCCCGCCAATGGACCTCGCTGTCCTTGATCGCCAACACGTCGCGTTGGAAGAGCCACGCCGTGAGCTGGGCGGCGGCCTCGTCACTCGTAGAACCGCCTCCGCCGGACGACAGCGAGGCCACGCGCATGCCGCGCACCACGAAGCGCCCGTCCTTGTAACGGGTGACGCCCAGGTTCGCCCCAACGACCGTGAGATCGGTGGGGACCAGGCGCCACTGGCGCAGGGAGGCCAGTAGTCCGATACCCACCCGGGCCTCGTCGAAGCGAATGATCGCCCGTCTGCCCCCGCGGTCCATCAGGCGCACGTCCTTGAAGGTCAGCGTCGGGGTGAAGCCCTCGAGCGTGGCATCCATGGTCGCGATTTGAACGGGCTGGCCGAGCAGGGTGCTCGCCCACTGCTCCACGTGCTGGCGATAACCCTTGGCCTCGGGCAACAGCAGGCGCGCGGCGGTGATCGCCACCGCCAGCACGATGACGAATACCACGAAGGTGTACCAAAGATAGGCCGTAGTCCTACGGACCAGTGTGCGGTGCCGCGTCATCGCGATAATGTCCAGACGTTCCGGCCGCAGCCCACCGGGCCCGGCCCTCGCCGTTCACTTCTCCCCTAATCAGTGTAACCCGAGTGTGCGGGGCGCACCTTGACGTCCGTACCACTTCGGCGGCCACGGCACATCGACAGGGGCCGCGCCCGAGCCGTTGCCAACGTACTCGGCCTGGCATCGGAACGCGATCTCTCAAATCAGCACGACGTCGTACTGTTCCTGGGTATAGAGGGACTCCACCTGGAACTTGATGGTTTTGCCGATGAATTCCTCGAGCTCGGCGACGCTGGTCGACTCCTCGTCGAGCATCAGGTCGACCACCTCCTGCGAGGCGAGCACGAGCAGCTGTTGGGTGTCATATTGGCGCGCCTCGCGCAGGATTTCACGAAAAATCTCGTAACAGACAGTTTCGGCCGTCTTCAGCGAACCGCGCCCGTTACAGGTTGGACAGGTCTCGCACAGGATATGTTCCAGGCTCTCTCGGGTGCGTTTGCGCGTCATCTCCACCAGACCGAGACTGGAGACCTCGCTGATATGGGTCTTGGCGTAATCGCGCTCCAGGCTGCGTTCCAGGGCACGCAGTACCTGGCGCCGGTGCTCCAGGTCGGACATGTCGATAAAATCGATGATGATAATACCGCCGAGATTGCGCAGGCGCAGCTGACGCACGATGGCCTGGGCCGCCTCCAGGTTGGTCTTGAAGATCGTCTCCTCGAGGTTGCGGTGCCCGACGAAGGCACCCGTATTGACGTCGATGGTCGTCATGGCCTCGGTCTGATCGATAATCAAATACCCGCCGGACTTGAGCTGCACCTTGCGCTCCAAAGCCTTCTGGACCTCGTCTTCCACGCCGTAGAGATCGAAGATGGGGCGCTCGCCCGGATAGTACTCGACGCGCCCGGCCAGCTCGGCGATGAACTTCGAGGCGAATTTGTGCACCCGCTGAAACGTCTCGCGCGAATCGATTCGCACCTTCTCGATGGCGCTGCCGACCAGGTCGCGCATGGTGCGCATCACGAGGGGCAGATCCTCGTGTACCAGGCTGCCGCTGGCCTCGCCCCCGCTGCGCTCCTGAATCTCGCTCCACAACTTGTGCAAAAAGCGCATATCCGCACGCAGGGCCTCTTCGCTCACCCCTTCGGCCACCGTGCGCACGATGTAGCCGCCTGACGCGAACTCGGGCGCCGCGGCACGAACCAGTTCCTTCAGGCGGGTACGCTCCTCCTCGGCCTCGATCTTCTGGGACACACCGATGTGGGCGTTTCCGGGCATGAACACGAGAAATCGCGAGGGGATCGAGATATGGGTAGTCAGACGGGCGCCCTTGGTGCCCAGAGGATCCTTGATGACCTGTACCAGCAGGTCCTGTCCCTCGCGCAGCAGCCCGGTGATGCTCTCGGCACCGCGGCCGTTGTCCTCCTCCTTAGCTTCGCTGGCCGGCACCATCACGTCCGAGGCGTGCAAAAAGGCGGTCCGCTCCAGGCCTATATCGACGAAGGCGGCCTGCATGCCGGGCAGGACACGGCACACGCGGCCTTTGTAGATGTTCCCGACCAGCCCGCGCTTGCGCGCTCGTTCTATATGCACTTCCTGCAGGATGCCGTTTTCGACGAACGCGACGCGCGTCTCCTGCGGTGTGACATTGATCAGCAACTCCTCACTCATCGGCGGCTGCACAGTCATTCCCTAGTTCGTTGGTATTGTTCTGCTCGAGGGGGTCTATACCGGCGTCATACAACAGCTCGGCGGTCTCGTACAGGGGCAACCCCATCACCCCCGAATAGCTGCCCTCCAGGTGACTGACGAACAGTGCGCCGTGCCCCTGAATGGCGTAGGCCCCGGCTTTGTCACGGGGCTCGCCCGTGGACCAATAGGCCACGCACTCGGCCTCGGTAAGTGGGCGAAACGTGACGCGGCTGGCGCTGAGTCGGGTCGCTTCCCTCTCACCGACCATCGCCACGGCGCTCAGCACGCGGTGGCTGCGGTCGGACAATCGGCGCAGCATCGCCAGTCCATCGTCGCGATCGCGCGGCTTGCCGAGTATTTCACCGTCGACCACCACCGCGGTATCGGCCCCGAGCACGGGGCGGGCCAACCCTTCGGGACGACCCGCCAGCGCGCCCCGTCCCACCAGCGCCGCTCGGCCCGCCCGCGCCTTGGCGAGCGCGAGGCGCAGCACGAAGGTCTCCGCCGACTCGCCGGGGAGGGCCGACTCGTCGACCGGCGCGCTCACCAACTCGTAGCGTACGCCGATCTGCTCCAGCAGCGACCGGCGCCGCGGCGAAGAGGACGCGAGATAGAGCTGCGGGTCGCGGCCCGCCTCGGCGTCAGTGCGGGGCTCGACGTCGACATTCACCATAAAGACACCTTATCACACCCCTCTGGCGATGACGGGCGCCCGCGCCGGGGACAGGGTGGCGGCCAAACGCGCAGCGCAGTCGACCCCGCATGCACCGGGCTTCAGCGACCGGCTAGCCGGCGCGGTGGTAAGGATGGTTTCCGAGAATGCTGGCGGCGCGATAGAGCTGCTCGGCGAGAACGACCCGCACCAGGGGGTGTGGCAGGGTAAGCGGCGAGAGGGACCAGGCCAGATCGGCCCGGGCCCGGCACGCCGGCGCCAGTCCTTCGGGCCCGCCGACCAGCAGCGCGACATCGCGCCCCGCCTGCATCCAGTCCGCCAGCTCGCGCGCCAGGCGCTCGGTGCTCCACGCGCGCCCATCGACCTCCAGGGCGATGACGTAGGCGCCCTTGGCGACGGCCGCGAGCATGCGTTCCCCTTCCTGCGTGACGGCTCGCGCCACGTCGGCCCCACGACCGCGCTTGGCCGGTGCAATCTCCGTCAAGCGCAAACGACAGGCCGCGGGCATGCGCTTGGCATAGGTTGCAAACCCCTCTTCCACCCAGGCCGGCATGCGGTTTCCGACCGCGATCAGATGCAGCTCCACGGCACCCCCTCGGCTAATCGCCCTGGACGGGCCTCAGGGCCCGGTCGAGGCGTCCGGGCTCGAATCGCCCCACAGTTTTTCGAGGTTGTAGAAGTCCCGAATCTCCGGCTGCATGATGTGCGCGACCACGTCGCCGAGGTCGACCAGCACCCAGTCACCGGTGCGCTCGCCCTCGACCCCCAGAGGCTGCACGCCGTTTTCCTTGGCCTTTTCGATGACGCTGTTGGCCAGTGACCGGACCTGGCGATCCGTGTTGCCCGTGGCGATCACCATGATGTCGGTGATGCTGGACTTGCCGCGCACGTCGATGACGTGGATGTCGCGGGCCTTGATGTCCTCCAGCGCTTCGACTACCAGGTCGCGCAGGGCTTCGATTGTCAAACTCACGTCGGTTTCACCCATAGATATGTTGTCGCTGAATCAGTTGCCAAACACCCTCCGGCACCAGGTAGCGCACGCTGCGCCCTTGCGCGAGTGCGGCCCGTATGCGGCTCGCCGCGATGTCCAAGGGCGTGACCGGCACGAACGCGATACGCCCGGCGGGCGCCTCGTGCAGCACACGCGGCTCGTCGGTCAGCCGGGCCGATACCTGCGTCGCCAGTTCGCCCGGCGCCTGCCCGGGCCGCCACGCCCAGCCGGGTCGGTGCATGACGGCAATGTGGGCCAGCTCGCTCAAGGACTTCCAGCGATGCCAGCTCGGCAGGCCGAGGAAGGCGTCCATCCCGAGGATCAGACACAGCGGTGTCCGGCCGAGCTCGGTGCGCAGTGACTCCAGGGTGTCCACCATATAGGACGGTCCCGGTCGGCGTATCTCGCGATCGTCGAGCCGGAAGGCGGGCTCGCCGTCGAGTGCCGCGCGCAGCATCGCTACGCGCTGGCGCGCACTGGCGTGCGGCGTCACCCGGTGGGGCGGGATTCCGCAGGGCACGAAGCGCACGCTGTCCAGCGCGAGCGCCTCGCGCACCTCCAGCGCCGCGCGCAGGTGCCCCAGATGAACGGGGTCGAAGGTTCCGCCGAAGATACCGGTGGCTTGCACTGTCTCGAGACTCAAGTCCGCATGCGGCCCGCGCCAGCGCGCGTGCGGCTCGCCGGCATCGGACGACAGACAGGAAGATCGCGCGGCACGACGCCGCTCGGCCCGCTAGGAAAGGTCATTCGCGAATGTGACCGTCACCGATAACGATGTACTTCTGCGAGGTCAGGCCCTCCAGCCCCACCGGGCCGCGGGCGTGGATCTTGTCCGTGCTGATGCCGATCTCGGCGCCCAGGCCATACTCGAAACCGTCCGCGAACCGCGTCGAGGCATTGACCATGACCGAGCTCGAATCGACCTCGGTGAGAAAGCGCCGAGCGCGAGTCAGGTCCTCGGTGACGATGGACTCGGTATGTCCCGAGCTGTGCGCGTGGATATGCTCGATGGCCGCATCCAGCCCGTCCACCACCCGGATAGAGAGAATCGGCGCGAGGTATTCGGCATCCCAATCCTCCTCGCTCGCCGCATTGATTCCGGGCAGAATCGCACGCGTCGCCTCGCACCCGCGCAGCTCCACACCGGCCGCCTGATACATCTCGCCAAGCTCGGCCAGCACCTGCTCGGCGACCGCCCGGTCCACCAGGAGCGTTTCCATGGTGTTGCAGGTCCCGTAGCGCTGCGTCTTGGAATTGTAGGCAACGCGCACCGCCTTGGCGCGGTCGGCCTTGGCGTCGATGTAGACGTGACAGACCCCGTGCAGGTGTTTGATGACCGGCACCTTCGCCTCGGCGCTGACGCGCTCGATGAGGCTCTTGCCCCCGCGCGGCACGATCACGTCGACATAGTCCTTCATGGTGATCAGCTCGCCGACTGCGGCGCGATCGGTGGTCTCCACCACCTGCACGGCGTCGGCGGGCAGGCCCGCTTCGGCCAGGCCCGTGCGGATACAGGCGGCGATCGCCTGGTTGGAATGGATCGCCTCGGAGCCCCCGCGCAAAATGGCGGCATTGCCCGCCTTCAGGCACAGGCCGGCGGCATCGGCCGTCACGTTCGGGCGCGACTCGTAGATAATTCCGATGACGCCCAGCGGCACGCGCATGCGCCCGACCTGGATACCCGACGGGCGCGACTTGAGCTCGGCGATCTCACCGACAGGGTCGGGCAGTGCGGCGATCTGGCGCAGGCCCTCGGCCATGGCGGCGATACGATCGGTATTCAGCTCGAGCCGATCCAGCAACGCCGCATCCAGGCCGTCGGCCCGTCCGGCGTCCATATCGCGCTGGTTCTCGACCAGCAGCGCATCGGTCGAGCCCTCGATGGCCGCGGCGATCGCCTGCAAGGCGCCATTCTTGGGGCCCGTGCCGGCACGCGCGAGCGCCCGCGAGGCGGCGCGCGCACGCTCGCCGACCTCCCGCATGTATTGCTTCACATCCACTTTCAGATCCATCGCAGCTACCGTCAGGGTGAGGGGCCGGGCAGCTCAATCCCGGCCATGGCCTCCGCTAATTGTAACAACTCCTCCCAGGGGCTGCCCGCCGCCGCGCCTTTCACCACGCGATCCGCGTGCCCGCACTGCGCGAGCAGCGCCCGCCAGCGGCCGGCGGAATGGCGGCGCAGGGCCTTGCCGACCAGCGGCTTGCGCTTGTCCCACACCCGCTGACGGGCCATGGCCGCATCCGGGCCGGCCCCGTGCTCGACCTCGAAGGCCATGGCAGCCAGAGCCCGCACCTCGCGCGCCAGGGCCCACACCACCAGCACCGGCGTGACTCCCTCGGCCCGCAGGCCGTAGACGATCCGCGCGGTGCGCGCGGCATCGCCGGCCAGTGCGCTGTCGACCAGCGCAAAGACATCGAAGCGGGCGCTGTCGGCGACCATGTCAGCCACCGCATCGGCGCTCACCGGGCCCGGGCCGTGCAGCAGCAGGAGCTTTTCGATCTCCTGGTCGGCGGCCAGCAGATTGCCCTCGACCTGCTCGGCCAGCATGGAGACCGCGGCGGGGTCGGGCTGCAGCCCCCTGGCCTGCATGCGCCGGCCGATCCACGCCGGCAGGCGCCCGGGCTCCACGGGCCAGACCTGGACGATGACGCCGGCCCCTTCCAGCGCCTTGAACCACTTGCTGCGCTGCTGTTGAGCGTCGAGCTTGGGGCAGGTGACGAGCAGCAGCACGTCCTCGGGCCGCGCCTGGGCGTACTGGACCAGGGCCTTGGCCCCCGCGTCCCCGGGCTTGCCCGTCGGCAGGCGCAGGTCCACCAGCCGGCGTTCGGAAAACAGCGACAGGGTGGTCGTCGAGGCGAGCAGCGCCGACCAGTCGAAACCGGCCTCGACGTGCAGCACCTCGCGCTCGGCGCAGCCGTGGGAACGGGCCGCGGCCCGGATGGCGTCGCCCGCCTCCCCGACCTGCAGCGGCTCGTCGCCGCTGACCATATAAATAGGTGCAAGCCCCCGGGCGAGGTGGGCCTCGAGCTGATCGTAGCGCAGCTTCATCGCTGCCGCAGTCCTACACCGCCGCACATTTCAGCGGCCCGCCTGTTTCAAGGCACTGTCGATACGCCGCAGCATCTGGCGCACGGCAAAGCCGATCATGTCCCCGCGCAGCTGCGCCTCCTCGTTGCCCTTGGCCAGGACGCTGTTGGGGTCGAACGTGTAATCCCGCGCCAGACTCACGCTCTGGCGCGGCACCAGCACCTTGCCCTCGGGATTGCGCACCTCGAAGGCCAGATGATACGTAAGCTCATATTCGTTGACCTGGCCGGACCGATTGACGGACAGGACCCGCCGGCGCACCTCGTTTCGGTCAATCACCAAAATGGCGGTGGCGCTTGCCCGCTCCTCGGTCTGGCGCGAGCCGGCGGACTCGAGCGAGCGGGTGATCTCGCGCCCGAGCTCACCCAGGGCCGGCGCCCCCTGGACGTAGACGACGTCCATCTGCGCGGGCAAATCGACGGCGGCGCGCAGGTGAAACCCGCACCCGGAGAGGAGCGCCACCAGCGCAACGCCCAGCGCCCGCAGCGCGTACGAGGCCGCCGGTGCTCGCGCACCGCGCACCTGCCTGCCTGCGGGATCGCCCCGGACAGCGGCCATCACACGACCACGTTGACCAGCTTGCCGGGCACGACGATCACCTTGCGAATCCCCTTGCCCTCGATAAAGCGCTGCACGTTCGGTTCGGCCAGCGCCGCCTGTTCAACGGCATCGCGTGCCGCATCGGCGGACACCTCGATGCTGCCGCGCAGCTTGCCGTTGACCTGCACCACCAGCTTCAGCGTATCGCGCACCAGGGCCGTCTCATCGGGCTCGGGCCACGGCGCGTCGATCACCGCCTCGGCCTGACCGAGTCCGACCACCGGCCACAGGGCGTGGGCGATGTGGGGCACGATGGGCGCGAGCAGGCGCAGCAGGATATCGACCGATTCGAACAGAACCGCCTGATAACCGAGATTCCGGCTCAGGGGCTCATTGTCCGCGCGGATGGCCTGATCGTTCCTGGGCAGGCCGCCGATCACGTTCATGATCTTCATGCAGCCGGCGACCACGGTATTGAACTGGTACTTCTCGAAGTCGCGCACGGCCTGCGCCAGGCAACCGTGCACCTCGGCGCGGGCCTTCTTCTGCTCGTCGGTCAGCGTGGTCCAATCGAATCCCTCGACCAGGGTGCGGCGCTGGTCCGCGGTTTCGTAACCGAAGCCCTCGCGGTATTCCGGTTTGGCGGCGAGCGCCCACAGGCGCTTGAGAAAGCGAAAGGCACCGGCCACCGCCTCGTCCGACCACTCCAGCGACTGCTCGGGCGGCGCGGCAAACATCATGAACAGGCGTGCCGTATCGGCGCCGTATTCCTCGATGAGCGCCTGGGGGTCGACCGTGTTGCCCTTGGACTTGGACATCTTCGCCCCGTCCTTGAGCACCATGCCCTGGGTGAGCAGCCGGGTGAAGGGCTCGTCGTTGGCGAGCAGGCCGGCGTCGCGCATGAGCTTGTTGAAAAAGCGCGCGTACAGCAGGTGCAGGATGGCGTGCTCGATACCACCGATATATTGGTCCACGGGCAGCCAGTACTGGGCGCGCTCGTCCACCATGGCCTGGTCATTGTCGGGCGAGCAGTAGCGTGCGAAATACCAGGACGATTCCATGAAGGTATCGAAGGTATCGGTCTCGCGCTCGGCCGCTCCCCCGCACTTGGGACAGGTGGTCTTATAAAAGGAGGGCATCTGCTTGAGCGGCGAGCCCACCACGCCCTCGAAGCTGACCTCCTCGGGCAGCGCCACCGGCAGGTCGTCGTCGGGCACGGGCATCGCACCGCAGTCCGGGCAGTTGACGATCGGAATGGGCGCGCCCCAGTAACGCTGGCGCGACACGCCCCAGTCGCGCAATCGGTAGTGCACGCTCACCCGTCCCTGGCCGCGCTCGGCCAGGTCCGCCGCGATGGCGCGGAAGGCCGCCTCCGAGCCCAACCCGGTATAGTCACCCGAGTCGACCAGGATACCGCGGTCGGTGAACGCCCCTTGCTTGAGGTCGACCGGGCTGCCGTCGTCGGAGTGGATGACCGGCACGATGGGCAGGCCGTAGCGGCGGGCGAATTCCCAGTCGCGCTGATCGTGCGCCGGCACCGCCATGACCGCGCCCTCGCCGTAGCCCATCAACACGAAGTTGGCCACGAAGATCGGCAGGCGATCGCCGGTCAGGGGGTGGACCGCCTTGAGGCCGGTGTCCACGCCTTTCTTTTCCATGGTCTCCATGGCCGCCTCGGCGGTCTCCAGGTGCCGGCACTCCTCGACGAAGGCGGCCACGTTCGGATGCCACTTCGCGGCCTCCTGGGCCAACGGGTGCTCGGCGGCCACCGCCAGATAGGTCACACCCATGAGCGTATCGGGGCGCGTGGTGAAGACCTTCAGGGGGCTGTCATGGCCCTCGACGCCGAAGTGCACTTCCACGCCTTCGGAACGCCCAATCCAGTTGCGCTGCATGGTACGCACCTGTTCGGGCCACTCGTCCATGCGATCGAGCTCCTCGAGCAGCTCGTCGGCGTACGCGGTGATCTTCATGAACCACTGCGGGATCTCCTTGCGCTCGACCTGGGTGCCGCAGCGCCAGCAGCAGCCGTCGACCACCTGCTCGTTGGCGAGCACGGTGAGATCGTTGGGGCACCAGTTCACCGGCGCGGTGCGCTTGTACACCAGCCCCTTGTCGAACAGGCGCGTGAACAGCCACTGCTCCCAGCGGTAATAGTCGGGATCGCAGGTGGCCAGCTCCCGCTCCCAGTCATAACCAAAGCCCAGGCGCTGGAGCTGCGCCCGCATGTAATCGATATTCTCCCGAGTCCAGCGCGCCGGCGGCACCTTGTTCTGGATAGCGGCGTTCTCGGCCGGCAGACCGAAGGCATCCCAGCCCATGGGCTGGAGCACGTTCTTGCCCCGCATACGCTGATAGCGCGCGATGACATCGCCGATGGTGTAGTTGCGCACGTGCCCCATGTGCAGGCGCCCGCTGGGATAGGGGAACATGGACAGGCAGTAGAATTTCTCCCGCTGCGGGTCCTCGGTAACCCGGAAGCAGCGTCGCTCCTGCCAGTAGTCCTGTGCCGCCCTTTCTACCTGTTCGGGCTGATATCGTTCGTCGATCGCCATGGGAAAACGCCTGTGATTAACTGCCGTGCCAAAAAGCGTTAGGATAGCGCAGGGCTACACAGCCCCACAATCAAATGCCGTCGGGCCGCATGCGGGCCCCGATGACGCACCCACTCGAACACGCAGCAGCGGGAAGGAATGCCATGAGCGACAACGGCACAAACGACAAATTCGTCCAGGCCTACAACCGGATGCTGGAGCGCCTGCGCGCGGCCTGGCACAAGGCCGAAGAGGGCGCCGTGCCGAGCCTGCGCGAGAACCTGGACCGCGCCCAGGAGAAGGCCTCCGAGCTCGGTGAGCTCTCGCGCGAAGAGGCCGCGCGCATCGCCGATTACCTGCAGCGCGACCTCGAGGACGCGGGCGACTATCTGGCCGAATCCGGCCGCCAGCTCGGCGACTGGTTGAGCCTGGACCTGGAGTACGCCGAAAGCCGGCTGGCGGAACTGTTCGCCGCGGTGGTCGATCAAAGCCGGGTCGAGCTCGGCCAATGGGACCGGCGCATCCACGAACGCCACACCGGCGAGGTCACCGGCATCGGCATTCTGGAGTGCCAGAACTGCGGCGAGGAGCTGCACTTCGAGCACACCGGGCAGATCCCGGCGTGCCCCAAGTGCGGCGGTACCGTCTTCAACAAACGCTTCGACGCGGGCAAATAGGCGCCGCCCGCCGCGTCAGTCGGCGCGCCCCCGCGTCCGCCGCCCCTGAGTCCATGGGCGCCGCGCGGCCCACGGCCCCAGCAGACCCAGCCACAAACCCGCCAGCACCGGCGAGTTGCCCCACCACACATAAGGGGTGGCCCCGCTGCGCGGCTGGAGCCTCCCCGTCAGAACGGTGCGTCGAAACTGCGGCGAGCGCGCCAATATCCGGCCCCGATAGTTGACTAGGGCCGAAATGCCGTTGGTAGTCGCCCCCGCCAGGTCGCGTCCCGTCTCCAGGGCACGCATGCGTCCGATCTCCAGATGCTGGGCCGGCGCCAGCGAGTCCCCATACCAGGCGTTGTTGCTCCCGTTGACCAGCAGGGTCGCCTGCGGCAGGTCGCCGCGGACCAACTCTCCGAAGGCATCCTCATAGCAGATGCTCACCGCCAGGGGCTGGCCGGCGGCGTGCAGCAGGGGCTGGTCGGCGGGCCCGGGGCTGAAGCTCGACATCGGCAGATCGAAAAAGGCGATCAGGCCGCGCAGCACGGACTGCAGCGGCACATATTCGCCAAAGGGCACGAGGTGGCGCTTGCGATAGACGCCCGGGGTGCGTCCGAGGCTCACCATCGCCGCGTAGTAACGGCCGGTCGCCGGGTCCGTCACGGGGACCCCCAGCACGATGTCGGTATCGTGCGCACGGGCCTCGGCCGCCAACCCGTCCAGGAAGCCCGGCGCCAGGCGGCGATAGTAGTCGGTCATCGCGTTTTCGGGCCAGACGATGAGGTCCGAATCCCAGTGCTGACGCGTCAGTGTCCCGTAGACGTTGACCCGGTGCGCCACCGCCAGCGGGTCCCACTTGGTCTCCTGGGCGACGTTGCCCTGGATGAGGCTGACACGCAGAGGCTGCCCTACCGGGTGGGTCCACTCGACGCGCATCAGGGCCGCGGCCCCCGCCCACAACAGCGCCAAACCGAGCACACCCGGCACCAGAACCCGCCACTGGCGCCGACCCAATGCGGTGGCCATCCATACCAGCAGCCCGGCGGTAAAGGCCGCCGCCCAGGACACCCCGTAGACGCCGAACACCGGGGCCAGCCCTGCCAGGGGCGCATCGATCTGGCTATAGCCCAGGTCCAGCCAGGGGAAACCGGTCAGAAACCAGCCGCGCACCCATTCGGCCAGGGTCCAGCCGGCGGGCATGAGCAGCAGGAACACGACGGCCTCGCCGACGCCCCGGCCCGAGCGCTCGGCCCGGCGCAGCGCCCCCGCCAGCCCATAGCCGAGCAGCGCCGGAAACAGCGCCAGCAGCGCAACGAACAGACCGGTGATGATCGAGGCCACGGCCACGCCGCTGTAGCCGAAGTCGTGGATGGCGACGAAGACCCAGGAGACACCGACGCCGAACTGGCCCAGGCCGAAGACGAAACCCAGACCCAGCGCCCGACGCGGCGCGGCCCCGCGCCACAGGGCGAACAGCAGCGCCGGGGCCAGAACGGCCAGGGGAAAATACTCGAACGGTGCAAAGGCCAGCGGTACCACGCCGCCGGCAAGCAGGGCCCAGAGATAGGCCCAGGGACTGGCAGACCACCGTCCCCACCGCCCGGGCGGATTCGACGCGCCGGGCCGGGCGCCCTCCATATCAACCACTGGCGGGCGAGCCCGAACCCGTGTCCCCGCCGCCGACGCCGGCATCGGCCGTGGCCTGCGCCAGGACCTCCTCGGGCGTGCGTACCGAGGCCGCCAGCAGGTAGATGCGCCGATTGTCGGCACGCAACACGCGGAAATGGAACCGTCCGAGGTCGATGGTCTCACCGCGCTTGGGCAGGTGACCGAAGCCGTTCAACAACAGACCGCCGATGGTGTCGAACTCCTTGTCGCTGAAATCGGCGCCGAAGTACTCGTTGAAATCCTCGATGGGGGTCAGCGCCTTGACCGTGTAGTGGTTGCCGCCGTGATCCATGATGTAGGCGTCTTCCTCGACGTCGTGCTCATCCTCGATCTCCCCGACGATCTGCTCGAGCACGTCCTCGATCGTGACCAGGCCGGCCACCCCGCCGTACTCGTCGACGACGATCGCGATGTGGTTGCGGCTGGCGCGGAATTCCTTGAGCAGAACGTTGAGCCGCTTGCTCTCGGGGATGAAGGCCGCCGGGCGGAGCACATCGCGGATATTGAACGAGCCGTTGCCACCGCCGGGGCTGCCTTGGGCGAAATAGGCCAAGAGGTCCTTGGCGAGCAGAATACCGACCACCTCGTCCCGATTCTCGCCGATGACCGGAAAGCGCGAGTGCTGTGATTCGATCAGGATGGGCAGGATGTCCTCGGGACGCGCATCGCGCTCGACCACGACCATCTGCGAGCGCGGGATCATGATGTCGCGCACCTGCATCTCCGAGACCTGGAGCACACCCTCGATCATCCCCAGGGCATCGGAGTCGAGGAGGTCGCGCTGCTGCGCCTCGCGCAGCTGTTCGATTAGCTGTTCCCGGTCCTTGGGTTCGCCCAGCAGGGCCTGGGTAAGCCGTTCCAACCAGGTGCGGCCGGACGACTTGCCTTCTTGTGTTCTGCCGTCCTCGGCAGAACCGCGACTAGGTCGATCGTCGTTCATCGTGGTCTGATTCAAGATAGGGATTCGGATAGCCTAAGGCGTCCAATATTTCAATTTCAAGCGCTTCCATTCGTTCGGCATCGGCCGGCTCTATATGGTCGAACCCCAACAGATGCAAAGTGCCGTGCACCACCAGGTGGACCCAGTGTGCCCGCTCGGGTTTTCCCTGCGCCCTGGCCTCTCGCTCGACCACCGGCACGCAGATCACCAAGTCGCCGAGCAGTGACAACCCGGCCTCGGCCGCCGGCACGCCCGGGGGCAGCTCGAAGGGAAAAGACAGCACATTCGTCGGACCGTCCTTGTGCCGATAGCTGGCGTTGAGCTCGGCGCTCTCGGCGGCATCGACCAGCCGTACGGTCACGTCGCCCGAAGCCTTGTCGGCCGCATCGAGCCCGCCCGCCGCGGCGCGCCCCGTGGTCAGCGCGACCTCGACCCACCGGGCAAAATCGGCATCCTCGGGCAGTATGCCCGCCGGGGCCTTCGCCGCCCGCTGCACCTCGACATGCGCGCTCACCGCGTCTCGCCGTCCCGGCCGTTTTGACGATCGAAGTCCTCGTAGGCCTCGACGATGCGCTGCACCATGGGATGGCGCACGACGTCCTTGGCCAGAAAGAAGGTAAAACTGATGCCCTTGACGTCCTTGAGGACCTCAATGACGTGGCGCAGCCCCGAGGGCTGGCCGCGGGGCAGGTCGATCTGGGTCACGTCGCCGGTGACCACCGCGGTGGAGCCGAAGCCGATCCGCGTTAGGAACATCTTCATCTGCTCCAGCGTCGTGTTCTGCGCCTCGTCGAGAATGATGAACGACTCGTTCAGCGTGCGCCCGCGCATATAGGCCAGCGGTGCCACCTCGATGACGTTGCGCTCGATGAGCTTGGCCACACGCTCAAACCCCAGCATTTCGTACAGGGCATCGTAGAGCGGGCGCAGGTAAGGGTCGATCTTCTGCGCCAGGTCCCCCGGCAGAAAGCCCAGACGCTCACCCGCCTCGACCGCCGGGCGCGTGAGTACCAGGCGGCGTACCCGCTCGGCCTCGAGCGCCTCCACGGCGCTGGCCACGGCCAAGTAAGTCTTGCCCGTGCCGGCAGGACCAATACCGAAGTTGATGTCGTGCGTGGCGAGGTTGTGCAGATAGCGCTGCTGATTCTTGCCGCGGGCGCGGATGGTGCCGCGGCGCGTCTGAACCTCGACCTCCTGGACAGCTCGGTCCTCGGTCTCGAGCAGCGTCTCGATGCCCGCCTCCTGAAGAAACAGGTGCACGCGCGAGGGATTCAACGACTCGCTCGCCGTCTCGGAATACAGCCCTTGGAGGACCTGGCCGGCGGCCTGGACCGAGCTGGTTTCGCCGATGACACGAAAGGCATTGCCGCGATTGTTGATCTCCACGCCCAGGCGGCGCTCGATTTGACGCAGGTGCTGGTCGAACTCCCCGCACAGGTTCGCCAGCCGCTGATTGTCGGCGGGCTCGAGCAGGAAATCGGAAAAGGCGGCGGTGTCGTTCAAAATCGTACGGCGGGCGGATGTCAGGCGCAGGAGACCAGCGAATCGTCAACGCCCGTCAACTCGCCGCGCAGCGAATTGGGCAGCGCCTCGACGATGGCAACATCGACGAAACGGCCGATGAGATCGGACGGGCCCGCGAAGTTGACGACGCGGTTGTTCTCGGTGCGGCCGGCCAACTCGGTGGGATCCTTGCGCGAGGGTCCCTCGACCAGAATGCGCTGGACGGTACCGACCATGGCGCGGCTGTACTCCGCCGCACGCTGACCGATCCGCGCCTGCAGCAGGGCCAGGCGCCGCTTCTTGATGTCCAGCGGCACGTCGTCGACCAGGGCCGAGGCCGGCGTACCCGGCCGCGCGCTGTAGACGAAGCTGAAGGAGTGATCGAAGCCGACCTCCGCGATAAGGTCCATGGTCGCCTCGAAGTCGTCATCGGTCTCGCCGGGAAAGCCCACGATGAAGTCCGACGAGAGGCTGAGGTCGGGACACGCCTCGCGCAGGCGGCGCACGCTGGCCTTGTATTCCAATGCCGTGTGGCCGCGCTTCATGGCGGCGAGGATGCGATCCGAGCCGCTCTGGACGGGCAAGTGCAGGTGACCGACCAGCTCGGGGACCTCGGCATAGACCTCGATCAGGCTGTCGGTCACCTCGATCGGATGCGAGGTCGTATAGCGGATGCGATCGATGCCGTCGATGGCCGCCACGTAGCGAATCAGCAGGGCGAGATCGGCGACGTCACCGTCGTGCATGGGGCCGCGGTAGGCGTTGACGTTCTGGCCGAGCAGCGTCACCTCGCGCACGCCCTGCTCGGCGAGCTGGGCGACCTCGGCGATCACGTCGTCGAAGGGCCGGCTGACTTCCTCGCCGCGCGTGTAGGGAACCACACAGAACGTGCAGTACTTGCTGCAGCCCTCCATGATCGAGACAAAGGCCGTCGGCCCCTCGGCCCGCGGCTCGGGCAGGCGGTCGAACTTTTCGATCTCGGGAAACGAGATATCCACCACCGGCGCGCGCGCGCGACGCACCTCGTCGATCATCGCCGGCAGGCGGTGCAGGGTTTGCGGCCCGAACACCAGGTCCACGTAGGGCGCCCGCGCCCGGATAGCCTCACCCTCCTGGCTGGCGACACAGCCGCCCACGCCGATGATGAGTTCGGGGCGCGCGGCCTTGAGCTCGCGCCACATGCCGAGCTGGGAGAAGACCTTCTCCTGTGCCTTTTCCCGCACCGAGCAGGTGTTGAGCAGCAGCACGTCGGCCTGCTCGGCGCCGTCCACCGGCGTCAGGCCGTGCGAGGCCGCCAGCACGTCCGCCATCTTGGCGGAATCGTACTCGTTCATCTGGCAGCCGAACGTCTTGATGTAGAGTGTGCGAGCCATGCCCGAATCGGTTCTCGAAATAAGTCTAGCGCAAACGCATTAGAATATCCCTTATCGCTAATCGTTTTCCAGCCCCGCGAGGGCCGGCTGGCTCCCGGCCCCCTCGGACCGGCCGATACCGGCCCCCCCGCCCCGGCCCCAGGGGCGGCGGTGCGGGCGGGCCGGCCCGAAGCCCCGGCGATTCGGCCGCTCAGTCGTAGGTGGGCTCGGCGGCGATCTTGTGGATGCTCAGGTCCGCGCCCTCGAATTCCTCTTCCTGGCTCAGGCGGATGCCGACCGTCGCGCGCAGCAGCCCGTAGACGATCACGCCGCCGGCCAGGGCGATGACCACCCCCAGGGCGGTGCCGATGAGCTGGGACATGAAGCTCACGCCCCCGAGCCCGCCCAGGGCCTTCAGGCCGAAGATGCCGGCCGCGATGCCGCCCCACACCCCGCACAGGCCGTGCAGCGGCCACACACCGAGGACGTCGTCGATCTTCCAGCGGTTCTGGGCCAGGGTGAAGGTCCAGACGAACAACCCCCCCGCCACCGCGCCGGTAATCAGGGCGCCGATGGGGTGCATGACATTGGACCCGGCGCACACGGCCACGAGGCCGGCCAGCGGACCGTTGTGCACGAAGCCCGGGTCGTTGCGCCCGGCGGCCAGGGCGGCGAGGATGCCGCCGACCATCGCCATCAGTGAGTTGACGGCCACCAGGCCGCTGATGCCGTCGATGTGCTGGGCCGACATGACGTTGAAGCCGAACCAGCCGACGGTCAGTATCCAGGCGCCCAAGGCCAGGAACGGGATGCTCGAAGGCGGGTGAGCGGCGACGGCGCCGTCGCGGGTATAGCGCCCGTGGCGGGCCCCCAGCAACAGCACCGCGGCCAGTCCAATCCAGCCGCCCATGGCGTGGACGACCACCGAACCGGCGAAGTCATGGAACTCGGCGCCGAAGGTGTGGGCGAGCCAACTTTGAATCCCGAAGCGATGGTTCCAGGCGATACCCTCGAACAGCGGGTAGACCAGCGCCACCAGCAGGAAGGTGGCCGTCAGCTGCGGTAGAAACCGTGCACGCTCGGCAATACCGCCCGAGATGATGGCCGGGATGGCCGCCGCGAACGTCAGCAGGAAGAAGAACTTGACCAGCCCGTAGCCGTTGTCGGCCACCAGGACGTTGGCGCCGCCGAAGAACGACACGCCGTAGGCAACGGCATAACCGATAAAGAAATACGCGATGGTCGAGACGGCAAAGTCGGAAATAATCTTGACCAGCGCGTTGACCTGGTTCTTCTTGCGCACGGTCCCCAGCTCCAGGAAGGCGAAGCCGGCGTGCATCGCAAGCACCATAATGGCGCCGAGCAGGACGAACAGGACGTCCGAGGCGGTCTTGAAGGTCTCCATAACTGCTCCCTATGAACGAATTTGGCGCAAAAGGAAGCAAGAAGCGCACCAAAATGGACGTTCATTTAGGAATCAGTCGCTTACATGAAATCAAGACGATGCATGTGGACTGTATACGCATCCTAATGGTGCGCATGGTCGTTAAGGCGCACCTGTATGGTGCGCGGCAGGAGTCAATCAGCGGCCCCGCCCCGAACCAGGGCGGGCGAGAGCATCCAGACCAGCTGCCAGCCATCCGGGGGCGTGCGTTCCAGGCACGCCACCGCGCCCGGTTCGAATGCTAATACCGGCCGCTCCTGGCTGCCCTCGCCCAGGAGATAGGCGGCCAGACGCGCAACGAAGGGCATGTGCCCGACCAACATCACGTCGGCGTCCCAGCCGGCCAGGTCCGGCACCACTCCGGTCACCGCATCGTTGGGAGCGAGGCCGGCCATCGCCTCGATGTCCTCATCGATTTGCAGCGCGGCGCCGATAATGTCGGCGGTCTCCTGCGCGCGCGCCTTGCCGCTGTGCCGGATACGCCACAGCCGAACGCCGGCCTGCTGGAGCACCCCGGCAATGCGCCGCGCGTCCTCGCGCCCGCCCGGGCTGAGGGGGCGCTCGGGATTCTGCTCCTTGGTCAGGGCCCGGGCGTGCTGTACCAGATAGAGTTTCATAGTCCGTCTCCCTCGTCGCGCGGCGCAAGCTTGCTGGCCGCCCAGGCCGCCTCGCGCGCCTCGCCGTCGACCCGTTCGACCCCGCCGCGCGGGCGCAGCGCCTGCTCCATCAGACGGAAGCGGCGTTCGAATTTGGCGTTCGCCTCGCGCAGCGCACCCTCGGGGTCGATCCCGAGATGGCGCGCCAAATTGACGCACGTGAACAGGACGTCGCCCAGCTCCTCGGCGCGGCGCTCGTCCGACGCGCCGGGGTCGGCCACCTCCGCCCGCAGCTCGGCGAGCTCCTCGTCGAGCTTGTCCAGCACGCCGCCGACCTCGGACCAGTCGAAACCGACCCGCGCGGCGCGGCGCTGCAGCTTGGCCGCGCGCGTCAGCGCGGGCAGCGCCAGGATCACGCCGTCTAGCACACTCGGCTCACACCCCTGTCGCTCGGCCTTCACGCGGCGCTCGCCCTCTTTGTGGCGCTCCCAGGCCTCGGTCTGGGCCGCGGATGAGTCGATGGCCTCCTCGCCAAACACATGCGGGTGGCGGCGTATGAGTTTCTCGCCGATGCCGGCGGCCACGTCGGCGAAATCGAACGCACCGCGTTCGGCGGCCAGCTGCGCATAGAACACCACCTGGAACAGCAGATCGCCGAGCTCCTCACCGAGCTCGTCCAGGTCGCCGCGCTCGATAGCGTCGGCCACCTCATAGGCCTCTTCAAGCGTATGCGGGACAATGGTCTCGAAGGTCTGTTCGCGATCCCAGGGACAACCGGTCTGCGGGTCGCGCAGTCGGCGCATGATCTCCAGGAGTTGCTCCATTGACTGCATACCCTCTCCTCCACGGAACGCCCGATCGGATGAGTCGCTCTCGGATGAATCTGCGCCTGGCCGCGGGTACACTGCAAGGCAGGCACGCACAGAAGGCGCGAACTTGGAAATGCTACACCGGTCACGGCCCATCGGGCCAATTGCGAAGGCCGCGGCACCGTGACCCCGATCGTAGACGTCTTTGAGGGGCTTGGCATCGCGCTCGCCAGCGGACTGCTCATCGGTATGGAGCGGGGTTGGCAGACCCGGCGCACGCCCGAAGGCGGCAAGGTCGCGGGGATCCGGACCTTCGGCCTGATCGGACTGCTCGGGGGATTGTGGGGGCTCATCGGCCAACAGGCCGGCCAGCTGGTCATGGGGCTGGGGTTCATCGCGCTGACGATCCTGGTCACCAGTGCCTATCTCGGCAGCCTGCGCGCCACGCGCGATTATGGCGCGACGACCGTCGTCGCGGCCCTGGTGGCCTTCAGTCTCGGCGCCCTCGCCCTGCTCGGCTTCGAGACGGTGGCGGCAGCCGGGGCCGTGGTGACCACCGTGCTGTTGGGGCTGAAACCCACACTGCACCGCTGGCTGGAGCACCTCGAGCGCGAAGAGCTGTTCGCAGTACTCAAGCTGTTGCTCATCTCCGTCGTACTGCTGCCCGTGCTGCCTGACCAGGGTTACGGGCCGTGGCAGGCGCTCAACCCTTTCGCGCTGTGGTGGATGGTGGTGCTCATCGCGGGGGTGTCCTCGGTGGGCTACTTCGCCGTCAAGGCCGCGGGCCCGGCCGCGGGTACACTGTTTACCGGGCTGGCCGGCGGACTGGCCTCATCCACCGCGGTGACGCTGTCGTTCTCGCGTCTGGCCCGGGGCCGCAGCGCGCTGCGCCCGCTGCTCGCCGCCGGAATACTGATCGCCTCGGCCACGATGTTCCCGCGCATCCTGGTCGAAGTGGCTGTGGTCAACCATCGACTCGTCTGGCCCCTGGCCGTGCCCATGCTGGCCATGACGGGGGTCACCGCCGCCGCCGGGTTGTGGCTGTGGCGTCGGCGCCGCGGCGAGTTGGGCGCCGAGGTCGCGTTGAGCAACCCCTTCGAGCTGGCGACCGCCGTGCAGTTCGGCTTGTTCCTTGCCCTGATCATGCTGCTCGCCGCGGGCGTACGCGAGTGGCTGGGAACCAAGGGCCTGTATGCGCTGGCCGCGGCCTCGGGCATCGCCGATGTCGACGCCATCACCTTGTCGATGGCGCGCCTGGCCAAGGATCAGGTGTCGCCCGACGTGGCCGTGGACTGCATCGTGCTGGCGGCGACGGTCAATACCCTGGTCAAGGGCGTACTGGTGGGAATCATCGCGCGCGGCGCCATGCTGGCGCGGGTGGGCGGGGCACTGGCTGCGGCGGCGCTGGTGGCTGGCGCGTGGTTCGCGCTGACCTGAGGCCGACCGGACCGGCCTGACCGAGGCGCCCCCGGCGCCGTCTCAGTTCGGGTGTATCGCCCGCGGCAGCACCAACTCCAGGGCCTCGGAGAAGCGCGGGCCGGCATCGCGCAGCACGACCTGCGCGACAGAGGGGTCCAGGCCCGAGGTGGCCCACGCCGTGGAGTCGATTTCCTGAATTCGCGCCTCGTCGTTCAGACCGAGCTCGGCTTCGCCGGCAAGCGCGTCGGCGATGTGGACCAGGCAGGCGTCGAGGCCGTCCGCACCGGCGCCGGACGGAGAATGATGAAAGCTCACCGCATCACGCAGCGCCGCCGGCACCTTCCACTCCTCGAGCAGCGCACCGCCAACATCGGCATGATCGAATCCCAGGACCTCGCGCTCCGCCACGCGGCTCGATACGCCCTGTTTGTCGCGGTGATCGTACACATCGACCATGCGCTCGGGGAGGCGGTCGCACAGAATCAAGCTGCCGATATCGTGGAGCAGACCCGCGACGAACAGGCGCTCGCTGTGCAATACCCGACAATGCTCGGCCAGCAGCTGCGCGAGCACGCCGCAGTACACGCTGTGGCGCCAAAAGTCCGAAACGCTCAACAGCTCGCCGGGAATGTGATCGACGGCGTCGGTGACAAAGGCATCCAGCACGAGGGCTCGCAGCCCGCTCAAGCCGATGATGTCCACCGCGCGCGAGACGGTCTCCACCCCCGGTGACCCGGCCTCGCCGGCGTCGTTAACGACCCTGAGCAGGCGCGCCGTGAGACCGGCGTCCTGGCTGATGACGTGACCGATCTCCCCGGCGCTGACATTGGGGTCGTCGACCATCTCCCCAATACGAAGACAGACTTCCGGCAGAGAGACCAGTCGTACGTCTCCCCGAACAAGCTCAGTTGGATTCACGTTATTCTTACCCTGCGCTTGCCGCCGTCTTGCGCGGCCTTAACCCAATGTAGCGGCCGCGACAGCCCCTCACTTTAGTCCCTTGGCCCGAGTGGGGACGTGCCGCTGTCAGGGCCTGCGCTGGGCGAGTGCCGCTTCGGCGAGTTGGCGCACCGACGCAAGCTCGTCGCGGCGCAGCCGGCGCAGGGTGGGCGTGGAGGTATTGGGATTGCGGGCCACCTCGAGGCGAATGTCACCGTCGGGGTCGCCGGCCAGACGATCCAAGGCGCTGACCGGCACGTATTCGAAGCGGGCGACGACACTGCGCACGGCGGTGTCGGCGTCGCCGGCAAGCATCAGGAAGGTCGGCTCGGTCGTGCTCAGGTTGGTCGCCACCGCGATACGAACCCGCCGGTCGGGATCGCGGGCCAGACGCGCCAGGACCTTGGGCGGCGTACGGCGATTGGCGGCCACGGCGCGGCGCACCGGCCAGGCCGTATCGCCGGCCAGTTTGGCCAGCGAGGCCGCAGGCGTGCGCGGATGAGCGGCCGCACGAACCCGCGCATCGAGCTCATCTGCGCAGGCGGCGGTCCACACCAAGGCCGCGGCCGCACAGACCGCCAGCCAGCCAAACCGCCGGCCGCGCCTGGATACCAGGCGCACGGCCCGCCCGGGCGAACCGCCGTCGCGGTTCATTGCCCGATGGCCTCCTTGACGATGCCATCGAGCAAATGTTCGACGTCGGCCAAGGCCTTGCGCGAAGCCGGCGTGCCGAGCGGCGGGGGACGGCGGTAGGCGACGAAGACCTTGCCGGGTACGTGGGGCAGCGTATAGATAGCGATGATATACGGGCAGAAGACGATGTTGCGGGGGTCGGCCTCCATCATCCGGCGCGAGACCGTGGCGCTGCAAAACTCCAGGGCCTCGGCCTTGGCATAGACCCGCTTGTCCGCGCCGATGTCCTTGCCGGTGCGCTGGAGCATGTTGCCGATGTGCGAGACGTTGTTTATCACCATGCCGCGCCCGGTAATTGCCAGCTCCACGAAGGCGCGTACGTCATCGAAGGTACCATCGACGGTGTAGACCTTCATCCGTTCGGCCCGCACGGGCTGCGGGACGTTGGGCGCACCGGCCGCAGGCCCACCGTCATGCCTGGCGTCGTATCCCGGCCCCGAATGCAGGCCGAAATGCCCGCAGCCGGTAACCATGACCAGCACCAGAGTGCCCGCCACTATGCTCCGCCACATACCGCCCCCTCCGACGTTGTGAGCCTCGCGCAAAGAATTCGCAAACGCCAAGTACGCTACGCCAAGCATTTTGGGAATGCAACCGCGCCGCGCTTTGTACCCGCCCGCGACGGCCCCAGCCCTCAAGCCTCGCCGATTCGGTCCGACAACAGATACCAAACCGTACGTGCAACGTACCGGTCAGCGCTCCGGCGCGGTCCCCTGGCGGGCGACTTGCAGACCGGCTATGCTAGGCGAAAATGTGGAGTCCGGTCGCGGACCGACCGACATGGCGCTTCCATAACAAGGGCCCGCGTGAGCTCAACTAACGACAACGACACCAAACCCCGCATTCTCGTGGTCGACGACTCGCGCGTCATGCGACGCGCCGTCACCAAGATTCTGGGCAACGATTACGACGTCATCGAAGCCGAGCACGGCGAAGATGCGTGGACACTGTTGACCAACGACGAGACCATCCAGGTCGTCTTCTCGGATCTGTCCATGCCGTATCTGGACGGCTATGGCCTGCTCGCCAAGGTGCGCTCCGCGGAAGACGAGCGCCTGCAGGACATCCCTGTCATCATCATCACCGGCAAGGAAGATGACGAGGCGGCGAAAACCGAGGCACTGGCCAAGGGCGCGACCGACTTCATCACCAAACCGTTCGACTCCGTTCAGCTACTGGCGCGCGCCAAGGCGCACGTCAAGTTCGAACAGACATCGCGCAAGCTCTCCAAGACCGCGGCCACGCTGGAGATGGAAGCGGCCATCGACTCGGTCACCGGGCTGGGGACGAAGGTCTACTTCACGAAGTCGGCCAACGAGACGCTCGCCTACGCCAAACGCCACGGTCATCGCCTTATCCTCGTGCGCCTGGACGTGGACAACTTCAACACCCTGTTCCTCAAGAACGGTAAAGAAGCAGCCAATTCCATCCTCGAGCATATCGGCAAGATTTTCTCGGGTTCGATTCGTCAAGAGGACAAGGCCGCACGCGTCGGCCTGGCCAGCTTCGCGTGCCTGCTGCAATCGACCATGCTGGAAGGCGCGCAGCGTCTCGCCGAACGCGTGCGCCACGAAATCGCGGCCAAAGAATTCGTCTATGGCGAACACCAGATGCGCACAACCGTCAGCATCGGTCTGGCCGAACCCGCGCTGCGCCACGACACGACCGTCGACGACATGCTCCAGGCGGCGGAGGCGAACCTCGCCGCGGCCGTCAATGCCGGCGGCAACCGGGTCGTCTCCGATTCGGCCGCGGCCCAGCCAGCGCCCCCGGCGGCCGAACAGCGCGCCCATCCCGAACCCGATCTGGAAGGCGCCCTGAGCCTGCTCCAGGAAGGACGCCAGGACGAGCTCGAACCGTACGCGGCGTCGTTGGTGCACCGCATGGCGCCGCTGATGACCTTTCTGGCCAATCACGCCAAGGGTGAGCTCCAAAAGCTGCTCAAGGCGTTGAACACGTCGAACTGACGAAGGTTGCTCACCGGGCCCACCACAAACGGGCCCGCAGCCCGAGTTCCGTGGTGTATCCGACCTCGACGAACCGTATTCGCCCCCGCGGGCCCACCACAAAGCTCGCGGGTACGGCCCGCACACCATAGCGCCGCGACAGGCTGCCGTCGGGATCGGCGAGCACCGGAAAATCGACCTGGTGCTTGTGCAGGTAGGCGCGGATCGCGTCGGGCGAACCCGACTGCTGCGCCACGGTGATGACACGATAGTCTTTGGCAATCGAGGCAATGGAGGAGAGCTCGAGGCGGCAGACCGGACACCACGTCGCCCAAAAATGCACCAGCACGGGCCGTCCCCGTTCGTCCGCGAGATCAAAATGCCCGCCGCCGAGCAGCGTCCCGGCCAGTGCCGGGGCCGTGCCGCGCACGGTGCCGCGTTGTGTGAACGCGTGTGCGCCGATCAAGACGACGAGCACGACTAGCGCCTCCAGGAGCCAGCGCGCATAGCGCGAAGCGAACAAACGTTTCATATGCAATCTCTGTTAATGCACGCGCAATACGCCCGCCGGTTGACACCAAAATCGCAAAGGCAGTAAAAAACCGACACAGCACACCGAACCGGGGCCACCAGCCCGCATCCAGGAACACGAGGTCGTAAGCATAATGTTCAAAGAAAGGTTAAAGGCATTCTCGATACACCTGTCCATCAGCTTGACCATCTTTGCCGTCCTGCTGTATCTGATCCTCGTCCACTGGTACCCGCAGCCGTTTTTCGCCGCCGACGGCGGCTGGCAGGGAATTCGCATCGTGTTCGGCGTCGATGTCGTGCTCGGCCCCTTGTTGACCTTTATCGTCTATCGCAAGGGCAAACCCGGTCTGAAATTCGATCTGACCATGATCGCACTGGTGCAACTGACGGCCCTGACCTGGGGCGTGCACATCACCTACAGTGAGCGTCCAGTGCTGATCACCTACTCCCAGTTCGGATTCTACACGGTCACCGCCGACCAGCTCGAAAAGACCGGCCTGACAATTGGGGACCTTAAACGATTCGAGCAGGGCTCCGTACTGCCCATGGCCTACGTCGACGTGCCAACCGATCCCGACAAGCGCGAAGCCTTGTTCGTGAGCTCGCTCAGGAGCGGTCATCCCGTGTATTTGATGAGCAAACTCTATCGTCCGCTCGACGCCCAGAACAGGGAAAAGATACGGGCCGAGCCTATCGACGTACGGGCAAACGTTAAATCCGATCGCCGCGCCTGGCGGGAGTTGCAGCGCTTTCTGGCCAAACGCGATGCACCGCTGGACCGCTATATCTATCTGCCGCTGTCCTGCCGCTATCGCAATCTCGTGGCCATCGTCGATCCCAAGAGCATCGATATCGTCGGCGCCGTGACGCTCAGCCATGCCCATCTACAATTCAAGCGTGTTAAGCCGCACAAAAAAACCGAGCGGCCAAAGTCAACGGCCTCTTAACCGAAACACGCAGGGCGATTCAATCGCGGGCTCAACCTCAGTGCAGTCGATCAGTGCAGTCGACCGGTACTGCCGACAAGGTCGATCAGCCGTTCGCGGATCCGGTCGGCATCCTCGGCCTGCGGCGCCAAGCGAAGATAGTGCTCGAAATCCTCACACGCGGCAGCGGCACACTCCAGCTGCGCCAGGATCAGGCCGCGGTCGCGCAGCTCGGCTGCCTCATCGGGCGTGATCGCCAGTATCCAGTTGGACACCTCCAACGCCTTCTCCAGCGCGCCGGTCTGGTAGTAGATACCCTTCAGGTTACGCAGCATGCGCGCAAGAATGTCGCGATTACGTGCCGCGCGCAGCAGCGCCCCCAACGGCGCGGCCGACGGCACCGACCCTTCGCTGCTTATCCACTCCCGGCGCTGCTCGAGTTCCGCTTCGCTCAGCGACACACCCCCGGAGAACGGATCGAGCACGATGTCGCCGCCCTGCACGGGCAGCTTGACCAGGAAGTGACCGGGAAAGGAAACGCCCTCGAGGGGCAAGCCGATGCGCCGCCCAATTTCCAGATAGACAATCGACAGGGTGATCGGGATACCGCAGCGCCGGTCCAGCACCTCGTTCAGGAAACTGTTGCGCGGGTCGTAGTAGTCGTCTTCGACGCCGTAAAATCCCTCCTCCTCGAACAAGATACGGTTAAGGGTAAACACCCGATCCGCCGTATTGGGCGAGGCGGGTAAATGCCCACGGACCCCGTCCGCGAGTTCGTCGAGACGGCGCAGGTAGTGTTCAATGTCGATCTCGGGATAGGCCTGGCTGGCCACAATGAGTGCTGCCTCGGCCAGGTTGATTTCGCAGTCGGGGCGCCGGGCGATGCGTTTGAGGCGTTCGATGGGCGGCATGTGGGACCTCCTCGGACGAATAACTCTCCCCGATCCAAAGTATAGCGAAAGAGCCTTCGCGCGAAAGCGCCGGCGCCGCGATTCGATATCACCGTCGCGCAATCGCACCACCGCCCTTTGCAGCGGGCGTTCGGTGTGATACATGGAAACGATCGGTGTCGCAAAATCCGTCGACCTTCTCGCACCGCCGCTCGATCGAGAATCTCAAGCCGGATACCGGATTCGATGGGAGAGGAACACGACACCTACGCCCGCTCGATGCATGCGGCCCAATGGACCCCGGCGGCCCCTGCACCTGCAGGCAAGCGGACGCCCGCTCTTGACCGGGCGCGATCGTCAGTCGTGGTAGCGCTGGAAGACGAGGCAGGCGTTGGTGCCGCCGAAACCGAAACTGTTCGACATGACTCGCTCCAGGGTCACGCCGTCTTGGCGCTCGCGCGCGATGGGATAGCCTTCGGCCTCGGGGTCGAGATTTTCGATATTGGCAGAGGCGGCAATGAACCCCTGCTCCATCATCAACAGCGAGTAAATCGCCTCATTGACACCCGCGGCGCCCAGGGCATGGCCCGTCAGGGACTTGGTGGAGCTGATCGGCGGCACGGAGTCGCCGAAGACCTCGCGCACGGCCTGCAGCTCGCGCACGTCGCCCACCGGTGTGCTGGTGCCGTGGGCATTGATGTAGTCGATAGGGCCTTCGACGTTCTCCAGCGCCTGCTGCATGCAGCGCACGGCACCCTCGCCGGAGGGCTGCACCATGTCGTAGCCGTCTGAGGTAGCGCCGTAGCCGACGAGCTCGGCATGTATCTTGGCCCCGCGCGCCTTCGCATGTTCGAGCTCCTCGAGCACCAGCACGCCACCCCCGCCGGAGATCACAAAACCGTCGCGATCGACATCGTAGGCCCGTGAGGCGGACTGAGGCCGATCGTTGTACTTGGAGGACAGCGCGCCCATGGCGTCGAACAGCAGCGACAGTGTCCAGTGCACTTCCTCGCCGCCGCCGGCGAACACCATGTCCTGCTTGCCGAACTGGATGAGCTCGGCCGCGTTGCCGATGCAATGGGCGCTGGTCGAACAGGCCGAGCTGATCGAGTAATTCACGCCCTTGATCTTGAACGGGGTCGCCAGACACGCGGAGTTGGTGCTGGACATGGTCCGAGGGACCATATACGGACCGACGCGCCGGATGCCCTTGCTGCGCAGGGTATCGGTGGCCAGGAGCTGGTTTTCGGTCGAGGCGCCGCCCGAACCCATGATGAGGCCCGTGCGAGGGTTGGAGACCTCGGTCTCCTCCAGACCGGCGTCGTCGATCGCCTGCTGCATGGCGATATAGTTGAACGCGGCGCCGTCACCCATGAAGCGGCGGATCTTGCGGTCGATCAGCTCATCCGGGTTCAAGCCGATGGGGCCGGCCACATGGGAGCGAAAGCCCAGGTCGGCGTATTCCTGTTGGAACTCGATGCCCGAGCGCCCCTGGCGCAGGCCATCGATGACTTCCTGCCGGTTGTTGCCGATGCTGGAGACGATACCCAGTCCGGTAATCACAACGCGTCTCACGAATCCCCCTAGAAGTTCTCGGTCGACGTAAACAATCCTACCCGAAGGTCGCTCGCCGTATAGATTTCCCTCCCATCGGCGGTGAGGCTGGCCTCGGCGATGCCCATGAAGAGTTTGCGCATGATAACGCGCTTGATATCCACCTTGTAGGTCACGAGTTTGATCTTGGGCGTTACCTGACCGGTGAATTTGACTTCGCCCGAACCCAGCGCACGTCCGTGGCCCGGCCCGCCCATCCAGCCGAGAAAGAACCCGACCAGCTGCCACATGGCGTCGAGCCCCAGACAGCCCGGCATCACGGGATCACCCTGGAAGTGGCAATCGAAAAACCAGAGGTCGGGCTTGATGTCGAGCTCGGCGATAATCTCACCCTTGCCGTACTTGCCCCCTTCGTCCGAGATGTGGGTGATGCGATCGAACATCAACATCGGCGGCAGGGGCAGCTGCGCATTGCCGGGCCCGAACAGCTCGCCCCGCCCGCACTGCAACAATTCGTCGTACCCGAAACTGTTCTTTTTGGTCATAGATATCAGTCAATTAGTATCGGAACCGTGGGCCAGCCGGCACCCGCGGCGTACAGGCCGCAGACCGGGCACAGACGTGCCCTGTTGGGTCGAAAATTCTAACAGGCTCTTGGATGCTCTGCGCGTTTAAGGTGCTGTAATCTCAGCGGATTCGAGGGGTGCCACCGACAGTCAAGGGCAAATTAGACCGCATTTTGTCCGTCGGATGCAAACAATTAATTTGCACTTAACCGCTCACAGCTCCCGATCGCGGTGAAATCCCCGCTTGGACGCGCCGATGAAGGCGGCCAGCTCTGCGACCAGGGGATGCTCGCTGGCGGCGAGCTCTGCGAGGTGCCCCTCCAGAGAGCCGCCGGCCCGAAACAGGGTCCGGTAGGCCTGCTTGAGCGCGCGCAGGTCGGCAGCGGCAAAACCGCCGCGCTTGAGCCCTACCGCGTTGAGCCCGCGCACCGTACCCGGCACCCCGTCGGTGATCATAAACGGCAGGGCGTCCTGGGTAAGCTTGGTGTTGCCGCCGATCATGGCGAACCGGCCGATCCGGGCGTGCTGGTGCACCATGACCCCACCCGACACAAAGGCACGATCGGCCACCGATACGTGACCGCCGAATCCCGAGCCGGTCGCGACGATGATACGGTCGCCGAACTGGCAGTCATGGCCCAGGTGCACGTTCACCATCAGAAAATTGTCGTTGCCCAGGCGCGTGCTGCCCTCTTCACGGGTGGCGCGGTGCACGGTGACGCCCTCGCGCAGCACGTTGCGATCGCCGATGGTCACGAAGGTCCACCGGTCCTCGAAGGAGACATCCTGCGGCAGGCCGCCGATCACCGCGTGCTCGTGAATGCGGTTGGCATTGCCGATGCGACAGCCCGCCTTGAGCACCGCGTGGGCCAGGACCGCGTTGCCGTCGCCCAGCTCGACATCGTCCTCGACGATGGCAAAGGGACCTATCCGGTTACCCTCGCCGAGTCGCGCGCCCGGCGCCACGAGCGCCGTGGGGTGAATCTCATTGGCCAAACTCACGTCTCCCTTCACAGACCGACCGCGCGCCAGCGCCGCGGCGGCAAGATGCCGGCGCTATGCACTGTCGCGCGAGAGCCATGTGCGCCATTGCTCGAACAGCGACTCGCTCAGGGCCGCCAGCGCCGAGCGCGCCCCCGTCGCCGCACGAAACACCGTCTCGCCCGCCAGTGTCCGCGAATGGCCCCCGGCCTCGCCCAGTATCAGCCATCCCGCAGCGAAGTCCCACAGCCGCTGGCGGCCATGCAGATACACGTGATAACGCCCGGCCGCCAGCCAACACCAGTCGAGCGCGACCGAACCGAAGCTGCGCTGGGAGCTGTACGGCGGCTGCGCCGCCAGGCGCGCGGCCAGTTCGGCCGGCAGGCGTTTGAAGTCCACCGCCGCAATGCACCGCGACAGATCCAGCTGCGGCACACGCTCGCCCAGCGGCACGCCATTGAGCCGGGCGCCCCGACCGCGCCGCGCCGTGAAGCATTCCCGGCGCACCGGGTCGTAGACCAGACCCAGCACCGGCTCGCCGTCACGCACCAGCGCAAGCGACACGGCAAAAAAAGGCAAACCCGCCGCAAAATTGCTGGTCCCATCCAGCGGGTCCAGACACCACAGGCCGGCGCCCGGTTCCTCGAGCAACGCGGCCTGTGCCTCGGCGTCCATCTCCTCGCCCAGGACGCGGTAGGCCGGCCAACGCTCGGACAGCGCCGCCGTGAGGCGGCGCTGCATTGCGACGTCGGCCTCGGTCACGATGCTCCCGTCGGCCTTGAAGCTGCGTTCGGCCCGGGCAAAGCGCGGCATCAGCTCCTCGGCGGCAATCGCTGCTACGAGCGAACCGAGCTCCTCGAGCTCTGGCAGGGCGGCATCGTTGTCCGAGGATGTACTCATTGTTCTCCGATATGTGATTGCTTCGGCTTCGCCGCGATCTCGCCCCAGTCGCTCAGCCCCCGCCGGCGCGGTATCCGCGCGGGCGGATGGCGACGGTATTATGCACGAGTGTGCACAGGACGCCATCGTCGCGGTAGAAACCCAGCTCGAAATGCGGCGTGCTGCGCCCGCGCGTGCTCAGCTCCTCCCGAACGCGGGTCTCCAGTTCGACGGGAAATTCAAAGCGCAGCTCCAGGTCCGAGGTCCCCTCGCGGCGAAAGTCAAGCCGCAGGGCACGGGTCCAGATCGAATAGCCCGGAAACACGCGTGCGCAGGCCAGGGCGGGGATGGGATCGGCCAGCGCGGCCTGATAACCGCCGAACATGGCCCCGCCCATATTGCGCGAGGCGGCATTGAGCGGCAGACGCAGGCGCATGCGCCGCCCGTCCTCGGCGATCTCCAGTACCTTGACGCGCATCAACCAAAACGGCGGAAACAATTCCAGGCGCCGGCGCTCGGACAGGAAACCCAGCCGACGCCCCCAGCGGCTGAGATTCAAGACCCGCCCCCGACGCCGCTCGCCGCCGCCCGGCCGTGCGCCCAACACAGGTGCAGGCATTCGCTGATGATGTCCATATAAACTCCGCGACTATATCCAACGCCAGACACGTTATCATGGCCGCCAATCGATGCCATCGATAACCGCTGCCGAGACAACGATGCCGAGTCTGGAACAACTACGCTTCGACAACAGTTTCGCCCGGCTGCCCGAGGCACACTATTCGCGCGTCGCCCCGCAGCCGTTCGATGCCGACCATCACGTGGTCAGCTTCAATCCGCGGGCCGCGGCCCTGCTCGACCTCGACCCCGGCGAGGCGGAGCGCCCGGAATTCATCGACTACCTCACCGGCCGGAAGGCCCTGCCCGGCAGCGATCCCCTGGCCATGCTCTATGCCGGGCACCAGTTCGGTGTCTACGTGCCTCAGCTCGGGGACGGGCGCGCGATCCTGCTCGGCGAGGTGCGCAACACGCACGGCGAGAAATGGGACATTCAACTCAAAGGCAGCGGACCGACGCCCTACTCGCGCGGCGGCGACGGGCGTGCCGTGCTGCGCTCGAGCATCCGCGAATACCTGTGCAGCGAGGCCATGCACGGGCTGGGCATCCCCACCACCCGCGCCCTGTGCGTCATCGGTACCGAAGCGCCGGTCTTCCGCGAGACCGAAGAGACGGGCGCGCTGCTGGCGCGCCTGGCGCCCTCGCACGTGCGTTTCGGTCACTTCGAGGTCTTCTTCTACCGCGACCAGCACGAGTCACTGCGCCGCCTGGCCGATTATGTCATCGACGAACACTTCCCCGATCTCGCCGATGCCCCGGACAAGTACCTGCAGCTGTTGCGCAGAGCCGTGCTCGACACGGCGCGCCTCATCGCGCACTGGCAGTCCGTCGGGTTCGCACACGGGGTGATGAACACCGACAATATGTCCATCCTCGGCCTGACCATCGACTACGGGCCGTTCGGCTTTCTCGACGCCTACGACAGCGACTTCATCTGCAACCACAGCGACCACACCGGCCGCTACGCCTTCGGCCAGCAGCCCCAGATCGGGCTGTGGAACCTCACCTGCCTGGCCCAGGCACTGACACCCCTGATCGAGGTCGACGCCGCGCGCGAAGCGCTGGACCTGTACGAGTCCGCCTTCGTCACCCGTTATCTGGATCTCATGCGCGCCAAGCTCGGTCTGCGCGAGCACGACCGGGAGGTGGTCCCGCTGGTCACGGACCTGCTCGAGCTGATGGGTAAGGATCGAGTCGACTACACCCGCCTGTTCCGCTGCCTGTGCCGATTCGATATCGACGGCGACAGCCCGCGCGAGATGTTCGACGACCGCGAGGCCTTCGACGCGTGGGCCGACCGCTATCGGGCACGCCTTGCGACCGAGGGCGGCGAGCCCGGCGAACGCGCCGAGCGCATGCGGCGCACCAATCCGAAATATATCCTGCGCAACTATCTCGCCCAGCAGGCGATCGTCGAGGCCGAGCGCGGCGAGTTCGCCGAGGTCGACCGGCTGCTCGACCTGCTCGCCGATCCCTTCGCCGAGCGCCCGGACATGGAAGACTATGCCGCCGAACCACCGGAATGGGCCGGGCGTATCCAGGTCAGCTGCTCGTCCTGAAGTCCGCGCGCAGCGCAGCCGTTACAATTCGCCGCCCGCGCCGGCCTTCATGATCTTCATCAGCGCATCGCGCACCCGCTCGGCCTTGGCCTTGAGCTTCGGTTCGAGGTGTCCGCCGCGGATAATCATGTTCAGGTTGGTCATCACCAGCCAGCCCTGGCCGTGTTCGTCTTCGACCAGTGCGATGCGGCAAGGCAGGTAGGCCGCGAAGTCGATGTTCGACTCGACCATCTGTTGGGCGATGAGGGGGTTGCAGAACTGGAACACCTCCATGCGCCGGGCCTTCTTGCCCATCGCCTCGATCTGCTTGGACAGGGGCAGATGGGCCACCAGCTTCATGTTGAGCATGTTGGCGCGCAGCTTCATCGAGGAAATCGCATCGTCCATGGTCACGCCCTTGTGCAGGCGCATCTTGATCACCGCCTTGTCCAGCGGCACGGCGGGCACATCGTCCGCCCGCGCCGCCCCGGCGGCAAACACCAGGATCAGGGGCAGCAGGACCGCGGAGAAGGTCGTAAGGCCTCTGGTATTTCGCATGACGTCCTCCTTGGGGTTGAGGCGCGCGGCATGCCGACGGGGCCGCGGCGCCGTGGCTGTTTGCATACGTCGCGCACCGAACACGGCGCGCCGATCGGCCACCGCCGTCAGTCAGCGGCGCGTTCGTATTTCTTGAGCAGAATACCCTCGGAACCGCAGCAGGAGGCGGCGCACTTCTTGACCGCGTGCAGTGCGGTGGGGTCGTCGTCGAGATAGGCGTCGACGGGCAGGTTCTCCTCGGCGCAGTCGCAGCCCTTGTCGTCATAGACGTAGACGTTGCGAAGCCCCGCCGCGCGCGCCGCGTCATGGGCACGCCACAGCGTCTCGCTCGGCGTCTGAGGCAGATGCTCCAGGCGATAGGCCGGAAAGAACTTGGTGATGTGCCAGGGGCTGTCGGCGCCGAGGTGATCGCGAATCCATTCGGCAATCCCGCGAAACATGTCGGGGTCGTCGTTGCGCCCGGGGATGATGTTGGTGCGTGTCTCGACGTGCACGCCGAGGCGCGCGGCGCGTTCGATGGAACCGAGCACCTGCTCGACGCTGGCCAGACCGCAGATATCGCGATAGAACGCATCGTCCAGGCTCTTGATATCCGAGCACAAGACATCGGTATGGGGTGCGATGCGCTCCAGGGCCTCGTCGGTCACGAAGCTGTTGGAGACATACACCGTGTAGAGTCCGGCCTCGTGCGCCAGACGCGAGACGTCCTCGACGTATTCGAGCCACACGGCCGGTTCCGAATAGGTAAACGCGATGCCCTCGACCCCGTGGCGTACGGCGGCGGCGACCATGGCCTCGGGCGTGACATAGGCCGCGGTCGACTCGCCTCGGGCCAGCGCATCCAGCGCCTCGGTGCCCCAGGAGATCTCCAGGTTGTGGCAGCCGCCGCAGCGGAAGTTACATCCGTAGCTGCCGATGGACATCACCTGCGTGCCCGGGCGGTACAGGCGCACGGGCTTGGACTCGATCGGATCGACGTCGATGGCCGAGATGATGCCGTAGGAGAGGTTGTACAGCGTACCGTTGCGATTGACGTGGGCCTGGCAAAAACCGCGTTGACCGTGGCGCAGGCGACAGCGCCACAAGCAGAGGTGACAGCGGGTCGTGCCGTCGGACAGACGCTCCTGCAATCCGGTCTCGACCAGTTGATATTCTTGCGGTGCGGCGCGTTGTTCGGCCATGGTGATGCTCCTGGAATTCGGTTCGGTGTAAAGATTCGGTGGTCGCGCGGCGCTCAGGCGACCTGGATCCGCCACAGGGGCGCGACCACGATGCGCAGACAGGCATGCGCGCGGCGCAGCGCCTGTTCGGCCTCGGCGGGGCTGGGCGCACGGGCGAAAATGAAGCCGAGATAGCTCGCCCCCTCGGGCAGCGGCACGACCTCGTTGCCCTCGCGGATCTGGATCTGGATGTCCTCCACGTACGGCACGCGTTGGGCCTCCAGCAGGCCTTCGACGCGCTTGAGCAGCCCGGCCTGCGGGATGGGAATCATCAAGACCCCGGCCGCTCCATCATCGGGCGCGTGCGCCAACGGCTCGCCCATGGCGTGGGCGAGCACCAACTCCTCCAGCCCGTGCCCCGTCCCCACGCGCAGCAGGCGCGAGCACAGGCCGCCGATGGTGCGCGCGGCGACCTCCAATATCCACACGCCCTCTTCATTAAGACGGCACTCGGCATGGATGGGCCCCTCGCGCAGGCCGTACGCGCGACAAGCCGCGGCGACGGTTTCGGCCAGCTGGTGCTGGCGGTCCGCCCCCAGGCGCGAGGGCGCAATGTAATAGGTCTCCTCGAAGTATGGCCCCTCGAGCGGGTCCGGCTTGTCGAACACGGCCAACACCTCGAGCTCGCCGCCGCGGAGCATTCCCTCCACGGCGACCTCGGCGCCGGGCACGAAGCGCTCGACCAGGACCCGATCGCGGGCCTCGGCCTCGAGCCCCTGTTCGCTGTGCAGCAGCCGCCCGACGCGCAGGCAGGCCTCGCGCAGCTGTGCCGGGTCGTCGGCGCGGATGACGCCGCGGCTGGCCGACAGCGCCAGCGGCTTGACCACCACCGGATAGCCCAGTCCGGCGACCTGCTCGGCCGGGTCCGCGGCGCCCGCCGCCAGCGATATGCACCGATGCGCCGGCACGGGCACACCGGCTTCGGCGAGACGCCCCCGCGCCAGGTCCTTGCGTCGGGCGATACGCACGGCCGTGGGGTCGTTGTGCGGCAAACCCAAGAGCCCGGCCACGCGTGCGGCCAGCTCGGTGCTCGCGTCGTCAGTGCCGACGACACCGGCGAACGGACCGCCGCGTTCGGCCTCGGCCAGTATCGTCGCCAGGGCCCCATCCGGGTCGTCGAAGCGGATATGCAGCCCCTGCGCATAGGCACTGACCACCGAATGGCGGCCCTCAGAGGCGATCAATACCTGCGCGCCGAGGCGCCGGGCGGCATCGATGAAGGGGGCGGTACGATAGCTGCCGTGCGGAGCGACGACCAACAGACGAGACGGCATTCGTGGCGCTGGCAAGCGGTGCTCAGAATCCGCCGCCGCCGCAGCCGGCACAGCCGCCGCTGCCGCCCACGGCCTGGAAGACGTTGTTGAACACGAAGGTTGCATTCAAACCGTCGCTGAGAAAATCGATCTCACAGCCCTGCAGGTAGTTCAGCGCGACCGGGTCGACCAGAATTCGAAACCCTTCGCCCTCCAACACGCTGTCCTGCGGCGCCTGCTCCGTGGCATAGGTCATACCGTAGGTCATGCCGCTGCAGCCGCCGCCGGAGACGAACACCCGAATGGCGCTGACCTCCTCATCGGCCTGTGCCATGAGCTCGGCCATCTTGCTCCGGGCCTCGCCACTCAGACGCATCTCCATCTCGCCCAGGGTAGACGGGAAGGCTTGTGCTGCGCTCACATTCATTATCACGACTCCTTTGTTACAATTTGCCCTGCAGTATGCCATTTGACTCCGCGTAGCGCGGGGGCAATAATAACCTAGCTAATTACTTGGTATTTTAGCAGTTCACGCCGCGTCCGTGTAGACGCACGACCGAATTGGTATTGATATGACTCGTATGGTCTTTTGTCAGGTTCTGAAACGCGAGGCCGAGGGCCTGCCTCGCCCGCCCTATCCCGGTGAGCTCGGACAGCGCATCTTCGAAGAAGTCTCCGAAGAGGGTTGGAAGCAGTGGCTGCAGCGCCTGGCCACCATCCTCAACGAAAACCGCCTCAGCACGGCCGATCCGGGCAGCCTCGAGGTCATCGAGCTGCATATGCGGGGCTTCCTGTTCGGCGAGGGCGACTACGGCCAACTGCCGGCGGGTTACACCCCGCAGGGCCAGAAAAAATAGGCTGCCAATCATGAGCATGCAAGGCCTGCATTCCGGCGGCGCGCGTTTTGCCCCGGGACAGCTCATCCACCACCGCCTGTTCGACTACCGCGGCGTCGTGGTCGATGTCGACCCCGTCTTCCAGGGCAGCGACCAATGGTACGAGCAGGTGGCCCGCAGCCGCCCGCCCAAGGACCGGCCCTGGTACCATGTCCTGGTCGACGGCGCCGAGCACACGACCTACGTGGCCGAACGCAACCTGGAGCCCGACACCAGCGATCGGCCGATCGAGCATCCGCTGCTCGGCGACTTCTTCACCGAGTTCAAAGGTGACGGCTACGTCACACGCCAGCGCTGGAATTGAAGCGCGGCAACGCATCATGACCGAGGCCCAGAGCATGCGCCCTCTTGCCGACTATCCGATCGAGGATCTCAAGCGGGTCTACCGCATTCTACACTCACAGTTACCCGAGCACATGGAGTTGATGGACTCGGAACTCATGCACGATCTGCAGCGCATCCTGCAGAGACGTGCCCGCGAAGACGGCGTCGACGTCTCCCTGCACGCTCAATGGGCGGCGTGGCTCAATGACGGTGTCTCGCTGCGCGGCGTATAACACGCCCCGGTGCGCCGCGTACCCAGGCGTTCGCACACCATAGTAATCGCTTTGCAGTCCGATCCGGGAATCGGGAAAACGCTCGACAACGCCACGCCATCCGCCCATGAATTTTTGCAGCCACTGCGGCCACTCCGTCACCCTGCGCATCCCCGAAGGCGACAACCTACCCCGGTACGTCTGCGACGCGTGCAACGCGGTGCATTACCAGAACCCGAAGATGGTCGTGGGCGCAATTCCGGTGTGGGAAGACAAGGTCCTGCTGTGTCGGCGCGCCATCGAGCCGCGCTACGGACTGTGGACCCTGCCGGCCGGGTTCATGGAAAACGGTGAGACCACGGGTGAAGGGGCGGCGCGCGAAGCCAAGGAAGAGGCCAACGCCAACATCGAGATCCTCTCGCTGTACTCCATGTTCGACCTGCCGCACATCAATCAGGTCTATATCATGTACCGGGCGCGCCTGCTGGACCTGCACTATCGCGCCGGCGACGAGAGCCTGGAGGTCGCCTTGTTCGCCGAGTCCGATATCCCATGGGAGCGGCTCGCCTTTCGTACGATTCACGAGACGCTGCGCCACTTCTTCGGCGACCGGCACCGCGGACACTACGGTCTGCACACCGGCACCATCACCCCCACCTCGCGCGCCTCATGAGGCCGGCGGCGGCGCATTATCCACGGAGACGTCAACCAGCCGGTGCCGTCACCGACTCCCACCGGGCGCGCCGAACCCGCCACTGTCCGTCCCGCTTGTGCCAGCGCGTGCTCACGCGATAGTAACGCGCCCGCTCGGGCAGCCAATCGCTGGCACCCGTAACGGCCACGTGCAGCACGGCATTGGCCCAGAGCCCATCGACCTGCACGTCCGTATCGACGACGTACACGCCGATCTTCTTGTTGCGCTGAAACTCGAACAGCATCAGCCGCCCAAGGCCGTTCTGGTCCATGCCATTGCCCGCCTTGAACTCGGGCGACAGGTGTTCAACGAAAGCACTGCGGTCCTTGTCCTGCACGGCTTGAGCCATCGCGTCGATTGCGGTGCGGATCTGCGTCTCATCGGGTGGCTTGCTGCAGGCCTGCAGCAGACCCGTCAACAACGCCGCACTGCACAGGGCGACGAACAACCGCGCCCAAGCGCCGCGGTTCGAGACTCCCGGCCGGCCTGATCCGGTAACGCAGCGAATGCTGAGTTGGCAAGGCATTAGTCGGTCGCTATGCTTGAGGTGTCTGTGGTCGATTGCGAGCCCTCGATGGCCATCGCGCGTTACCTGAAATGGATTCCGGTGTTCGGCCTGTTGGTCGCCGTCCTGGCCGGCCAGTTCCGCGCCGACGCCGCACCGTTGTCCCCGAACTCCGGCTCGACCGACGGTGCCCCCCGTGGCATCGCCCTGCTGCTGGACATCAACGGTCCGATCGGCCCGGCGACCAGTGACTACGTCGACCGCGGTCTGGCGCAAGCCGCCGAGCGCGGCGCCGAGGTGGTCATCCTGCGCATGGACACACCCGGCGGGCTGGACACCGCCATGCGCGACATCATCAAGCATATCATGGCCTCCCCCGTGCCGGTCGTCAGCTACGTCGCCCCCAGCGGTGCACGCGCCGCCAGCGCGGGCACCTATATTCTGTACGCCAGCCATGTCGCGGCGATGGCACCGGGGACCAACCTGGGAGCCGCCACACCGGTCCAGCTCAGCGGACCCACCGGCGGCGGGGACGACACGGACCAGTCCAAGGACGGCGGCGACACCATGCATCACAAGATGGTCAACGACGCCGTCGCCTATATCCGGGGACTGGCCAAGCTGCGCGGGCGCAACGCCGACTGGGCGGAGAAGGCGGTCCGCGAAGCGGCCAGCCTGCCCGCCGACGAAGCGCTCAAGCAGAACGTCGTCGACCTCATGGCCGACGACGTCCACAGCCTGCTGGCAAAGATTGCCGGCCGCAAGGTCAACGTGCTGGGCCGGACGCGCACGCTCGAGACACGGCAGTTGAATGTCGAAACATTCAAGCCCGACTGGCGCACGCGGCTGCTCGGTGTGATCACCAACCCGAACGTGGCCTACATCCTGATGCTGATCGGCATCTACGGCCTGGTCTTCGAGTTCTCCAACCCCGGCGCGATTCTGCCCGGTACGGTCGGGGCGATCTGTCTGCTGCTGGCCTTGTTCGCGTTTCAGGCGCTGCCGATCAACTACGCCGGGGTCGGTCTTCTGCTGCTGGGTATCGCACTCATGGTGGCCGAGGCCTTTGCGCCGAGTTTCGGGGCGCTGGGTATCGGCGGGATCATCGCCTTTGCCATCGGTTCGGTCATTCTGATCGACAGCCGGGCCCCGGGCTTCGGCATCTCGCCGGCACTGATCGGCGCATTCACGCTGCTCAGCGCCGTGTTGTTCATCCTGCTGCTGGGCCTGGTCATCCGGTCGCGCCACCGCCCGGTGGTCAGCGGCGAGGAGGAGCTGATCGGTGCCTCGGGCGAGGCACTCGCCGACTTCGACGCCAGCGGGACCGTGCGCGTGCACAGCGAATTGTGGAACGCGCTGACCAGCACACCGCTCAAACGCGGGCAAAAGATCAAGGTCACGGGCCGGGAAGGGCTCACGCTGACGGTGGCACCGGACAATAAACGGAGGGAGGATACTCGATGACGGCCTACACCCTGTACATCATCGTCGGCGCGATTGCGCTGTTTCTCATCAGCGCGATCAAGATTCTGCGCGAATACGAACGCGGCGTTATCTTCATGCTCGGCCGGTTCTGGAAGGTCAAGGGGCCGGGGCTGATCATCGTGATCCCCATGGTCCAGACCATGGAAAAGGTCGACCTGCGCACCATTGTCATGGACGTACCCAGCCAGGACGTCATTTCGCGCGACAACGTTTCGGTCAAGGTCAACGCCGTGGTCTACTTCCGCGTCATCGAACCGGAGAAGGCCATCATCCAGGTCGAGGACTTCTACGCGGCCACCAGTCAGCTCGCCCAGACCACCCTGCGCTCGGTCCTGGGCCAACACGAGCTCGACGAGATGCTCGCCGAACGCGACAAGCTCAACCAGGACATTCAGGCGATCCTCGATATGCAGACCGATGCCTGGGGCATCAAGGTCGCCAACGTCGAGATCAAACACGTGGACCTGGACGAGAGCATGATCAGGGCCATCGCCAAACAGGCCGAGGCCGAACGCGTACGCCGCGCCAAGGTGATCCACGCCGAAGGCGAAATGCAGGCCGCCGAAAAGCTGGTCCAGGCGGCGGAAAGGCTCTCGGCGCAGCCCCAGGCCATCCAGCTGCGTTACATGCAGACCCTGACCGAAGTGGCGGGCGACAAATCCTCCACCATCGTCTTCCCGTTGCCCATCGATCTGATAGAGGCCCTGATGCCCAAACGCGAGCGAGGCTGAGCGGCCCCGCCCGCATCGCTCCGGACCTGCCGGGCACGCCGGCCGCGGCATCGAACTGTGACCTTGGTCGCGGCGATGAGCCGCTGATGCCGTATGGTCTGCTGCTATATTGATATGCATACTCCGCGCCGCAGGAGGCCGGCCATGTGGCAACCCCTCAAACAGCTGCTCGAGCGCACCGGCCGTAAACCACGGCGCGGGCGCCGCCGCTCGGCGCTGGCCCGCCTGACGCGAAATCTGCCGAGCCTGTATCTGGCATTGACCGCGGCGCTCGCCGTCCTGGGTTATGTGTGGCTGCTCGCCTTCCCGATACTGGCCATCTATTGTCTGGTCGACCTGCCCGACAGCGTGATGGCGGCCGACGGGCCGCTGGGCTGGGCCACAGTTGCGGGCGAGGTCGTCGCGGCGGTGTTTGGCACTGGAGTGACCGTCGCACTGCTGCGGCTCAAGCCCGACCGGGGCGACGCCGGCGGCATCGAGCTTCAGCAGTCCGAATGCCCCGCCCTGTTCGAACATCTCGCGGCCCTGTACACCACCTACGGGGCAAGCCCGGCCCACCGCGTCACCTTGACCGGCGAGATGGCGGTAACCATGGGTTACGTCCCGCTGAACGGATTTCCCTTCGCCCCGCGCCTGCACCTTCGCATCGGCCTGCCGCTGATGGCGGCACTGTCACCCGAACACGCCGAAGGCGCGCTGGCCCGCGCCATCGGCCAGGCCAGTCTGCGCCACAACCGCATCACCGGCTGGTTGCATCGTCTTCACGAGGCCTGGTTGCAGTACGCGAAGCTCTATCGTCTGCAGCCACCGAAAGTGCGTTGGCTGCTACAGGTGTGCTTTCTTTGGTACGCGCGGCTGTTCACGTTCGCCGCCCGCTATACGGTGCGTCGCGATGAGCTCGAGGGCGATCAATACGCACTGGATACCGTCAACGATCGCGTCGTCGTCGAGCTCGTGTCGGCGTTGACCGTCTATCCACGTCTGCTCAAGGAGCGATTCTGGCCGCCCTTCTGGCGCCTGGCATACAAACACGCGACTCCGCCGATGGGACCCTACAGCCGGCTGATCCAGGCGCTGCCCACGCTGCTGCAGCGCAGCGAGCCCCAGCGGTGGCTGACCGAGGCCATGCGTCGCGACGGCGATGCGCTGCAGCCCGGCCTGGCCGAGCGGCTCGACAACATCGGTCACGAACACGGTCACCTACCCGCGGCGACCGGCGGAGAAACGGCGACGGCCGCGCTGCTCGGCGCCGCCCTGCCCAATCTGTGCGCCCGACTGGACAATAGCTGGCTGCGCGGACACCTGGCCGAGTGGCAGCAGCGCCATACCAAGTATCAGCGCGAGTTGCAGGTACTCAAGACGCTCAATGCACGTGCCCAACGCGGTGCTCTCGAACCGCGCGAAGCATGGATGCACGCACGCCTTGTGGCCAAACATCTCGACAAGTCCGCCGCCGTACCGCTGTTCAAGCGCCTGGTGAGCGAACATCCTGACGACGCCGCTCAACTGCTCGAGGCCGGTCGACTGCTGCTGTCTTGCGGCGAACCGGCGGGCGTTACCGCGTTGGAGCACGCCATGGCGCTGGACGCACGCTGCCGCACCCAAGCCATGCGCCTGATCGCGGCCTACCGCGGCCACACGGGCGGCAGCGCCGCGGACGCGGCGTGACGACACCCGGTCAAGTGCCCGACAACGCCTGCCACGCCTGACGCAGCCGCTGCTCGGAGACGGGCTGGGCCGTTTTGAGCTCCTGGGCGAACAGCGAGACGCGCCACTCCTCCAGCAGCCAATGAAACTGTGCCAGGGCCGAGTCGCCGCTTGCCCCCGCGCCTGCGATCCCGGTCCCCTCGGCGGCCTGCGCCCGCTGCCGGTAGGCTTCCCACAGCGGGCGCAGCACCAGCATCTGTTCGCGGTCGCGCGCCGGATTCCGATCGAGCTTGTCCAGTCGGCGGGAAATGGCGTGCAGGTAACGCGCCAGGTGAGCGAGCTGCGCCGGCGGGGTTGCGCTGACAAACCCCGGATAAACCAGCCCCGAGAGCTGTTCGCGAATGTCCTTGACCGCATGCATCCACGAGGGCGGAATACTGCCGCGCACGCGCTTGGCCACGTCATGGTAGGCGGCCAGCGCCGCGCCCGCCTGGGCGGCGATCCCGTCGGCCACCTCGATGACGCGCCCCCGACCGGCCTCCACCCGGGCGGCGAACTCCGCGCCGGTGCGCGGCCAGGTGTGCTCGTCGAGAAACACTCGATCGAAGGCACAGGCGATCAGATCGTCCTTGAGCGCCTCGCAGCGCCCCACCGCTGAGAACTGCAGACACATCGTGTCGATCTCGCGCAGGTTGCGGCGCAGATATTTGACCTTGTCCGCCAGGGCCAGCATGTACAGACGCCGCAGCCCGCCGCGGGTCATCGCCCGCGCCTGTTCGGCGCTGTCCAGCAGGCGCAGGGTCACGCTCTTGCCCCGATCCTCCAGCGCCGGATAGGCCTGCAGGGTCAGCCCGCCGCGCTCGACCGACACGGCCGTCTCCAGGGTCCCGAAGTCCCACTTTGTAATTCCATCGTGCCCGGGCGCCGCCCGCTCGGCACCGCGACCGGCATTGGTATCGGCACTGGCTTCGGACTCAAACGCGGCACGGGCCCGTTCGCCCCACCGCGCCTGCAGAACGTCCAGGTCGCGACCGCTGGCGAGTTCGCCGCCCTGGGCATCGATCACGCGCACACGCATATGAAGGTGTTCGGGCAGCTCTTCGACGCACCACGCCTCGGCCGGCACCGCCACACCCGTCATACGCTCGAGCACCTCGCCCAACACCTCGGTCAACCGCCGTTCGCGCGACGTCGCGCCCTCCAAAGCGGCGGCGGCAAAATCCGGGGCCGGCACGAAGTTGCGCCGCAGCGACTTGGGCAGGGATTTGATGAGGGCGACGGCCTTGTCCATGAGCAGCCCGGGCACCAGCCAGTCCAGGTTCGCCGCCGACAGTTGATTCAACACCGGCAAGGGCACGTCCACGGTCACGCCGTCTTCCGCATGGCCGGGCTCGAAGTGGTAATGCAGCGCCAATACCGCATCGCCCAATGCCAGCGTATCGGGGAAACGCTCGCCGCTGACCGCCCGCGCGTCCTTGCGCAGCAGGTCCTCGCGGCGCAGGTATAACAGATTCGGCGTTTGCGCCTCGGCCTGCTTGCGCCAGCGTTCGAAGCGTACGCCGTCATAGACCTCCGCGGGCAAGCGCCGATCGTAGAACGCGTACAGCGTGTCCTCGTCGACCACGATGTCGCGCCGCCGCGCCTTGTGCTCCAGTCCCTGGACCTCCTCGAGCAGGGCGCGGTTGTGGACCAGAAAGCCGCCGCGTGTCTGAAAGTCTCCTTCGACCAGGGCCCCTCGGATAAACAACTCCCGCGCGGCGACGGGATCGATCGGGCCGTAATTGACCTTGCGCCGCGCCACCACGGGCAGGCCGTAGAGCGTGGCGCGTTCGAACGCCGCCACCCGGCCCGCGCGCCGCTCCCAGTGCGGCTCCGAATAGCTGCGCTTGAGCAGGTGGCCCGCGACCGGCTCTATCCAGGCCGGCTCAATCCGCGCCACCGTGCGCGCATACAGTCGCGTCGTCTCCACCAACTCGGCCGCCACCAGCCACTTGGGCGGCTTTTTGGCCAGTGCCGAGCCGGGGTGGACCTGGAGCTGGAGATTGCGCGCGCCCAGATGGCTGCGCGCATCGCGGCGCATCGCGACGTTTCCGAGCAACCCGTGCAACAGCGCCCGGTGAATCGCCGCATAGCCCTCGTCACCCTCTACCGGCGTTCTGTTGATTGTCATCCCCATTCCACTCAGCTGCGCGGCCAGCTGGCGGTGGATGTCCTCCCATTCGCGCAGGCGCAGGTAGGACAGGAAGCGCTCCCGACACAGGGCACGCAGCTTCCTGTGCGACAGGTGGCGCTTTTGCTCCTGGTAGAAGGTCCAGAGCTTCAAATAGGAGACGAAGTCCGAATGCTCGTCCGCAAAGGCCTCGTGCGCCGCATCGGCCTGCGCCTGTGCCTCGAGCGGGCGCTCACGCGGGTCCTGCACCGCCAGCGCCGAGACGATGATGAGGACCTCTGCCAGGCAGCGCTCCTCACGCGCCGCCAGCAGCATGCGCCCCAGACGCACGTCGATGGGCAGGCGGGCCAGCTCGCGCCCGATGGCCGTGATGTGCCGGCGTTCGTCGACCGCGCCGAGCTCCTGCAGCAGACGGTAGCCGTCGTTGACATGACGCGTATCGGGCGCTTCGACAAAGGGAAAGCGCTCGACCGCGCCCAGACCCAGGGCCTGCATCTGCAGGATCACGCCCGCCAGATTGGTGCGCAGAATTTCCGGCGGCGTGAACGCCTCACGTGCGCCGAAATCCTCTTCGCTGTACAGGCGTATACACACGCCTGCACTGACGCGCCCGCAGCGCCCGGCACGCTGATTGGCCGAGGCCTGCGAGATCTTCTCCACCGGCAGGCGCTGCACCTTGCTGCGGTAGCTGTAACGGTTGAGTCGTGCGTAACCCGGGTCGATGACGTAGCGGATCCCGGGCACGGTCAGCGAGGTCTCGGCGACGTTGGTGGCAAGCACGATGCGCCGTCCCCCGTGCGGGTGAAAGACCCGATCCTGCTCGGCGGCCGACAGGCGCGAGTACAGAGGCAATATCTCCGTGTGCGGCGGGTGGTGCTTGCGCAGCGCTTCGGCCGTGTCGCGAATCTCGCGCTGGCCGGGCAGAAAGATCAGCACATCGCCCGGGCCGATGGCGCAGACCTCGTCCACGGCGTCGAGGATGGCCTGTTGCAGGTCGCGATCGCGTTCGTCCTCGTCCTCGCCGCGCACGGGACGATAGCGGATATCCACCGGATAGGTACGCCCCGAGACCTCGATAACCGGCGCATCGCCGAAGTGGCGGGAGAAGCGCTCGGGGTCGATGGTCGCCGAGGTGATGATGAGCTTCAGGTCGGGCCGACGCGGCAGCAGATCCTTGAGATAACCGAGCAGAAAGTCGATGTTGAGGCTGCGCTCGTGCGCCTCGTCGATGATCAGCGTGTCGTACTGGTCGAGAAAGCGATCGCCCTGGACCTCGGCGAGCAAGATGCCGTCGGTCATGAGCTTGATATAGGCGCCCTCCCCCACGGTGTCGTGAAAGCGCACCTTGTAACCGACAGCGCCGCCCGAATTCGCACGGGCATCCCTCCCGGCACCGAGCTCCTCGGCGATGCGCGCGCAAACGCTGCGCGCCGCCAGGCGCCGCGGCTGGGTATGGCCGATATAGCCGCCGACGCCGCGGCCCAACTCCAGACAGATCTTTGGCAGCTGTGTGGTCTTGCCCGAACCGGTCTCACCGCAGACCACGACGACCTGATGATCGCGAATGGCCGCGGCGATCTCCTCGCGGCGCTCGCATACCGGCAGCGCCTCAGGGTAGCGGATGGGCGGGACTGCGGCCCGGCGCGCCTCGCGGCGCTGGCACGAGGCTTCGACGTCGGCAGCCAGCGCGCGTACCGCCCCGGCCTTGGGCTGTCCCTGTTTGGCTGCGCGGCGCAGGCGGCTCAGACGACGGCGCAGGCCGTGCCGATCGCGACCGAGGGCATCGTCCAGGGATCGGGCGATAGCATCGAGGGTGGGCGTGGTGGCGGAGGGCTCAGTGGACACGGAATCTTCGGATCGGCGCTCGGCCGGCGCCTGGCTCGCGGTCCGGCGCCGGCCCCTGGTGGGGAACTCAGGGCAGGATTCTACGCCATTGCGCCGGCAGGCGGCACCCGAGGGGGCGACCGACGGGCCTCAGGCGGTACCGACGCGCAGAACGGGCTGATGGGTATGCAGAAACCAGCGGTCCATGACCACGCCGCGGGTGAACCAGCGGGTGGCAAGCAGGCGGGAGGCGATGAACTGCTTGAGCCCGTCGGGCAGCAGCGAGGCGATGCCGACATCGCTCGGCCGATCACCGAAGCGTTCGGTCAGACGAGCCTGATACGGCGCCAGACGTGCCTGCGCGTAGTCACCGTCGGCGGCCCGGATCACCTCGGCAGCCATCAGGGCCGATTCGATGGCCGGGCGAATACCCTCGCCGCTTTGGGGATAGGCCAGGCCCGCAGCATCGCCGATGAGCATGGCGCCGTCGGCCACCACCGGCCGCGGGGCATGCAGGTACAACAGATAGGCGTGGCCGTGGAACTTGACCGGCGTATCCGACGGGATCCGGCCCTGGTCGATCAGGAACTGCCGAAATTCCGCCACATGCTCGGAGAGCTTGTGATTGTCCTCGCGCCCCAGGCCAACGTTGAGCCAGTCGCCCTTGCGAAAGACCCAGCCGTAACCCTTCAAGTCGCGGCAGAAATAGAGCTCGGGCACCTCGCCGTCGACCGGACAGGCGGCGCGCTGTGCCGGGCTCATTTCGAACTCGATCTCCTGGGCCGCGACCACCGATTCGCTGGAACCGAGCTTGGCCCCCAGCGCCCGGGCCACGGGACAGAAGTGCCCGCCGGCCCCAATCACAAGACGCGCGCGCAGGTCATCGTTCACCACCCACGCGCCGTCCTCGCGGCGCATGCCTTTGAAGGCCTCACCCAGACGCAGCGCCGTGCGTGCTTCGGCGGCGGCGCGGCGCAGCAGGTACTCGTCGAACTCGCAGCGGCGGATGCCGAAGCTCACGGGCTCGCCGTCGTAACGGCTCTCGACCTCCTTGCCCCCCAGGTGGCTGATGCGAAAGCCGTGGATCGGCTGGAAGGTCCGCTCCTTGCGGTAATCGGCCGTATCCAGGGCCAGCTCCTCGACCACCGCCGGAGTAATCCAGCCTGCGCAGACCTTGTCGCGCGGAAATTCGCGCTTGTCCATGATGGACACGTGCAGACCGGCATCGCGCAGGCGCCAGGCCAGGGTCGACCCCGCTGGCCCGCCGCCGACGATCAAGACATCCGTCGTTTCCATGGAACTCCTGGCGACCTCCAAAGCTTATTGCGGGTGGTCACCCGCATACAGGTGAGCGCGGCTCCAGGGCAGCTCGTTGGTCCGCGGGCGCTCGAACACCACCTGGAACAGCTGCAGGGAGCCGGTGGTAAAGGCCGCAATCGAACCGACGAGGTACAGGCGCCACGCCCGGATGAAGCGTTCGTCGAACATGTCCTCGATTTTGTCGAGGTTCTGGTCGAAACGCTCCAGCCAGTGTGTCAACGTGCGGGCATAGTGCAGGCGCAGATTCTCCACATCCTGCACGGAGAATTCCCAGGGCTCGAAGATTTCCATCATCTGACCCAGGGTCGGCGGGTAGGCGCCGGGGAAGATGCGCTTCTCGATCCAGGCGTTCATCAGCCCCGCCTGATTGCGCCCGATGGTGTGGATAAGGCCGCGGCCGTCGTCCTTGAGACAACGGTCGATGACGCCGCCGAGCTCGCGGTAGTGGTCGGTGCCGACGTGCTCGAGCATACCCACCGAGACGAAGACATCGAAATCGCCGCGAATGTTGCGGTAGTCGTCTTCGACGTACTCGACACGCTCGGCCAGCCCCTCCTCGGCCGCACGCTCACGGGCGAAACTGACCTGCTCGTGGGAGATATTGTAGGCGCGTACCTTGACGCCGTAATGCTTGGCCATGAAGCGCGCCAGACCACCCCAGCCGCAACCGGCCTCGGCGACCGTCTGCCCCGGCTGCAGGCGCAGCTTGCGGCAGACGTGGTGCAGCTTGGCCACCTGCGCCTGCTCCAGGGTCATGGTCGGGTCCGGGTAATAGGCGCAGGTGTACTGCATCACCTCGCGATCCAGCCACAGCCGATAGAACTCGTTACCCAGGTCGTAATGGTGATGGATGTTGCTACGCGAACCGGTCAGGCTGTTGCTGCGCGGGCGGTTGCGCAGCCGAGACAGGCGATGGTGCCATGGGCTGTGGGCGAGCTTCACATCCAGCGCGCGGTAGGCTGTTTCGACGAACTCGAGCAGGTCGCCCTCAACGTCGATGCGCCCCGAGCTGTAGAGGTCCCCGAAGCGCAGTTCGGGATCGTAAAGCAGGCCCAACATCGCGCCGCGATCCCGGAAACGCACGACGAGGCTGTTCTTGTCGTCGGAACCGGCGACCGTCTCGCCGTTCCAAAGCACAAGGCGAAACGGGGGCGAGCCGACCGCCGCCAACAGCTGGCGCGCAAGCCGGCGGTCCAGGGCGGTGACCCGCCCGCCCCGCGGCTCCTGTTCGGTTGACTTGGACCAGTCAGCGCCTCTGTCCGCGATATCCGGCACACCCAACGGCTCAAACTTTTCTCTGCGCATGTCCTCCCTCTCCTGCCGCAAGTACCCGCGGTCGGCCTCCGCCGCGCACAATCTGCGCCGAAGGCCCGAGTACATCGTAAAAGCAAACCCCGTGAGTGACAAATTTTTGTGGCGACGATCACGGCCCGCCGGGGCGTCGATCCAACGCGCTCGCACGAATGCTATGATGGATCGTTGCCGCGCGGCGCCCGTTCACAGACCCGTCCATCGCGGCGAGCCCTCGCGCCTTTCCCGAGGATACTCATGTACCGACATCCCATCGGATTCGCCTGGCTGGCGCTGATACTCGTGTCGGGCGCCCTGTCCAACATCGCCGCGGCCGGCACCTATCGCGGACCCGACCTCGGCGATCAACTGGTCGATTTCGCCCTGCACCTGGAGCGCAGCAACACCCGGCTGCGTTACGACGGCGTTACTTACGACAGCACCGTCGAGCGCCTGGGGGTGACCTTGACCCAGAGCCTGGGGCCCGGGCTGGACGGCCTGCTCAGCGCGGGTTACGAAGACATCACCCAGGCAGACAATCCGGACCTCGCCGGCCAAGCGCCCAACGGCTACTACGGGGGGATAGCCCTGCGCGGCCATCTGCTCTCCTCGCGCCGGTTCGATGCCGCCGTGTCCGTTCATTACAGCTACCACCGCCTGGATACCTCTCCGGCGAGCGACCAGGACATCACCCTCACCTGGCATCAGGCGTGGGCCGAGGTGGTCGCGGGCGTTCGCCCCAGCGCGCGGCTGCGTCTGTTCGCCGGCGCCCGTTATGGCGTCCTCAACGGCGATCAGCGCCTGAGCGGCAGCGTCAACCGGACAACCGGCTTCCACCAGGACACCAGGACCGGCTATTTCGGGGGGCTGGACGTCAATGTGGACCGCACCGGCCACGTCGGTCTGCGGGTCGATGGGGGCCAGTTTCGCGGGGCAGAGATGTTTTTCGCCCGCAGGTTCTAGTAAGCTGTTTAGATGGGGCCGCTATCTCATTCATTTGTGAGGTGTTTCACAATGCGCCCCGACGTGGGCGACTAAGCTTGTTTGAAAAGGCGCGGCGCTCGGCGAGCGGCGCCCTTGCGCCGCGTCCCGCACACCGTCGCGGGAACCACGCCCCCAAGCACGGTAAGACCAGGCACGGCCGACATGGCATCCAAGACCAGCATCGACAGAAAGCTCGTCAAGACCCTCGAGCCCTTCGGCTCGCTGAGCTACGACAAGCTCGACGAGCTCGTCGCAAAGGCGGAAGTCGAAGACATGCCCGCCGGCCGCCTGTTATTCCGCCAGGGCGAACGCGATCGCCGTGCGCTGTACCTCCTGTCCGGTCAGATCGAGCTGACCGCCCACGGCAAGCTGGGCAGCCGTGTGGTCAAGGCCAAGACCGCCGAGGCCCGCGAGCCCCTGGTGCCCGAGCTGCCGCGCACCTGCACGGCACGCACCAAGACCGCCGCGACGATTCTTTCGGTGGATACCGACCTGCTCGAAATCCTGCTGAGCGACGGCCCGCCGGGGGCCTATGAGGTCACCGAGATCTCGGGCGACGACGACGCCAGCGTCTGGATGTTCCGTTTCCTTCAATCGCCGGCCTTCCTCAACCTGCCCACCGAAAACATCCAGGCGCTGATCATGCGCATGGAAGAGGTCCCGGCGAAAAAGGGCACGGTAATCATCCACCAGGGCGACCGGGACGAGTACTACTACATCGTCAAGCTGGGCCGCTGCCAGGTCTCGCGCCGCCCGGCCCCCAAGATGAAGGACGTCAACCTGGCGACCCTGGGCGTGGGCGACGGTTTCGGCGAAGAGGCGCTCATCACCGGCGGTACGCGCAACGCCACCATCACCATGCTAGAAGACGGCGTTCTGATGCGCCTGAGCAAGGATGATTTCAACGCGCTGTTGGTCAACCCGCTGCTGCGTTCGATCTCGGCCAAAGACCTTCCCGCCCTGACCAAGAGCGGCGCCGTGCTTGTCGACGTACGCGGTCCGGAGGAGTTCCATCAAGGTGCACTGCCCGGGGCCGTCAATATCCCGCTGTCCGTGCTCAGGCTCAAGCTCGGCAACCTCGAGGCCGAGCAGCGTTATATCGTCTACTGCGACGACGGCTCACGCAGCCGCGCCGCCGCCTTCCTGATGAGTCAACAGGGTCTGCCCGCCTACGTCCTCGAGGAGGGGCTGCAGGGCGCCGCCGCGCAAACGGGCGCCAAGCAGGCCGCCGCTACCGCATCCGCCGCGCCGAGCAAGGCCGCCGGCTCCTCCGACGACGCGAAAAGACGACTGGCACAGGCCGAATCGGCCCAGAAGCAAGCCGAGTCCGAGGCCGACCGACTCAAGGCGGAGGCCCAGGCTTCGCGCCAGGCCGCCGACCAGGAGGCCGAGCGCCTGCGCCAAGCCCAGGCAGCGGAACAAAAAGACGAGATCGGCGATATCAAGCGCCGAGCCGCCGAGCAGACCAAGCTCGCCAAGAACCATGAATCGGCGCTGCGCGCGGCGGAAATGGAGCTGGAAAAGGTCCGCGCCGAGGCCGAGTCCGCACGCAAGGCCGCGGCTCAGCAGGTCGCCCAACACTCCCAAGCGGCCGAACAGACCCGTGTGGCGGCCCAAGCGGAGGCGGACCGCCTCAAGGCCGAGGCCGAGGCGGCGCGGCGTCGCGCCGAAGAGGAGGCCCAGCGCTCGGCCGCGGCAGAGAAGACCCGCGCTGCAGCCCAGGCCGAGGCCGAAAAGGTCCGATCCGAGGAGATGGGGCGTAAGGAGGCCGAAATCGAGGCCACTCGCCGTCAGGCCGCTGAGGCCGAACGGCAGGCCAAGGCCGCGGAGGCCGCGCGTCTGGCGGCGCTGGAGGAGGCCAATCGCCTCAAGGCCGAGGCCGAATCGGCACGCCGACGCGCCGAGCAGGAGGCAGACGCGGCCCGCAGAGAGGCGGAACAGGAGGCACAACGCATCCTGGCCGAGGAGCGCGCGCGTAAAGAGGCCGAGATCGAGGCCGCCCGGCGCCAGGCGATGGAGGCCGCCGAGCAGACCAAGGCGGCCGAGGCGGCCCGCCAGGCCGCCCAGGAGGAGGCGCGGCGCCTGCGTGAAGAGGCCGAAAGAATGCGGCGCGAAGCCCTCGAAGAGGCCGAACGTCTCAAGGCGGAAGCCGAGGCGGCCCGCGAAGAGGCCATGCGTGAAGCGGCCCGCAACAAGGCCGAGGCGGCCCGCCGTGCCCAGGCCGAGCTCGAGGCGGCCCAGCGACGGGCCGAAGAGGAGGCGCGCCGAGCCGCGGCCGCCGAGGCCGCCCGACAGCAGGCCGAGTCTCGCGCAGCCGACGTGTTGACCACGGCCGAATCGCGCCTCAAAAAAGCCGAAGAGGCGCGCCAAATGGCCGCGACCATCGCCAAGCGCCTGCAAACGGTCGAAAAGAAGCGGCGCCAGCAGCGCAGCGGCGCCGAGCACGCCATCCATACCGGGCTGCGCCGGGTGGATAATAAGCTGATCCTGGAAGGCGAAGAGGACATCTTCGTCTTTGTCGAGCCCAATTCGGGCGGCAAGCTGAACGACATCCCCCCGCCAAGGGCGACACCGGCTGCGCCGGCGGCGCCGCCCACCCCCTCGCCCGAGCCCGCGACCGTCACGATCGATGACGAGGGATTCGGAGACGAATTCATCAGCATTGAGGAGCCGGAGCCGGCCCCCGCCCCGGAGGTCAAACCCGCCCCGCCGCCCCCTGCCGCCAGTCCCGCCCCGCCGCCGGCCGCCGAAGCGGCGCCGACTGTAACCGAGGCACCGAGCGCCAACCGGGCGGTATTCGAGGCCTCGCCGAGCTCCTATGGCGCCGGTAGCATCGGCAGCGGCTCCAAGCGCAGCACGAACCGGCCGGCCCCCAAGGCGCGGTCGACGCCCCGCCCCTCCCGGCGCGGCATCGTCGCGATTGCCGCCACGCTCGTTGTGGCTGTCGGAGTCGCCTACGGCATCAGTGAGGTGCCCTGGTCCAGCCTGAAAGCGCGACTCGCCAGCGGACAGGCCGAACAGTCCGCGGACAGTGCCACCGCCCGGCGTGAACGCGCAGCGCGCCTGGCCGAGGCGCGTTCGCGCCAGGAAGCCAAGGTGGTCGAACAGGCCGAAGGCGAGTTCTCAACGCTGCTGCGCGAGTGGCGCAAGAAATTGAACAGCGTGCCGATGTTCAAGGGATCCCCGGACGCGCGGCCCAACGCCAACGACACCCGCAGCGAGGCGGACAACGCGCCGTCGTCGGCCCCGCCGGTCGTTGCCGCCCCGGCGCCCGAACCGTCCGCGCCGGCCGGAACAACGTCCACTACACCGGCACCGCCGGTACCCGGCCACCCCGGCGCCCAATAGCGCTCAACACAAAGAGTCGTTCGAAGACAGGGGACGACGTTATTCGTCGGCGTCTGGCGGCAGAATGACGGGGGCGTTCTTGCCCGAACCACCCGCGGCGACATAGCGGAATATCCCCGCCTTCAGCGGCCAGCCCTTGCTGTCGGTGACGATCACCGTCCACTTGCCCAGTTCCTTGGGATCCAGCTGCTTTCTGGAATAGACCCGCCAACGCGGGCCCTTGACCTTGAAGGGGACGCTCGCCACCACCTTGCCCTTGTACATCCAGCGATGGATGATCGTCTTGCCCTGCATGTGGCGCAGATCGGTGAAGAAGTAGATCTCGTCCTTGGCATTACTGAGTACCAGGACGCGATCCACCGGCTCGCGATTGACCACGTCGGTGGTAAACAAGGCGCGCGCCACGCGCCCTTCGGTCGCCGGATGCGCCGAATCGCTCGCCGCCGGAGCCGCGGGCGCCCACGAAAGGAACAGACCGAAAGCGGCGCCCCAGAACAGCGCCAATCGCAAACGCCGCGTCACACGCCGCAACGTCATTCCCCCGCGCCCAAGTCGGCTGACAGGTGCGTCCCCCGTCGTATTGGTTCCGATGCACTCATACCCTGAGCCGATCGCCTTCGCCGGTCGTGGTCCGGTTCACTCATGGTCTAATCCATTCATACCATAATTGTGCAAACCACCGCATGTCATGTATTGAATCACATTTGCCGGACCAGTGTCCCTCCCCGGGCCAGCCCGGCCGGGACGATGCAGCCGTTCCAATCCCGGCGATTCGATACGGCTTCAATAACGAGGCATGAATGGCGCGCCGTGTTCGTCGATGACGCGTTCCCTCTACCGGCTGCTACGCACGTCGGCACACGGGCCGACGAGGGGGTTGCGCGCTCAGGCGCCCTCCTCGCCCGCTGCCCTGAGCTTGGCGCGAATGAAATCGCTGTGGGAGACGTAAATCAAGTCGGCGACCTTGCGGATCAGGTGTTCTTCGTATTTGTCGAGCTCGCCGTCGGCATAGGCCACCTGCCACATCTGCTCGATGACGTCGGCCTTGTCCGAGTAGGAGAACCGATCGTTGATGAGCGAGGTGAACTGATAGAGGGATGTCGCGTTCATCGCCTCGCTTTCGGCGCGGTGTATCAGCTCGCCGGCCTCCGCCTCGGACAGGCGGAACGTCTGACGAACGGCGCGGGTGACCGCCCTGCGCTCGTCATCACTGACATCATAGTCCGCCTGCATCACTTCGATGAGCAGCGCCGCGGCGGCAACCTGCAGCGCCTGCTGGCGCTCACGCTCGCCGCCGGGGGCCTGAGGGTCGAGATACCGATCGAAGAGCTTTTGAAGCGAATCGAGCATGGTCGTGCCTATCCGAACAGCGTGGCGCGCAGCATCCACAGCGCCCAGGCACAAGAGAGCGCCAGGAGCAGCGAGGCCATGACAATGCCGCTGCCACCGCCGCGCCCGCGCTCCCTCGCACCGCCGGCGCTGGCCTGCGCCAGCGCGCTGCGCAGCGCCTGCCACGCGCTGGCGACCGCCGCCGACGGCTCGCGGGGCGCCGCCGAGCCTGCGGCATCGGAACCCTGGCCGCTCGAACCGCTCACGCCGAGATCCTGCGCCAACGTGCCGAGCATCGAAACCCCGGCGGGGATACCCTTGGGGAAACTGCCTTCATCGGAGAAGATCACGCGCCCGGTAATCGGCGCCGCCGGCACCTGGGCCTTCACCGCCATCACATCCAGCTCGTTCTTGAACAGCGGATTGGGGAACTTGAAGCTTTTTTGACCGACGAGCTGCGTCCACTGGTCGATGTGCTCAGCACCGAACAGAATCCCCTGATACCTCTTCAAGTCGGCAACGACGATGGTATCGGGCCGCAACAGCAGATAATCGATGTGAGTAATGCCATCCATCCCATCGGGCAACATGACATCTTTGACAAAATCGAGGCCGCACCGTTCGATGACCCGGCGCATGCGCCGCTCACGAACCTTGCCGCGCATCCGCGGCCAAAGCAGCAGCAATGCGAAGGTTGCGGTTCCGGCCGGCCCCAGCCATGGGACGACGCGCACGACCTTCGCACCGAGAAGCGTTATTATATTGGCAATTTCTGCGGTCATTTTGTCTGCGCCCGATTGGGCGGGCACTCTAACGTTGGGCACAAGCGCGCGGAACTTTAACACAGGTCCCGAGTCGGCAATACTGCGCGGCACACGCATTGGCAATAATGACAGTACCGGGTGGAGGCCCAAATGTCCCGTATTGTGAACCAAATAGCAATATTCGTCGTACTGCTCGCCCTGGCGGCCCCGCCCGGGCTGGCTGCGACACCCGATGACACCGCCCGCGACGCCCGGCAATCCTCCTTCCCCGGACAACGCATCGGCACAGTGGCGCCGGACTTCACGCTCGATGCGCTCGACGGCACGGTCCACAGTCTGCACGGGCTACGCGAACAGGGCTACGTGCTGCTGGTGTTTTGGTCGACGCATTGTCCGTTCTGCCAGGCCCTGATCCCGGACTTCAAGGCGATCGACGAGCGTTATCGCGATCAGGGGCTGACCCTGGCGGCCATCGACATCGGCTATGAGGACCGACCCGACGTTCAGGCCTACGTCGAAGATCACGACATCGACTATCTGGTACTCAACGACGACGCCCGGAAGCCCTCGCTCGTCAAGGCCTATGGCGTCATTGGCACCCCCACCATCGTCCTGGTCTCTCCACAAGGCGTGATTCGGTTTTACGGCCATCACCTGCCCGACCTGCAACACTACCTGAACCCGAGCGCCCCTGGTCCGGCCGCAGCGCCTGGCGGTGGGCTGCTGCCGCGGACGCACTGAGCTCAAGCCTCGGCGTTGAAACCCGCCGGGGGTCAGCTCGGCGCGCGCACGCTCGCACACTGCCCTATAATGGAATTGACCTGCAGGGGGGACAGACCGTGGACGAGGCGCAATACGAGGCGAGAGTCAGGGCAGCGGAGAAGGTTCTCACCGACTACGGCGCCGTACTCTCCGAGGTGGAACCTTCGGTCTCGGGACTGCCGGTATCACTGCTTCCCCACGACCGCGACACGATCAAAGAGGCGATCCAACTGCTGCTCTGGGAGCTGGGCGACGGCGATGAACGCCTGCGCGACGGGTTGATCCAGGGTTACGTCTTTCTCGGCCAGTTCATTCCCGACCACGAGGCCGCCATCGCCGCCCGCGGCCAGAATGTGATGCGCAGCGGGGACCCCGAATCCAACGACTGGGAGCAGGCCGATCAAGCCGCCCGTATCGCCAACCGCATCAAGCTGGACATGGAGGCCCTGCTGCAGGAAATCACGCTGCTGCAATCCCACGACGACCACGAACCGCCGGCATCCTCCTGAAACGTCCCGGCGCATTGGCCGGGCTCCGGGGGAGTCAGGCGATACGCACCGATTGCAAGACCGCCTCGAGCTGGGGGAAGCTCAGCGCACAGACGCGCATGGGCTCCTTCTTCCCGCGCAGGCGCACCCGTCTCTCGTTGTCCTTCCAGAACTGTTCCGGCAGGTGTTTATAGGAGCTCGCGCTCATCACCACATCGGTGCCGATGGCCTTCGTCGCGCTCTCCAACCGGAAGGCGGTGTTGACCGCGTCACCCAGGGCCGTGTTGTCCGCGCCGATTCCCACCGAGGCCTTGCCCGTGTTGATACCCACGCCGATGCGCAGCTTGCCGGGAAGCTCGGGAAAGTGGGCGGACAGGCGCTCGGTGAGCGCGCCGATTAGCCATGCCGTCTTCATGGCCTTGAGGACGTTACGCGGTACCTGCTCGGCCTCCCAACGCGCAAAGACGCAGTCGCCGATAAATTTATCCACCGCGCCATCGTTCTTGTAGATAACGTTGCTCACGTCGTGAAACCATTTGCTCATCATTTTGGTGAGTGTCTGAATCGGCACCTGCTCGGACAGGGAGGTGAACCCCCGAATGTCGGCCACGAGGATTGTGATGTCCTTGATCTCTGGGCTGTCGAGGATAATCGTCTCTTGAAAGGAGAGGGAATCGATGTACTGGCGTGGTGTGGCGTCCTGCTTGAACACGAAACAAGTGCGACCGATGCAGATGGTATCGCCATCGCTCAGGCGGGTCGGGGCGGCGACGCGTTGGTCGTTGAGGCGACTGCCGTTGGAGCTGCCGCTGTCGATGAGATAATACTCGCCATCGCCCAGGCGGCGGATGACCGCATGGTTGCGCGAGACCATCAGATCGCTCAACACCACGTCGTTGCTCTTGTCACGGCCGATGGTCAAGACGCTGTTGCACAGCACCTTGTGTTCTTTATCGCCGACGCTGTAGCTCAAGGTCCCCATCGTCGCCTCTCCGCGCCGCATCCCGGTCAGGACGCGCCACCAAGCCACGGGCCGGCGGGCGGTCGGCCGCGACCGTCGCGGGCCCCACACCCCTTTATAGGCGACTATAGCATGCCGCCGCTGCCCCGAAGGGGCGCCGCGCCGCCGGGGGCCGCCCGTCAGGGACCGCGCGGGGCTTGGAATTGGCCCTTCCGGCACCAATCATAATTGGCTAAGCTAGATATCTTTTCTTGCAATACACGAGCCGGCTCCGCCGACGAAGGGTCGGGCAATGGACCGGGGAGGTATCTGATGAGTGTGGCTGCATCCATTCCCGCCGTCGACGAGGCGGCCATCCGCGACCGTGCATGGCATGCCCAGCGCCCTGCCCCGGTCACGGGCGAAGAGCGCGAGGCCCTGATTGGCCGCATAAAACGCCTGCTCAAGGAGCAGGATGCTGCCCTCGTTGCGCACTATTATGTCGACGCGGACCTGCAGATGCTGGCCGAAGAGACGGGCGGCTACGTCTCCGACTCCCTCGATATGGCACGCTTCGGCAATGAGCATCCGGCCAGCACCCTCGTGGTCGCGGGCGTGCGCTTCATGGGCGAGACCGCCAAGATCCTCAATCCCGAAAAACGGGTGCTGATGCCCACCCTCGAGGCCGAGTGCTCGCTCGACCTGAGCTGCCCCGCCGATGCCTTCGGCGCCTTTTGTGACGCCAACCCGGATCGCACCGTGGTCGTGTACGCCAACACCAGCGCGGCGGTAAAGGCCCGCGCGGACTGGGTGGTCACCTCGAGCATCGCGCTCAAGGTCGCGCGCTATCTATCCGAGCGCGGCGAGAAGATCCTCTGGGCCCCGGATCGGTTCCTCGGCGGCTACATCCAAAAGGCCACTGGTGCCGACATGCTGCTGTGGCAAGGCTCGTGCATCGTCCACGACGAGTTCAAGGCCCGCGAGTTGGCCAAGCTAAAGACCCAGCATCCGGAAGCCGCGGTGCTCGTCCATCCCGAGTCCCCGGGCGATGTCATCGATATGGCCGACGTCGTCGGTTCCACCACGCAGCTCATCAAGGCCGTCACCGAGCTCGATGCGCCGACGTTCATCGTGGCCACCGACAACGGCATCTTTTACAAGATGAAACAGGCCGCCCCCGACAAGACCTTCATCGAGGCACCGACCGGCGGCGTCGGCGCGACCTGTCGCAGCTGCGCGCACTGCCCGTGGATGGCCATGAACGGCCTGCGCAACCTCGCCGAGACGCTGGAGACGGGCGCCAACGAGATTCACGTCGAAGAGTCCATCCGCCGACGTGCCCTGGTCTCGGTGCAGCGCATGCTGGACTTCGCCCGCGATCAACAGGCCCAGGTCCTGGGCAGCGGCAACGCCTGAGCGACGCGCGCCCGCCTCATGGGTCCCCTGCTCATCTTTCGCCACGTCGCCTGCGAGGGCCCCGGCTACCTGGGCGAGTTTCTCGAACGTCACGATGTTGCCTACCGGATCGTCGCCGTCGATCAGGGCGAGCCGGTGCCCGCCGAACTCGGCGACGCTCCGGGGCTCATCTTCATGGGCGGCCCTATGAGCGTGAACGATCCCCTGCCCTGGGTGCAGCGGGAGTTCGCCCTGATATGCCGTGCCGCCGATGCCGGCCGGCCGGTGCTCGGTCACTGCCTGGGCGGCCAGCTCATTGCCAAGGCCTTGGGGGGCCAGGTGGGGCCCAACGGCCAGCGCGAGATCGGCTGGCTGCCGGTCGAGCGCGTGGATGGCGCACCGGCCCGTGACTGGCTGAACGGACTGCCGCCGGCCTTCGAGGTCTTCCATTGGCACGGCGAGACCTTCAGCCTGCCCGACGGTGCGGCGAATATCCTGCGCAGCGAGGCCTGCGAGCACCAGGGCTTCGTGCTCGACAACATCCTCGCCCTGCAGTGCCACGTCGAGATGACCGCACCCATGGTCAGCGAATGGTCGCACCTCTACGCCGACGAGCTTGACGACCCTGCGCCGACCGTCCAGAGTGCCGAACAGATACAAAGCCGCCTGGACGAGCGCATCGTGGCGTCGCGCCGCGCCGCCGACGCCCTGTACACGCGCTGGATCGAGGCGCTCGGCTGAACGTCACGCATCCGGCTTCATTGAAGGAGGCACACCGCCATGGCCGATACCACCCCCTTCACCATCGAGGCCCTGGAGCTGGGCCCCATGGAGAATTTCGTCTATTTAATTCAGGACCATGCCAGCGGCCGCGCCGCGGTGGTCGACCCCGCGTGGGAGGTGGACAAGGTCCTGGAGCTCGCGCGCACTCGCGGCGTGCGCATCAGCGACATCCTGCTCACGCACAGCCACCACGACCACATCAACGGCATCGAGGACGTGTTGGCCGAGTACGATGCGCAGTTACACCTGCTCAAGCCCGAGGCGAAGTTCTGGGGACATTATCTGGAGCTGCCGACGCTGCACCACGGCGGCGACGTCATCGAGCTGGGAGAGACCGAAATCCAGGTCCTGCACACGCCCGGACACACGCCGGGCTCGGCCTGCTACCACCTGGGCGGCCAGCTCATCACCGGCGATACGCTGTTCGTGTTCGGCTGCGGGCGCTGCGACCTGAGCGGCGGCGACCCCGAACAGATGTACGACACGCTGCGCCGGCTCGGCAGCGAGCTGCCCGACGACACGGTGATCCACCCGGGCCACAACTACGCGGAGAAACCGGTCTCCACCCTGGCAGAACAGGCCGACGGAAATCCCTTCATGCACTTCGACCAGGTCGAGGACTTCGTCGAATACCGGATGCACACCCACGATCGAATCCGACACACGCCGTACCACCCGGTACCGCGCGGCGCCTCGTAGCCTGATGACGCGCGTTGCGGCCGGGCGGCCGGCACGACCGCGGAGCCTCAGACCTCGGCGACGATATAGCTCATCCAGGACTCCTGGTTCTCGACTTCGGTGACCTCGTAATACTCGCCCGTACCCTCGAGGTATTCGTCATCGTCGTCGCTGTCCTCGAAGCGCTCCCAATAGACCCGCACCTTGCTGAAACCCGCCTCCTCGAGCAACTCGCGCACCTCCGGCATCGTCCACAGTCGCCACTCGTACGTGAAGGCCTTATCCATGCGCGAGCCGTCCTTGAAGCGGAAGTGGATGTGGCAGGTCATGCGGTGGTCGATGGGATTGAAGCTGGCGTGCTCCCAGATGTAGGTCGCCTTCTGGCCCTTGAGCTTGGTCTCCTCCTTGAGCGTGTCGTAGCTTTCGGTGCCGCCGAACAGATCGAGCATCAGCATGCCGTCCTCCTTCAGGCCAGCGCGCGCGGTCTCGAAATAATGGCGAAGCTCGTCGCGGGTCTTGAAGGTGCAGTAGCTGAAATTGAACGCACAGGTCACGTCCGCCTTGATATCGGAGTCGGTGCGCACATCCGCTTCGACCAGCGTCAGACGTTTCGCCACGTCCTCGCCCGCCGGCTCGATATTGTGCTCGCGGCCCCAGGCAAGGGTTTCGGGGCAGAAATCGACGCCCAGCGCGGTGCGCTGCGGGTCGGTGCGGCACCATTGGGCGGCCAGCAGGGCGGTGCCGCAGAAATCTTCCCGCAGCACGAGAGGCTCGCGCCCGCGCAGCGATCGATACGTATCGATCATGAAGTCGACCTCGGTCTCGGCCGCCTGCACCGCCTCCTGGTAGAGATGGTGACGGTCGGCCCGTTCAGCCTGGGTGGCCGAAAGGCCCGGCTCCGACTGCTTGTCCAGCTTGCGTTGCGCGTGCTTGCCCATGAAATTCCTCTCGTTCTGTGGTCGTCGGTGCTGCCGGCGCGAAGGCTCCCGGCAATATCCCACCCATTATACGGACTTTGCGGGCCCACCCTGACCGAAGACGGAATCGGTCGGTGTGTGCGGGGACGATATGGTATCATTCTGCGTTATCGCCTCAATCCGAATATCCCATCGAGGTCTCGTTTCCAAGGTGTCGGCCCCCATGTCCGTCCCGCTATCCACCCAAGTCCCGCCGGAGCAATCGCGGGTCCCCAGGCACCGCACCGTCGGCGTGCGGGTGGGCGACGTGCTGGTCGGTGGGAGCGCTCCAGTCGTCGTGCAGTCCATGACGAATACCGACACCGCCGATGCGGTGGGCACGGCCGTACAGGTCGCCCAGCTCGCCCGCGCCGGCTCGGAGCTGGTGCGCATCACCGTCAATACCGCCGAGGCCGCCGCGGCGGTGCCCGCGATTCGCGAACAGTTGGACAAGATGGGCCTCGACGTGCCGCTCGTGGGCGACTTCCACTTCAACGGCCATAAGCTGCTCGCCCAATATCCCGAGTGCGCCCAAGCCCTGGCCAAGTACCGCATCAACCCGGGCAATGTGGGCCGCGGGCGCAAACGCGACGAACAGTTCGCGGCCATGATCGAGACGGCCTGCCGCTTTGATCGGCCCGTGCGCATTGGCGTCAACTGGGGCAGCCTCGACCAGGACCTGCTGGCCCGTCTCATGGACGAAAACGCGACGCGGGCCGAGCCCCTGGACGCCGCCGAGGTCATGCATGAGGCCCTGATCGTATCGGCCCTGGACAGCGCCCGACGCGCCGAAGACATCGGCCTCGGTCACGACCGCATCGTGCTCTCGTGCAAAATGAGCGGGGTGCAGGACCTCATCTCCGTCTATCGGGCGTTGGCCGCACGCTGCGATTACCCCTTGCACCTGGGACTGACTGAGGCCGGTATGGGCTCCAAGGGCATCGTCGCCTCCACGGCGGCACTGGCGGTGCTGCTGCAGGAGGGCATCGGCGACACGATACGCATCTCGCTCACGCCCGAACCGGGCGGGGACCGCACCCAGGAAGTGATCGTCGCCCAGGAGATTTTGCAGAGCATGGGCCTGCGCGCCTTTACGCCGATGGTCGTCGCCTGTCCCGGATGCGGGCGCACCTCGAGCACCTACTTCCAACAGCTCGCCCAGGACATCCAGTCCTACCTGCGCCACAAGATGCCGGAGTGGCGAGGGCGCTATCAGGGCGTGGAGGAGATGACGGTGGCGGTCATGGGCTGCGTGGTCAACGGCCCCGGCGAGAGCAAGCACGCCAATATCGGCATCAGCCTGCCGGGCACCGGCGAGCGCCCGGTCGCACCCGTCTACGTGGACGGTGAGAAGACAGTCACGCTCAAGGGCGAGCACATCGCCGAGGAATTTCAACGGCTGGTCGATGAGTACATCGAGCAGCGCTACGCGCGCAAGACCGAGACCTGAGCCGCTGGCGCCAACCGGCGCTCAATAGGCTTCCACACCTGTAACGCCGAGGCGTGCCGCCCATTCAAACAGCTCGGCCGGCGCCAGCGGCCGGCTGAAATAATGTCCTTGGGCGATATCACAGCCCAGGACGTACAACATGTCGAAGACGTCCTTTTCCTCCACCCCTTCGGCGACCACTTCCAGGCCCAGGTTGTGGGCAAGATCGATGGTCGAGCGGACGATGACCGCATCGTTTTCGTCGACGAACGTGTCGATGACGAACGACTTGTCTATCTTGAGCTCGTCGACGGGAAATTTTTTCAGATAGGCCAGGGATGAAAATCCGGTGCCGAAGTCGTCGATGGACAGGCGCATCCCCATGGCATCCAAGCGCAGCAGCGTTTCCAGGGCATGATGGGGATCGGCCATGGTCGCACTTTCGGTGATCTCCAGCACGAGGCGCTCGGGAGGCAGCTCCCATTGATCCAGGCTGTGGGCGATCTGGCGCTCGAGGTCCGGGTCGTGGAGGTTCCACACCGACAGGTTGACCGCCACGTGAATGTCCAGTCCCCGACGGCGCCACTCAGCGGTTTGCCGGATTGCCCGTTCGAGTACCCAGAGCGTGAGGAGCTTGATGAGCCCGGTCTGCTCGGCAACGGGAATGATCTCCTCGGGCGTAATGTTGCCGCGTACCGGATGATCCCAGCGCAGCAGGGCCTCGACACCGACCATGCGGCCGGTCTTGACGTCGAGTTTGGGCTGATAGTGCAGTTCCAACTGATCGGTATTGATGGCGCTGCGAAGCTCACTGACCAGCGCCAGACGCCCGACGCTGTATTGGTCCTGGGCGCTGGAATAGACGCTGTAACCGACGTTCTTCCGTTTGGCGACATACATCGCCACATCGGCGCGCTGCATCAGTGTCTGGACATCGGTGCCGTGTTCGGGTGACAGGGCGATGCCGATGCTCCCACCGACGTAAAGATTGTGGTGCGCCACGCGCAATACCCGCTCCAGGGCATTCAATGTCTTTCGGGCTATCCTCTCGGCACCCTCTTCGCCGCCTCCGGGCAGCAGGATCGCAAATTCATCGCCGCCGAGGCGCGCGACCGTGTCGCTTTCGCGCAGCAGTTCGGTCAAACGGGCGCCGACCTGCTGCAGCACGAGGTCGCCCACATGATGGCCGAGTGTGTCGTTGATTTCCTTGAAGCGATCCAGGTCCATGATCAGCAGCGCGGTGCTGGTACCCTCGCGCTGGGCGACGACCACGCTCTGCTGTAGACGGTCCTGCAGCAGCGTACGATTGGGCAGGTTGGTCAATGCGTCGTGTAGGGCCTGGTGCTCGAGCTCGCGCTGACGCGAATGCACCTGGCGACGCATCTCGGAGAAGGCATCGATCAGGTTCTGCGTCTCCCAGGTCTTGACCGCGGGCAGCGTGGGCAAATCGAAGTCGGACCGACCCATGGCCTCGTTCTTCAGCGCTCTAGCGACCTGGGTCATCGGGCGCAGTACCCGACGCTCGAAGTGGCGAAATCCGAAGACAATTACCAGCATGGCCACGCCACTGAGTACCCACAATGCGTGACTGATGGACGCAGCCACCTCAGCCAGGCGAGACACGTCTGCGGCGGCCGCGCCCATCAAGTGCTCATCGATGACCTGCAGGTGCTCCCAGATCGAACCGAGCAGCGGCTCGATCGAACGCCGGAACAAGGGAATGTCGGTGCGCCAACGGTCCGAACGCGCGATGTCAACCACTGTGGTGAAATCCTGCTGCCACTCGGCGGCCTGGTCCTGCATTTCCTCCAGCGATTGCGAGCCCTGCAGACCCAAACGCCCGCGCGCCTTCAGTCGCTGCAGTGCCACCAGCCTGTCCTGGACGACCGCGTACAGCTGTTCGACGTCCTCGGCCTGATTGGTCAACCTAACCTCGCCCAGCGAGGCGAGTCGATTGATGAGATACAAGCGGTAGGCCGCGATCATCTGCGACCAGGTATAACGAGCCGCCTCGAATAGACGATAGTCGGCGGAGTCACGGCCGTGCTCCTCGGCCGCCTCGCGCATTGCCAAGTTCGCAGCCGTATAGAAACCGATCTGCTTGGGCAGCATGGAAGTTCGGGCCAGTCCTATGGCCGGAAACAGCTCGTCCACATCCACACGCGTCTGCATGAGCGCCGCCGCCTGACTGTCGAACTTCTGCAGCTCGCTCCTGAGCACACGAAGCTCTTGGCGCACGCGCGGGTCGTCGAGGTCGGGCTGGCGGCGCAGGCGTTCGACACGCTGAATGGCGACGGCGATGCCTCGGTGCACCGTGGCGCGCGTGTCGCTGTCCGGCGACAGAGCATAGGACTGCAGCGCGAAATCCGCCTGCCAAACAGCGTCGCGGATGCCCCGACTCTCCTGAAGGATGCGATAGCGCTGCTCGATATGGGCCGTGCTCGAACGGCTGGCACGCGAAACATACCAGCCCATGGACCAGGCGGTGATGAGAGTGATGAGCCCCAGCGAGATGGCCACCGCGAGGTAGCGCCCCCGCAGGCTCTGGGTCAGGAATCGGATAACGCGTGAACCGGCCATGGAACCGTCCAACGTCAGAGTCGAGACGCAGCCACCCTGGCAGATACGCCGAGTGTCGGCGCCGCCCTCGCAGACGGCTCCCCCCTTACCCGGGCCTTGGCGGCGCACGGCCGCCTCCTGATCGGAACCTTATATAATTATTCTATCGTGCCAATCCATAGATTCTTTAGAGGGTGCCGGCACCGCCCGTGAACGAGCGCGTGCCGGCGACGGCGGCAGGCTTATTCGTCGGTGACACAGCCCTCGGAGGCGTTCTTGACGTTCTTGATGTACTTGGACAGTGTTCCGCGGGTCGCCTTATAGGGGGGCATCTGCCACGCCTCGCGCCGGCGGGCCATCTCCTGCTCGTCGACATCGACCTCGATGGCGCGCCGGGCGGCATCGATGGTAACCGTGTCACCGTCGCGCACCAGCGCCAGCGGTCCGCCTTCCTGCGCCTCGGGTACGATATGCCCGATGATGAAACCGTGTGAACCGCCGGAGAAGCGTCCGTCGGTCAGCAGGGCCACATCGCTGCCCAAGCCCGCCCCCATGATCGCCGAGGTCGGCGTCAACATCTCGGGCATGCCCGGACCACCCTTCGGTCCCTCGTAGCGGATGATGACCACATCGCCCTTCCGGATGCGGCCCTCCTCCAGGCCCTTGAGCATGTCTTCCTCGCAGTCGAACACTCGGGCCGGACCGGAGAACTGCAGACCCTCCTTGCCGGTGATCTTGGCCACCGATCCGCCCGGGGCGAGGTTGCCCTTGAGGATCTGAATATGACCGGTCTCCTTGATGGGCCGCTCCACCGGGCGGAACACCTCCTGTCCGGCGCTCAGCCCCGGGAGATCGGCGAGGTTCTCTGCGACCGTCTTGCCGGTGACGGTCAGGCAATCGCCGTTGATCAGGCCCTGTTCCATCAGATACTTCATCACGGCCGGGGTCCCGCCAACGTTGTGCAGGTCCTCCATCACGTACTTGCCCGAGGGCTTGAGGTCGGCGAGGAAGGGCACCCGGTCGGAGACGGCCTGGAAATCGTCGATGGTCAAGTCCACCTCGACCGAACGCGCCATGGCGATGAGATGCAGCACGGCATTGGTCGAACCGCCCAGCGCCATCACGATCACCATCGCATTCTCGAAGGCCTCGCGGGTCATGATGTCGCGCGGCTTGATATCGCGCTCGAGCAGGTGGCGAATGGCCTGTCCGGCGCGAACGCATTCGTCGAGCTTCAGGGGATCGACCGCCGGCGTCGAGGAGCTGTAGGGCAGGGACATGCCCATGGCCTCGATTGCCGAGGCCATGGTATTGGCCGTATACATGCCGCCGCAGGCGCCGGCCCCCGGACAGGCGTGGCGCACGATGTCCTGGCGCTCGGTCTCGTCGATGCGCTGGGCGAGGAACTGGCCATAGCTCTGGAAGGCCGAGACGATATCCACCACCTCGTGCCCCTTGTCAGTATAGCCGGGCTTGATGGTCCCACCATAGATCATCAGCGAGGGGCGGTTGACGCGCCCCATCGCAATCAGCACGCCCGGCATGTTCTTGTCGCAGCCGGGCAGGGAGATGTTCGCGTCGTACCACTGGCCCTTCATGACCGTCTCGACCGAATCGGCGATGAGGTCGCGCGACTGCAGCGAGTAGCTCATGCCCTCGGTGCCCATGGAAATGCCGTCGGAGACACCGATGGTGTTGAAGCGCATCCCCACCAGTCCCGCGGCCTCGACGCCCTCCTTGACCTTGGCGGCCAGGTCGTTGAGGTGCATGTTGCAGGTGTTGCCCTCCCACCAGACCGAGGAGATGCCGACCTCGGGCTTGTCCAGGTCCTTTTCGGTCAGGCCGGTGCCGTAGAGCATGGCCTGGGAGGCTCCCTGGGACTTCGGCTGGGTGATGCGGGCGCTGTATTTGTTGAGCTTCTCGGTCATCGACGGACTCCAGGACTGGCCGCGCCGGATAGGCATCCGCGCGGGAACGCATGCAGGGGCCGCCCGTGGGCAATGTCGGGGCGGCCACGCTAAAAACCCGCAGTATAAACCATACCGGGCCCGGATCGGGCTGCTCCGATTGGCCGGCCGCAACCGGCCTGCGGGCAGTTGGACGCGGCTCAACCTTTGCTCTGCGCCTGCCGATGACTATAGTGGGACCCTATCGGATACCCGTAGGGAAAAGGTATCGAAAATCAGGGGGCTGGCCGTGAAATTCCAATCCGCCGATTCCCGCTGCCGGCCGCGAGGCCGTGCCCGGCACGCCGCGGGCGCAATCCTATTGGCCGCCGCCGCAGTGAGCACGGCAGCGCTCGCAGGTGCCCCCGCACGCCCGCCACAGCTGGAACGCCAGGCCTTCGTGGCCGCCGAGCGCGCCCTGGCCGCAGGCGACACGGCCACCTTCGAGCGCCTCGCCGCGACCCTGCGCGACTATCCCCTCTATCCTTACCTCGTCTTCGACCGCCTCGAACAGGAACTCGATGGCGCCAAGGCGGCGCGTATCAAGGCCTTCCTCGATCGCTACGCCGATACCCCGCTCGCCCCCCGGCTGCAGCGCGATTGGCTGGACACCCTGGCACGCCGCCGCCAGTGGAAACAATTTCTGGCCGCCTACGTCCCGGGGACCGGCGAGACGCTGCGTTGCGACTATGCCCGTGCCTTACTCGAGCAAATGCAGCAGGACAAGGCGGGCCCCGTCGTTCGCTCGCTGTGGCTGGTCGGCCGGTCGCGCCCGAAGAGCTGCGACCCTGTCTTCCGCGCGTGGCGCGAAGCGGGCAACCTGACGCCCGATCTGGTCTGGGAGCGCATCCACCTGGCCATGCAGGCGGGCCAGTCCGGCCTGGCGGGCTACCTGGCCCGCTACCTGCCGCAGGCCCAACGCGGCCAGGTCACCCTCTGGCGCCAGATCCGCCGCGAGCCCCAGCGGGTCCTGACCGAGCCGGGCCTGCTGGCCGCGGCAGCTACCCCCAATGGGCTCGCCGGCTGGATCCTGAGCGACGGGCTGCGCCGCCTTGCCCACGCGGACCCGCAGCGTGCCGCGGCCTTCTGGCAGACGCACGGCGCCAGCGCCCCAGTCACGAAGATCGAACGCGCGGCCATCGAGCGGACCATCGCCCTGGAGCTGGCCGATGCGGGAGATGCCGGCGCCGCCCACTGGATACAACGCATCAAGGATCCCGCCGCGCTGCGCCGCTTGCGCACTACCCATATCGTGGCCGCGCTGCGCGAGGGCGAGTGGGAACAGGCATTGACCTGGATCGATGCGCTCGCCCCCGAGCGGCGCCAAAGCGCTCGCTGGCGCTACTGGCGCGCCCGGGCCCTGGAGGCGATGGGACGAAAGGCGCCGGCCAAGGCGCTGTATAAGTCATTGGCCGCCGAGCGGGGCTATTACGGGTTCCTGGCCGCCGACCGCGCCGGTACGGCCTACCGATTCGACGAGCGCCCCCTGGTCTATCGCGCCGAGGAGCTGCGCGAGGTGGCGGACCTGCCCGGTATTCAACGGGCGCGTGAGCTCTTCCACATCGGCCACGTCGTCGACGCACGGCGCGAGTGGCGCACCGTACTGCCGACATTGAGCGAGCCGCAGTTGCTCAAGGCCGCCCAGCTGGCGCATCAATGGGGTTGGCACGACCGCGCGATTTTCACTCTCGGGCGCGCGCGTTACTGGGATGATTTGAAGCTGCGCTTCCCGCTGGCCTACCAGGACGAGGTCGTGAGCGAAGCGGCCAGCCACGATATCGATCCGGCCTGGGCCTTCGCGGTCATTCGCCAGGAAAGCGCCTTTACGCCCGATGCCCATTCGTCCGCCGGGGCCATGGGCCTGATGCAGCTGCTGCCGCGCACCGCGCGCCAGATGGCCCGTACCCTGCAGGTCCATCTGGGAAACCGCTCGGCCCTGCTCGATGCAGGTACGAATATCCGATTGGGGGTACGCTACCTGAAACGGGTCGAGGATCGCTTCGGGGGCCACACCGTGCTGGCAACGGCGGCGTACAATGCCGGAGCCCGACGGGTACGGGCATGGCAACCGCAGAGCGGCCCCATGGCGGCGGACGTGTGGGTCGAAACCGTCCCCTATGCCGAGACCCGCAATTATCTCCGCCGGGTCATGGCCTACACGGTGATCTACCAGCAGCGGCTGGGATATTCGCCGGAGCCACTCCAGCAACGGATGCAGACGGTGCCGCCTGTCGCCGACGACGCCGGCACCGAGTTGTAGGCGGGCCTCGCCGGGCCAAGCCTCAGCCTGTCGCGCGCTCTCCCCTCGCCCCCGTCTCGGCCGCCAAGGCCGCCGCCTCTTCGCGGGTGTAGAAGCGCCCCTCGCGCGTGAATCCCGGCTCCAGGGAACCTTTGACGGCGACCGGCTGGCCGTCCGTGCCCCGCTCGACCACCAGATCCCCCGGCAGGCCCTCCAGCAGGTGGACGCAGGCCGGGCGGCCGTCGGCGTAACGCGACGGGTAGATCTTGCCCGTCAGGCTGTCGCGGAAGGCGGGCAGAAAACCGCAGTCGCGGTTGTCGTCGCTGGTACCGCCCGTGCCGCGCCGCTCGGCGGTCTGGCGGCGTAGATCGTCGTCGGTCAACGGCACGCGCCGCAACGTCCGTCGGCCGGGCGATCGCTTGTCGACGGGATCCTGGGGCTGAGACATGCGCAGGTAGCCTTTGTGACGACCGGGTAACGGCCATTTGACATTCGCACTTAACCCATACAATCCGCGTGCCAAATCAAAACGGCAGGAAATCCGCTTCAGTTCGTGATAATCAGAGGCACCCGTGACGCGGCGTGTCAGATTGTGACCTCTGATGTCGGTCCACGGGTGAAGGGGCGCTACGCCGGTGCTCAATCTCTCGGGCCGGTTCAAGACGCCGGGTGGGTGGTCGATATCACTTGAAGGAGCCTTTATTTCGCCTGTCAGGAGGATTCGCCGTGCTGACCATCGCCGCCGCCCTCGCCGCTTCCATGTTGGCCTTTTGGCTGGGTTTCCACCTCGGCCATCAGATGGGGATCACCGAACCGATCCGCCGCCGCCTGCGTGAGGCCCGACAGCGGCGGCCGAACGGAGCCGGCGAGGACCTGCAGGAACACAGCGGCTTCAGCGGCCGCTGACAGGGCCCGAGGTCCAAATCCTCCGGTAGGCGCTTACTGACCGGGCTTGGAGGGGCGCGTCGGCGTCTCCTCCTCGACCTCGATCTCCTCGGTGGGCGGCAGCATCAGGTTGGTGGTATACGCCAGATCGTAGCCGTAGAAGTCTCTCAAGTAATGGTAGACGTCCCGGTCGTGCCGCTCGAGCTGTTCCTCGAGTTCGGCCATGACCCGTCGGGCCAGGCGGGTCGCCTCCTTTTCCGGCAGGGAAGTGGTGAAGGTCCGCCCGTCGCGGATAAATCCTGCCGCCAGCATTCGCCGCTTTATCTCCTCCCATAGATCGCCGCACGTTTCGGGCGGATTGTTCTCGTAGTCCATATTCACGACGATTGCGTAAGTCATGCGTGTTCCTCGGTGTAACGATTCGGACCGAGCGACGGGTCTCCCACGCTCCACGGGCGCGAGGTGAGGCGCCGGCCCCGATCTCGGCAACATAACACAAGCCCCGCACGGCGGCGGAACCCTAATATTTATTATTTTAAATCAGTATGATATAAAAACAACTTGCATTTCACTTTAACTTTTCCTATATAACCACTTAAAACAAGGGAGGAAAAGTTCGATGGAAGACTCGCCGTTGCCAATCTATGAGGTCCAGGAACTGAGCGTCCGGGAGGCCTTGCAGGCGCTGGCCGCGGAAAATGATGCGACCGAGACAGTCAACGAGGAGGAGGCCGAAAGAGCCCATGCACTGGGTTGGGCGCGGCCCTGGGTACAGGCGCGGTAAGGCCGGAGCCACAACCGGCCTGAGCAGGGACGTCAGCGCTGAGCGCCGCGCAATGCGGCGATGACGCGGTCTTCGAGATTGATGCGATCGGCCAGCACCTCGCCCAGGCGGGAGAGGTCATCGGCAAGGCCCCCCAGGTCGTCGCAGTGGTCGCCGCAATCATACTTGTCGTTGAAATCCAGGATTTGAGCCGTGGTATCGGCAATGCGGTGGTAGACCTGCTCAGCGATCGCGACCACAGGCTGGCGGCGCTCCCGGCCACCCTGGAAATGGCGATAGAGCTGAAAATGCGCGATCGCCGTATAGTCCACCAGGGACTCACAAAACTCCTGCAGCAGTTCCTGGACCACCGGCTCGGGCTTGAAGGGACGCTTGGCAGCGAGCTGGCTGAACAGTGCCAGAGTCGCCGTCCGGGTCTTGAGCAGATTCTTCAGCTGATCAAGCGACTGCCCCCGGCGCTCTTTTAGGGTGTCTTGCTGCGGCATGCTCCCTCTCCGGCGTCGTTATCGTTTTCCAACGATGTTAGCAGTATTCACTGCCCCACCAAACCGAAATCGTCCCGGACGCCGCTAACGGCGGACTCCCCAGCTCAGTCTTCACCGCGTGCCACGGGCCGGTGCGGGTCGCGAATCCACTCGCTCCAGGAACCGGCATACAGACAGCCGTCCCCCAAACCGGCAACCGCCATGGCCAGCAGGTTATGACAGGCCGTCACGCCCGAACCGCACATATGCACGCTGGCGCTCGGGTCCTGGTCGCCCAGGACCGAGGCCAGGCGCGAGCGCAGCGCCGCCGGCGCCAGAAAGCATCCTTCGTCGTCCAGGTTGCCCGCAAAAGGCAGATTTCGCGCGCCGGGGATGTGGCCGGCGACGGGGTCGATCGGTTCGTGTTCGCCGCGAAAGCGCGGGCTCTCGCGCGCATCGACCAGGGCAATCCCCTGGCGCGACAGCGCGGCCTCGACCTGCGCGCTGTCCAGGCACAGCGCCTCGCGCACGTTGGGCACGAAGTCCGCACGACGCGCCGGCGGCACCTGGTCGTCAAGTGGGTAACCGTGGCGGCGCCACGCCCCCAGGCCGCCGTCGAGCACCGCAACCGCGTCATGACCAAGCCAGCGCAGCAGCCACCAGAGGCGCGCGGCGAAGGCCCCGCCCCGATCGTCGTAGGCCACGACCTGCGTCGCGGCGTCGACACCCCACGCAGCGATTCGCCGGGCCAGCACCTCGGGCGCGGGAAGCGGGTGGCGTCCGGTGAAGCGGCCGACCGGACCGGACAGGTCCTCGTCCAGGTGAGCATAGTATGCGCCCGGCAGATGGGCGGACCGGTACGCCCGGCGCCCGGCCGATGGCTCGGCCAGGTCGAAACGGCAGTCCACGACCACCCAGCCGGGCTCCCCAAGGCGGGAGTAGAGCTCCTCGGCGCTGATCAGGGTCTCGTAGGGCATTGCGGCTCCCTTCGTTTGGCTAACATGGTCGACGTTCGCCCGCCGGTCGACCATGCTCAGTACATGCTCATTATAAGAGTCGCCGTCCCCAGTGCACGGAGACATTGCCCACCGGAAAGGCACAGTGGGCGATCGCGGCGCCTCATCGACGCCCCCAGGAGGACCTATGGCATTGACACTGCGCTCCGACGCCTTCGAGCACCAACAGGCCATCCCCACGCGCTACAGCTGCGACGGCGAGAACATCTCGCCCCCGCTCGCCTGGACCGGCGTCCCGCCCGACGCCCGGAGCCTCGTGCTGATCGTGGACGACCCCGACGCCCCCGACCCGGCCGCCCCGCGAATGACCTGGGTCCACTGGGTGCTCTACAACCTGCCCCCTGACGCGACGCATCTGCCCGAGGCGGTAACGCCGACCGAGCTACCGAACGGCACCCGCGAGGGCAAGAACAACTGGGGGCGAACCGGCTACGGCGGCCCCTGTCCGCCCGTCGGCCGCCATCGATACTTCCACAAGCTGTACGCGCTGGATACCGTGCTACCCGATCTGGCATCACCCGACAAGCATACGCTCGAACAGGCGATGAAGGACCACATCCTGGCTCACACCGAGCTCGTCGGCAACTTCCAACGCTGAGGCCTGGGCCTACCAACGGGTGCGGAGCGTGACCGCCGCACTGCAGCCGCAACGCACCACTATGGCGCGACGCGGTCGCCGCGACGATGCTCCTTGGTGCACCCGTACGCTCGCGCCGCACCGCTCTGCGCCGTTTAAGCGTTCCACATCACGGCCCCGGGGTATTTCCGCGTATGGCACACCCCTTGCACTAGGCCCCGTATAACACAACAAGGGGCATCCGATGTTCGCATCAAGGTGTAAAAATATAGTTAGGTTCTCGTCGGCGGCTCTCCTCGCTTTGTTATCCGCACCGGCCTTTGCAGCCGACGGGACGGGCTCGTTCCAGGTCTCGATGGACACAGTCTGGCTGGTCACCGCGGCCGCACTGGTGTTCTTTATGCAAGCCGGTTTCGCGCTGCTCGAGGGTGGCATGGTGCGTTCCAAGAACACCGTCAACGTCATCATGAAGAATTACGTCGACGCGTGCGTGGGCAGCATCGTGTTCTGGCTTGTGGGCTACGGTTTGATGTTCGGCGTCAATGCCACCGGTTGGCTGGGCACGGACCACTTCCTGCTCGGCAATGCCGAACACATGGATTACAGCCTGCTGCTCTTTCAGACCATGTTCGCCGCGACCTGCGTGACCATTGCCTCCGGGGCGATGGCCGAACGCACGCGCTACGAGTCCTATCTGGTCGGGGCTATCGGCATCACAGCCGTCATCTATCCCGTTTACGGCAGCTGGGCCTGGGGCAGCCTGTATACCGGTTCGGGCTGGCTCAAGCAGATGGGCTTTATCGATTTTGCCGGCTCGACCGTGGTGCATTCGATCGGCGGCTGGGTCGCGCTGGCGGGGATCATTGTACTCGGACCGCGGCTGGGACGATTCGATGCCGATGGAAAGGCGCGTCCCATCCCGGGCCACAACCTGACGCTGGTGGCCCTCGGGGGCTTCATCCTGTGGCTGGGGTGGTTCGGTTTCAACGGCGGCAGCACGGCCGCGGCCGTGCCCAGTATTGGGCTCATCAACCTGAATACCCACTTGGCCGCCGCCTCCGGCGCGGTCGGGGCCATGACCACGATGTGGATCAGCCGGCGCCCCGTGCTTATGACGACCACGGTCAACGGCTCCATCGGCGGCCTGGTCGCCATCACGGCCGGCTGTGCCACCATGGAACCCATGTACGCGGTGATCACGGGACTGGTCGCCGGTTTTGTACTGGTCGGCGGGGACGGGTTTCTCAACTGGCTGCGGTTGGACGATGTGGTCGGCGCGGTGCCCGTACACGCGTTCTGCGGGGCCTGGGGCACGCTGGCCGCCGGGCTGTTCAAAACCGGTGACTTGTTCAACCCAACGCAGGTGCTGGTCCAGTTCATCGGCGTGGCCGCCGGATTTCTGTGGGCCTTCCCGCTCGCCCTGCTGATGTATTTCTTAATCCACAAGACGATGGGGCTGCGCGCCGGAACGCTCGACGAGCAGCGCGGGCTGGACTTCACCGAGCACAGCGAAGTCGGCTACCCCGAATTCCAAACGGCAATGACCCACCAGAAATAGGAGACAGATAATGCAGGATGCCATCGTTCGCAACGACGCCCGAGCCGAGGCGATTCCCGCACGCCGCCGTGCCGTCTTCACCGGCCTGGTGCCCTACCTGCACGGGGACGACCTCTACACAGCGCTGTGGCTGTGGCAGGACAAATACTCCGACGGTCCGGCCATGGCGCTGCATCAATTCATCAACGAATTCGCCTGCCTTATAGAACAGCAGGTGCGCCGCAGCGACATCCACCGCAGCCTGGTCGCCGCCATGAGCAAGGAGGCGGTCGAGCTCGCCCCGGACCCCTATGGCGACATGGTCGCCTATCGCGAACGACGTCTGCCCGAAGCCAAGCTGGCTGCGGCCATGATTCCGGAGAACGCGGCCCCGCTGCCCGCTACAGCGATCCTCGAGGCCGTCCTGCGCTCGCTGTTTCTCCAGCTCGACGAAGAATATCCGCTGGTCACCAACAAGCTGCGCCGGTACCTGTCGCAACACCTGGCCGCCCTCGGCCTGGAGCTGGCGCCGTTCAGCGAGCTGTCGCAGTGGCTGAGCGGCCTGCGTGAACATCTCAACCATACTTACTCAGAGGTACAAATGCGCGGCCTGCTGCACGTGGCGTACGTCGGCGGCTGCGAATACCTCGGGCCCGTGCAGATCGACACGCTGCTCGCGCGTGCCATCGATAAGGCCGAACACCTCCCCGAAGCCAAGGACTTCGCCCCGCGCCAGCTGCTGTAACACCTCGCCACACCCGCGCCACACGACGCCCTCGGACGGACGGCCACTAAATCGCGAGGTGCCGATTTCGCGCCGGGCCTCAACGAGGCACGAACCGCTTACCGACAAACGCACGGCCGAGGCGCCGTGCGGTCTGCCGGAATTCTGCTGTTGTGAGTGTTGGAATTCATCCCATCGTGCCAGCGGCGAGCGCACATTTCCTCACCGTGCACGCGATTCGTTACAATGGCGAGAATCTTCAGGCTATCCACAGGAGGCAGACCATGGTACGCACGGAATCCACAATGCTTGAGCTCGGCACGCCAGCCCCGGATTTTCGGCTGCCCGAACCGTTGACCGGAACGGAAGTCGGCCTGAGTGACCTGAAGGGAGACAAGGGCCTGCTGGTGGTGTTCATGTGTAACCACTGTCCCTACGTAAAACACATCCAGCGGGAGCTGGCTGCCGTGATCAAGGAATACCAGGCCAAGGGGATCGCCGCGGTCGGTATCAGCAGCAACGATGTCTCCACTCACCCGGACGACGCACCGGACAAGATGGCCGAGGAAGCACAGCGGCTGGGTTACACCTTTCCCTATCTCTATGATGAAACCCAGGAGACGGCCAAGGCCTACCACGCCGCTTGCACGCCGGACTTCTTCCTGTTCGACGCTCAGCGGCGTCCGGCCTACCGCGGTCAGTTCGACGACTCCCGACCCGGCAACGACCGCCCGGTGACCGGCACCGACCTGCGCGCCGCGCTCGATGCATTGGTCGCGGGCAAGGCGGTGGACACCGACCAGATACCCAGCATGGGTTGCAACATCAAATGGAAGAGCGGAGCCGAACCGGCGTATTTCGGATAGGATGAACTCGACACGCGCCACTGCGGTGCCCGGCGGTCGCGGGCACCGGCGTGCGCGTAGCTACCGGAATCGCGGCGACGTTAGCGCGGCGGCCCGTTTTCGAAGCGCAACGCTATGCCCTCGTCGCAAATGCGTACGACGCGCGCCTTGATGCGGGCCGATGCGTCCTCGGTCAACGCCTGGACGACCTTGAGATAGACCTCGGTACCGACCTGCGGCGGGTCGTGCGCGCCCGACTGCCCGCCCTGATTGCCGCTCGCCGATATGACCGGGTATTCGAGAAACAGTCCGACCTCGCTGATGTCGCGGCTGCGCAGCAATTGAGTGGCGCCGCCCGGCAGCACTAGCTCCACCGTCATGGTTACCGGCAGACGCCGGTAACGGCGCTTGTCCCTGGATTCGCTCACCGTCTCCCCCTGTACGGCCCCGGCGGCCCGTCGCGGCGTCACGCTGGCCGTCCAGGCCGATCGCAGTCGCCGTGTTCGAGTCGCTGTCTATGACATAGCGACCGCCAACGCCGCGACTTTAGCCCCGGTCGCGCCGGCAACCGGCGTTTGCGCCACACATCTTGGTCAGATTTCCGTAACTCCACCGTCACGGTTGCTTCATGTGCCGCCGTTAGAGTGAGCCCATCGTTCAAGCAGTTCTCAAGGAGAAATCTCATGGCGACGCCTTGTACGGCCATGTCCCTGGTCCGCCAGCCCTTACATCGGCGCGGGGGATTGAGCGTGTCGCTGGCAAGCACCGATGCGGAAGTCGAACAGTGCCTGCGGCTTCGCTACCGCGTTTTCGCCGACGAGATGGGCGCATCGCTGCGCAGCACACGGCTCGGAGTCGATCAGGACCGCTTCGATAGCTACTGCAAGCACCTGATGGTCCGCGATATCGAAGGGGGCGAAGTCATCGGCACCACCCGCCTGCTCCTCGGCCGGGATGCCGCCCGTCTGGGAATGTTTTATTCGGAAACCGAATTCGCCCTGGAACGCATATTGGCGCTGCCGGGTCAGTTCATGGAGGTCGGTCGTACGTGCATCCACGCCGACTATCGCCGCGGAGCCGCCTTGGCCATGTTGTGGAATGGCGTAGCGCAGGTAACCGTGCTGGACAACGTCGACTATCTGATAGGCTGCGCCAGCATCCCGCTGAACAAGGGCGACAGCTATGTCGTGTCTATCCTGGACTATCTTCGTGCCAATCATTGGGCGCCCGAGTCACTGCGGGTGACGCCGCTCATTGGGCTCAATACGCGGGACGCGGTCGCCAGCCGTAACGTCCTGCTGCCCCCCTTGCTCAAGGGTTACCTGCGACTGGGCGCCGTGGTGTGCGGCGAGCCCTACTGGGACGCGGCCTTCAATGTTGCCGACGCCTTCATTTTGGTCGACCGCGATCAGCTGGCACGGCGCTACGTGCGCCATTTCGTCAACCGGGTTTGAATAGCGCTCGCGCAACGGGAGATGGGCCGGCCCGATAAGATCATTCGTGCGCTGCGCGTGTCCACGCGAGCGTCGCGCCTGTGCCTGCACCTGCTCTGGGGCCTGATGCTGGCGAGTTGGCTGCGCTGGCGCTGCGGCCCTCTGTGGTTCCGCCGCCCGGGTGGCGAGGCGCGCCGGCGCCGGTGGATGCAGCAACTGGCGGTAGTCCTCGGTCTGCGCATTCAGACTTCGGGTCGCGCGATGGACACGGCCGGGCTGCTCGTCGCCAATCACATCTCCTGGCTGGACGCGGTCGCCATTTCCGCAGCAGTTCCCACGACGTTCGTCGCCAAGGATGACGTTCGCCGCTGGCCTGTCATCGGTACCCTGGCCACGCGGAGCGGTACCGTGTTTCTGCGTCGGGCCAACCTCGGCGTCCTCAACGTGGCCATCGACACCCTGGCCGAGGTCATTCGCCGCGGCCAACGGGTAACGGTCTTTCCCGAAGGCACAACCGGCCCCGGCACGCAGCTCAATGACTTTCGCCGAGCGCTGTACCAAAGCGTTGTCAACGCTGGTGCGCCAGTGCAGGCTGTCGCCGTGCGTTATCTGCGAAACGGCTCACCCGATACCGTTGCCCCGTTCATTGGCGACGATGAGTTCGTGCCCCACCTGCTGCGTATCATGGCCGAACCCTTCACTGACGTTCGGCTGGACTTCCAGCGGCCGCTGGCCGGCGGCGACCGACGGACGCTGGCCGCCGCGACCCGCGCGCAAATCAGCGTCGCACTCGGCATCTCGCAGCGAACACGACCAGGCGCTGGCGAGCCCGCTCCCGCAGCCCGGCTGGGCGCCGGTGTCAAGGCGCCCAGCACGGACGCGACCACTACCGCGGCCACGGCGCCAATGTTTCCACGTCGCATATTTGTTGCTCCAAACTCGAGATAGAGCGCTGCTGGGGCGTCCACGCGTGAACGCATCTCCAGTCGCCCGGTCCCCCGGTCGGACAGCGCGCACGTCCGATTCGACGGCGCCCGGCCGGCCCGTAATTCAATCAGTCGTTCAGACGGGGACAGACCGCGGCGGTGCGCGGGCGAGAAAGGCAATGAAGGTGAATTGATGAGACAGGTGCGGAACGGCCATGAAGGCCGGCCGCGCGGGGTTGATTACCGCCAGATTGACGGGCAGTCCGACGGTGGCGTGCCCGAGGTTGGACACGTGCAGACAGAACTCACAAGTATGCCCGGGCGTATGAGCCTTGACGTCGGCCTCGTGGACCAAGACCGCCATCCGTCCTCCGAGGACGGCAATGACGAGCAGGATGTGCAAGGCCTTCACGCGGATATGCCTTCCAATCGGTGGGTTGCGGTTACTCTATAGTGACCCCCCATGACCAATCAAATATAGATCCGGGTCAGGGAGTGACCCCAGTCACGGAAGCCCACGGCTTACGACGAGCGCCGAAACAACACGAAAGTCATGTCGTCGGGTTTGCTGGGCAGATCGCCGCCGGGTTGCTGCATGCGGGCACGGCCGTCTGCCGCCAGGCGCTTGGCTGCCGTTCCCAAACGACCGACGCGAACACGCTGGACTATCTCGTCAAGGTAGAAGTTGTCGAACAGGCCGTCGCTCGCCACCACGACAGTGTCGCGGGGCGCCAGTCTGATATGCGGCCCAATCTCGATGCGCATGTCGGGCGTTCCGATGACGTTGGACACTAGGTGGCGCTCGGCGTGATGAACCGCCTCGGTCTCGTCGAGCATACCGGACTCCACCGCGTAACCGACCGGTGAGTGCGACACGGTCTGCTGTTTGATGCGCCCACGCTGTCCGGTCACGAGTATCATCGAATCCCCTATGTGATAGGACCGAATGGTCGTGCCATCGACCTCGACAATAGCCATGGTGGTCGCGCCACCGGCACTGCGCGCAAGAACGGCACGATTCGCTTCTTCGATACCGTTCAGGATGGCCTCGCGCAGCGCCGCGCCCTCGTCGGCGGCCCGACGCACGGCACCGACCACGGATTCGACGGCCAGGCGCGAGGCTTCGTCGCCCCCCGGCATACCGCCGACGCCGTCGGCCACCACCAGGACCCCGGCCTGCTCATCGAACGGCACCAGCGCCGCACTGTCCTCATTCGGCGTATCCTTTTCCGGTGAACGACGGGTATAGACCGCGGCACGTCCGCGGACGAATTCGTAGGTCCTCGCCTCGTCCATGTCCTGGTCGGCGAAGACCAGACCGTCGCCGACCGCACCGGCGATTGAGGATGGGTCGGCGAGCGCATTCCGCATCAGTCCCACCTCATGGTCTCGAGGTACTGACGCAGTTGGCCGGCGCTTCGGAATTGACGCAGGATAAGGGTGCGCTTGAGGCCGCGGCAAATGGCCTTTATCTGCGGCGGCTGTCGGGCATAGTGCTTTTGGCCGCCCAGGGCATCGTAGAGGATGTGGATCATGTTCACGACATCGTCGTGGATGTTCTCCGGCCTGGCCGCACCCCAATGGAACATATCGAGAAGCTTGAGATCGAACTCCAGCCCATAGCGCTGCAGGATGATGTTGTCGGCGTGCAGGTCGCCGTGGTATTCGCGCATGTTGTGAATGCATTCCATGCCCGTGGCCAGCGCATGAAGCAAGTGGATTCCCTGAAAGGGTGAGAGGCGCTTACCGGGTTGCCTGGCGAGAAATTGGCTCAGGAGCTCACCTTCGACGAAATCGGATACGAGGAAGGCGATTTGGCTGCCGCGGTGGATGATCATCTCGCGCGTATGGTATTGAATCACGATCGGACATTGACGCAACTTGTGCAGCTTGGTGGCGTAGAATTTCGCGTTGCGATCGCGCGGGTTGCGGTGCGGAAAGAACAGCTTGGCGGTCCGCTCGATACCCGTCGCCTGCTCGCGAATGAGATAGACTTCACCTTCCCATCCCGCCCCGAGCCGCGTGATGACCTCGTACTTGCCGGCCAGAACCCGTCCCGGGGCGAAGTTGAATGCCTCGATTCGTACTGGCTTGCCCACCGCGCCTTTAGCCATCGCCCCTCCACCGTTGCGGCCCATACCGAGCAGGCCACGCGCAAGGCCCTGCGCGTCAGCTTAGCATCGAAGGGGCCCCGATGCAGCCAGTTATAGCGGCGCATTCCCGCCCGGGCCCGCAGGCGGAGCGCTTGTGCGCCGCGGCTGAGAATACGCCTTCCTGACCGCAGGGCCTTCAATGCACCAGATTGACGCGCCCATTCGCCCTTGTCGCTCGTGGTGGCCCTGGCGTAGACTGTCTGCGGGCAGCGCTCCCGCCGCATCCGAGCCGCCGATAAGCGGCCGTCCGATTCGCAACGCAACAGCAAGAGTGCAATGAAGAACCTGCCGGTTGACAGCAATTATCTCAGCGACATGCTCATGCGCCTGTTGCATATCCCCAGCCCGACTGGCTACACGGACAGCATCGTACATTTCGCCTGTAGTCAGCTGGACCGCCTGCACATACCCTACGAGCTGACCCGCCGGGGAGCGATCCGTGCCACGCTCAAGGGAAAGCGCGCCTCTCCGGATCGGGCCATCGTGGCGCACCTCGATACGCTGGGCGCCATGGTCAAGACCCTCAAGGACAACGGCCGACTGGAGGTGATTCCCATCGGCCACTGGAACGCGCGCTTTGCCGAGGGCGCGCGAGTGACGGTGGAGACCGATTCCGGAGCCTACCGCGGAACGATCCTGCCACTGAAGGCCTCAGGCCATACGTTTCATCGCGAGATCGACACGCAACCGTCGGCGTGGGACAACCTCGAGGTGCGAATCGATACGCACTGCGCCTCGCGTGACGACCTGATGCGCCACGGATTTCACGTGGGCGACTACGTGGCGATCGACCCGAATCCGGAAATGCTGGACAACGGGTATATCAACTCACGCCACCTGGACGACAAGGCAGGCGTGGCCGTGGTCTTTGCGGCGGCCAAAGCGATAGTCGAATCGGACATCACGCTGCCGGTCGACTGCCATCTGCTGTTTACGGTGTCCGAGGAAGTCGGCTCGGGTGCCTCGGCCGTGCTGCACCAGGATGTCGCGGAGATGGTCACGGTCGACAACGGCACGACCGCACCCGGGCAGAATTCCAGTGAATTCGGTGCGACCATCGCCATGGCCGACTCCAGCGGCCCCTATGACTATCATCTGACGCATCGACTGCTCAATCTGTGCAAGGAGTTCGGGATTCCACATCAACGGGATGTATTCAAGTATTACCACTCCGACAGCGCCGCGGCCACGGCCGCTGGCAACGATCTGCGAACCGCCTTGATCTGTTTCGGTATCGACGGCTCGCATGGCTGGGAACGCATCCACATCAGCGCCCTGCTGGCATTGAGCGAACTGCTGACCTACTACGTACAGAGCCGCCCGCTGTACATGCGCGACCGCTTCGAGCTCGGCCCCTTGCCCGGCTTTCCCACGCAGCCTTCCTGACCTTCATCAGCCGCAGACCCCAACGGCCGCCATGTCCCACTACGTCTTCCTGTTGTTGTTCGCCACCGCCGGGGCATGGCTGCTGGTCATGAATCTGCAGCTCCTACGTTCGACGTACAAGCTCAAACTCTATATGACGCGGCGCGACTACACCCGTCTGCAGGGCCGTCACCTGGGCTTGATGGTCTTGGGAATCGTATTGCTGGTCGGAGGCCTGGTGCTCTACGTACGCTACGGCGGCGGTGCGTGAGCGTGCGAGGCGCAGGCGGGCCGAGGTAGCGCGCGCTGGCGGGTCAATGGGCCTCCATACGCCCGAGCTCCTCGAGGATGGAGACCACTAGCGACTCGCCGCTGGCCGACATCCCTTTGCAGAGCTCGTCGGCGTCGCGCTCCCCATTGACCAGGCGGCGCATGATTCCGCCGAGGCGAGCCATATCGCCACCCACCGGTGCCATCTGCTCGGCCATATGCCCAAGCATTTCCAGCGCCTCGGTACTGCCGTGCGCAGCGGCATGGACCATGTGCGCCAGGCCCGGCGCGGCGGCGCTGGGATCGGGCTGGGCATTGGGATCGGGCAGGGTCTGCGGATCCTGCAGGCCGCGCAGGATGGCCTCCACGATGACGGCGTCGTCCTCGTCCAGGCCCTGTAGCAGAGACGTCTCGCGCTCGCCGGCGAGTATCCGCCGGATAGCGCCGACGAGTTTGAGCTGACCGTATGTCTCTCCCGCCTCGAGGACCGGCTGCAGCTTGTCCCGCTGGTCGGGATTGTGGCAGGCCGCGACGACATTGACGATCAGCTCGGCGTGCGTCTGTATGATCTGCTCCGTGCGGGTCGATGTAGAACTCATGGGGATCTCCTTAAACTACGCACAGGCTGCCCGAATTGGCACCGCCCGGTCAAGCCACCGGCCGGCCCCGATGCCCGGCTCCGCCCGGAACCGGCAAGGACGTGATGTCGATGCTCAGTGGGCCAGTTGCAGGGTGAAGATGTCCCCGAGGGCTGCACGGATCTGGTTGATGGTCAGAAAACGCCCGTCGGTCGAGTACTGGTAATGTCCGCAGACCAGGCGATCGACCTGAGGTTGCTCGGTTGAGCGCAGGTACAGGACGGTCGCAAACTCCTGCGGCAGGATGCCGCCGTCGTCGGCCAGGAGCGGGCCGTTGCTGGCCACGATACGCGGACCGAGAATCTCGTAGTCGTCGAACTGTTTGACGGCATAGACGTCGAAACGGCCCGGCGTAATGACATGGTTGTACTCGGAAAGATCGCGGTGCATGACGAGCCGGCAATTCGGTTCGTATTTCTTGGTCAACAGAAAATCCTTGTCCTCGGCAATGGCTCCGCGGTAAAACCGGATTCGGTCGTGGCTGCTCGTAACGACCAAGCGCTTGTGCAACACAAGCACCGACCCGACCGGTATCTGCGTCGACTCGCCGGGCTTGACCGGGCCCGACAGACTCTGACAGCCGCCGAGCAGCGCCATTCCGGCGAGCGCGGCCGCCAGGCGAAACAACAACCTCATAATTACTCCTTGGAGAATCACACGCCGTGAGCCCGATGTCGGCTCACGGCGCCAGTTTCAATGTCATGACCTTGCCCAGTGTCTTGCGTATTTCATCGACGGTGGGAAACTCGGCCTCGTAGTTATAGACCCAGTGCTGGCACGCGAGACGACGCACCTGCGGCTGACGCTCCGAGTGCAGGTACAGGTCGACGCTCCAGTTCTGCATCCCGGGACCGGCGTCGTCGGCCCCGCCGCCCATACCGATGCCCAGCATGCCGCGACTGGCATACATCGGGTAATGCAGGGCCACATCGTCGCGGCGGCTGCCGACCCGATGGACCGTAAAGGTATCCGGCTCAATGGTCTGGGACGTGTCACGCACGTCGTTGACCTCGAGTCGACAATACACATAGTACTGGTTCACGGGGTTGAGCTCCTTTCCCGCGATCACCCGACCGCCCTGAATATAGACGCCCGCCGTGTGCGCCGGCACGCTGAGCCGCTGATGGAGCGTCACGGTAGAGCCGACGGGAACCTTATAGTAAGGCGAGCCGGGACCGACCGGGCCGCTCGTCTGACATCCTGCCAGCATTGCGGCGCCAGCGACCACTGACACGCCAATCACGGATTTAAACGAACACGATGATGCGATGTTCATGGCGGCCTCCCGTTGCACACGACTGCATACCAAATAGGACCCGGCGACACTCGCCTGGTTCAACCGGTCAGATTAAGTCTAGCAAAGCGGCGACGGCCGCGTGGGCGACGGTCCGGGTCAGGCGGGCAGCTCGATCGCCCCGAAGTCGCGCGCCTGGGGATGGCGGACCTCGGGGCCGAGGTCGCCCTCGCGAACCAGGCATGTCGTATGCAAGCCCGCCTGCGCAGCCGCGTCGAGCTCTTCGATTACATCCGAGAGAAACAAAATGGCGCCGGCCTCCAGCCCAATGGACTTTGCGATCGCCTGGTAGGCGCCGGCCTCGCGTTTGGCACCGATATTGGTGTCAAAGTAGCCGTTGAACAAGCTCGTCAGATCGCCGTGGTCCGTATGCGCGAACAGCAGCTTCTGGGCCTGGACCGAACCGGAGGAAAATACATACAGCAGTAAGCCGTCCGACTTCCACTGTTTTAGCTTCTGCACCGCGTCGTCGTAGACATGACCCCGGAAGTCGCCCTGGCGATAGCCCGCCTCCCAGATCATTCCCTGTAGTGTCTTGAGAGGCGTCACCTTGCGGTCCTCGTCCATCCAGCGTACGAGCTGCTCGACAACCTGAGCGTCGTCGAAACCGCCGCCGGCGGCCTCGCGGGCCTGGTCCAGGCAGCGGCGAACATCGGGGTCGTCGCCGTGATCCCGGACGAAATCCGCCAAGTGTGCGCGCGCATACGGGAACAGTACGTCCTTGACGAAGGACAGCGACGAGGTCGTCCCTTCGATGTCGGTGACGATGGCCTTGATCACGAACGCCGACCCTCTCTTGCCAAGGCATGTGAACCGGTCATCGGCAGTACTCCGCCACAAAACGGTCGAAATCCGGGAAGCGCCGCGCCGTATCGCTGCCGGTAAAGCTCGCCACCCAGCCGTCCGGTGTCGTGAAAAGACGAATAGCCTTGAAGCTCGGACGCTCGCCCATGTCGAACCAATGGGTGGTATCGGCCGGGACGCTGATCAAGTCGCCGCGCTCGCACAGCACCGCATAGACCTTGCCGTCGTGGTGGATATAGAACAGCCCGCTGCCGTCGACGAAGAAACGCACCTCGAAGTCGCCATGGGTGTGCTCGTCGAGAAATTTTTCCCGAAGCGCCGCCCGGTCCGGGTGCTCCGGATGCAGCGCCACCACGTCGACGGACTTGAAGCCGTAGTCGCGCATGAGTCGTTCGATGGGCTCTCGATAGGCATCGATCACCGCTTCGTTCGAGGCGTCGGCCGCCAGCTCGCGGCTGGCTTCCCAGCGCTCGAAGGTTACGCCGATATCGGCGAGCTGATCGGCGATCGCGTCAAAGTCCCGGTATGATGCCACCACATTGGCGTCGACATCCTCGTAGATCGTCAGTACGCTCATCGCATCGCCGCTCCCCGCATTCGCATTTCGCATTCGAATAGAAATTCCAGTGCTTCGAGGTGACGCATTGCCTCCTCCACACTGGTCCCCCAGGTATACAGGCCGTGTCCGGCTATCAGATAACCATGCAGCATCGGATGTTGGTCCATATAGGCATCGACCCGATCGGCCAGGCGCATCATGTCCTGATCGTTGGGAAAAACCGGCAGCGCAATCCGCGTCTCATGGGTATCGACGCCACGAAAAGCCTTCAGCAATTCGTAGTCATCCAGGATGATCTCCTCGAGCCCGAGGCGCGAGATGAGGGTGTCGTTGACCGAGTGCGTGTGCAGCACGGCGGCAATATCCGGAAACCGCCGGTAGATCCGAACGTGCAGCAGCGTCTCGGCCGAAGGGCGCTTGCTCGTATCGAGGGGATCACCATCGGCGTCGACCAGCATGATATCGTCATCGTCGAGCTCGCCCTTGTGGCGCCCCGAAACCGTAATGGCGATGCGTCCGTCGTCGAGGCGCGCCGAAAAATTGCCGCTGGTCGCCGGCACCCAGCCGCGCTCGTACAGCCGCCTGCCGGCGGCCACGAGTTGGCCCGTGATATCCTGCAATGCGTAGTGATGGCGATCCACGATGTCCCCCGAGGCGCACCGCCGACCGGCGAGCGGCCGGCCATGTATCCGGTAGCCGCTTAGTTTGCACTGTAACGGACGGGGGCGCAATGCGCGGGCCGCGCACCTAGGACTTGTGTTCGATGATCCAGTTGACGGCATCGCCGATGTCCCGGCTGAGCACCGCCCCGTCGGGCAGCAGGGCCTCGTCGCCCGAGCGGTACTCGCCAGTGCGCACCAGGACAGCCTGCATGCCGGCCGCGACCGCCCCGACCACGTCGGCCTCGACGTCATCGCCGACGACCACCACCTCATTCGGGTCACATTCGAAATCACCCGCCGCCGAGCGAAAGAAGGCGCGACTGGGCTTGCCGATCACCTCGGCATCGACACCCGCGGCGTATTCGAGTGCGGCCACGAAGGGGCCGGCGTCCAGGCTCAACGACTCACCGTCCTTGAAATATCGATTGCGCGCCATGGCCAGCAGCGGCGCGCCCTCGATTACCAGGCGAAACGCCGCGTTCAGCCGCTCGTACGTGAATCTCTCGCCGGCATCGCCCACCAGCACTGCGTCCGGTCGCCCGGCGTCCAGGCCGGCAAACTCCTCCTCCAGGGCGGGATGCACTAGCAGCAGCGGCCGCAAGCCTCGCTGTTCGATCAGGCGACGGGCTGCCAACGGCGCCGTGAAGACCTCTTCGGCGGAGATCCGCAGTCCCATGCCGGCCAGCCGCGTAACGATCGCTGGACGCGTACTGCGTGTGGTGTTGGTAATGTAACGAACGGGCAGCCCCGCCGCATGTAGGCGTTCGAGCGCCGCCCGCGAACCGGGCAGCAAGTGCTCGCCCACATAGAGAACACCGCTGAGATCGAGCAGCACGCCGCGGATCATCATCGCCTTCCTCAAAATCCAGACAACGCTGATCTAACTATAGACCCACGAGACGTGCGGAGCTCAACCGTCGGCCAACAGGCGCTCGCGCCATTGCGCAAGCTCGCGGTACCAATCCGTGATCGTCTGCAGCGAGTAGGCGGCATTGGCGGGGCTTGGATTGGGCGTGACGAATACGGAACTTGCCCCAATCCGGTGCGCCTGGAGTCCCCAGTCCAGCTGCGGCGTTCGATTCTCGGCGTAGCGTAGGTATGCGCGATAGGCCTGCAGGCCGTGGAACCAGGCGATCGGCGAACCACACTCGAGCAACCGGTCGCGAAGCTGCGGCGCCCACTGACGAAAGTCGGCGGCGCGGAGCTGAGCCCCGCCCGGCGTCGGGCGCTTGACCACATCGGTGAACCCGATGCGATCGCGCGCCAACAGCACGCCGTGGGCCTCGGGGCCGGGCTGCACCGGCTGGGCCGGCAGGCCGGAGGCATTGAACGCGCGCCAGAAGCGATTCTGCGGGGTGGCGAAATAATAGCCCGCCCGCACCGAATTGACGGAGGGATTCAGACCGATGGATACGATGGCTAGGCCGGGGCCCAGGTAATCGTCAAGGGTCTGCACCGCTCTCAGCCCTGCCCCTTGCCGCCGGCCTCTTCGTTGAGCAACTGCGCCACGATCGGTTTGCTGTGTTCGCCGAAATAAATGGAGCGGTGGGGAAAGGGGATCTCGATCCCCTCGCGGTCGAAGGCGTACTTGAGGCGACGCCGATACTCACGGCCGACCTCCCACTGCTTGATCGGCTTGGTACGCAAGCGACCCTTGATCACTACCGCCGAGTCGGCAAAGTTGTCCACGCCGAAGATTTCGACGTCCTCGATCATCATGTGGCCAAATACCGGATCTTCGCGCAGCTCCTTGCCGACCTCGCGCATGACCTCCATCACGCGATCCATGTCCTCGCCGTAGCCCACACCGATATCGAACACGTAGGCCGACCACTCGCGCGTCAGATTGGCCAGGGTGGTGACGCTGCCGTTGGGAAAGACGTGCACGGTGCCGGACAGATCACGCAGGACGATGGTGCGAAAATTCACCGTCTCGACCAGCCCACCGGTCCCGTTGACGATCGCAACGTCCCCGACCCGCACCTGATTTTCCAGGATGAGAAAGAACCCGGCAATCACGTCGCGCACCAGGTTCTGGGCACCGAAGCCAACGGCCAGGCCGGCCACACCGGCGCTGGCGAGAATCGGGCCAATCTCCACTCCAAGCTCGCGCAGGATGACCAGGCCCGCCACCAACCAGAACAGGATCATCACGGCCTGGCGCAGCAGACGCACCAGTGTCTCGACACGCTTCTCCGACTCGCTCGGCGCCTCCCCCTCGGCCGTACTGCGGCGCAGCAGCGTCTTCTCAAGCCGGCGCAGCGCGATGCGCACGCCGATCATCGCGACCCAAAGCACCACGAGCGTCAGCAGGATGCGCAGCAAGGTCAGCAGCACGTCCTCCCAACTGATCTGTTCGATAAACCGAGTTATCACGTCCATAGGACAATCCTCGCCGCGGGCCGCGCGGGCGGCCGGCATCGCCAGTCGATACCGGACAGCTTAGCGGGTCGTATTCGCCGCAATCAACCGATCGCTTGATGTTGCGCCGGTTTGCGCGCGCCGCTCCCGGAGCACCTGAGCGCCCCAGAGCAAACGGCTGTCAAACGCGGTACCCGCGGGGGCTTGGCCCACGGGCCGGCCCGACCATGCATTTGGTCTTCAGCCGGGGCCGGGGGCAAAAAAGCGGCTCACCTGCGGCGCGAAGCGCGCCTCGTCGACCAGGAAGGCATCGTGGCCCTGGACGGACTCCAACTCGGCGAAGGTCGTCGTGCAGCCGCTGTCGGACAACAGCTGCGCCAGTTCGCGTTGTTGGGCGACCGGAAACAGAAAATCGGACGTCACACCGATCACCAGCGCCTCTGTCGCCCGAATGCGCGCCATGGCATCGGGCAGCGTCTCGCCGTGATCGGCCGCATCGAACCAGTCCATGGCGCGCGACAAGTACAAGTAGCTGTTGGCGTCGAAGACGCTCATGAATTTCCGGGCATTGGCCTCGAGATACGACTCGATTTGGAACTCCATGTCGAACGGTCCTGGCGTGGCGCGGGCGTCGATGCGCTCGCGCCCGAAGCGATGCTGCCATTCCACCGCCGATCGGTATGACATGAGCCCGAGCTTGCGAGCCAAACGCAGCCCGTTCAACGGCGGCCGGTCCGGATCGTAGTCACCGCCGCGCCATTCCGGGTCGCTGCGGATGATTTCGCGTTGAAGTGAGCGGTCGGCAATGGCGAAGGTCGAGGCACGCACGGCAGCCGATATGATGACCATCCGCTCCAAGGCCTGCGGGAACATCATGGCGTAGGCAAGCGTACTCATTCCCCCGAGCGATGCCCCGACCACCGCATGCACGCGCTCGATACCCATCTGCTGAAGGGCCTTTCGCGCAGACGCCGCAATGTCCTCGATGGACAGCTCGGGAAAGCCCAACCGGTACGGCGCGCCCGTCACAGGATTGATCGATGAGGGCCCGGTGGAACCAAAGCAGCTCCCCAAGGAATTGACGCAGATCACGCAGTAGCGGTTCGTGTCGATAGGCTTGCCCGGCCCGATCATGTATTCCCACCATCCCGGCGACGGGTCGCCCGGCGAGGAAGCCGCGTGGGGACCGGGCGAGAGGCCGGTGAAAATCAATACGACATTGTCACCCTCCGACGAAAGTGTGCCCCACGTCTCATAGGCGATCTGCACCTGCTCGAGCGCGCCGCCGCGGCGCATCTCGAAACGCCCTGGCAGTACCACGCGCTGCACCGCATCGCCGAGCGCCGGCGGCACTGACGGGACTGTCGCTTCCTGTGCTGTACGTACCACGGGGTTTAACGCTCCTTTGACAGGCTCACCGGACCTGTCCCAGCCGACAATCGAGCCGACGGGCCACGGATCGGATTGATCCGACCAAGCGTCCGGGTGAGCGAAGTACGCGAGGACGGGATATCGACGACCCACCGGCGGGGGAGAATTCATTGTGGCAGAGCCCGCCGCGGATGTGTAGTCGGGCGTGCACGGAGACGTCCGAATTGTTCGGCAAATGGTAGGGAATTTAGCAAACACGTGCCGGCGTGCGCGCCGCTCGAATGTGTGCACGCCTAGAGTGGTTCGGGGCGATGCACCGCGTAGCCCTGAACATAGTTCACACCGAGGGCGCGCAGACGTTCGCGGATGGCCTCGGTTTCAACGAATTCGGCGATGGTACTGATACCCATGACCTGGGCGATGCGATTGATCGCCTCGACCATCGCCGCGTCGACGTCATCGTTGAGGATATCCTTGACGAAGGAACCATCGATCTTCACGAAATCGACCGGCAGATTCTTCAGGTAAGCGAACCCCGACATGCCACTGCCAAAATCGTCCAAGGCGAAACGACACCCCATCGCGCGCAGCTCCGAGACGAAGCGGCGGGCATGGCCAAGGTTGGCCATGGCTGCCGTCTCGGTCACCTCGAAGCACAGGTGTCGGGCCGAGGTCCCCGAACGTGCCATTTCGTGGGCGACGAAATCGAAGAATTTATCGTCGCACATGGACTGGGCCGACACGTTTATGGCGAACAGGTCGGTCGGGGCACGGACCAGCTCTCGCTCTTCGAGCAGACGCAGTGTATAGCGGATGACCCAGCGGTCGATCTCGGTCATGACACCATAGCGTTCGGCCGCGGGAATAAACGACATGGGTGAAATAATCTGATCGTGGGGATCGATCAGCCGCAGCAACAGCTCGCTGTAGCGAATATCACCTTCCCCCGAACCTCCCAGCCGCTCGGCGCGCTGATGGTAGAGCGTAAAGCGGTCCTGCTCCAAGGCTTCGTTGAGGCGGCGAACCCATTGCATCTCGCCTTCTCGGCGAACGGTTTCCGAATCGCCTGGCTCGTGTATCCAAATCCGATTGCGTCCGCGGTCCTTGGCGATGTAGCAGGCCGCGTCCGCCGCCGCCAGCAAAGACGATATCTCTTCGGACTCCTCATCGATGACAACGACGCCGATACAGACACCGACCCGGAATACTTTGCCCTCCCAGGCGAAACGGAATCCCTGGACAGCGTCGTGTATGGTCTCGGCAACCATCTGTGCGCGTTCCGGGGGGCAGGATCGGAGCAGGATACCGAATTCGTCACCGCCCAGGCGTGCCAGCACATCACTCTTGCGCACCCGGGTCTCCAAAACACCGGCGAGCTGCTTGAGCAGATCGTCTCCCGCGACATGGCCGCAGGTGTCGTTAACGAGCTTGAACTGGTCGAGGTCCAGGTACAGGAGCGCGTGCTGCTGAGATTGACCGTGCGCATGCTCAATCGCCAGAGCGAGCTGGTGCTCGAACTCGAGCCGGTTGGCCAGCCCGGTCAGGGCGTCGTGGCGCGCCTGCCAGGACAATTCGCGCTGCAGGTGACGCTCTTGAGTGACATCGCGAAAGACGATTGCCGCACCGATAACGCGGCCGCGGCTGTCTCGGATGGGAGAAGTCGTGTCCTGAATGGCGTACTCCATGCCGTGCTTGCCGATCAGCAGCAAGTTGTGCGCCAACCCCGTAACCCGTCCATCGATCTGGCCCAGGGTCGCGGGTTGGATCACCGGCTGGCGCGTCTGCTCGGAAATCGTTCGATAGACGCCTTCCAGTGGCTGGCCCTCGGCCTGCTCCTGCGACCAACCCGTGAGCTGTTCCGCTACCGGGTTGAGATAAACCACGCGGCCCAGCTCGTCGGTGGTCATGACGGCATCGCTGATGGAATGCAGCGTGACCTCCGCCAACTCCTTTTCCTCGAACAAGGCGCGCTCGATCGCGCCCGTGCGCCGCAGCACCAGACGCGTGGTCAGGACGCCGAACCCCAGGATCGCAAGACCGACCACAAGCATGGTGAACAGCGCGTTGCGGTAGGCATGCGAGGCGTAATTGACCGCCTGGTGAGTCGCATCGCGCTCAATGCGCACCATCTGGTCGAAGAGATGCAGGATGCGTTTCTCAAGCACATAGTCTTTTGCTATCCACTTGTAATTCACCTGGCCGGCGTCGCCGTCCATGATCTCCTCGGCGACGGACTCCTGCAGTGGGGCGGTGATGCGGATAATGGCCTTGGCTTGGGCAAGCAGATCACGTTCTTCATCGGTCAATTCCATGGACTCGAGTCGATCGCGCAGCTCGATGAACTGCGCGGCCTGACGATTGAAATCCATATATTCGTCGTCGATGTCGAAAGGATCCTTCATCAACAACATCGTATAGAGACTGAGCGAGCGATGGCGGACGATGTCGCGCATGGCGTAGATAATCTGCGTCTTCGCCCCCTGAACATCGGCGATGTTTTCCATACGCTGATAGATGTTGGACATCCGGAAAAGGCCAATGACCATCAAGGCCAGCATCAGCAACAGCATGATGCCGAAGCCGAATGCGATGACGAATTTGGAGTCGCGAAAGGGCAGCATTGTGTGTTTTTTAGAGTTATGCCCGGTTGTCGGCACGTCGGCCCCGCCGACGGTGCCTACCAATCTATCTAGCGGCACATGATGCGGTATTTGGAGTTGTTCTTGACGATTAGTCGCCGAGGCTGCGTCCCCAACGCCCGGCGAAACAGATCTCGGCGAGCGGGCGGCGCTCGCGCTCAGCCAACTCGCGCTCTCGCAGCGATTCGTCCAACACGGCGGGATCGCCCGGGAACCCCACTGCGATGAATGCCATCGGGGTGAACTCTTGAGGTATGCCAAGGCTCCGGCGCGCCCGTTCGACGTCGAATCCGCCCATCTGGTGGACGGCCAGTCCCAGCGCCGTGGCCTGCAGACAGAGATTCTCGCTGGCCGCCCCGGTATCGTACTGGCCCCAGCGATTGGGTTTGCCGTTGGCATGGAACGCCGCAGCCGCCACCGCGACGATAAGCAGCGGCGCGCGCCGGGCCCAGGACTGGTTCTTTTCCGTCAGGCAGGCCAATGCCTCGTCCCAGGCGCCGCGGTCGGCTTCCCGGTCACAGACCAGAAAATGCCATGGTTCGTCCCCAAAGCAGGACGGCGCCCATCGTGCGGCCTCGAGCAGCGAGAGCAGGTGGTCGTGAGGTACCGCACGGTCGGGATCGATGGCCCGAGGACTCCAGCGTCGGGCGATCAATTCGTGGATGGGGGCCTCGGTCTGGGCGATCTTCTCCATGGTCATCCTCGCGGCTGCGTTCGGGGCCGGCCGGTGAAGGCCAACCAATACATCGCTGTACCCATGATACATGAGCCGCTGCGCCGACAGCAGCCCTCGCGGCGACGCATCGACTGCAGCGCCGTCGCCGACCGCCTACGCCCACACGGCGAGCGCCGGGCCGCAGACGCCGCCTTCGGCCAGGCGACCCACCGGACTAATCCGCGCGGAGGCGATGCCCTTCACTCGCTGTAGTCATCGAGCGGCTCGTCCCAGGGCCCGGTTTGTGCGTCATCGTCAGCATAAAAATCCGCCTCGTCATCCACAGACGCTGCGCGGGCAACGGGATC
>Ga0102944_1000035_pt1 | contig 112697 bp, 83 predicted proteins | sample SalPonD_shore_MG_FD_78172 | JGI IMG/M metagenome (GOLD analysis project Ga0102944, IMG submission 78172) | Salt pond soil microbial communities from South San Francisco under conditions of wetland restoration - Salt Pond MetaG... | ecosystem: Environmental > Aquatic > Marine > Intertidal zone >... | reverse complement strand
GTATAAAGAGCAAGGACCACATCCGCGTGACGTTTGTGGCCAATCTTTTGCCGCCGGTGGGGCAGAAAATTCTGCGCATTGCTACGGACGTGATGTGGGCCGGATTTAACATCGCCATAATCATCATTTCCATGAACGTGTATCAGAAGATGCAGCGTTTCTTTGGAGAGAGTGCCGTGCTGCGGATCCCGCTGCACGTGATCTTTCTGATCATACCGGTTGGATTTGCACTGCTGACGGTGCGGCTCATCCAGACATACTTCCGCGGGCCGTCCCCTACGGAAGGAGGGTGAACCAATGCTTATTGCGCTGGTGCTGGTTGTCCTTCTTCTTACCGGGCTTCCAATCTATGTCTGCCTGGGTTTAACCTCCCTCCTCTTCTTCTGGACCTCCGGAACATCTCTTCACATCCTGGTTCGCACGCTTTACGCAGGGGTGGATCAGTACGCGCTTATTGCGGTGACCGGTTTCCTGCTTGTTGCAAGCCTTTTTGAAAAGGCAGGCATAACGGAAGCACTTGTCACCATGGTAAAGCGCTTCATGGCATCTTTTCGTTCCGGCCTTGCCGTTATTACCATTGTGAGCTGCGCTATCTTTGCGGCAGTTACCGGATCCGGCCCGGCAACCGTGGCAACCATAGGCGGGATTATGATTCCGGCAATGGTGCGTGCACGTTATACGCCAAAGTTTGCCGGAGCCGTTGCCTCAAGCGGTGGGGCGCTTGGCATTCTCATCCCGCCGAGCAATCCCTTCCTGATGTACGGAATCATTGCAAGCCAGTCCATTGCCGCGCTCTTTGCGGCCGGCCTCATACCGGGCCTGCTCATGGCAGGAGCGCTCTCTCTTACCTCAACCATCATGCTCAAGTGGTTTCCCGGCTACTCAACGCAGGGGCAACCGGAGGAACGCACCTATGAGCGCATGACGCTGCTGGCGGCGTTCCGCGTGGTGTGGGATGCGCGTTACGCTATCTTTGCCATCGTGCTTTTGCTCGGCGGAATATACGCCGGATTATTCACTCCCATTGAAGCGGCCGAAGTCACCATCTTCTACTCGCTTGTTATTGGCCTCTTTGTAAACAAGACAATGAAGCTGCGCGATGTCTACGATGCGCTGGCAAATACGCTCAGGCTCTCCGGAACGCTTATCATCCTGGTGGCCGCCGGCTTTGTCTTTGCACGCCTCCTTACCGTTGAAGGCATTCCACAGGCGCTTGGCCGTTCAATAGAAGGCGTTTCGGAGAATCCGGTGGTGATTCTCCTTATCATCATGGCGTTCATGATCTTCATCGGAACGTGGGCGGAAACGTTCTCCCAGATTATCGTGCTGACTCCTATCTTCCTGCCGGTAGTCACGCGGCTGGGCGTTGATCCCATTCACTTTGGCGTGCTCTTTGTAGTCACCGCTGAGATCGGTTTTCTTACCCCGCCGTTCGGGGCGAACCTCTTTGTGGGCATGAAGATAGCAAAAATTTCGCTGGAGACCATATCCAAATCGGTGTTGCCCTACATCCTTACCTACGTTGTTGTGCTGGTTATTCTGGTACTCATTCCTGAGATTTCTCTCTTTCTGCCGCGGCTTCTCTTTGGCGGATAAGGAAGACGACTATGAATATTGGACTGCTTGGTTACGGGGGCTGGGGAAAAATTCACGCGGCCTCCGTGGCGCAACTGGAACGCCACCGCCTCGTGGCAATTGCGTGCCGGAGTGAAGAGACCGCCCAAGCCGCGCAAAAAGATCATCCCGACTGCTTTGTCTCCACGGACTACCACGCAGTGATAGAACGCGGAGACGTGGAGGCCGTTGACTGCGCGCTTCCCACCCACCTCCATGTTCCCGCTGCGCGTGCCGTTATTGCTGCGGGGAAACCGCTCTTGCTGGAAAAGCCCATGGCGGGATCGCTGGAGGAGGCAGACCGTCTGGTCGAGGCCGCGTCTGCAGGCAGTGTGCCGGTGAGCATGGTGCACGAACTGCGCGTGTCAGAGCAATGGGCCGGCGTGAAGAAAGTGGTGGCCGCCGGAGAAATTGGCGTTCCGCGCTACGCGCTTCTCAACCTTTTCCGCTTCCCCTACAGAAGCGGCGCATCCGGATGGCGCTATCACAGCGACCAGGTCGGCTCCTGGGTGCTGGAAGAACCGATTCATTTCATAGACCTGGTGACCTGGTATTTGGAGGAGGCCGGCGCGCCGGTGGAAGTGCGCGCATTTGCCAACCTGCATAAGAGCGGGCTGTCCCAGGATTTTACTGCCGTACTTACCTTTGAATCCGGGGCGTACGGCGTCATTTCCCAGACACTTTCCGGCTTTGAGCACCACCAGGTGGCTGAGATCACCGGAAGCCATGGTGCGGTACGCTCCACGTGGTCCGGCGCCATGGACCGTACGGACAAACCGGAAGCGCATGTGCGCCTGCAGAGGCGGGGTAGCCGGGCTCCGGAAGAGCTGAGCCTTGGCACTCCCTCCGGTGAACTGTTTGAAATCTCGCTCTACCTTGGAAACGCCTTTGACGCGTTCGGTTCAGGTCAAAGCGTCTACACGCTGGAACAGGAACGGGAACTGGTGCGCATCTGCCTGGCCGCCGAACGCTCTGCACGGGAAGGCCGGCCGGTAAAGCTAAAGCTCGCCTAAATCGACCGTTTGGATTATTCCCCGCACCCCCTGTCCGTACGGAACTTAGATGTGAACACAGGGATGTTCCCTGTAGGGCAAACACGCCTTTTTGCGGGTTCTCGATGCCCGGGCGATGCCTTCCTTCAGGTGGGAGCATCCGGCGTACCACGCCGGGCGCTTCCCCATCACGTGTTATAGATCGAGAGGATAAGAGCGGGCTCGAGAACTCGGTTGGCGCCGGCCGCACCACCGGGGCCTCCGCGGCCGTGGAAGCAGTAGCTACCGGAGCGCCGCGGCCACAAAGGTGCCCAGTGACTTGCACACCAGAGCTTCTGCCGCCTCACGGTTCTGGAAACCGCGCGCCAGTGCACGCAGGCGCGAAAGTTCAAGATCCAGGTCAAACCTCACGTTCGGTTCTTCCCAGTGGCGCCCCCGGTGGAGGAGCACCTGATGTCCCTCCCCAAGCAGGCGCTCCTTCACGGGCGCAATTTCATCCTCGTTCCCGGGCGAATTGCCCGGGAGTAACAGTACATTCATGAGAAGCAGCGCCGGGTTACATGTTTTCAACCAGCGCCGTGCCAAACTCGCTTGTGGAAAGAAGGGTGGCGCCGTCCATGAGGCGGTGGAAGTCATACGTTACGCGTTTTTGAGCTATAGTCTTCTCCATCGCCTTCTCAATGAGATCGGCCGCATCCCACCAGCCCAGATGACGGAACATCATGGCGCCTGAGAGAATGACGGAGGAAGGGTTCACCTTGTCCTGTCCGGCGTACTTGGGCGCAGTGCCGTGCGTTGCTTCAAAGACCGCGTGGCCCGTGTCATAATTAATGTTTGCCCCCGGCGCAATACCAATACCGCCTACCTGAGCGGCAAGGGCGTCAGAAATATAGTCCCCGTTCAGATTAAGGGTAGCAAGAAGCGTGTACTCGGAGGGACGGGTGAGTATCTGCTGAAGCATGGCATCTGCAATCATGTCCTTTATTATGATCTGTTTGCCGTTCCTGGGATTCTTGAATTTCATCCACGGTCCGCCCTCATACGGCACGGCGCCATACTCTCTTTTCGCAAAGTCGTAGCCCCATTCGCGGAAAGCCGCTTCAGTGAACTTCATGATATTGCCCTTGTGCACCAGCGTCACATTTGGCAGATCGCGCTCAATGGCAAAGTCAAAGGCGGCGCGCACCAGGCGCTCGGTTCCTTCCCGGGAGACCGGCTTCAGGCCAATACCGGAGGTGTCCGGGAAGCGGATCTTCCGGTGGTAGTCGGGAAACTTCTCTTTCAAAAGTTGCAAAAACTCTTTGACTTCCGCCGTGCCTTCTTCAAATTCAATGCCCGCGTAAATGTCTTCCGTGTTCTCGCGGAACACCACCATGTCCACCTCTTCCGGTCTTTTCACGGGGGAAGGTACGCCCTTGTAGTAGCGAACCGGCCTGACGCATGCAAATAGATCAAGACGCTGGCGAATAGCCACGTTGATGGAACGCATGTGCCCGCCAACCGGCGTGGTAAGTGGTCCCTTAATGCCGATGAGATATTCGCGCAGCGCGTCTTCGGTCTCCTGCGGCAGCCACACTTTTTCGCCGTATACTTTGTTTGCCTTTTCCCCCGCAAAAACTTCCATCCATGCAATGCTTTTTGTCCTGTCATACGCTTTCATGACAGCCGCGTCAAAAACACGCTGTGCGGCGCCCCAAATGTCTGGACCGGTTCCATCTCCTTCAATGAATGCGATGATCGGTCGGTCCGAGACTTGAAGCTCTCCGTCTTTCAAATAAATTTTGTCTCCATCCGGAACCGTGATCTTCTTGTAACTCATAACAACTCCTGGTCGTGTAATGTCGGCGTGGGTACCGCACCAATATAATCGACAATTACCAGGGGGAATGGCAAGGGGGCGCGTCCGGCCCGGCCTCACGAGGGAGTGCCCGGCAACAGTCGCGCGTGGTGCTCACTTGACGTTCCGCTACGCGGTGACGAGGCGTTCGCAGCACGCGCGACTGTTGCCGGGGCGTTCACGTGGGCCATTATATGCCGGGGGCTCCCTCGTGAGGCCGGGCCGGACCGGGGCTGCGGCTGCAATTCCGCTGGCACCGCCGGGGCACTCGCGCTGTGCGGCTCACTCCCGCTCGCCGCGCGCTCGCTGCGGTGCCATGCGGGATTTCCGCCTCCGCCCCTCGCGTATTGGGATAGGCAAGGGCATATGCTATGATGCGATATGAACTGCAGACCGGGATGTGCGGCGTGCTGCATCGCGTTATCAATATCATCACCGCTGCCCGGTATGCCGGACGGAAAGCCCGCGGGCGTAGTGTGCGTCAACCTTGACCGCGAGCGGGGCCTGTGCACCATCTGGAATAGCGCGTTTTATCCGGAGGTGTGCGCGGAGTTCACCGCGGTACGCTGGATTTGCGCAGATACGCGGGAAGAGGCGCTTTCCAATCTTGCCAGACTTGAACAAGAAACGACAGCGTAAGAGCGACTACCCGGAATACAGCCGCGCAATCTCATCAACGGCAAACGCGGGGAACCCGGCGGCTCTGCCATCCCGGTAGGCGTGAACAAGCGCGTCGTCCCGGAAGGCCGCGCCACGTTCTGTCTGTGAAAGCTTCTCCGTGGCTTCTCCTGCAACGCTCACGTCAACTCCGTGCTTCCTGAGCGCCGCGACTATGCGCCCCTCCGCGCCGGGCCGGCACGCAATGAGAAGGCTCCCGGAGCCTATGAGGCCCAGCGGATCAATGTCCAATGCATTGCACAACTTCCTGGTAACGGGATACGGCTCCAGTTGCTCCATCTCCACGCGCAGGCGGCAGGATCCGGCGTAGGCAAGTTCGCGCAGCGCCGTGGCAACGCCGCCTTCTGTCACATCGTGCATGCCCACCACACCGCCGGCGCGTACGGCAACTTCTGCCGCCTCCACAACTGAAAGCCTGTTCACAAAGGAAATCGCCTCTGAAATTGCGCTCTGCTCAACGCCGCGCCGGCGAAGGAGAGGCTCCTTTTCCGCTGCGATGACCGCCGTTCCTTCTATCCCGGGCCTGCCGGTGATAAGTATTTTGTCCCCGGCCTGCATCTCCCTCTTGTCCAGAAGCGCGTCCCGGCGGACCTTTCCGGCCAGCATGCCGCTTACCACGGGCCGCGTGACCGCGTCAGAGATTTCGGTGTGGCCGCCTGTGAGTTGAATGCCGCGGGATGTGCACGCCGCAGAAGTTTCCCGTATGATTTCCCGGATAGTCCATGCCGTTGTGCCGGGCGGCACAATGACGGTGGCCAGAAACCACAACCCAGTGGCGCCCGAAGTGGCGAGGTCATTTGCGTTTATGTTTACTACGTAAGTGCCTGCGTGCTCGGTTGCAAAGGTGACCGGGTCCGCCTTCATGACCAGAACATCACCATCTCCTGAGTGAACCGCGGCCACGTCCTCTCCCACGGCGGCGTCAAGCAGCGCGTCCTGCCCTGCTGCCGTCTCCTGCGTGATCTCGGCAAGCAGATCGTTGGGAAGCTTTCCTTCGGGAAGCGCCACGTGCCATCTCAAAAGAGAGAGCAGTTCTCCCAGACTATGGATGAGGTAGTCATAGCTCATCTCTTCCGCCCAGGCCGGCAATTGACCTTCCGGCCGGAGTAGAGCGGTCCAGGCGCCGGCTTCGTTGCCGACTTCAATATCGTACTTATAATCTCCTACCAGCATGACCTCACCGGCATCGAGCCGCAGTTCACCGGCAACAAAATGAAGCGAATCAGGATGCGGCTTGGGAGGCTTGAAATCATCCCGGCTGGTTACCACGTCAAAGTCAGAGAGGGAAAGATCTGTGAAATTGGCGAGGCTTCGTATTACCGACCTGGTGTGGTTTCTGGTCAGGATGGCTACGCGCAGACCCATCTGCCGCAATCCCTGCACCGTGTCTTTCACGCCCGGCATGGGCCGGGATGCGGCGGCCGCTTCGATTTCCCATCGTTCCAACACCTCTTGCGTCCGCGCGCGCTCTTCTGAGTTCTGCCGGGAGTCAATAAAATCAAGGATGGACTCCTCTGCCGGGCAACCTATTTCTTCTCTCACGGCGTCAAAATCAATTTGTCCCGGGACGGTGAGTGTACCGTCAAAATCAAAAACGACGGCGCGAATGAGTGACTGTCTCATCAGGTGATTGTGACGCACCGCGGAGAAACAGGCAAGGCGGGTTGTTCAGTGATGCGGCAGGCGCCATAGACGCGCGGAGGCATCCATGCGGTATAGTGGAAGTTATGAAACGACTACTTCTGATAACAGTCACGATATTATTCTTACTACCCGTTCTGGCTGAGGCAGGCGGCGCGCGGGAAAGGCCATCTCTGTTTTCCCTGGCAGATAATGGAAACCGGCGCCAGATTGCCCGGGCACTGCGCCGGGGAGCCGACGTGAGGTCCCGTGACAAAGGGGGGTGGACAGCGTTTATGCACGCGGCCGCGCACAATAAAAATTTGAAGGTCACATCTCTTTTTCTTGCGGCAGGAGCCCGGGTTCATGAGACTACGCCAAACGGTGAGACGGCGCTGGCCCTTGCAGCGCATTACAATTCAAATGCGGATATCGTTCGCGCATTAGTCCGCGCAGGGGCGGATGTGAACAGTGCGGGCGATTACCTTGGCCGCACGCCGCTCATGCTTGCGGCCGGATTCAACCGCAATCCGGCGGTGACGGATGCTCTAATTCAGGCCGGGGCAGAAGTGGAGGCGGAAGACGGAACACTTTACCGGTGGAGGCCGCTTTTCTACGCGGCTGCGTGGGGTGAAAACACGGAAACCATGACGCTTCTTCTTCAGGCGGGTGCACAGATCAACAAACCCACTTCTCTGTTTGGCCGGACCGTACTCATGGCGGCCCTGGCAAAGCGGGCAGACCCCACCGTGATCGAGTTCCTCATCGCGCATCACGCAAGTCCTGCCGCGGCGACTATTACCGGATGGACCCCGTTGATGGAGGCCGCTGCCTCCCACCCGGATCCTGACGTGATTGACCTTCTCATAGAAAGCGGCGCGGAGGTAAATGTCCGCGAGTGGCAGCACGGCATGACCGCGCTCATGATTGCAGCGGAGCAAACAGATAATCCTGATGTGGTGCTCCGTCTTCTCTCGCATGGTGCGGATCCGGCGCTTAGTGATGCTTCACACCGGAGCGCTGCGGACTACGCCGCGGGAAATGCCGCGGTGGCGGGAACCGGGGCTCACTCCAAATTGAGGCGGGAATCGTTGTGAAAAGAAGCATCAACGTGCCTGATTATCCTTCCATTACTCAGGTTCTCAAAGCGGAGCTACTCTGCTAATGTTCATAGCTGGCACCCTATGGTAAGAGTCATACCGTCACGCAAACTGCTGCTCTTTGGCTATTTCGTCGCAATCATCCTGTCAGGATCTCTCCTCCTTTCTCTTCCGGCGGCCTGGGGTGACTCCGGTGGCATACGCTACGTTGACGCGCTTTTTACCGCAACATCTGCGGCGTGCGTTACCGGATTGATCACAGTGAACACTGCGGAATTTACCCGTTTTGGCCAGTTGGTAATCCTGTTTCTTATAGAGGCCGGAGGACTTGGCATTATCACCTTTTCAACACTCTACCTTGGCAAGGCAGGCAGGCGGATGTCATTCAGCAGCAGAAGGTTAATCAAAGATTACTATCTGGAAAGCGTTGCCGCGGAACCGAGGAGAATTATTCACGGAATTCTCATTCTCACGGGAGGCGCTCAACTTGCAGGGAGCGTGGTTCTTTTCTTTGCATTCAGGAGCGCCGGAGTAAGTCACGCGGCGTATTACGCCCTCTTTCACTCCGTGAGCGCATTTTGCAACGCGGGGTTCTCCACCTTTGCAAACAGCCTGGAAGGCTTTGCAACCCAAACCTCCGTCACGCTTCCAATCCTCGCTCTCATCATGACAGGCGGCCTGGGGTTTGTGGTGATAGAAGATCTTACTCAGGTGTGGCGCGGGAATAGGCCGCATCTTTCACTCCACTCCCGCGTGGTGTTGCTTATGTCGGGCGTGCTCATTGTCACGGGGACGGCCGCGTTTTATTTTTTGGAGCGCAACCACGGGTTTGCGTCCCTCTCCGGCTGGCAGAAACTGCATGCAGCGCTCTTTCAAAGTGTTACACCCCGGACTGCGGGATTTGACACCATTGCACCGGATTCGCTCTCCTTACCCGGCAAGTTTGTAACAATTCTTCTCATGTTCATCGGTGGCGGCCCGGGTTCCATTGCGGGCGGCGTGAAAGTTACCACCTTCTATCTTGTTCTCTTTGCCGCCATTTACGGCACGGACCAGGCGGGAGACATTCGCGTTGGGCGCCGCCGTATTGAGGCCAAGAGCGTCACACGGGCGCACACTTTTGCGTTGAAAGCGCTTCTCATTCTCATGGTGGCCGTCTTCCTCCTCACGTTCACAGAAGGGGTGCCGCGTTCAGCGAGCAAGGAGTTCCTGTCAATTGTCTTTGAATCAGTGTCGGCCTTTGGAACCGTGGGGCTATCAACGGGACTCACTCCGTTTCTGACTGCCGCCGGCAAACTGGTCATAATCGCCACTATGTTTGCAGGCCGGATTGGACTTATCTCAATGGCCATGCCGCGCTCACGAAAACCGGAGGAGCGTCTTGTGGATTATCCCACCGGGGAAATACTAATAGGATAGATATATGAAACAATTTGTCATTATCGGACTCAGTCACTTTGGTCGTCGCGTCCTGGATGAGCTTCTGCCGCTTGACGTAGAAATTATGATCATCGACAAGGACCGTGAGGTCATTGAGGAGTACAAGGACTCTGTGGCCGCATCATATATTGCGGATGCAATCAGGGAAGAACTCATAGAAAGCATTGTCCCGGAGAACGTAGATGCGGCTATCATTGATCTGGGCAAGCGGATAGAAGCATCCATACTGGTGACCAACTATCTGAAGAAGCGCGGTGTACCGCGCATTATTGCCAAAGCTGAAACGGATCAGCACGGAGAGATCCTTGATATTGTAGGCGCCACGGACGTCATCTTTCCAAATCGGGAGGCGGCACACAGAATTACCCTGCCGCTGGTCTCCTCGTCTCTGTTTAACTACTTTCCAATCAGCAAAGGGCTTGTCATGGCTGAGCTGGAACTCCCCGGCGAGATGCACGGGAAGACGCTCGTAGAGGGAGACCTTCGCAAACGCTACGGCTTAAACGTGATTGCCGTCCGCAAGAAGGAGGGGGGAGAGTACTCGTTTGTTTCACCCACATACCGGATAGAGGAGAATGATATTGTGCTAACGGTTGGAAAGGAGGATGATATTGCCGCGGTCCCCGGCGGGATGCTTGATGAAGCCAAACGTAGGAACGTGCCGCAGTTGCTTGCGCGTTTGTTTCACGGTTCCCCCCGCACTGCGGATACACACCCCGACGGGCAGTAAAATGCGGATCTTACGGAGATCGCTTAACGCTGGTTCATGGTGAGCATTCTCACCGTTCCCTTTAACTCTTCAATTTGACGCTTCTGGGCGGTGATGATTGCCAAAAACTCTTCATCATTCACTGCGGCGTCCGGCCTATCTGCTCCGTCTGACTCAGGAAAGTCGTTCTGTGCTTCAATGCGCGTCAATTCAAACGAGTTCGCATACTCTTCCAGATCCAGCGGCATGTTTGGGAATTCCGGCGACTGGAGAATCTTCTGAGCCATGCGCTCTATCTCTCTTGCCGCAAGGCTGTCCGGGCTTTCCGCCGCAAGCGGCGCATGGTTTTTTAAGGTGCGGCCTACCGCCCGGTCATGGTAGACCATCCCCATGCATCCAATTTCAATTTCCAGATTTTTGGCAATGAGCTCGTGCAGATTTTCCGCGATATCAAGATCGTCCGGAGTTTCCGCCATGTTTACTATGAGGTGCGGCCGCAAGGAAGATATCTCACTCCGCGAGGTGCGGCCCGCCGGAGCGCTCAAGGCGGCAATGCGGGAAAGAATAGAGCTGATGGTAGGCGTGGCGCCGGGGGTCTTGTCTTTCACTACATCTTTCAAATAGTCTGCCACCTTCTTGGGCGAGGTGACGCTCTGCTGGAGATGGCGAAAAGTCAGGTTCTTCAGGAAGTTGTATGCGTTGAGAATTGCCGGCGTTTGCGGAGTCGTGACAATGAGACCGGAATTGGAAATCAGAAAGAAATCAATGACGTTCGGCGCCGTTCCGGAACCAAGATCAATGAGGACGTAGTCAGCTTCCAGTTTCAGAATATTGGAAATAATGCTTTTTCTCTGGCTATGCATGAGATTTGCCGTACCCGGCACCAAGACGTCTCCCGGGACAAATGCAAGATTCTCATACGGCGTTTCACCAACCAGATCCGAAAAACGGATTTTTTTGTCCGACAGAAAATTCCCGATGCCAAGATTCCGGTTTTTCATTCCAAGGTAGGTGTGGAGGTTCGATCCCCCCAGATCCATATCGACCAGGACCGTGCGCTTGCCATAGGCCGCCAGCAACATTCCCAGGTTGGCGGTTACAAATGATTTTCCCACCCCCCCCTTGCCGCTGGCTACGGGAATTATCTTTCGATCCTCACTTTCACTTATCACCATTACGTCAATCCTCTTCCGGCGTGTCCATTTTTACGGTACTCATTATAGACTCATTTGTCAAAAAATACAGGCGGCCAAACCGGTAGCCTATGCCTGGCATTTCACTCCGGCTTCAAGTTCTTCCCTGATTGAGCTCACGTAGCGGTCCATATCTGCCAGGAGGCGTATGTCGAGCATGGTGTCGCGGATACGCGTGATGTGCTCACGATCAAGATTGGCGGCATGCCGGTGAAGGGTCATGAGCCTGTCCGGCGCCACGCTGAGGTCTGTGATTCCCAGGCCCAGGTAGAACGGAAGCATGACCGGATCCGCCGCGCTGTCCCCGCACACGCTCAATGTGATCGGTTTCTCCCGCTCCCGGTTTACCCTGCTCGACTGAACAGCCTCTGCAATGCGCGCGATAATTCGAAGCACCGTGGGGTGGTAGGTGCGGTAGAGTTCAGAAAGACGTCCATTTGTACGGTCCACGGCCAGCAAATACATCACCAGATCGTTCGTTCCGATTGAGAGAAAGTCCAGCTCTCCCGCCAGATCTTCCACTGCCTCCACCGCTGAGGGAAGTTCAATCATCGCGCCAAGCCGTGGGCTGTTCAGGTGAGGGAGGTCTTCACGCTCGAGCTCACCGAGGCAGCGATGCAGTTCTTCCTTTGCCGCGTGAATCTCTTCCAGCGTTGAGACCATAGGAAACATGATGCCCAGATCCTCGCCGGCGCCTGCACGCAGCATTGCGCGCAACTGGTCGCGGAACATCTGACGGTTGGAGAGAGAAAAGCGTATCCCGCGCACGCCAAGGAACGGGTTTGCCTCCCGTTCACCTATCCAGGGAAGAATCTTGTCTCCGCCAATGTCCGCAGTTCGGAATGTAATAGGCTTGCCTGAAAACGTTTCAACAATCCGGCGGTAGATCCGAACCTGTTCATCTTCACTGATGTAATCACTGCGAATAATGAAGGGGAACTCGCTCCGGTAAAGACCAATGCCCGCTGCACCCAGGTAGGAAGCTCGCTCGGCGTCGTGAAAAAGATTCACGTTTGCCAGGGCGCGCAGGCCTGTCTTCTCTCTGCTCTGTTTTGCCGCTTTGCCTGCGGCGTCGCGGGTGTCACCGTCAAGCCGAATTGCATCTATGCGCTCCGCTTCACGCTTTTCAACCTGCTCGCGTTCATCTTCATCAGGATTGACCAGAAGTCTCCCGCCATTGGCATCGAGAAGAAGCTGAACCCCGTTTCCTATTGCCAGAAGCCGCCGGTCCTGCACCATGAGGGCCGGCAACTCCAGCGAGCGCGCCAGGATGGAAAGGTGCGCGGTGAGGCCGGCGCCCAGAAAGACAACGCCCTCAATCTGCTGTGCAGAAAGTGCCACCAGTTCTGAAGGATACATCTCCCGCGCAATGACAACGCGTCCTCCGTAGTCCTCCCAACTGCGGTCCGGGTCCCGGAGGTTCCGCAGTATCCGCAAGCCGAGGTCTTGAATGTCCTGTGCTTTTTCCGCAAGCCGTGGATCCTGCATTCCAGAAAAGATTGAGACAAAATTATTTACCACGTCTCTGATTGCCTGCTCTGCTGTGTGCCCTTTGGAGACAAGGTCCAGCATGGCGCCTGAAAAACGATTGTCAGCAAGCATAAGAATGTGAGCGTCAAAGAGCGTTGCCACCATGTCATCAACATCGCTTGATCCGGTGTGTTTCAAACTCTCAAGCTGTGACCTCGTTCTTTCAATTGCGCCGGAAAGCTGTTGCCGAGCGTCTTCCCCGGTGATGTGCGTTTCCGTGTCCTTCATCTCTTCAATGGAAGCATCCCACACCAGGCTCTCTCCCGCCGCCGTTCCGGGGGCTGCCTGGTCACCGTAAATCACGGAAGGCAGCCCGGCTTGTTCCGTGTCCGGCGCCGGTTCCGGCACCAGCGAAAGAAGGAGACTGTTCTCCAGGACCAGCGCAATCTGGGATGCAACGGTTCGAAGAACTCTACTCACACCCGGCAAAATCTCCTCGCCTGCCGCCACTATGGAACCAAGGCGCTGCGGGCCGCGCCTCAGCGGCACCGCAACCAGGGCGACCTGAACCTCCGACTCCATTGATGCGCCTCTGTACTCACGCATCTCACCGGTGACATGTACATCCCGCGCCACCCGCAAGAGAGACTCGTTATCCGGTTCACTTCCTTTTCCGTGTGTCCACACCCGTTCTTCAGGTTCCCGGGAAGTGACGTCAACAATGTAGACCATGGCACGGTCCGCCGCGGTGTGCGAGCGGATGATTTCTACTGCGGCCTGCATGAGCCCGTCAACGGAGGTGTTGGGGCCGGCCCGCTCAGTCAATTCTGAAACTGCATCAAAGAAGGCAAACTGCTGACTACTATCCATATATCAACTCAAGATACGCTTTATATGCGCCGATGCACAGAGGAAACATGCGGAACAAAAACCTGACGCCGTCGGGAATGACTATGCACAATCTTCGGGCCACTCCAGAATCATCCCGGCTTTTTCCTGTTCAATGCAAGGCAAACATAGTATAGTATTATTCGTGGGTAGTGTGGGTATGGAAGATTATCGACTTCGACCTGAGCAACGCGTGTTTCACATCGACACGGAATGCTATGTAGTCTATTTGGGCAAGGATCTTGAAGACTACAAGCCCTTCCTCCGTATCGGAACGTCCCGCTCCCTTCCCAGTGACGTCAAATCTTTAATCCTCAATATTGTTGTTTCGGACATGTTCACCGGTAGCCCTCTTGAAGAGCGGGACAATCTCAGCACCATTTTCGGAGATGAGTCCCGGTATATCGGGGACCCGGATACGGTGAAGCGGTTCAAAGAGTTCCTTCGCCATATGGAGCTTCCGTCTGAAGGGTTTCAGGAAGATGGTGGAGATGAGCTTGAGGACCAGGGCGTCTATGTCTATTTCTACGAGGACGGCAATATTCGTCTCAAGTTTGACAAGACGGAAATCTTCAATCTGCGGCGGCGCGAGGAGCGTGACAATCACTATCCGCAACGGGTGAAAAACATAAAGAATCACCTTGTGCGCAATTCCTTGAAAATCCCATTGCGCGAGCTTCAAACACCCGGCATAGTGGTGAGAGAAGGCGCGGCGTACGTATTCAGCCGCGGGAATCTCGGCGCACTGCTGCTCTCTGACAACTATTTTGCCGAACTCGCCTCATGCGGCGTAGATCCTGATCGCGTAACAACTTTTGTAACCGAGGACGTCTCTGAAGGGGTGTTCCGTATCTTTAAGCGGGCGCGAGCCAAGAATGATCGGATCCACGTGTTGAGCTCCAACACGCAGGCGCTGAAAAACACGGTTGAGCTATTCAAGAGTAATGACGCGCTTCGACTTCGCTCTGAAGTTGTCAAACTTACACCGGGCAGGTTTACGCCGCTACTGGATTTCCGGGTGCAGAGAAAAGGCGAGCAGTTCATCATAGAGCGGGACGGGGTGCCGTACACTGTTATTGTGTCTTCAGAAGGAGGCAAGACACAGGCAGGGCAACTGCGTGTGAACCCGCGCACGGGAAGCTGGACGTGCCGCCTCATCGAGGGGGGGGAGACTGAGGGAACAATTGCTGACGGCGTTCCTACTTCGTTTGTTGAGCTGGGACAGAAATCCGCGGATCTTGTTGGTAAATACCTGCCGGGGAAGTTCCGCTATCTGGGGGACGTTTTTTCCGCGGAAGAGCAGACGGCGGTGATCCAGGCCATGGATTTTTTCAATGTGACTGCGGACGGTGCTGATCCTTCCAACCAGACGCGGGCGCTGCGGCAGTCGGTACGGTCACTGAGCCGTCCGGTTTCGGTTTTGTTCTGGCTCTTCGCACACAACGCGCATGCCCTCGCGCAACTTGCCGCTGAAGAGCATTCGTCAGACAGCCGCAGAGCCAGGGCGTACGCTTCATTTGCGGAGGTTCTCTCTGACGTGGTCACAGCCGCGCCGCGCGGAGTGGGTCTCCTTTCTGCAGTCTGTGACCTCCATGTGGGAAAGGCGGCGGTTTTGCCGCTCTATCGCCTCACCGAAAATATTACCCGGGACAAGGTTGAGTTTTCCTATCGGGTTTCCAGTGAAATTCTGTCAGAGGCAACCGCGCGGGATGAGGCTCACTTTACTGATGAGCAGGAACGGCTCCTTGACTTAATTGGACAGTTGGACACCACAAAGGCGAGGACACGCCGTCCAAAGAAGAACGCAGAGGCCACAACGGCCGCCGCAGCAACCGCAGCCGCGGATAGTACCACCTCAAAAGAGAGGGCCACTTCCGGGCAACCTGCCGCGGCGGCAGCAGGCCGGACTGGTGCCGGCACCGGCTCTTCCGGGCGCGGGAGCGGGCAGTCACAGATGCCCATTTCCGGCGGACGTACGGATAGAGCGGCACGCGTTCGCAAGACGCGGTCGCGCAGGCAGACCGGGGTCATTGTGGCAGCGGTTGTTGCTCTTTTGGTAATTGTTGGGCTGGCCTTATTCTTATTTACGGATATCCCTTCCCGCATGGCAGGATCCACCGGCGGTGAGAGTTCCCAGGTTGCATCATCAAACAACCCGCCGGGAGAACAGGGTGCTGCGGCCGGTGAAACTGAAACCGGCACGGGGTCAGTCGGAAATGAAACCGGCACAGAACGGGCACCCGGAGAAACATCCGCCGGCGGCTCGTCCGGCGCGGGGAACGCCGCAAACAGAAATAGTGAAGGTGGCACCGCGCCTGGCGGCAGTGCGGCCGGTGGAGAAAACCCCACAGCCGGAGGCGGCGAAAACGCCGGAACGGAATCAAACGGAAGTACGTCGGGCTCAACAAGTGAAACCGGCGGTAACAAGGCGGTTTCAGATAATGGAAACGGCGGTGCCGGTATCCCGGGCTTTGAAGGCGGTCTCCCGCCCGGACTGGAAGAGCGGCGCACAGAGAACGGTATTGTAATCACAATTCTTGACATCCTTCGTCTTGCTAATAGAATTGCAGTAGCGAATGGATATCGATCTATTGACAGTTCCCACCCCACCGGGCCAAATCCGGACTGGATTTATCCCGGAAACGTATTTGAGCTTCCGGACGGCACAACGCACACGGTGCAACGCGGAGATACGCTATGGGGCATTACTGCTGATTTCATTGAAAAGGAGCTCAATACCCGTTATAAGAAATTCGTAAGTGTGACGGACGGGTTTGATAAGATGACGGCAACCAGTGACCAAAGACGGCGGGTCGTTGACCAGTTGCGCGCGCTGAAGGAAGAAACTTACAGTGAGAATTTTGCAGCGCTGCTGGAAGAGACCATCCAGGAGGTGAGCGGTAACTGAAGTATAGGATTGGAAAATGCTCAACACTGACGTTACAATGGTAATCGGAAACAAATGTGTTATAATTGGTGTTGCGAAACTGAAAGCACCTCGAATCTTTTAAGAAGGAGTGTAGTATGTCAGATCTTCCCAGAAGTCCCAATGTCTTTCACCCGACAAAACCATCAGCAGTAGGTTCCCGTAACTCACTGGCGCAGGAAGGTCGGGATCAGAAATCTGAATACCAGCAACTGATTGCGGAAGAAACGGAAAACATTCTCAATGAGATTGCGGTTAAACTGCCGAAAGAAGTCATCGAACAGATGGACGTGATGGGTGGGTTGAAGGAGAAGCTTTACAACTACTTCAACCAGAACTATCAGAACATGTTCAACCGGTATATCACCAGCACAGAAGATGAAATGGTGAAGAAGATCCGGAACTTTGTTGACAAAGAAGAGAACAAAATCCTCGCCCGGTACACACCAAAAGAAATAGCAGAGATGCTCGATCAAATTGGTGGGGCGGACAAGTTCAACACCGGTGAGATTGAAAAGTCCATCGTTAACATGTACGGTCACCTTCAGGGCCATGTTCAGCGCGGATTGAATGACCTTGAGAATGAGACCAACTCACTGCTCCGGCAGAAGACGGACGTTGGCGCCTTCATTCGCGGTGAGAATGCGTACTCAATTGTGAAGTGTGCGTTCAAAGATAACGCCGTAAAGCCGAAAGTCGTGAACGATGTGAAACTTTCCGTCAACATTCTTGACAGCGAGCTGATCAGTCCGATTTTCCAGTACCAGGCAACCGTTGAATACTTGATTAAGGATCAGATCTCCCGCACCATCACCAACCTGATTGACCGTGAGATTGAGCGGTTCCAGGATGAGCTGGTTGATGAAGGCAAGGAAGAACTCTCAGATTCAGAGATCATCTTTGAGAAAATCAAGCGCGTCCCCAATTACACGGATGATGACACCGAAGATGAAAACTCACAGCGCTACCGGTTCATGGCCAAGAATCTTATCGAAAAGATAGAAGGCCTGCGCGCAGAGATCGATCCTCGAGAGTTTGATCCGCTGAACATTCGCGAAAACATCAAGAAGATCATCGACATGGAAAATATCCGTAACCGCGGATTTAACACGGCCATCAATTCACTGACCTCAATTCTGGACACCTCCAAGATGGGATACCAGTATATTGAGAACCTGAAGAATGCCCGCGAGCTGATTGTCCGCGAATATGAAGATCTTGATCGTAGACAACTTCCTGACGAACGCTACCAGATCCGCCTTAAATATTACGATGCCGAACAGCTGGAAAAAGAGCAGGAAGCGTATGACAAGCAGATGGAAGCGTTCAAGAATGAGATCACCCACATGTACGACGTTGTGGACGCGGTCTATTCAAGCGGCAAGAGCAGTTTCCGAGTAGACGACTTTGATGATCTGGCACGCCGCATGCGCGGCAGGATTCGGCGGCAGAAGGAAGAGTCCGGAGAACCACTGTATGAAGACATCCAGAAAACCTGGAATGAAATTGTGCAGATCCGTGCTGACGAGACGGACGTAGAGAAGTTGAACCGGACCTATCTGTATGAGAAGAACCTGTTCAAGAGAATGATCGCCCGCAGCAAAGAGAAGATCTCCAAGATCTACGGGTTCCAGAATCCTAAGAGCCGGGTCATCCTGGACGAACGGGTAAACTTCCTGGAAAGAGAGTTTGAAGACTTTGATTACATTATCAACCCGTATCATATCCAGAGCGGTTTGATCCTGGACGTGGATATCACCAGCATTAAGCGAAAGAAGTTTACGTTGAACGGCATGGCAAACGTGCTCAATGAGTTCCTCCACGGAATCTCAAAGGGATTCCAGGACGCTGCATTTGCATCGTTCAAGAGACGGCGCAGCACGGTCCGTGCAGACATTGACCAGAGCTTCTCAGCTGCTGAGATAAATCCGGAAGCCCGTAAGCAGTCATACTCCGAAAGCGTCTATTCACAGGGTGCAGAGGGACAGAAAGCTTCTGATGCAAACGTGAAAGGCAAGGCTAATGTCACTCCATCTAAGAAGAAGTCATCGGGCGGCGACCTCCAAGAGCTATAAGCTATGGAAAATTCACTGAATCTACTTTCGCGCAGGGCAGGGTTTAACACTGCCCTGCGCCACTTCAAGACGGTTAACAGCTTCGTTACTGAAATGAACGAAGGTGAGAACCTGGCGGATATTATCAATGCGTCCCTGGCGGACGGGACGATAGAGCGTTACCAGGTAAAATCAATCCTGAACGCTCTTCTTGCCGACAAGTTTGAGTATGCCTACCGCTCGCACAATCTGACCGAGACTATTGAGAACGGGGATAAGATTGTCGAAAAGCTGAACCCGTGGGGCAAACTGCACATTGTTGTAGCCTATCATGATCCACAGGCGGGGCTTCTGGTACTCAATCCAAAGAGCGCGGCCCAGTGGGAAGAAACACTTCCTCTTACAAAAGAGGAAATGATGGTTGTTTACGTTGGGACGGTACGCGGCAACACGGATGAAAAGATACTCCAGTCGGCAATTGATGATTTTTTGAAGGTACTCTACGGAAAGACGGTCAAAGACAAGAAAGAATATCTTGGTCCCTCCAGACCGGTTCGATCTGTCCGCCCGGAGCCAGAGACCCCAGCTCCGGCGCAACCTCAGCAGGCCGCAGAGCCCGGGGAAGCAGCGCCAGCTGCGCGGGCAGAGGCGGCTCCCTCTCCGGCCCCATCAGGAGGAGGCAAGCGTCGTATGACGCCGCGGTACGCCGTGGTTGTCACCAACGAGTTATTTCATAACGGTAATGTTGAGGCGTGGAAGAAGATCATAGAAAGTTACCGGGCGAAATACGAAGGTACGGATGTCCTTGTCTGGTACGAGAACGAGCGCATAAATGATATCAACGCATTGTTCAAGTGGGGTAAGGTCAAACACGGGACGCCAATTATGTTCAGTGTTGCCGGTGAGAACATAAAGGACGTGTCAAAACTACAGCGCTATCTCTTTGAGGGAGCAAGTCCACGCTTTGAAGTATTCCTTCGCGGCGGTGTGGACCGCGTGCTGGACCTTTTCTAAGACGTCCTGCGTATCAGGGGACCCCTGGTTAGGCAGAGAGAGGAAACTATGGATAAAATCTACTCGTTCAACAGTTCGGAATTCTTAAGCGATCCGACGGACCGGCAGGTTACCGGTGCGCGCGGTGTGCGCGTCATGGAGCTTGCTTCTCTCGGGGCGCCCATTGCTCCGGGGTTCATCGTATCAAATGAGCTTCTGACCGAAATAGCGGAGGATCCGGGAATAGCGTTTGGGTTCTACAAAGACCCCATTGCAAAGATGGAGAAGATCTCCGCCAAGGGGTTTAACGATCCGGAAAACCCGCTTCTCATAAAGGTTGTTGAAAGTCCGATGCTGAACATGGTCACTACCCTGTCCACCATTCACAACATCGGTCTGTGTGATCACACCGTGGACGGTTTTGGCACGTACGTTGGAGAAGATTTTGCCTATCACGAATATGCAAATCTGATTCAAAAGATTGTTGAATTGGAGCTTTCTAACGGCCCGGCCAAGAAGCGGCAGGAACAGCTGGAAGAGTTCCGTACCAAACTAAAGAGTTCCAAGAAGAAGTCAACCGTTGCGGCAACCCTCTCCAAGTACCGGAAACTTCTGCCTGAGGCGGTCTTTACCAACGCCCATGAGCAGTTGCTCTACACCATGAAGCTGTTCTTCACTTCTTTCCAGCAGAGCCCCTCCAGTTCCGACTCGTGCCTCCTGATCCAGGCCATGGTGTTTGGCAACTACGGAAAGAACTCGGGATTTGGCAGTTTTTTCACGCACGATATCATAACCGGTGAGAATGTCATTACCGGTGACTATTTTGAACAGGCGTTTGATGCCACACAGAAGGCAGGAGTAGCCATTACCAAGGTAAAGCCTGCACTGCGAAAAGAGCTCGAGAGAATTGGCGCTGAGCTGGAAAAACACTTCAAAGAAATCCGTCACGTACGCTTCACGCTGGAAAACGGAAAGCTCTGGGTAATAGATCAGAATCCGGTACCGAACAAATCAACACAGGCGGAAATCAAAACATTGCTGGATTTGAACCGTGCGGGCGTTGTGGACAAGAAGTACGTTGTGAACGCCATTAAGCCGGGCAGATTGAGCGAGATTCTTCATCCTGCTCTGGACCTGACTTCCGTAAATAAATTCGGCAAAGCCGAAGGCGGCATTGCCGGTGCGGTTGGTGCCGCAATTGGGCGTGTTTTCTTCAGCACGGATGCGCTTTTGAAGGCGCACAAGAAGGCCATTCAAGAGAATGAAGACACCAACTTCATCCTGGCCATGGAAGCCACCTTTGCCGAAGACGTGAAAGCCATTGAAGTGGCAAAGGGAGTTCTCAGTTCAGAAGGCGGCTACGCATCCCATGCGCCGGTTGTGGCCCGCAGTCTTGGCAAGGTAGCGCTTGTCTATCCCAAGGTCACCTTCAAGAAAAATTCAATGAAGATCGGGCAGAAGGAAGTGAAGGAAGGGGAGTACATAACTCTCAACGTGCCCTACTACGATCCGCCGGTTATCTACTTTGGAAAGGCAAACCTGAGTAAGCCAACACCGGAAGGCAGTGGTCTGCTTGAACTGCTTGAAATCATACAGGAGTTCATTGGTGATGACTTTGATGTCCACGCCAATGCGGACCAGCCAAAGGACGCTGAACTTGCGCGCACCTTCCTTGCGGAAGGAATTGGACTGTGTAGAACGGAACATATGTTCTTTGAAGAGAAACGCATTAACACGTTCCGAAGCATGATCATTGCCGGGTCCCTGGAAGAGCGCAAGAAGTCTCTTCAGAAGCTGCGCAAATTTCAGGTGGATGACTTTTATCAGCTGTTTAAGATCATGGAAGGTCGGCCTGTCACCATCAGGCTTCTGGATGCACCGCTGCATGAGTTCTTGCCCCACACCGCAGATAGCATGAAGGAATTTATAGCGTTCTTCAAGAAGCAGTATCCCAGCGTATCAGAGACGGAAATACGTCAGCGATGTGATCTCCTGAAGGAGTTCAACCCGATGCTTGGGCACCGTGGCGTACGTGTTGCCATTTCGTATCCGGAAATATACAACATGCAGGTGCGGGCAATTTTTGAGGCATCCTACAAGCTGCTCGAAGAGGGTGCACGGGTTGTACCTGAGATAATGATTCCCATTGTAATGACCGCCAATGAGCTGAAGACGGTTCGGAACGGGAAGAGAATTGAAGGAAAGGCCATTATCGGTGTGGAAGAGATTGAAGAAGAGGTGAGAAAGGCGGCAAAGACCAGGAAAAAGCTGGAGTACAAGGTCGGAACCATGATTGAGTTACCCGCAGCCGCGCTTCAGGCAGACAGTATTGCCCGATACGCAGACTTCTTCAGTTTTGGCACGAACGATCTGACTCAGACCACCAATGGGCTTTCCCGGGATGATTTCAACAATTTCTTCAGTGATTATAACGAGTTCGACCTCCTGGAAGAGAATCCGTTCAAGGTGCTTGGAGAGCAGGTCAAGGAAATCATTGCCATTGCGGCGGAACGCGGAAGATTGACGCGGCCTGACATTGTGATGGGTATGTGCGGAGAGCACGGCGCTGAGCCCGAAAATATACCGTTTGTTCGACAAATCGGATTGAACTACGTCTCTTGCTCGCCCTACGGGATCCCGATCGCAAAGCTGGCTTTGGCCCAAATGAACATTTCCACGGCGGCAGAAGAAGAATAGCTTTCGCCGCACGCCGCCGGGGTGCGGGTATACGTGAAGGGTGAGGTTGCCGGAAAGGCGGCCTCAGCCTTTTTTTTTACAGCCGCTCGGAGTCTGAAGGAGATTTGTTGCTGCACACGACAGGATCCGTTAGAGGAGTGTGCCTGCCTTCTGGAAGAGATCGTGCAAATAGAGTTTTACAATTGCTTCTGCCACCCAGCTTGTTGAGGGATATTCAACAAGGACGGTCATAAGCTCATGGTAGCCCACCTTAAGAGATCCGGAGACGGAAAAACGACTGCTGCGAGTCTCAAGCTCACTAAAGAGATGGCTCCTGATAGCATGGTCCAAATGCGCGCTTCCTTCCGAAAAATGCCGGTAGGCACGGCTTTCTGCGGCCGAGGCGTGCGGAATATAGGAGCGGCTAATCTGCATATTGCGTAGAAACGTCAAAGAAAACTCTCCAACCACCTGCAGGTTGTCGGATTCCTGCCCGGTGCGCGCTAACCGTATCCCCTCCCGGAGCGCGTCGATGCCGTTTCTTACACCCTTCAGGGCGGCGCGGTATTTGAAACGGCGCACACCTTCTTGCCGCAGATATACGTTTTCCAGACCGTATTGATAGTAGATGTACATGCCGTTCAGCACGGTGTCCATTCCCTCGCGGAAATGGGCTTCAAACTCAGGATTGGAGTACTCTTCTTCTTCCTGAGTTTCCCAGACCGGGGGCCTGTACCTGACTTTGACTCCGCCGTGGGCGGCAGCGCCTCCGGCTTCTATGTATGCGCGTGCGGTGTCATAGGCGTGACCAAGGCGGGTCATCATGATGTGAGACCATGCAGCCCGGTCTGTATTGTGGTCCGGATGGTATTTCTTGACCAGGCGTCTATACGATCTGAGAAGGTCTTCGCGGGAGGCATCGGGGTGCAAATTCAGAAGCGCATACGCTGTCTCGACTTTCATGACGTTGCGTGAGATTATACCCGCGGCCGTGGAGCCACGCAAGTGACCCGTATAGTCTCGTAGAGAAAATTGACATCTTTCAGTTAGACGCGTATAATGGCAACAAGAATTCAATCCATGAGGTGAATGTATGGCGGTAATGAAAGAACTGTTCGGTGCCTACAATAAGAGCGAACTTCCGACCGACGGCGGTTACATCGTGAGCGCGTTTTTCGACGAGTCCTCAACGTATACCAAGTACGAGGTGACCTCGTACAACAACGTGAAGGACATTTTTGTCGGGGAGGACGGAATCACCTTTCAGGCGGACGGTCGCAAGATTTTCGTGCTCGTTGAACCCGCCAACTACTCCAAGAAGCATGTTGAGCCAACCTATCGTGATACGCTGCAGAAGATCCCGTATCGATTCAAGGAGCTGGATGTCTTCACTTCCAAACGGCAGGATCAGATCATGGTTGGCAAAGAGCCAATAGTGACCTACACTTCGTTCACGGTTCTCAAAACCAAGGGAAACAACTTCTCTTACATCTTCTACGCGACGGATGATTTGCTGCCGGCCATTCGGGATTTCTTCATGAAGTCACTCTGGCAGGACGCTCGCATCCCGCGTGCAGACGCGGAAAAGGCTGCAAAGATTATTGAAGACAAGTTCAAGGGAATCATTATTACGCACGAGTAGCACGGTCGGATGCTAAAAAAAAGCCCGGACGGGAGGTCCGGGCTTTTTTTGTCTCTGTCCGGCGCAGTTCAGTTTTGCACCGTAACGTGGCTAGCTGTCACCGTATTTGCGCTGTGCAAGGTACTTGTAGGTATCCCATGTCTGCTTCACGCTCTTCTCCGCCTTTTCCAGCAATTGCTGGGCAGTTTCCGGCTTGCTCTGTCTCAGAGAACGATAGCGGATTTCATTGTACATGTAGTCTGCAAGCGGGGTAGAGGGGTCCTTGGAGTCCAGCGAGAACGGGTTCTTGCCTTCATCCTCAAGCATGGGGTTGTAGCGGAAGAGCGGCCACATGCCGGACGTGACAGCGGCTTTCTGCTGTGACATTCCGTTTGCCATGTCGATGCCGTGCGCTATGCAGTGCGAGTAGGCGATAATGATGGAAGGCCCGTCATGCGCCTCCGCTTCAAGGAACGCCTTAATGGTTTGCATCCTGTTGTAGCCCATGGCAATTCGGGCCACGTACACATAGCCGTAGCTCATGGCCATCATGCCCAGATCTTTCTTGCGAATGCTCTTTCCACTTGCCGCAAACTTTGCGATGGCCCCAATCGGGGTAGCCTTGGACATTTGGCCGCCGGTATTGGAGTACACTTCCGTATCCATCACCAGTACGTTCACGTTGCGGCCGGAGGCAAGCACGTGATCAAGTCCGCCGTATCCAATGTCATACGCCCATCCGTCACCGCCCAGGATCCAGACACTCCGCTTCACCAGGTGATCCGTAGCGGACAAGAGTTCTTTCGCAAGGCCGGCTTTGCTTCCCTCCAACTGCTTTCTCAACGATTCAATCAGCGCGCGCTGCTGCTCAATGCCTTCCGGTGTAGACTGGTCGTTTGATTTGATCTTCTGCAGCACTCCGGGGTCTACTCCGTCAATTCCTTCCTGAAGGGCGCGGTCCACCAGTTCCAGTGCGTATTCGGCGAGCTTGTCTGAGGTTAGTCTCATACCAAAGCCGAACTCGGCGGCGTCTTCAAAGAGGCTGTTAGACCACGCGGGGCCGCGGCCGTCTTTCCGAGTGGTGTAGGGAGTAGTGGGGAGATTGCCGCCGTAAATGGAGGAACAACCGGTGGCGTTTGCGATGATTGCCCGATCGCCAAAGAGCTGAGACATGAGCTTGACGTAGGGGGTCTCTCCACAACCGGCGCATGCACCGGAGAACTCAAAAAGCGGCTCCAGCAGCTGCGACCCTTTGGTGGTCTTCCTGTTGATCTTGCTTTCCTCCGTGTTGGGGATCTGGAGGAAGTAGTCCCAGTTTTCTGCTTCTTTCTCTCGCAGCGGCAGCTGAGGCTCCATATTGACCGCGCGGAACTCAGTCTTTTGTCCGCTCTCATCCTTGCGGAAAGCGGGACAGATATTCACACACGCCTCGCAGCCGGTACAATCCTCCGGCGCAACCTGGATGGTAAACTTCATGCCGGCAAGATCTTTACCCTTTGCATCCGTGTACTTGAACGTTTCCGGTGCATCTTTCAGGTATTTCTCGTCATATGCCTTCATGCGAATGGTGCCATGCGGACATACCGCAGAGCAGTCTCCGCACTGGATACATACTTCCGGGTCCCAGACGGGAATTGCCTCAGCAATATTGCGTTTCTCAAAGCGAGTTGTTCCGGTGGGATAGGTACCGTCTTCAGGCAACAGTGATACTGCCACTTTCTCGCCGCGTCCGGCTATGATTTCCCCGGTGACCTGACGGACAAACTCCGGAGCGTCGGCCGGTACCGCCGGCCTCATGTGAAGCTCGCCGGAGCTCTTTGACGGATAGCCTACCTCTTCTATATTTGCAAGTGCGGCATCAATGGTGGCAATATTCCTGTCTACAACGTCCTGCCCCTTCTTGCCGTAAGTTTTTTTGATGGCGTTCTTAATGAGCTCCACCGCCTGGTCTTCCGGAAGAACACCGGAGATCTTGAAGAACGCAGTCTGCATGATAACGTTAATGCGGCTTCCCATCCCCATTTCATCTGCAATCTTCATGGCGTTAATGACGTAGAACTTGAGCTTCTTGTCTATGATCTGTTTCTGAACTTCTATCGGCAGATGGTTCCATACTTCATTCTTGTCGTAAGGGGAGGCGAGAAGGAAGGTGGCTCCTTCTTCCGCCTTGCTGAGCATGTCAAACTTCTCCAGGAAGGCAAACTTGTGACACGCCACAAAGTTGCCCTTCTGAATGAGGTAGGTGCTCTTGATGGGATCTTTGCCGAATCTGAGATGGCTGACCGTGGTTGCGCCCGCCTTCTTGGAGTCATAGACAAAGTAGCCCTGGGCAGAGTTCTCAGTTGCTTCACCGATGATCTTGATGCTGTTCTTGTTTGCACCCACGGTGCCGTCTGATCCAAGCCCAAAGAATACGGCGCGGTGAACGTCCTCCGAGGAGGTGTGGAAATCTTCATCCCAGGTGAGGCTTGAGAAGGTAACATCGTCATTAATTCCCACTGTGAAGTGGTTCTTTGCAGTTTTTTCGCTTAGATTATCGAGGACTGCCTTGGCCATGCCCGGGTTAAACTCGTTGGACCCAAGGCCGTAGCGACCGCCGGTAATAACCGGATATTTCTTGAATCTGGGCGTGTCCGAGCTCATGGCCTCACCAATGGCGGTGCGGACATCTTCATAAAGCGGTTCACCAAGGGAACCCGGTTCCTTTGTTCTGTCCAGTACCGCAATTGCCTTAACACTTTCTGGAAGTGCGTTGATCAAGTGTTCCGTGGAGAAGGGCCGGAACAGTCGCACCTTAATCATACCGACTTTTTCACCCCTGGAGGCGAGGTATGAAACGGTCTCATCCATTGTTTCCGCCCCTGAGCCCATCATGATGACTACCCGTTCTGCATCCGGTGCGCCGAGGTACTGGAAGAGTTCATACTTTCTTCCGGTCAGCTTTTCAAACTGATCCATGCATTTCTGGACGATCCCCGGGGTAGCGTCATAGTACTTGTTGACAGTTTCCCTGGCAGCAAAGAAGACGTCCGGATTCTGGCTGGTTCCGCGTATTGAAGGCCGCTCCGGGCTGAGTCCGCGCTGTCTGTGTGCGCGTACCAGGTCATCGTTAATCATCTTCTTCATTACATCGTAAGGAATCTCATTAACCTTCTGAATCTCGTGAGAGGTTCGAAAACCGTCAAAGAAGTGAAGGAACGGTATCCGTGATTCCAGGGTGGCAGCCTGCGAAATGAGCGCAAAGTCCATCACTTCCTGGACGGAATTGGAGGAGAGAAGGGCAAAACCGGTTGATCTGGCTGCCATGACGTCTGAATGGTCCCCAAAGATACTCAACGCCTGTCCGGCCACCGCCCGCGCCGCAATATGAAACACCGTAGAGGTAAGCTCTCCGGCAATTTTGAACATATTTGGAATCATGAGGAGCAGTCCCTGGGAAGCCGTGAAGGTTGTTGTCAGCGCACCTGTGGTTAACGCACCATGGACCGCACCGGAAGCACCGGCCTCGGATTGCATCTCAACAACATGGGGAATGGAACCCCAGATGTTGGTCCGCCCTTGAGCGGAATACTGGTCTGATAGCTCGCCCATTGGCGAGGAAGGGGTGATCGGGTAAATGGCAACCACCTCGTTTGTTGCATGCGCAACGTAGGCGGCGGCTGTGTTCCCGTCGATCATTACCATGTTCTTATCACTTGGCATAGAACGTCCTCTTATATATGTGGATTTCTCGCGAGGCGTCCTCGCAGACCTTCCCCGCGAACTCAAAACGCTCTCTTTCTCGAGCCTGGAGATTAGGCTTGAGGCAGCAGATGTCCTGGATGTATGTGTCCTTTTACTATATCCGAAGAACCGGGAAAACGCAAGAGTTTCGAGAATTTCGTAACGACTTTTGAGAAAACTTAACCATTTGCACCGGTTGTGTAGACCAGTCTGAGATAGTCGAGCCTGGCAAAGTGGCGGATCAGCGCGTTTTGTACAAAATCTTCGGTGGCATCCGGCGAATTTTTTTGCATTCTGGCAGAGGAGGTCGATGCCCGGGCGGACGTGTGGCGGGCAGGTTTCCCGGCCGGAGGGGCGTTACCGGCGTTTGTCCGGCTTTCATTTTCCCGCATCCCCAACCCCGGCCCAAAGGCATCCACCGCGGCCCTGAAATTGGCGGCAAAGGCGGCAAAAGCCAGATGATCCTCCACTAATTGAGGTCCGGCAGAACAATCCGCTCCTATCACATCTTCTACCCCTTCAAGAAGATCAGCATTGCGCGCGCATACGTCGCTTGCAAACCGACGGTCCCGGAGAGCCGACAGCACCGCAAACTGTGCCTCTGCCGGAAGGAACGAAAATTCCACATCTTCCCGGGAGAGGAGCACCTCCAGTTCCTCGTTGAGCGCTGCAATCGCCCCGGCCGGCACATACGGGCGGACACGTTCAATTTGCTCTTTATAGCGGAAACGGAGCAGGGTTTTCAGCGCGGACACCCCGGGGACATTAAATGGGACCAGGAGTTCACGGTAAAAAAGAGCGGGATAGCGGGAGAACATTGGGCGCAGTCCATCTGTCACGTCCAGGTAGCGTGCCACCAGCGGATGCTGCCAGACAAGTGCCTGGACAAAGGCGTACCCAAAGCCCTCCTGTACAGAGCTGGAGACAATCAGGTCCGCGGCGTCTGTGACGTCCGCAAAGGAAAGCTCATGATCATCCAATTCCGTTCCTGCCGCCCAGAGCCCTGGTATCACGCCGCTTTCGAATGCGTGTGCCACAAGGTCTGAGTACGCTCGCTCCTGGTCAGATGTGCCTGGAAGGGTAACCACCAGGTTGGCGGCGCTTCCGCTTCTATGGCTGAACAACCGTGCGAGGAGCCCCGCTTCAAGGACATTCTTCCGGCGAATGGCCCGTACAGGATAGAGAAAGAGAAGCCCGTCCGGACGGTAACCGGGAAACCGCTGTGAAACGGAGGCGGGAAACGCGCGGGAAAAAGCGCGTCGTGCGGCCCGCTGGCGTTCGCTCCGGCTCTCTCCGCCGGAGGGCGCCATACCGGAACGGACGGGATTTGGAATGACGCTTATCCGGCTTGCGTTGACGCCGGCTTCTGTGAGCAGTTCGGCATCCCGGTCATTAATAACGGCAAAGCGTACATTGCCGGCCTCAGGGTAAACAGGCCGGGAGACGTGAGAGCGCAGAAATTGAAGATTCTCATAGCGGGCGCACTCAGGAAAGTCGTGTATCTGCAGGAGGATGCGTTGTTGCGGATATGCCGCCGCAGTATCCAAAAGGGCGGATGTGAAGCCGGGGTTTTTTCCAATGTGATGGTTGTGAACCCACCAGAGACTATCCGTGGAGATGAGATTCTGCAGTCTCTTGCTGATTTCAAATGCAATCCCGGAGATTGAGGAGCCCGGCATTTCTGCCGCATAGCGCATTTCCGGAATGACGCACACGTCCACCGAAATGGTGCGTTCCCGGTTCTCGCAGCCGGAAAGGATCCGCTTTGTGATCTCCGCCACGTTCTCCTCGGACCCGGTCACAAGAAGGATCCTGGTAAGCTCGGGGAAGCGGTGACCGCACAATGCCTGCAGTGCGTCCGTGATCACAACGGTAACCCCGCCCGGCCGGAGATGATAGTGAAATACAACAAGCTCCATACCCGGCTACTATACCCGAGAGCCGAAAAGGCGCAAAGAGGCCAGTCGCGCTTTTTGCGCCCACTTGCAAATGCAGGGGTGGTGGCAGACAATAATACTATGAAAGAGGCCATTTTCAATCTTCTGGAGCAGATTTACGGTCAGGAGACCGGCCGGGCGGCCTCCGCGCGGCTTCATGAGCTTCTCCTTGACTATTCAGCGCGTATTGAAGCTCCCCAGGACTATGAAGAGAAGAAAGACGCCGGTGCGTCTCTTCCGCTTGATGAAACCGACGCGGTTATGATTACCTACGGGGATCAATTCCACGGTCCTGAACGCACCCCCCTGCGCTATCTTCACGAGTTTCTCACAGAAGAACTGGAAGGAGAAATTTCCGGCGTCCATATCCTGCCGTTTTCTCCCTACTCCTCTGATGACGGATTTTCCGTCATTGACTACCGAAAGGTGAATGCTGACCTTGGCTCCTGGACCGATGTCCAGGCAATCTCTGCAAATTTCAAGCTCATGGCCGATCTGGTGTTAAATCACTGTTCAGCAGAGAGCGACTGGTTCCGCGCGTTTCTTGCAGGTACCTCTCCGTACGACCGCTACTTTATTACGGTGCCTCCCGGCACGGATGTGTCCGGCGTGGTCAGACCGCGGGCTCTGCCGCTTCTCACCTCTTTTGACACCGAAGAAGGCAAGAAATTGGTCTGGACCACCTTCAGTGCGGACCAGGTTGATTTGAATTATGCGGACCCGGTGGTATTGCTTGAAATGCTGGATGTCCTGCTCTTTTACGTACAAAACGGCGTCCGACTCATCCGGCTTGACGCAATTGCGTACCTCTGGAAAGAACTGGGAACGCCGTGCATACACCACCCGAAGACGCATCTAGTGGTGAAACTGATGCGCGCAGTGCTGGAAGAAATTGCGCCGTGGGTGGTAATCATCACGGAAACCAACGTTCCTCATGAAGAGAACGTCAGCTACTTTGGGGATGGGAGAAATGAAGCACACATGGTTTACAACTTTTCGCTTCCGCCGCTGGTTTTAGACGCCTCCATTCGCGGAGACTCCTCGCATCTTCAGGCGTGGGCCGCCAATCTGCAGCCGGAAGAGGAGAGCATTGCGTTCTTCAACTTCCTCGCCTCCCATGACGGGATAGGATTGCTTCCGGCCAGGGGATTTCTCTCGCAGGATGAGATCAACCACCTCATTGAGGTAGTGAAGTCCAGAGGGGGGCTGATTTCATACAAAGCCACTTCCGACGGAGATATACCGTATGAAATGAACATCAATTATCTCTCCGCTGTCACCGACCCTGCGCTTCCTGATGAGCAGCGCGCCCGCCAGTTTCTCGCTTCTCAATCTATCATGCTCTGCCTTGCCGGCGTCCCCGGCGTATACGTGCACAGTCTCATTGGCTCGGAGAATTGGGAAGAGGGTGTTGAACACACCGGCGTGAATCGAGCCATCAACCGGCGGAAACTTTCCTTTGAAGAGACCATTACAGAGCTTGAAACCTCCGGAAGCTTGCGGAATCTGGTGTTTGAGGGGTTTAAGCGGATGCTCTCGGCACGGACTGAAGAAGGCGCATTTCACCCTGCCGCGCCTCAGCGTATCCTGCAAACGTCTTCCGCGGTGTTTGGGATTATGCGTGACGGCTCTGCGAAAAGCGGAAACCGTGTCGTGTGTCTGGTCAATCTCACCGCGGATCCCGTGGAGTGCGCCGTGGAAGGGACGCTGCTTGGCCAGGGCAGCGAACGGAGCCTGGTGGAGCTTATTAGCGGGGACTCGGTCTTTCCTCACTGGGAACCGGATGGCGGATTTTCCGTAGAGCTGGAACCGCACGAGGTCATGTGGTTGCGCTACCGGTTGGAGTGACGGTTACCGTCCCGGCCGTCCTGCCGGGATATCAACGCAGCCGCCCGGAATGTCCTCACCCCAGAGGGATTTCACAATATACCACAGCTTTGTGTTGAGAATGCTGTAGGAGAAGTACTGGCAGCCCAGCCGGTAGTTCTTCTCCACCATTTTTTCTATTCTTGCCGCGTCACCCAGAACGGAACGCGTATACTCTATAGTCGCGGCAGACACAAAGTTGTCTATCTCAATCACGTCAAACCCTTTTGGTTTTATGTCATGCGAATAAATGGAGTAATTGTTGACCAGAATAAGCTTGCGGAAGTAAATGGCTTCCAGAAACGCATTTCCGAACCCCTCTATGAGAGAGGGATAGGTGACAAGGTCCGCATACGGGTACACATCGTACAAACTGTAAATCTTTGCACCCTCATCATCCCGTCCACGCTGCTCGCCAATAATGTGCTGGTCAAAGAGGGCCCGAATTCCCATGATATCAGCGTACTCCCGGACACGTTGCTGATACTCGTATCCTTCATCTCCGGATGCATGACTAATGACAAGTGAAGCCTTCATACCCAGGCGTGCCACAAGTTCTATGGCGTGTTCAATGCCCTTTCTCTGCACCACCCGTGTTGGTTGCAGGATCAGAAGCTCGCCGTCCTGCAGTCCAAGTGCTTCACGGACGTCTGAATTGTAGTCGTCCTTGCCGGGAGGTGGTTCTTCAAATTTCATCACATTGGGTATAAGGGTGGAAGAAATGCCGGTGCGCAGGGCGAGTTGATTTTGAGCCGAAGTATTGATGACAACATGGGCGATGGGATGCAGGTGGGGCGGGTAGCATGAGTTCAGAATGTCCCAGACGCAATTGGTGAGAAAGCGCTTCCGTTCCCAGAAAAAGTCGTGATGGTGGGCAATTGTGCGAATATTAGTTTCTGCAATCACCTCCGTGAGGGCCATTGCCAGTGGCGGATTCAACGGTATTGTGAGAGCATTTTCAGGGACCAGAAGATCAATGTCAAAGGTCTCGATAAACTCATAGAGGCGCTTTTTCAGGATCACCCGGTAATGATGGAGCTCTTCAGTGAGGGCGGCCGGACGCGGCCTGTTACCCGCAAAGCATTCCTCATACATGCGTTTGATGTCCGGGTGCTGGAAATGTGCTTCGGGTACCAGCATTGAGCTTTCTGCCGATGTCTCCAGTTCACCGCCAAAGTAAAAGCATTGGCAGTTATTTTCCTCAAAGATATCAGCCCACTTCTGTGTTTCCAGAGAGACACCGTCCGTTCCTGCAAAACGGAACGATATAAAGCCAACTCGTTTTTCCATGATTCTAATTGTCGGCAAACGCGCGTGCTGATTCAAGTGAAGCGGTCAGTATTGAGAAACGGCGCGGTCCGGGATATATTCGATAGCGAATCTACGCGTTGGAGCTGGTTCATGAAGCGATTGGTCACACTTTTTCTGTTTCTGTCATTTTTCGCCGCGTTCCTGACCGCACAGGAACCGTTGGCCCCCTCCGTCTACCAACTGATTGGGGAGGCAACCTTTGAAGTGGTGGTGGAAAAACCCACTGCGGACTCTCTTATGTATGAACGGGAGATCCCGTACGAGCTTTTGCCCTACAGCGTTCGCACGGACAATTACTTTTCCGTGGGAACCGCATTTGCCGTGGCAGGTGATCGCTTTGTAACCGCCGCCCACGTGCTTGGTCTTGAGGTGGAGACGCAGAACAGAAAACTCTTCCTGCGTGACACTTCGGGCACCGTGTACGAACTCGAGAACATCTATAAATTTGACCGCAGCAGGGACTACGTTGAGTTTTCCGCGCAGGGCCTCCGGGTGGATCATTACTTCTCCTTCAGCAGGGAGCCAGAGCTAAACACATCCGTGCTTGCGGTGGGAAACGCGTTTGGAGAAGGGGTCATTGCCCGTAACGGCGTTCTGACTTCTACCACGCCCGAGCAAAGCGACGGCCGGTGGAACTGGCTCCGTTTTTCCGCCCCCGCGTCTCCCGGCAATAGCGGTGGCCCGCTCATAGACGAACAAGGGCGTGTTTTGGGCATTGTGACTATGAAGACCGAAAACGAAAACCTGAACTACGCGCTGCCTGTCTCAGAGTATCTGCAGGCCAAAGAAGGGAGTGGAAACTGCTTCCTTGACCTTCGTTACGGGTTGTCAAACACATCGCGCACCGCCAGCGGCACTTTTGACCACACTCTCATCCTGCCGGCCGGATATCACGCGGTCCAGAACGAGCTGGTGGCGTTTGAACACACGGCGTCCCGCACACTGCTTGATCAACTCATTGCCGAAAACCGCGATGAGCTCTTTCCAAACGGCCCGGGTTCACAAAACCTGCTCTATGATTCCTTTGTATCCGTCTTCCCGCGTTTGATTGGTGAGGCGGATGACGGTACCTGGGATGCGTACCGGCCGCGCGAACTTACCACCGCACAGCTTCCGGAGGGAGGGTTTATCCGGCACGGTGATCTGGGCGGAATGTCCTTCTTCTATCTCCAGAGCCCGGAGGACATGGCGCTTTCCCGGCTTGTGGATGAGCCCAAAACGGGCATGGACCTGATTCTTGAAGGGTGGCCCCTCTACCGTACCATTTCAGACGAGTCAATTCGGATCACTTCACTTGGCATGCCGGTCACAGATGCCCGGCATACGGACCGTTGGGGCCGCACCTGGCTGGTGCGCAAATGGAAACTTGAGTTTGCTGATGCTCTTCTGGTCAGTTACAGCCTACCGGTACCGGGAGGGATGGTTGGTTTTATAAAGCACGGCAGCACGGATGAGATTAACAATGGCTGGCTTTTTGACATGGGGCTCTTCTCCGACTATCTCTACTTCTCCTATTCCGGCACCTTTAAGGAGTGGTCAGAATTTCTGGCCCTTGGCAAACTTCTTCCGCGCCACGTATCAACTCTTTCCCTCTCCCGCGCCCCGGACCGCGTGACCTTTTCCTCGCCAGCGCTGGCGCTGGAATACGATCAAGCGCTGCTGAAAAGCGGACCGGAGAGCGTGTTGACCGTTGGAATTGGCTACACTACGGATCCGCAACAACCGCATCTGGCGATTACCACCGTCACCTTTGGAGAATCCGTGGATAGCGGGAACGCATTTACGGTAGAGAAAGTAGTGCGCCCCGGTGAGCGTGTAAGAGAGGCCGCCAGGAGCACGTGGCGGCGCGCGGTAGCCGGGAGTTCACCGTTTGACCGCGTGCGCGTGTTTGACGATGGGTTGACAACAGTGGGGCAGGTCTATTCCAGGAGCAAACCGGAAGGCACGGATCCGCCCTTTGTCTATACGCTGTCAGTGCGCATGGACGGGCAGCGCTCTGAAGAAGAACTGCTGTCAAAGTTGGACACCCTTGACAACGCACTGGTGATTACGAAGTGAGACTACCTGCGGTTTTGCATACGTTAGCCTGCCATGTCCAGTGCCGCGAAACGTCTGGTGACTATTCAGGCGTGCCACGCCCTATTTCACCAGCTTTGAAATGACTTTAAAGGTTTCTGTGCCGGAGTAGCGGCAGAGTTCAAAAAGAAGAGACTCCGCAGTGGTCACCACCGTGCCTGCTGCCTGCATGCGCGCGATTGCGCGTTCCTTGTCGTTGCGGCGGCGCGAGGAAGTACAGTCTTCCACCACAACAGGTATGAATCCGCGTTCGGAAAGATCGGTCACGGTCTGAAGAACGCATACGTGCGCTTCAATACCAGCAATGATGATCATATGGCGATTCAACTCTTCCAGCCGGTTTTGGAAGTGCTCTTCATCGCAACAGCTGAACGCCACTTTCTCAAGTGGCGTAAAGGATTCAAACGCTTCCTGCACGGATTCCAGTGTTGGCCCCAATCCTTTGGGGTACTGCTCGGTAACGAGCGTGGGGATGTTGAGCGCTTTCAGCCCACGGATGAGCATGAGAAGATTGCGTTGCAATTCCTCAGGATTTTGCATATGCGGAAAGAGTTTTTCCTGGACATCGATGATCACGCCGCAGCTGTGCTGTTGTACAACCCTCATTGCTGTTGGCCTCCCGTAGGATTTGTCTGTTCACATATGATAGCGCAGATGGCGCAGATGTGTAAAACGTGTGTCGTTGACAGAGCGCAATGCCGATGCTACTGTGCCAGCACATCGTCGCGGGGTCGACGGTGCGGCCCGTTCCCGTGTGCCGCAGCTCCCAGAACGGAGTAACTTACATGCCTGTGTCCGCAATAGCGCTCTCTTTTCTCACCACCAGAATACGCATAGCAGGGCATACCCTGCCTTTTTCCCTCCAGGCGCTTTTGTTGCGTTTTGTGCTTCCGCTTGCAATTGCCGGCGGCGCATACTGGCTCGTGAGGTACGGACTGCGAAAACTGCTTGCCTTTGCGGAAACCGATGATGCCATAGTTCAGCGTGCAATGCACTGGACGCGCAGAATCTACCGTCTCATTTTTGCTTTGTTTGCGCTCTATCTTGGCTCAAAGATTCTGGGGGCCCGCAGCGGAGAATACATTCTTGCCGCCTTATCGTTCCTGAACCAGCCACTGTTCACCTCGGGAGACACGAACATCTCCCTTGTCACCATTCTCTCTTTGATCCCCATCTTTTATGTTGCCACCTGGCTCTCCAAGGGAGTGAAGCGCTCGATCGACAGCTCTCTATTGCAGCGCCTGTCAATTGACCCGGCGCAGCGCTTCTCTATAGCGAGTCTTGTTCATTACGCAACCATGGCCCTAATCATTGTGATTGGGTTGTCAGTGATTGGCATCAATTTTTCATCACTGACCGTGATATTCGGCGTTCTGGGGATAGGCGTTGGATTTGGACTTCAGAGCGCGGTAGCGAATTTCTTTGCCGGTCTGGTGATCATTCTGACGCGGCCCATCAAGGAAGGAGATCGCATTCTGGTAGAAGAGTACGAAGGCACGGTGCACCGAATCCGTCTTCTGTCTACCGTTATTAACACCATCACAAAAGAGACCATTATCATCCCCAATTCTCAGATTACGCAGAACTCCGTGTACAACTACTCTTTTGATGCGAGCACAATTGTCATTTGCAACCCGGTTCAGGTATCGTACTCCTCTGACCTGGATCTGGTACGTGAAGTGCTTCTGGACCTGGGGCCAAAGAGCCCCTTCTGGGATCCAGACGGAGAGCAGTGGGTTCTCATTAAGTCGTTTGACGATTCGGGAATAACGGTGGTGTTATGTACTCAAATATCCGACGCGAGGCAGCGCAATCACGCACTATCCTGGATTAACCTTGAAATCTGGCGTGCATTTAAGGCGAATGGAATAGAGATACCATTCCCGCAAATGGACCTACACGTGAAAGAGCCGCCGGCGCCGCAGCAAGAGTAGGGAAAAAATCGCTTAGACGCTAAACTCGCGTCCTCCCACCATGGTTTCATAGAGCTTTCCCTGGCCGCGATCCATAATCTTCTGAAGCGTGAGATTCTCAAAGTAGTGCTGAATGTGGGCACTCGCCTCCTGCCAGACGTCGTGCACGATGCAGTCCTCGCGCCGAATGCAGTCTCCGGACCCGTCATCCAGGTAGGAGGTGCACGGAGTGAGTTCAATGCCTTCGCCAACTGCGTCAAAGACGGCTTTTGCGGAAATGTCTTCCGGATTTCTGCTCAGTACAAATCCGCCGCCCGGTCCGCGGACGGAACTTATGATTCCGGATTTCTTTAGCTTGAAGAAGATTTGCTCCAGAAATTCAGGAGAAATGCTTTCATCCTTTGCAATTTTCTTAATAGGAACCGGCTGCCCCGAGCTCGCTATAGCGAGATTTGTGATAGCGCGAAGCGCGTATCGGCCTTTAGTCGTAACTCTCATATCTATTGTCTCCAACTCAATTCAATTCATATAAACATTCACCGGGTCATCACGAATTGACCCGCTCTACGTACTCTCCCGATTCCGTGTTCACCATAATGCGCTCTCCCTCCTTGATAAAAATCGGCACTTTCACGTCCAGGCCGGTTTCTACCTTCACGTTTTTCGTTGCGCCCGTGACGGTGTCACCCCTGACCGCTTCCGGTGCTTCAGTAACCGTGTAAACCATTTTCAGGGGGATCGAGATGTCGATGGGCCGGGATTCCCACATTACCAGTTTGTAGGAGTCTCCTTCCTTCATATACATTCCCTTATCTTCCAGACCTTCGGCCGGAACGGTGAACTGCTCATATGATTCCGCATCCATAAAATGGTAGTGTGTCCCGTCACTGTACAGATACTGCGCGTCACGGTCATACACATCCGCCTCTTCCACCTGCTCGTTAGACTTCAGCGTCTCCCGAAGGACCAGGCCGGTGCGCAGATTCTTTAACTTCAGCCGCACAAAAGCTGAACCTTTTCCCGGATTGACAAACTCCCGTTCAGCCACCAAATGCGGCTGTTCCTTAATGAGAAGGCACATACCTTTATCAATTGAACCAGCTTTGATCATCGTTGCACTTCCTTTCACGTGTGAAAATGATATGGCCCGCTAGAGGTATATGACATCAATAGTATATTATACCAGATGTTGGATACAAAAGCACCCTTTTTATCGATTTAACCCCTAACAGGAGCATTGCGAGCCGATCAATCCCCATCGCATTACCGGAACACTCGGGAAAATCAGATTCAAAGAGGTGTGGAAACGCCTCGTCTATCCGGTGAGCTACCATCGCGGTCTCTTTACTGACCGTTTGATCTGCAAAGAATTGCCTGACCGTAACCGGATCAGTCTCTTCACTATAGCAATTGGCCAGCTCTATCCCGTTTACGTACAACTCCCACCGTTCGTTCCACGGTGTATCCCCTTTTCCTTTTGCCAGTGTTGGTATTGCGCGGGGGTAATCATACAGCACGACAGGCCTGCCAGTCGGAAGGTTGGGTTCAATTCGGTCAATCAGGATTCTGTGAAACAGCACTTCCCAATCATCATCTGCAACATGAGTTATTCCGATACTACCCGCGCGCGCCCTCAGAGAAGGTACCGTTTGTGCGGCCTCAAGGTCAATACCGGCGTAGCGTATGAATGCCTCCCGCACGGAAATCCGCTCAAATGGGGGCGCGACCGCGGCCAGTGTGTCCACCAACCCGTGCGCGCGACGATACGCGAGGAGTTGCTCACCACACCGGGCAATAAGCGTCTCAAACAGCTGTTCGGTTACGTCAATTGAACGAAAGTAGTCAGCACCCACCGTGTAGTACTCAAGCATAGTGAACTCGGGATTGTGCATTTCACCCACGCTCTCAGCGTTGCGGAAAGATTTGCAGATTTCAAAGATGCTACCCGAGCCGGCTGCCAAAAGGCGTTTCATCCACACTTCAGGCGATGGAATAAGGTAGAGCGGAGCGTCCTCTCCAAACGGATGGCGGTACTCTGTGCGGAAAACCTCAATATGCGCCTCCGGAATGAGCGCGGGCGCCAGGAGCGGGGTTTCCACCTCCAGGTAGCCGGCCTGCGTAAAGAAGCGCCTGACCTCTGAAATAATGCGGGCGCGAATACGTGCTGCTTCGAAATCCATGCGCGTATCATAGCAGGAAGCTGCAGAATTAACATATCTGCTCTGACCCGTTATAATCAGGAACATGAGCTACAATTTTGACGCGATTATTGACCGTCGCAAGACGCACGCAGTGAAATGGGATATGGGCCGGGACGTTACTGCCCGTTCCTACCAGATGCCGGCTCCGGGGCCCTCCCGCGCCGCAACCAAAGATGAAAACGGCGTCTTATCTGAACGACTGCTTCCTATGTGGGTGGCGGACATGGATTTTCCCTGCCCGCCGGAAATAGTGGATGCGTTTTCCAGCCGGGCGCAACACCACGTATTTGGCTATACGCTCGCGCCGGAATCTTTCTACAACGCGTTCATTGGGTGGGAACGTTCGCGCAATGGCTGGGAGGTTGACCGTGAGTCAGTTGTCTACACCCCCGGCGTAATGCCCGCCGTGAAGGCGGCCATAGACGTATGTACCCGGCCGGGAGACGGCGTGGCTGTTCAGACGCCGGTTTACTTCCCGTTCTTTCGCTCAGTCCAGCTCAAGAAGCGCGAACTGATGCTCAACCCGCTCTTACGCCGCGGCAACCGCTATGAGATGGACCTGGAGGATCTGGAGCATCACTTCAAAGAGGGAGCGCGTGCGCTGATTCTGTGCTCCCCCCACAATCCGGTGGGAAGGGTGTGGACGCGGGAGGAACTTTCCGCGCTGGTTTCGCTTTGCAAGCAATACGATGTGACAATCATATCCGATGAGATCCACTCGGATATCATCATGCCCGGAACGCGCTTCACGCCGCTTTTGTCTCTTGGTCCGGATGCCGCTGAACGTACCATCGCATGCCTTTCTCCCAGCAAGACGTTCAACATCGCCGGTACATCCGCGGCTTACGCCGTCATCGAAGAGCCTGAATTGCGTGCCGGGTTTAAAAAGGCATCCGCTGCAGCCGGAATTGACCATCCGTCCATTTTCCCGGTGGTTGCCAGCGAGGCCGCGTACACGGAAGGGGAGGCGTGGCTGGATGAGCTTCTTCCCTATTTGTGGGATAACTTTGCCTTTCTTGAAGATTTCCTGTTGCGGCGCCTCCCGGAAGTAAGTGTTACGCCGCTTGAAGGAACCTATATCACGTGGCTTGATTTCCGCGAGGTTTGCCGGCGGGATAGCCTCTCAGATGACGATTTGAAACAGAAACTTAAAGAAGAAGCGGGTGTTTGGCTTTCAAATGGACCGCAGTTTGGATCCGGCGGGGAAGGGTTTCAGCGCCTGAACATTGCAACGCCGCGCGCGCTGCTGGAAGAGGGGCTTACGCGCATTGCCAGGGTCTTCGGCACGGACCGGCAGGGCACCGGAGATGCGGGCGGAGAAAAGGCGGGGCGAGCGCCATGATTGCTCTGCTCGGTGCCATGGATGGAGAAATTCAGGAGTTTCTGCGCCACCTGGAGCAGCCTGTGGAGCACGAGCTTTCCGATTTCCTGTTTCGAACGGGTACCATTTCCGGGCATGAGGTGGTTGTTGCAAAGTCCGGGGTGGGAAAGACGCTTTCAGCTATGGTTACTCAGTACCTCATTGACCGGTTTCACCCGGACCACATTGTGGTAACCGGGCTTGCCGGCGCCATCAATCCTGAACTGGAAATTGGGGACACGCTGGTAGCCGTTGACTGCCTTCAGCACGATATGGACGCCACGCCGCTTGGATTCGCGCGCGGGGAGGTGCCGTACTCTGGATATCGCGTGCTCACCTGTGACAGCGTGCTGCGTGAGCGCGCGGAAGGCTGCAAGCCGGATTCAGGACGGGTCTATTCCGGCCGCATACTGACCGGGGACCAGTTTTTGGTGGAATCCGGACTCTCGAGTCACAGCTACTTGAGAGAAGAGCTTGCCGGAGACGCTGTGGAAATGGAAGGGGCAAGCGTGGGACTGGTTGCCGCGGTCCACTCAATACCATTTTTGATAGTGCGCACCATTTCCGACAAAGCAGACGGAAGGGCAAAAATTGACTTTGGGGCCTTCCTGGCCCGTGCATCGCTGAACTCCTGGAAGTTTGTAGAGCACATACTCCTTGACCCCTCTCTCAAATGACGCCATCTTTGAAAGGGTTCAACCGGAGGTGAGTATGAAAAGGAACATAACCGGGCTTTTTTTGGTGCTCGCAGGCGTTGTGCTTGTTCATTCAGTGGTGGCCCAAGATGCGCGGCAAGAGTCGACGACCTTTAAAGACCCCCAGGCACTCTCCCGCCTCATTGCACAGGAGAGCGAACCACATCTGCTGATAGACGTGAGGACCGCGGCGGAGTATGGGAGCGGGCACATTCCGACCGCCCTCAATATTCCGTATGACGTAATCGCACAGAAGATGCCTGAAACAGACAAAGATACCCTGGTAGTGGTTTACTGCAGAAGCGGGGCCCGCGCGGGGGTGGCGGAAGAGACACTGCGCGACCTCGGCTATACGCGCGTGGTGAACTTTGGCGGCGTATCACGCTGGGACGGGAAGCTGGTCACGGGATCGGATCCACAGTAGAGCCTGCACGGCAATCGATCTTCATAAGAAAAAGAACAATGAAAACCAAACGGGGAAGCGTGTGAAAGAATGGAAAACGGGTGAAACAATGCATGGATTTGAGCTGGTAACAGTAAGTGAGCTGCCGGAGTTCCGGTGCCGCGGACTCTTGTTCCGGCATATTGAAACCGGGTGTGAAGTATATCACAATTCCTGTGACGACCGGGAAAATCTCTTTGCATTTGCATTCAAGACACTTCCTTCTGATTCTACCGGCGTATCTCACATCCTCGAGCACACCGTGCTGTGCGGCTCGCGGCGCTTCCCGCTCAAAGATCCGTTTCTCCTGCTCATGAAAGGGAGCATGAACACCTTTCTCAACGCGTTCACGTTTCCTGACAAAACGGTCTATCCGGCAAGCAGTACGGTTCCGAAAGATCTCTTTAACATCATGAAGGTCTACGGCGATGCGGTGTTTTTCCCGCTCCTGCGCAAGGAGATGTTTCAACAGGAGGGGCATCGTCTCCAGTTCAACGCAGACGGAGAACTGGAGCTGACCGGCGTTGTCTACAACGAAATGAAAGGCAACTACTCCACGCATGATTCCATTGCCGGCGAGTGGGCATACCGGGGGCTCCTGCCGGACACGCCGTACTGGCATGATTCCGGCGGGGATCCGGCGGAAATCCCGGAACTCAGCTTTGAATCATTCCTTGCATTTCACAAGACCTACTACCACCCGTCAAACACGCGCATCTATCTCTATGGGAATATTCCGACGGAAGACTATCTTGAGTTTCTTCAGGAAGAGTTTCTCCAACACTTTTCCGGGCTGGACGTACAGTTTCCCGTGGCGCGACAACCTCGCTGGGATTTTCCGCAGCTTCTGGAGAAAAGCTATCCCTCTGAACCCGGAGAGCCGGTTGCCGGAAGTTCTTCTGTTACCATGAACTGGCTTCTTGGCCCGGTTACCAACGCCTATGACACCCTCGCGGCGGAGGTGCTGACCGAGGTGCTGCTGGGTACCTCCGGCTCTCCCCTGCAGAAGGCAATAGTAGAATCAGATCTGGGGGAGGATCTTTCCGCACCCACCGGCATTGAAACGGAACTTGCGGAAGTGGTGTTTTCCGTGGGAATTCGGGGAACGGACCCGGAGAAGAAGGACGATGTAGAAGCGCTCATTCTGGGCGAGCTGCGCCGCCTGGTTCATGACGGACTGCATCCCGATATGGTGCTCGGTGCGATGCGCAAGGTGGAGTTCCGTCATCGGGAAATACGCGGAGGAGGTCCGTTTGGTCTCCGCCTCATGCGGCGGTCGCTTCGCGGCTGGCTACACGGCGCCGGTCCGGAGAAAACACTGGAGTTCAGCCCGTGGTTTGAAAAGTTGAAAGAGGAGCTGGAAAAGAATCCGCGCTACTTTGAAACAGTGATCAACAAATGGTTGGTCGAAAACCCTCACCGCACCACGCTCATTGTAAAACCTGATCCCGAGCTATCCGTACGGGAGCGGCACGCGCTGGAAGAGAAGATGGCCGCGTTACGGAAGAAGCTGTCACCGGAGGAGTCTCAGCGTGTCCGCGGGGAACAGGACGCGCTTGTGGCACTGCAGGAGACTCCGGACAGGCCTGAAGACGTTGCAAACATCCCCTTTCTTCGCAAGAGCGATGTTCCGCGTGAGGTGGAGCGTATTCCGTTTGAGCGCGCAACCCTGGGGAGCGTGCCCGTATATACCCATGAGTTTTTCACAAACGATGTTGTCTATCTGGACCTGGCCTTCGACATAAGCGGACTGCCGGACGAACTGCTTTATGCGCTGCCGCTTTTCACGGACGCGATAACCGAGTGCGGGGTACCCGGTATTCCGTATGACCAGCTCGCCCTCCAGCTTGCGCTTCATACCGGCGGCTTCTCCGCCCATCTGGAGGCAAATCCGCGTGCAGATGATCCATCACATCTGGGTAGCTACCTCTTTTTCCGGCTCAAGGCACTTTCCAGCGCGCTGCCGGACGCGGTAGGCCTGGTAACGCGGATCCTTACCGCCGCCGATTTCTCCCAAAGCCACCGGATTATCGATCTTGTCCAGCAACTACGAAATGACTTTAAATCATCAGTGATACCGGGAGGCAGCTCTTTTGTGGCGCTGAGAGCCGCCACCGCGTTCTCTCCCGCGGCTGAACTTGAAGAGAAGTGGCGCGGACTCTCGCAGTTGCTTTATCTGGACACTCTAGACGAAGAATCACATGCGGCAGACATCGCCGCGCGCCTTGAGGCAATTCGAGCGGAAGTTCTGCGGGTTCCGCGGCTCTCCGCGAGTGTCACCGCCTCTCCCGAGGCGCGGGAAGACGCATTTCACGCGTTGCGGCGCATCACCGAGGCACTTCCCCAGGACGGACGCGCTGGCGAGGCCGGCCCCGTTCCCGGAGCGATGCTTCCCGGCTTGCCGGAACATCATGGATTTGAAGCACTTCACGTGCCTGCTACCGTCAACTACGTGGGCGCCGCGCTTCCGGGTGCCGCCTTTGGCACCCCTGATCACGCGGCGGAGGTGCTTCTTGCCCATCTTCTGCGGACCGGTTACCTCTGGGAACAGGTACGAATGAAAGGCGGTGCATACGGCGCGTCAGCCTCCACCCGCGGCCTGGAACGCGTGTTTACCTTTGCCTCATACCGTGACCCCAACATTGTGGCCACGCTGCGCGCCTACCGCGGCGCGCTTGAGCTATTTGCGCGGGAGGTCCCGGACGCAGAGTCGCTTGAGCTCGCGGTGCTTGCACTGGTTGGGAAGGAACTCCGACCCTACTCGCCGGGAGAGAAGGGCGCAGCGAGTTTCAGAAGGCAGCTTTACCGGATTTCTGATGAACTGCGTCAGTCCCGCCGTGACATGATTCTTTCCGCAACGCCTGATGCGCTCTCTGAAAGCGCTCGCCGGCTGCTTGCTGCCTTTGAAAAGCGGGTCTGTTCGGTGATGGGCGGCCGCAACGCGATCTCAGAAGCCGCAAAAGAGATTCCGGAGCTGCAAAAGCACACCCTTGATATTCCCCTCTGATCCGTATACGATCCTCAAAGTAGGAGGGGAATTCAATGAAAAGATTCGCTCTTGCTGTCATTGTGTTACTCACGTTTTCCGCGCTCACCGCTCCCGCGCAGGAGGACAACAGCCTCTATGCGCTTGGCGCCGTAGGGGCGTCCAACCTCTACTTCTCCTACCTGGTGCTCGGCACGGTGGCAGACAGTTACGCTTCAGACGGCTACACCGCGGGTATGGCGCGTCAACTCGCAAGCGAAGCGATTGCCCTCAATACCAGTTCCCGTGATGCGCTGCAGAAGTTACTGAGCGAAAAATCGCTTTCCGCGGATGATCAGCAGGTACTGAACGCCATGATTGAAGCTCATACGCTACTCATTTCCCAGGCTCAGGGGCTGCTCAAGTTCGTGGATGATCCATCACAAACCACAGATTTTCAGAACTACCGTGAACAGGCGTGGGCAAAGATCTCTAAACTGCTCGGCATAGAAAAATAACCGGACGGTGTTCTGCGGATCTTTCAGCCGGTTCCCCGTACAGCTGTTGCCACGAAAAAGCGTGCCGTACGGCTGTTTCCATCCTGATCCACTACCTCAAGCTGATGCCACCCCTCTCTGAGCGTGACCGCCTGTACGTGTTTTCCGGTGGTGGCTCCCCGATACTCGGTGTCTATGTACCAGAAAAGAGTCGCGTCCGGGAGTGCATGCGCTGCACGCAGGGTCACGTGTTGCACGCTTCCGTCAAGGTCACGGGGGAGGTAGAGCATAGCGTCGTTTTCAGGGTAGAGAATGGATAGCTGATCCGGAGTGCTCTGGTTACAGCCGGGGGCGAACGGCGGAAGCCCGCCAGGATCGTGGCCGCGGGAACGCAGGTAGCCGGCAATCTCCGGTGGGTAGACAAGGCGCGATACAGCCCGGTATCCGCCCGGTTCCCAGCAGCGGGAATTGACGCGGTACGTTCCGTCGGAAGTGACATAGACGGTCGTGTGATAGGGACATGCGGGCGTCGGCGGCGCGTATCTGGGGGCGTATGCAACCGCGGTCTGCGGGCACGCCTGCGTGGCACGGTATCCGGTATCCAGGCAGAGTTCTACGGGCCTCAGTGAGCCTTGTTGTGGGGAAAACCAACCTTCCGCCCGGGGCAGGCTATTGAAAATATCAAAGAGGAGGGGACCTGAGCTGGTGGTGCTATGCAGGTTCGCGTTTTCTGCGCCGGTGAAATCTCCGGTCCAGACGCATACGGTCCACTCCGGGGTCACGCCCACGGCCCACGCATCACGCTGGCCATAGCTGGTACCGGTCTTCCATGCAATGGGAAAACCGTGTCTGAAGCTTGCCCAGAACGCTTCTGAGCCGGGGCGGACCACTTCCTGGAGAATCTCCAGTGTCAGGTATGACGCCCCGGGGGAAAGCAGCTCCCGTTCGCGCGGGCGGGCGGTGTCTGTTTGGCGGATTACCTGGAGCGGAGCAAAGCTTCCGCCGCTCCCCAGGCCTCTAAAGAGCGCGGTAATCTCAAATGGCGTTGCCTCGGCCCCGCCCAGGATGAGCGGCAGGCCGTAGTCTTCCGGCGTACGGAAAAGATGGCCAAGACCTGCGTCCTTAAGAAATCCGTAGAACGGTTTCAGTCCATAGCGGTGAAGAAGTCTCACAGGCGGGACGTTGAGTGACATAACCAGCGCGTCATGTACCGTGACCAGTCCCCGATATCCAAGGTCCGGATTTTGCGGTGTGAAGGCGCCAAACTGGCTTGGTATGTCCGGCAGTTGTGTTTGCGGAAGAATCATGCCGGAGTCCATGGCCAGCGCATAGAGAAAGGGTTTGAGCAGCGAGCCGGTGGAGCGCGGTGCCTGAACTCCGTCAACCGGGCCGTGATGGTCAAGGTCAAAGTAGTCAGCAGAGCCAATGTACGCTCTCACCTTTCCCGTTGCCGTTTCTGCTACAACCACGGCAAGATTGGGAATGCCCTGCGATGCGAGGAAGCGCGCGTGAAATGCAGCAAGGTGTGAGACGGTGCGCTGGATGTCCCGGTCCACAGTTGTGGCAATGACAAAAGGGTCTTCATCCCGTGCTGGACGCGCCTTGACGTAGTCTGCCAGGTGCGGGGCTTCTGACGGGAAGGTCAGCCTTTTTTCCGGAACCGGCTCCGCTCTCGCCAGCCGGTAGGTGGTGCTGTCAATAATTCCTTCTCCGTGCAGGCGCGCCAGCAGCGTATCGCGCCGTGTCCGCAGCGCCGCCGGGTCCGTCTGCGGCGCCACCAGCCCGGGGGCGTTGGGAAGGACCGCCAGGGTGGCTGCCTGCGCCCAGGTGAGCTGTTCCGGGGAGCGGCCGAAATAGAGCCGGCTTGCCGCCCGGTAGCCGCGGACATTGCCGCCGTACGGTGCGTGGTTCAGGTAGGACTCCAGGATCTGCTCTTTGCTGAAGCGGACCTCCAGCTTCACTGCCTGTGCCATTTCCAGGAGTTTGCTTGCGATGGTTCTCGGTTTGGGCTTTATGATACGAGCAAGCTGCATGGTTATGGTGCTTGCACCGCTCACGCGCTCGCCGGCACGCACGTTTTGCAGTCCGGCCCTGACCACAGCAAGCGGATTGACTCCTCCGTGAAGGTAGAAATACCGGTCCTCGAACTGCAGGACGCTCGTCTTCAGGGCCACCGGAACAGTCCGGGTGTCCGGCGGCAGTATCCACTGTTCGTTTCCGTTTAAATAGACGCGGAGAAACTCGCCGTTTCTGTCTTCTATGACAGTGGAGTAGTCCGCGGGGAAGAGCGGGCGAGGCAGCGGTATGAGAAGAAATAACGCACCGGCCAGCGCTGAGGTCAGAACGAAAGAGAATGCAATTGAAGAGAAGCGGACGGAGCGCACTATTCCTCCTACGGCGCCCGGCGCACCTGGACGCGTTGACCTGGTAACAGTGCGCGGTAGTCGTGCCGGTACATGGCGCCCGCCGTTGTGGGCGGCAGCGTAAAGGTGCCGGCGGTAACTGCCTGCAGCTTTATTGCAAAGCTCATCTCACGCGTATCTCGCGGAAGATCAAAGAACCAGGACACACGGTCATCGCGGATATCCTGGTAGTCAGCTTCACCTTTTCCCCGCAATCCAAGCCAGGCCGGGAGTTCCTCTCCGGAGAGTCTGGTGTTTACCACTTCCCACCCGGAAGGTAGGATCTGGGTGAGCGCCATCTCTTCCATCGAGATGTGAAGCTGATCCGTCTTTCTCAAGGTGAAGCGTCCCCAGAACTCAACGCCCTGCGTTAACTCACTCACGTCAACGCGGCGTCCGTCCCGGTCAAACCACTGGACGTCAAGTTCAAGATGGCTTTGCACCTGGTCACCTTGATAGGAAAGCGGCTGGCCTTCCCACTGCAGGCGGGCAAACGCCCGCTCGTATCCGCTTTCTTCGGATAGACGTACGCTGAGTGGAATGGAAGTCTGCCCGGGGCGCCAACCGGGCGGGTAGAGCGCATCCGTGAGATCTGCCGTGAAAACTGCGCGGGACGTGTCAAAGGCCATAGTGTTGCCGCCGGGCATGAGGATATCCCCGGTAAGTCGGGCGCCATCTGAACGCTTGAGACTCTCCAGGTATTTCCCAACAGCCATGAGCGCAAAACCGGTGGTCTGAGTGCTGTACCACTCGTCGGAAGCCAGACGCTCTGAGATCACGCTTGATAGATCGTCCGCCACGGCATTCCGGTCAAGGGCGATGGCGGATTCCAGAATAATGGCAGTATCGCGCAGTGCAGAGCCGTAGGTCCCGCCAAACTCATGGTATTCTTCAACGCGGGTTCCGGCGCCGCGTGAAAGCTCCTCCGCCGCCGCGGAAAGACCTGCCATCCGGTAGGCGGCGGCAAGTTGCCAGCGGCCCACATCGTTCAGGTCAGCACGGCTGTTTTCGCGAATGAGGTTCATGACGCCAACTGACGGTTTCCCGGAGGCGGACAGGAGATAGACCCGGTAAACCCGCTCCGGCAAAGAATCTGCAGTAGAGAGGGCACGGGAGTTCTCAAAGCGCAGCCAGCCCTCATAGAGGTCACCCGGAACCTGGTAACCGAGTGCGCGCGCTTCAGTCATGAAATGGCCGGCGTAGTTGGTCCCCCAGATAGAAGGTTCCGGCTGTCCCGGCCAGTAGCTGAACGCGCCGGAAGGCAATTGAAAACGTCTTAACCTGTCTATGGCGGCGTTAACGTTTGCGTCCATTTCAGAAAGTGTCTCCTTTTTTGAGACAAAACTACGCAGGTAGAGCTGAGGAAAGGCGGAGGAGACGGTCTGTTCAATACAGCCATACGGATAGTGAATGAGCCAGCGTAGTCGGTTTTCCAGATTCAAGTCCTGGCGAGTGGAAACGGTGAGCACGGCGCGGTTTGTGCCCGGCAGACCGTCAGCCGGTGCGGCCAGGGAGACTGATGCACCCGGCCTGACGCTCTTTTCGCTATCTGCAAAGATCACCGGGGAAGAAGCGCGCACCGCGAGCGTAGTTGGAAGCACCGTGTGCTCTCTTCCGGCATCAACAGTGAGTGTTATCTTTGCCGTGCCCACCGCCGCATCGCTTTCAAGATCAAAATAGACCTGGGCATCCCCGTTGGGGTCAAGCGCAACGGAGCGAGTGGTGGTCCCTCTCACGTGAACGGGGCCCTCGCTGCGCACAGAAACCCGCGCGGTTGCCGCCGAGTCGGTAGTGGAAAAGAGGCTGACTGGAAGCCGGAACTGCTCTCCCGGTCCTATCACACGGGGCAGCGTGGGCAGCGCTACCACGTCCTGCCTCACCGGTACGCTCTTGTCAGCACTGCCGTAGCGGGTACCGTGGGCCGACACCGCCATGATGCGAACCGATCCCATATAGTTTGGCATGGTGAAGGTAAAGCGTGCATGTCCGCGGGAGTCTGTCATGACCGGACCGCTCACCAGGGAAACCGGCTCAAATCGTCTTTGGCGCGGATCCTGGGACGCGTCTCCCAGTTGTGCCAATAGCGCGGCTTCCCCACCACCCACCGCAAAGACGCGGTAGACGTCTCCGGAAAATGCGCCTATCACCTCACCGTACGCATCCATGCTGGTAACAGCAAGCCGCCGTTTTGCATAGAAGCTGTTCCACGGGTTGGGAGTATGGAAACCGGTTAGATCCAGCAGCCCCTCATCAACCACCGCCAGGGTGAGCTGGGTGGGTTGCCGGTCCGTAGCCTGGACGTCAACGGTAAAGGGCGTGTTGGGCGAAAGTACGTCTTGCGTAGAAATTGTCAATTGCTGCCGGGAAGCGGGATCCTCCACGAGTAGCGGGACTATCCCGTACATGCGGATAGGCCTGTCATTCAAGGTCTGGGAGTGAGGCTGAAGCAGGGAAATCGTGACGTAAGCGTTGGGGATCATTTCAGCGGTAACCGGTATTGCAATGCGCGTCTCTGTCTGCATCGGTTCCTTCCATTGCCAGGAAAGCACTTCTGCGTCACGTTCAACAGTAACGAGGAGCCGGCCGTCCGGCGGCGTGGGTACGGTCACCGTGGCAGTATCTCCCGGATGGTAGACGTCACGATCACGCTGTACGGAGAGTATTCCTTCGCTCTGCCCCTGCCCCTGAGTTGCCCAGGAGGATGCGCGGAAGAAGAAGCCGGCCGTGTGTCCGCTTCCTCTATCTGTTACCTCAAGGAAATATTCTCCCCATCCCTCCGGCTCAAACCGGATGGTGCTTGGCGTCACCCCTGATACTGCCTGCCCCTGAGAGACCAGAGTAGTGTTCGAATCGCTCTTGTATCTAACGCGGTATTCATCATAGGAGTCATATTCCCACCACCAGTAACGGCTATTGCGGTACACCTTATAGGTAACCGGTCGTCCCGCCGCGGGCATCCCGTCCGTGGAGACCGTCACAAACGGAAAATCCGTGGGGGCCCCGATGTGAATGTAGCCGTACGGCATGTCGGGCTTGCTGAGGCCCACGTAGTATCGATACGGCTCAACGGGCACCGTAAAAACCTGGTGGGTGGCACGGCCTCCCGGCTCCTGAACGCTGGCAGAAAAAACCGCATCAAGCGCGCTCGGCGCGTTGCGAAAAGAGGGAAGCTCCCAGAGTGTCTGGGCGCTCCCCTGGGCAGAGAGCCGGTCACGGAAGAGTGTCTGCTCTGTAGCGGCGTAGCTCGTTGCCTCGTTGGTGAAGATAAAACCGGGGTAACGGGCAACCTTCTTTTCTCTTTCGGTGAGCTTTACCGAGAGTTCTGCTTCAAGTCCCGCGGCGGGAGCGCCAAACAGGTATGAAGATGTGAAAACAATGGGAAGGTAGCGGTCTCCGGGGAGAATTGTCTCCTTTCCCGGTTCAAAAGAAATCTTCAGTCGGTTTGGAACAATGGTTTCAATAGGAACTTCAGTGGTGAAGGAACTGCTTCCGGCGGTAAGTTCAGCCTGCCAGATCCCCGTCGGTGCGTCTTCAGGGGTTTCAAAAGTGAACGCATAGAACCCGTCGGACGCCTGATTGACGGTACGCTCTGCAAAGGGCTGCCCACGTGGATTGGTTACCTTGAGGTGTACCGGATGGTTCTCCGGGAACGTGCCTTCTGAATTGCGGAACACGGCGGAAAGGTGTATCTGGTCGCCGGGCCGGTAGACGCCGCGCTCGGTATAGACAAACGCCTGGACGCCTTCCCTGCTGAGCTCCCGCCCGCCTGTATCAAAGCTTGACAGATTCCACGCCATCTCGTTTGCCTTGATCATTGTGCGTTGGCCCGCTTTCTCTCCGGTAACGTAGAAGACGCTTTCAGCGATGTTGTCAAAGGAAACCTGTCCGCTGGTATCAGTGGTTCCGTGACCAACCGTCTGGTTCTGATATGTTTTAAGCGTGACTTCGACGCCCGCGAGCGGCCGGGTAGAGGCAATATCTGTTGCGAAAACGGTGTGGTTTCTGGTTCCGCTCTTCCACGTGAGGCCAATGTCTGAGACCGCAACCGGCTTGTAAATACGGCCGTGTGCATAGAGATAACCCCAGGAATTGGGATTTGAGTAGTACTCTTCTCCGGAATAGTAGCGTGCGCCGCCCTCATCAAGCTCGTAGATCATATCCTCACGCTCAAAGGTGACTGAAAGCAGAAAGAGACCCTTGTCCGTGGCATCTATCAGTTTGCTGAGGTCAATCTCGTGTATGAGCCACTGGTTGCGGCTCTCCCCAATGTGCAGATCCTGGTCCGCAACCGTTACGCCGACACGATTGACGTAGGAAGTGGAAAAGCGTTGATTTCTATCCCCGTTTCCCGTGAGCTGTTCTGTTTGCAGAAACTGCCCCAGGTTATTCTCAAACACCTTCTTTACAAGCAGATGCACCTTGCGCACGTTTACGGTACGAAGGTAGATCTTGCGTTGACCGGAGGTTGGTAGGAAGACGCCGGATTGTACAAACTCTATTTGCGGTTTCATATCAGACACGGCAACCTGCTGGACTACCGTCTTTGCCGTGGCGGTGCCAAAGCGGCTTTGCACCCCTCTGGAGACCATGACGTTATAGGTGTTTCCCGGCACAAAATCGCCGTGCAGGTAGACAGCATTGCCGCGCTTCACCGTCTGCACGTCTTTCACTTCTTCAACGCGCACCAAACCGGTAATGTCCTGGGTGCGGGAAAGTTCATCTGAAAAAGTTACCTTCATACCGGCGCTATGGCCGCTATGCTCCACTGATATGCCGCCTACCGCAAAGACGTGAAGCGGAGGAAGGGTAAGCTCGCGCTCATAGTCGGCGGAGAGTTGCAGGCGGCTATCTGAGATGGAAATTGCAATGACGTGGGAGTCCTTGTCCCTTTCTATCGGCCGGCTCACATAGTGAAACGACGTGCCGCTGCCGGAAAGGGATATGTCCAGCGGTGTACCGTCAACGCGAACCCGAAACGCCCGCGACACATCTTCGAGCGCCGTAGGGAGGGTAAACGCTATGTTACCACTCATGACCAGGCTGGAGGGATCATCCTGTTCTTCCAGTAGAAATTGTGATGACTCTGCTGCAATTTCCCGGCCTGCCACGGCGAAAGAGAAGACAAACGGTTTTTCCGTCAACGCACCCGGCAGCTCTTCGGTGGAAGCGCCTGAACTTGAGAGAAGCTGCTTGATGTCTACGTATCCCTGGTAGGCGGATCTCATGGTAAGAGGTCTATCAGGCGTAAAGACAATGGTTTGGGGATCACTCCATTGGAGCGTGCCGTCCAGACGGGGGCGGAAAGAGACCGCACGTTGTGAAGCGGTGGAATCTGCGCCTTGGGGACGCATTGGGCGAGTGAAACGAAGGGTGATCAGCTCGTCAGGAAAAACCGTACCGCCAGTGACATGGCTGATGATGCGAGCAACGTCCGCATCATACTCCGCTACCGCAGCGTCAGGGTGTCCCGTGCAGCCGGTCGCTATCAAAACCAGCCCACCTATCAACACGGTCCTGGCCAAAACGCGGAGCATTTTCATTGGTTTTCCCCCTCTTAATACTCACGAGAATAGCACGGGGAGGTAAAAAAATCATGCGAAGAATGGCGCCGAAGGAAGCTACGCGTGCGCCTGTACGGTCACCAGAAAGGTGTAACGTTCGCTTGGTCCCATAAAGTAGAACTCAACGGTGAGCTTTTCCTGCCGGGTACTCCAGATAGCCTGCAGCACGGAATATCCAGCGTGTGGCGCTACCGCCGGGTCACGGAAGGTGGGCATGTTGGAAGCCACACGTTGTGGCGAGCCAAGTGACGCGGTGTAGCGGGAAACCAGCTGTTTTGTGGCATCAAGCGAGCGTTCAAAGGCGCTTTCTGAGACATCTTCTACGTACGCGTTGAATACGTACCAGCTGAGGCTGTCTCCGGCAAACGTATAGGTCCAGCGTCCTTTCAGCCCATAAAGGGTGGCAGGCAGCTCCCAGCGACCACTCTGGTCAGGCCGGACCTCGGCGAACACGCGGCGAAAGTCTGAAAGGCTCATGCCTACCGTTATGTCATCCTCGGTGAGACGAACATCGGGATTTACCGCCGTTTGTGGACCATCGCTGCAGCCTCCCAGTAAAAACGGAAGGGCAAGAAGCCCGAAGATGATGATACGAACGCGACCGGTTCTGAACATGGGCTGGCCTCACTATGGTCAAAAAGTGAAATTTGACCTACAATATGGCGGAACGATGGGGCCTGTCAATTACATCAGCGCGCGTTCATTCACATGATATACGAAGCATACCGCAGGATACTTGGATTAGATTCAACATACACGCTGGACGATCTTAAGAGCGCTTACCATCGTCAGGCCAAAAAAAATCATCCGGACCTCTTCCCGGAACAGCGGCGGCACCGGCAGGAGCTTGCCATGATGCGCATTAATGAGGCATACATGTCGCTTGCTGCCGCACGTATGGATGGAGCGCCGCGTCCGGCGGAGGGCGCAGGAACCCGGGATGACGCCACGTCGCGGGAATACGCATCTCGGGAAGAGCGGAGTTCGGTGCGGGAGGGCACGCCTGCGGAGTCCGGCCCGCAGCCTGATGAAAAGGCAATTGGCCAGCTAAAGGACCCCGCGTATGCCTACTACAAACTTGGATTTGTCTACTATTCAAAAGGTTACAGCGAGCTCTACCGCAAAGATCCGCGGATCATTCGCGAACAGCTGAAACGTCTGAAAACGTATGATTATTACATTCTGCGTTTGACTATCCGGGCACTGCAACATTTTGAACGTTCCTACCGTTACTTTTGTACCGTAGTTGATCAATACCCCCAGAGCATGTGGGCAGTGGACGCTCGGATGAAGCTGGGGCGCATTCAAAAGTATAACACCATATACCAGCGCATTTGCGATAATCTCTCACGAAGTATTCGTCACGCCAGAAAGGAGGCAGCGGCAGCTGATCCGGCTACAGCTGTTTCAACGCCGTCCGGAAGCGCTCAATTGTAAGCGGAGCAGAGCCTTCATAATGGTTGTTCACGTTCACAATCACGTCCTGTCCGCGGTCAAGTTGATCCCGCGCAACCTGTGCAATTTGTGAAATCTCTTCGTCGCGCGGCCATACGATGGTGTCCCACTTCTTTCCCGTCTCCTTCTCTATGCCGCTCCTGTCCGGACCAAGCAACCGCATAATTCGCGGTCCACATAGGCGTTCCCTGGCAAGCTGATAGATCCTGGTAACCGGTGGCATATAGTAGCCCTGCAGAAATACGTGTCCCACTCCGTGACTGGCCAGCATGTCAAAATATGGCGGTTTCAGGTAGTTGGGGTTGCGGCATTCAACGGCATACGTCCAGTCGGACGGCAGTCCGGCAAGAAAATCTGACATCCTCCGCGTAAACTCTGAAAGCCCGCTCATCTTCTGTTTATTCAGATATTCAAATTGAAACATAAGGGCGCGTGTCTGGCGGCGCATGGGAGCAATACACTCCAGGAAATCCGTAAAAAGCTCCCGCGAAAGGAAATAGGGATTGGGCCTGCCGCCCACCTCTTTGATCGAGCGGTAAAAGTGAGTAAGGGTAATGCTGTTGGGGACTTTAATAGTGAACGCGAAATCGCTCCCTACGGCTTCGAGATACTCGGCGACCGTCTCTTTTCTGGGGAGGGAAACCGTCGTTTCTCCAAAAAGAGACCAGAACCATTGATCTATTTCCACTGTCTTGTAGCGGGCAGCATACTCCGCCAGGTAGTTGATCCCGTCAGGCGCGGAGTACACAAGCGGATGCCACGAAGGGAATTTCCAACTGCAGGTACCAAGAAGCACGTGTGGTTTCATACGCCCCTCCATAATGCCTCTGCTTCCCGGTTGTGGCAACCATTTGTAGTGGCCCGAAGATTGGGTATTTTCACACGAATCGGTGCTGCTGTTTGACAGTGGGGGGAACACCTGCTATAACAGGCGTTACCGTGAAAGTAGTAGTAGTCGGTGCGGGAGTTGTAGGCTTCCAGGTGACCAGGCAACTTGCTGCCGAAAACAAGAATGTGGTCCTTATTGAGCGTGACCCGCAAAGCGCTCGCTATGCATCTGACAGGCTGGACTGCATGGTTATTGAAGGTTCCGGGACGGACGCGGATCTCCTGCGCCGGGTTGGCATGGAAGACGCTGGTTTCTTCATAGCGGTCTCAGGTTCCGATGAAACCAACATGATCGCATGCGCCCTGGCCAACACGGAATTTCACGTTCCGCACACCATTGCGCGCATTCGTGGGCGGGAATATTCGGCCCCTTTTGCGGGTGGAGCACACTTCCTTGGCATTACCTATGTAGCCAATCCGGAGATGGAGGCTGCAAACGCGATAATTCGCAGTATCACCTACGGTGCCGTGAGTGAAGTGATGGTGCTCGAAGAGTCCAATGTTCAAATTAGAAGTATTACGGTGGATCGTGGCTCAGCGCTGCAGGATAAGCCGCTGGAAGAGATCCGGCGCACGCTCCCCATCCCGTTCATTGTGGCAATTATCCTGCGGGAAAACCATTACATCATTCCATCCGGAAATACCTACGTTCAGGAAGGCGATATCCTCTATGTAGTGGCTACCGATCCGGATTTTCATAACCTCTTTAACGTGATGGGAAAGCACCCCGGCGAGTTGCGAAAGGTTGTGGTTGTGGGTGGCGGCAAGATTGGGGCGCAGGTGGCTTCCCACTTTTTTGGTCCGGGACACAACGGACATGGACAGCTGCATCGCGGGCTCTCGGTGATGCTGAGAGGTCGCGGCCGAAACGTAAAGATTGTTGAGCGGGATTACGACAAGTGTAAGGCACTTTCCGACCGATTTCCTGAAGCACTGGTGATAAATGCGGATATTGGAGATGAAGGCGTATTTGAAGAAGAGGGACTTTCGGGCGCGGATCTGGTTATTGCGGCAACGGACAACCAGGAGCTGAACGTGTTAACGGCGGTGTACGCCAAGACGCTCGGCGTGAAACGCTCCATAGTTCTTGTTACAAAATCGAGCTACCTCAAAATCGCTTCCAATCTGGGCATTGACGCCGCGGTAAGCCTGAAAAATTCTACGGTTGACAGTATTCTCAAGTTTGTCAGGCGAGGAAACGTGAGAAGCGTCTACACAATTTCGGACTCAGATGTGGAAATCATGGAGATTTCAGTAGACGCCAGCAGCCCGGCGGCCGGCCGCAAGGTCAAAGACATCAGGCTGCCGTCCGGAGCATTGATATTGACGGCGGTTCGAGGGCACGAGCAAATCATCCCGCGCGGAGATCTTGAGATAGAGGCCCACGATCACATCATAGCCATCGCCCGCAAGACACACGTAGACAGGGTTCAGCGGGTGTTCTCGGCGGCCTCGTGAACGTCCGGCTGGTTGTCCGCGTTGTCGCCATTCTCCTCGTGGTCATATCCGCGTTCATGCTCTTTCCCATTCTGGTGGCATGGTATTACGGAGAGAAAGAGACCATATCGTCCTTCTTTATTCCTATCCTTATTGCACTCTCTGTGAGCGTGACAGTTCTCCTTTCTACTCATCGGCAGTATGGGAGCCTCTCATCCCGGGACGGCTTCATGCTGGTCAGCTTGAGCTGGGTCGCGGTAACCGCAGTAGGAGCGTTGCCGTTCGTCATTTCCGGCGCCATTCCCCACTACGTGGACGCGTTCTTTGAAACGATGTCAGGATTCACCACCACCGGAGCTTCCATCCTGACAGATATTGAGTCCCTGCCGCGATCTATTCTTTTCTGGCGCAGCCTTACCCACTGGCTTGGTGGTATGGGCATTATCGTGCTCACCGTTGCCATTTTCCCTATTCTCGGCATTGGAGGGTTGCAGCTGATTCGGGCGGAGGCGCCTGGTCCAAGCGTGGACAAGATCACCAGCCGCGTTACCGAGACTGCCAAGATTCTCTGGATCACCTACCTCATCCTCACCGCGGCTGAAACGCTGCTCCTTCTCCTCGGCGGCCTGGATCTCTTTGACTCTCTGACTCATACCTTTGGCACCCTGGCTACCGGTGGATTCTCGCCGAAAAACGCAAGCGTGGGTTTCTACCAGTCCGGTTACGTGCATGTGGTCATAACAGTGTTCATGATATTGGCGGGAATCAATTTTGCGCTCTATTTCAGCCTGGTCACCGGAAGAACCAAGGCTGTTTTCCTGGACACAGAACTGAAGAGTTACCTGCTTGTCTTTGGGGTTGCTGCCGTTCTGGTGACCGGTTCCCTCTACGTAACGGGAACGTACACAAGCATTGGGGAAAGCCTTCGGTTTGCCAGCTTTCAGTCGGCGAGCATCCTCACTACCACCGGTTACGTAACGGCAGACTATGCAAGCTGGCCGCACTTTGCCCAAATGGTGCTGGTTGCGCTCATGTTTTTTGGCGGCTGCTCCGGATCCACCGGAGGCGGCATGAAAATTGTGCGTATCGTTGCCCTCGTTAAGCTTGGTTTCTCTGAGATGAAGTACCTGCTTCACTCCCGCGGCGTATTCACATTTCGAATGAGCGGGGTAGCGCTAAAGAAAAATATCGTCTACGCGGTGGCAGGATTTGTGGTGCTCTACCTTGGAATTCTGGTCATTACGGCACTGGTGGTTGCTTCTGCCGGAAATGACGTGATCACATCGGTAACGACTGCGCTGGCAACCCTGGGGAACATCGGTCCCGGTCTTGGCGGGATAGGGCCTACAAGCAATTACGCGTTTTTCCCTTCCGCTATCAAGTGGTTTTTGAGTTTTATCATGATGCTCGGCCGTCTAGAATTGTTCACGGTACTCATTCTTTTCACACCGCGATTCTGGAGGCCGTAAAATAGCTTGGCAGAGCGCGTTGCCTTCAGTATCCTTTAGGGCAGGAGGGATCGATGAAAAAGGCTCTACTTATTCTGATGCTTATTGTTGCTGCAGTTGGCGTGGCATCCGCCGACAATGGCCCGCTTGGCGTGGGTGTCTTCCTCGGAGAGCCAACCGGCCTTTCGGCTAAACTGTGGGCTGGTGACGTGTCCGCGTTTGACGCGGCCGTGGCGTGGTCGTTCACAGAAGGTACGTTCTACCTTCACGCCGACTACCTGATTCACTTTCGAACCATCATCGAACCCGACGTTGGTGAGTTGCCGTTCTATTTTGGCGTTGGCGGGAAAATAAATCTGCATCAGGAACCGCAACTTGGCGTGCGCGTTCCCGTGGGAGTTTCCTACATCTTTGAGTCGGCCCCCGTTGACGTATTTCTGGAGCTTGCACCGGGAATAGGACTCTACCCCTCGACCAGTTTTGATTTTGGCGGTGGCATTGGTCTTCGTTACTACTTTGGAAGCGGAAAGAACGCGGGCGCCTGAAATCCGGGGGCGACTATGTAAGGGAAGCACGCCTTTCCCTGCCCGTGCGGAATTTTCAGTGGTATAATGTAGCTATTCCAATCATGTAAGGGGGGCAGGATTGGCAGTCACAGCACAAAACGTTTATGAAGAGCTGGTGCGGGCAAGCGCGCTTCTCACCAGAGAGACGGATTCACGATCTCTCATCTCGGTGCTGGTTGAGCAGGCCATTGATATATCTCACTCGGAACTCGCCTGCCTCTATCTTTATCCTCCTGACCAGAACGCTCCCAATCACCTGACGCTGGCATACCGGCGCGGCCCCTTTGAGGTGCCCAACCGGCTCTCCAGAAAGTCTGAGGTTGTCGAGTTTTGCGAAGACGCCGATGAGGCCGTGGTTGTCCTGGATCGGAAGCAAATCTTCTTTAACGACATATTTCTTTACGATGGAATGGAAAGCGGAATAGCTCTGCCGCTGTCCACACCCAATGCCCGTATCGGCATCCTCATTCTCAATGCGAGGGCACCGCGATACTACAACCGGGAGCGGCTGCAGTTCCTTGATTCCTTCAGCAGGCTCGCGGCGGGGATGCTCAACAATTCGCGACTTTATGAGGACCTGAAGGAACAGTACCGGCGCATTGAAGAACTGGAACGCTACCAGGAGAACGTCTTTAGTTCCATGACAAATCTGCTGGTGACAGTGAATTCGGAGGGAGGCATTGAGTATTTCAATGAGGCCGCAGGAGAACGGCTGGGGCTCTGTGAGGAAAGCGTTGGCAAGCATGTCGGCGAGCATTTTGAGACGGCGCTGGACAAGAAAGTTGTGACGTCGCTTGAAAAGAGCCGGAAATCAGGGGATGAGATACTGGGACTTGAAGGCATCTTCCGCAATAACGGTACGCAAATGGATTTTGCCCTGAACGTCTCTCCGCTTCGCGGGAAGCGCGGGAAGTTTGAAGGGCTCACGCTTCTGTTCACAGACCAGAGCAGGGAACGGGAGTTGAAGAGCCGCATGGACGTGGTGGTTGAAGAACGCCGGGTAATTAAGGACATGTTTGCCCGCTATCTTTCCAACGAGGTTGTGGAGAGCCTTATGGAATCTCCGGAGTTGGTGAAGCCGGGCGGGGCCAAGAAGATTGCGACCATCTTCTTTGCGGACATACGCGGATATACGTCATTCAGCGAAACCAAGGACCCGGAGTACATTATTGGAGTCTTGAACGAGTACTTCTCTCAGGCGGTAGATGTCATAGTGAGGCATAAGGGCTTCATAGATAAATTTATAGGAGATGCCATTATGGCTGCGTGGGGCGTTCCCATGATGTCAGAGCAAGAGGACGCCATTCAGGCAGTCAGCTGTGCGCTGGAAATACAGGAGCTTATCCGCTCCGAGGATCGTACCTTTTTTGTGGGAGACGCTTCAAATCTGAAGGTGGGCATAGGCATGCATACGGGTTCCCTGGTGGCTGGAAATTTGGGAAGCGCCCAACGCATGGACTACTCAGTCATTGGTGATACCGTAAACGTAGCGGCGCGTCTTGAAGGCGTGGCGGGCCCGGGGGAGGTGGTCATCACTGAGGACACCAGGGACCTGGTTGGAGACCGTTTTAAGCTGAAAGAGCGCGAGCCGGTGAGCGTCAAGGGAAAGGCAAAACCAATTCACATATTTAACGTCCTCAAGCGGGTTCGTTAGAAGGGGAAAACGCGATGAATGTAGTAATAGCCCTGGTAAGCGGTTTGCCCATATGGGCGTACGGCATCGCGGTTGCGGTTGCGGTTGCTATTGTAGTTGCCATAATAGCCTCTTCCGTATCCCGGAACTCCTTCCGAAGGAAGCTGCAATATGTGCACGAGAAGCCGGAGGAAGCAGAGGAGCGGATTCGCTCCGTTTACAGTGACAAAACACTTTTGCGGCGTTCATCACTTATTGAAAAGTTTGCCCGGGAAGGCCATCCGGACGCGGTTCAGCTTTGCGGGCTGGATGAACTGTGGATCAAGCGCCTCTCGGAAAAGAAGAAGCAGCGTGATTTTAAACGCGTCCTGGAGTTTGTGCCGGACAAGGGACTTTTTACGTGTTTCCTGGTTTCCCTGCGGAGGTCCAGGCTCTCACGGCTGCTCCTCCACTGGTTGGAAGAAAACGATGACCTTTTGGCGATCAGGCGGATCGCCCTCTCCGGCAGGGGGGAAGACTTTAGCGGCGCCGAGGCTCTGGCCCTGTTTGCTGACCGGATGGACCACGTGCGCGAGCTCCTGGGAGATCCTGAATGGGCGGCCCGGTACTTTGCCGTGAAGATCATGCTCTATGACGATGCAGATCGCTCCGTACGGGGCATCTGGGACACGTTTGAAGATCCCTACCCGCTGGTCCGCCGCACCGTTACCGCAGAAATGGTGACCGATGAGGCAGACCGCCTGTACAATCAGCTGTATCACCTGTTCTTGAATGATCCGGTTTTTGAAGTACGCGAGGCAGCACGCAAACGCATACACTCGGATTTTCCGGATCGCTATACCGTAGATCCTGCCTCTCTTGAAGGGGCTGACCAGATGCTGCACGTTCTTGAGCTTCTACAGCCAGGTTACGATGCGGATGAAAACATGGCGTTCGTCTCTCTTAAAGCGGACGATCTGGAACTTCGCCTGCCGGCCGCCATGTACCTTTCCCGGATCGGCGCTCTGGAACGGCTGCTTGCTGCTGCAGACACCGGCGATATGGAAGCGTTTGAACGGGCAAAGCATCTTCTGAAAAACGCGGTGGAGGTTAACGTTACCGGCTTCCTTGAGCTGGCAAAGAGTACTGAAAACCCATCCGCACTCTCTATTATTTTCTCTATTCTTTCAGAGCGTGGACCTTCCGCACTCATTACACCGGCGGCAGAAAAGGCTTTTTCACTGGTCAACAGAGGGACTGCACCGCACGAACTCTACACCCAGGCACTTGAGACTGTTCAGGCCCGTGGAGATGACAACGCCATCCGCCTTGTGAAGGGAGAGTTGCAAAAAAAGCGCGGAAACAACGAAGTAGCCGCAGAAATATTGAACCATCTTCCCGAACGCAGCCAGTCACTTCTGGCGGACCTGCTGCTTGATTTCCTCACAGATCCGACATTTGAGCCACGGGCGGAACTTCGATCGGTCTTAAATCGCTATCCGGAACGTCTTCTGGTGCCGCGCCTCATACATATTATTAAGGCCGGCAGGGAGGTCTATCCCCACGCGGTGCGTATTACGGCGTTGCGTCTGCTCGGTGAGTTCAAGCTATCCTACACCCTTCAGTTTGTCCTGGAGCATTTGCGAGTACTCCCCATTGATGAAGCTCGGGAATTTGCGGCGACTCTGGCCAAGATGGCCGGCAAAGAGTTTGACCGCCGCGTCACTCATATCCTGGAGTCTCCGGATTCCTCCACACGCGCCGCGCTCATTGCGTGCCTGCCTGGAACGGGGAAGAAAGAGTTTCTCAAACAAATCCGTGCAGGGCTTGACGATGCGGATCCGGATGTCCGCATTGCATGTCTCTGGTCGCTCCTGCATTTTGATGATACCCGCTCATTTAACCAGGCGGTGGAACGGCTGCGGGATCCAGTGGAACGCGTTCGCATAGAGACGGCACGAGCTCTTGGGGAGTTTGGATCGGCAGATGTGGTGAAGCGCTTCAAGGACACGCTTACTGATGAAAACGAGGTAGAAACGGTAAAGGAAGCCGCTATTGAGGGGCTGGGATACTCAAAGCACATGAATGCGGTAGAAGTGCTCATTCAGGCACTCTCTGAGCAGGAGGAATTTGAGAATCAAATTGTGGCGGCACTTGCCAACAAGACGGAGAAGAAAGAGCTCTCACGTCTTGTTGAACTGTTCAAAGACGCAGAGCCCACTCTGCGGGACCGTCTTACGCGCGTGTTCAAAGCCATGGGTGAAGAAGGGGAGCAGGCAATGCGGGGACTGCTGGAAGAAGAGATAAGTTCGCTTCAGCCCTACCTTGCGGAAATTCTGGAGACAACCGGTTTTGTGGAAGACGCCATCCGCAAGCTCGCGCATCGTGATCCGGAATTACGAAGAGACGCCGCTTCCGCGCTCTCTCTGGTTGGGACCAAAGCGGCGTTCAGGGGAATTGTTCGCGCCGCCCGGGATCCGGACGAGGACGTGCGCGTGCAGGTGACTCGTGCCCTTGAAAGCCTGGGGAGTGAGGGTGGACAGGAGATCCTGGAGGATCTGAAAAAAGATCCTGACAGGCGTGTCAGAAAATATACCCAGTGGGCGCTCCAGCGAATCGAGTCAAAATCTCTGTAAGAGCTTCCCGACGCACCTATTCCGTATACGGAAACTCGTACGGCATGATGAAAAGAAGGCGTTCATCACCGTAGCTGTTCATTGTCCGTGCCGTTTCTAGGAGCGTCCGTACGGGAGCGGGCAGTTCCTCCAGGAGTTGCGCCTCAGCCATCCTGGGAGAGAGGTTGAACGGTACGGCGCCGCGTGTACCGGTATATTCTTTGAGTTCAAGTTCCCGCGAAGGATCAATGAGTTCCTGAAGTGTCTCCATGGCAGTCTTGTATCCGCCAAGCTGGTCAACCAGATCACGATCCGCCGCCTGACGCCCGCTCCAGACTCGTCCTCTTGCAACACGATCCACCGCCTCACTGCTCATATCCCTGTTGCGGGCCACAACGCTTAAGAACTGTTTGTAACTTGATTCGATACTTGCCTGTATGTGCTGCTGTTCCGCACCGGAGAGCGGTTTATAGGGTGCGGCAAAATCAGCATGCGATCCTTCTTTTACCGTGTCCCAGTTAATGTGGAGTTTCTCAGACAGACCCGCAAAGTTTGGGATCATGGCGAGGACGCCGATGGAGCCCGTAATGGTAGCTGGCTGTGCAATGATGCGCTGTGCCGGCGAAGATATGTAATACCCTCCTGAGGCCGCCACACCGCCCATGGAAACAACCACGGGTTTTGCATCTTTACCGCTTCTGCACAGTTGGATCTCATGCGCAATAACATCCGACGCAAGGCTGGAACCACCGCCTGAAGCCACTCGAAGCAGAATACCTGAAATGAATGGATTGGTTCTCGCTTCCCGTATGGCGCGTGCCACGGTATCGGAACCAATAGAGGCCCCCGGCTGGCCTTCTCCGGCGTGAATGGGGCCTGAGGCAATAATAAGCGCAACGCGGGAGCGGGGCGGCGTGCTCCAGCGGTAACGTACGTGCTCGGCAAAGAGCGGATCTCCAATACGTGCCCCGGCGGTCAGCTGTGCCAGTTTATCTTCCAGTTCTTCTTCATAGATGAGACCGTCAATTAATCCCGTGTCCTTAGCTCGCGTGGCAATCAAGTAGGGGCCGTCATTAATGAGCTCTCTCGCCGGCTGTTTGAGCGCGTTGCCGCGGCCCTCTTCAATGAGGGCGGTGAGTTCGTCAAAGAGGCCGGAATAGAGATAGGAAAGTGCCTCGCGTTCAGAATCCGTCATGTGGTTTTCCGAGAAGATGTTTCCGGCGCTCTTGTATTCTCCGCTTGTGAGGTTGTAGACGCGAATCCCGATCATGTCAAGAAAATCCCGCAGGTACGGTTGGGTGGAATCCAGCCCAACCAGGTTGAGGTAACCGCCCGGACTCATGTAAATCCGGTCCCCCACGGATGCGGCAAGAGCATAATTGAGGGTGTTCGTGCTTTCATAGTAGAAGACAATCTTCTTGCCGGCGTCGCGGAAATCCTGAAACGCGGTGCGCAGTTCGAACATGTTGGCCAGTGATGTGTTGAAGTTTCTATTCTTAAGCACAATGCCGCCTACCGTCTCATCTTCCGCAAGCCGACGGATCTGATTGGTCAGCTCCAGCACAGAAACGGATGAGTCGAGTACGGTGAACGGCCAGAAATCCGGAGAGCTGCGCCGTTCCACCACATGGGTTGGCGGGGCGTAGTTCACGTACGTGTTTCCGGCGCTGCGCCACAGCGAGCGAAAAAGACGTGAAGATAGATGCAGGTAGCCCGTTCCGGTGGAAACCGCACCCCCTGAGTCAAAGGTGCCGATGCTGCCTGCCCGCACAAACGCAAAGCTAATGGCGAGGTTTGCCAGCATCCGGTTGCTATCCATATCATAGCCAACGTCAAAGGTGACGCCGTCAACAAGTTCGGTTTCCAACGTGAGAGTGGGCGCGATAAAACTTCCCGCATAACGCGTGTCTGCGGAAAGCGTCACGCGGTCTGAAAAGTAAGGAATCACGGTGAGCGGACGAACACCCGCCCCCACCCGATATACCGCAGCACCGCTCTGAGGCCAGCGCACCGTACCGCCGAGTGCGAGTTGGTCGAGCGGCCGATAGGCCACACCCAAAAGCGGCTCGCCGCTTGAAAATCCGTCCGGTATCCAGCTGTAAGAGCCACCCATGTAGAAATTGCGTGCCGGTGGCAGCGCCAGCGAGAGGGTATGGATGCTTCCGGAAAGCGCGCGGTCCTCGTAGACATAGGAAAGCCACCGGCCGTTGAAGTAGAGTCCAAAAGAATCGGCCATTCCATCAAACCGGGTTACTCCCGAACCGCTTCCGTAGTTAAAGTCATATGCGGCTCCGGAGGCGTTTCCCACACCAAGCAGCGCAGGATTGATAAGAGGAGCGCGATATCCATCAGAGGTGGCCACCGACCCGGGTACCGGTTGCTGGGAGAACAGCGTTGCCACGCCCGAGGTCAACAGAAAGAAGAGTGAGAACGCTACCCACGGAGAGAACGCAGACATCGTTTTTCTTTGCATACTCATAGTCTAATGTGCTATAAGTAACTACTCAATAGATGCCGCGCGCGGACCGGTTGGGTATTGTTCAATCTGGCGGATACCAGCAGGGGAGCGACATGCAGAGAAGAGATATCGTTCAACTCCTTCTTCTTTTGCTATGCGGAACGCCGCTCCTCTGGGCGAGCGGGATGAGCGAGACCGGTGTGGGCATTCTCATTGACTCTTTTGACCAGTGGTCTACACAGGAACTCGTTGTCAACGCATCCTATTTTGACGTGGAATACAGCGGTGTGCCGGGTGATGTTCTTCACGCTGAAATCTACGGACCGTCAGACCAAAAGGTTGAACGTTCTCGGTCGGGTGACACAGTTTCTATAGACGTCAAGGAGCCGCTGCTTGGCGTTTCCGGCAACCCTGTCGGACTTATTCGGATAAGCGGCCCGCTTTCAATGCAGGATATTCAGATAGTGTCTGAAAGCGGAGACGTTCGGTTTTCAAAGGTGAAGGCGGATAATCTTTCGGTGACTTCAGCTTCCGGCAACGTTATCATGGAGGACTGCGAGGGGCCTGCGCACGTTGTAACTACATCGGCCAACGTAAATCTGACCGGCTGTGACGGCGCCAAAGAGATACAAACTACCTCCGGGGACGTGCAAATTGAGGCATCCCAAGGTTCCGTGACCGCCCAATCCACATCAGGCCGCATCAAATTGTGGGTTGTGGAAGGAGCGGTTGAATTGCGCTCTGTATCCGGCTCAGTAGAAGGAACGCGGCTTAATCTCTCTGACAATTCTACGTTCCGGACCACCTCAGGCCGTATAGAGATAATGGCTGAAAATGATCCGTCCGAACTGACCTATGACCTTCAGACCCAAAGCGGAAGCATTGCGGTAGATTCCACTGACGCCGGGAGAGAAGTAACACGGGGCAGTGGCTCCATTTCTGTCACCGCGCGGAGCCAGTCCGGAAACATCGCCATTTATCATGATGATGATTCGCCGTAAGGACTTTTCCTGCTCCGGCCCGTGAAAGGCATCATCACGGGAGGGTTCCGTGCTCCAGGAAACTGTAGTACGCGCTGTTTCCAAAAATGATATGATCAAGCAGACTGACTCCCAGCGTCTTTCCTGCCTGGGCAAGCCGTTGTGTCACGTGCCGATCTTCCTCACTTGGTTCGACGTTGCCGCTGGGGTGATTGTGGGCCACAATCACTGCGGCCGCGCGGTCCGTAAGCGGGTCGGCAAACACTTCCCTCGGATGAACAATGGCTCTGTTGACCAGACCCACCGACACCACACGAACTGCGGTAACCTCATGGGCACCGTTGAGCGAGAGGCAAAGAAAATGCTCCTGTTTCCGGTCGGCGTAGTGCCGGATGAGCGGCAGCACATCACACGGGAAGCCGATGCGGTGTTTTCCCGGACAGAGCATTCTCCGCGCAAACTCCAGGGAGGCCAGAACAATGGCTGCTTTCGCCTGCCCGAGGCCGCATATCCGTGTAAGCTCTTCCGCCCGGATCCTTCCCGCCTTTCTGTCAAACTTGGCAAGCACCTCGCACGCAAGTAGGTCAACATGTTTTCCCTTACTCCCCCAGCCAAGGAGGACGGCAAGAAGTTCACTGTCTGACAGCGTTTCCGCCCCAAACTCAAGCAGCCGTTCTCTTGGCCGTCCGGGAAGGGCGCACACCGTCTCTACAGGGCACAATTCCATCATACCTCTCTTAACGCATTTTCCCTGTGTGGCGCTTCAACTCACGTGGCCCCGGTGTAACAGGCGAGGAAAAGCGTTGTTTTATTCTTAGAACGTGCCTCTTTTTGCACACTAATGTGAAAAGGCTCTATTTGCTTTTTCGCGGGTGATGTACGATTTTGATATTATGGCCTTATACTGTAATGGGAGTATCCTATGAGAACGAGAAATCAATTTTACAGAACCTTCGTGGTATCGCTCACGCTTGTCATATTGAGTGGGGGGGCGCTGTTTGCCTCCGGCCAAAAGGAAAGCGAGCCGCCGGAAATCAATATGCCGGCACAACCGCGGCAGTATGTATCGCCTCAAAACAGTGATGGTGTAAAAGACGCACTGGAGCTCCCGTTTTCCTCCGTGGTTGCACCCGCCCCTGAAATGGTGATTGTCAGATGGGATCTCTCCATATTTGACACAAACGGGGAGCTTGTTTGGACCAAGAGTGACAGGCAGACCCAGCGGCGCTCATTTTTTCAAAATCTGTTTGGTGCAGACAAGCCTCGCGTAGAAGTTCCTGATACCTTGAGCTGGGACGGCACGTTCCTGGGTTCCACCCTCGGTTCAGATGGTGAATCCGTTCCCGACGGAGACTACACGTACCAGCTGACCATCACGGACGATCAGGGAAACGTGGCACGCACGCCACCGTTCAACGTGACGGTGGACAACACCGCTCCCACCATCGATCCATTCAAGAGACCTGCATACCTGGTTTTTTCACCCAACAATGACGGCGTTCGGGATACGGTAACGCTTCTGCAAAGCGGCAGCCGCGAGTTCAACTGGACCGGAACCATCTCAGATGCAGATGGTAACGTAGTATGGTCAAAGAGGTGGGAGAATTCCAGCGGGAAACCATCCCAGGACGCGCCACCGCCTGCTGAGGTGACATGGGATGGCACCTACGAGGTTCCCGGCGGGAGCCGGAACGGCGAACAGGTTCCGGAAGGTCAATACAGTTATCAGCTCACCGGAACCGACCGTGCCGGAAACACGGCCTCAAACCAGGCGTCATGGAAAATTACCATGAGCCTGCAGGCGGGGTCCGTACAGCTTGCCGTAGCAGATGGAAGCCGGTACTTCTCCCCGAACGGTGATGGAGTGCAGGACACCCTCACGCTTGAAAGCAGCATGCAGGAACCAGAAGGGATTGCATCCTGGAACGTAGAAATTTCGCTGGAAAACGATCCGACCGCCGTGGTTCGCACCATTTCCGGTGAAGGCATGGTACGTAAGGAAATATCCTTTGACGGCGTCGGTGACAACGGGCGGCCGCTTTCGGACGGGAACTATCTGGCTACCCTCACCGCGCAGTACGATAATGGGACCACTGTTTCCTCCGAGCCGACTCCGATCGTCATTGACACAACCGCGCCGCAGGCCAGCATCCTTGCGGACACCCTGCCGGAAAGTACCAGGCCGGGTTCGCCGCTGGTGTTTGGCGGGACTGACAAGAAGCAGCTGGAACTGCGCGTCAATCTTTCATCAGAAGGGGAGTGGATGGGAGTTCTTGAAACCCCTGACGGGACCATTAAGACGCCCCTTTCAGATCTTGGCGTCACGTCAAATCAGTTTACCTATGACTGGAACGGCACTCAGCCCGATGGGACACCCGCTCCTGATGGAATGTACAGCCTCTATGTGGAATCCACGGATCAGGCGGGGAACACGGGCAAGTCCCGGGTCGTAAGGGTCCGCAAGGATACCCGTGCAACGCCAATTAACCTCACCGTTGACGGGAACGCCCTTGCACCGAACGGCGAAGGAACAGCCGGCTCTGTTGGAATTCATCCCAGAATTGAGGTGACCGACGGAATCCAGGAAGTGCTTCTTGAAATCAGGAATGAATCAGGACGGATAGTGCGGACCCGTTACACCCAGTCACCGTTTGAAACCTTTGACTGGAAGGGCGAGAATAACGCCGGACAGCCGGTAGAGGACGGCACCTACACAGTAGATCTACAGGTGAACTACTACAACGGCAATAAGCCGCGCGTGGCAGGCGTGGGGCCCATTGAGGTCTCCGGCGCCGTGGGACTTAGCACAAACCTCAGAATAACTGCATCCCCGCTTCCGTTTTCACCGGACGGCGACGGCGTAAATGATTCGTTGCAGCTTAAGCTGGAGTCGCCGCCCAATCGCACTGTGTCCAGTTGGGCCGTGCAGATCACCGACCCCATGGGTAACGATTTCATCACCTGGAAAGGTTCGGGAGAGCCGCAGCGCTTCATAACCTGGGACGGGAAGGCGAGGAACGGCGAACTGGTTCAGGCCGGCATGGACTACAAGGCCATATTTAGCGTTACTTCACCGGGCGGTGCCGTTGCCAGCACCCAGACGACCGTACCTATTGATGTGCTGGTCATCAGGGAAGGAAACCGGCTGGTCATTAACGTTCCCAGTATTCACTTTGCAGGCTTCAGTTCTGACCTCTTTGATGTGAAACTTCCCGAACTTGAGAAGAATCTGCAGGTTATTAGAAGAATTGCACAGATTCTCCAGCGCTATCCTGACTACCAGATTACCGTTGAAGGTCACGCGGCGCACATCTTCTGGAGAGAAGGGCCGCAGAAACGTGCAGAGCAGCAGCAGGTGCTGATACCGCTCTCACGGGACCGCGCCCAGGAAGTGAAAGAGGCGCTTATTATCATCGGCATTGACGGCAAGCGAATGAAGGTTGTCGGTCTGGGCGGATCGGATCAGGCCGTGCCTGACAGTGACAGACAAAACATGTGGAAGAACAGGCGCGTCAGGTTCATCCTGGAAAAGCGATAACGTGACGTGATAGACGACCACGTCTGGATCTAGACGGATCAGGGCTGTCCCTTTCATCGGGGGCGGCCCTTTTTTATGTCCAATCTTCGCTAAGTGGCCCGAAGATTGGGTATTCTACTGCCCGAACCGGGACATAGCCGGCCGAGAAACGCCGCGCAACCCAATACCCAATCTTCGGGCCACTATGTGCGGCTTGACGCGCCCCGCGATTCGCTGCTATATTCGTGCTCTGTGGCCTCACGTACCAGGCGGGGGCCGCGCACCGCATGAACAATAAATAAAGGAGCATATATGTCCAAGGCTCATCGTGGAAAGAACTTGAAGCAAGAACGCCCCCGGGCCGGCCGCGGTAAAGATCCGGTCAGCGGCAAAACCGGCGTGAAGTTGCTCTACGAGCATGAAATTGACGGTAAGAAGGTAATGGTATCCAAGGCCTCGCACGCTACGCTTGCAAACGCAAAGCGCAGGGAAGCCCGCAAGGCAAATAAGGTGGAGGCACCAGCCGCCTCAGAGTAGTCTGACAGCTGCCTCGTTCTATGGATATTTGGTCGTCCTATACCCTTACACGGGGTGTTACCTGCTCATGGAACGTGGGTTCGCTCTGTCTCTGGCTCCGGAGGGAAGAGGCAGAGTGGCTGTATGCCGTGGGGCACTACGCCAGCGCAGCGGACGCCTCGTGTTCGCCCGGCTTTGCCACAGGCGTCACAAAACCGGATGAGCTTGCGTGGAATCGCGTATTTGCAAGCGGTTCACCTGTTACTGTTGAACTCCGGGCCGTCCTTCCTGACGGGCCTGTTGTCATTAAGTCAGAAGAAGCAATCACTTTTCTCCCCGGTACGGAAACCGAGCTTTACGCCCGTATTCCGCTCTGGGTATCTGTACGCACAGTGCCCGGCGGCCAGGTGCTCCTGGAGGTGCCAACCGAGCCGCTTTCAAGAACGTGGTTTGGTGAGTCTATGAAGGGTACCCTCGGCTACTCGGTGCAACTCCGGTTGGAAAATCGGTTGGACTACCTGGAGACGGACAACCGCACCGTTATCTGTCCGCTCAGGTTCAAAAACCTTTCCGGTGCGCCTCACACCTCCCGGTCATTTGTGCTATTGTGTGAGCAGCTTACCTTATACCGAAAGCCTGACCCCGTACCGTTTTTCATCACCAATGCAGCTATGACCACCGTGGCGTCCGCAGGGGAACTCAATTTTACCGTGCTTCACGAGCGCATAAAGAAAGACCCTTCCCTGCAGCTTGAGGCTCGTCCGCGCAAGCGTGTGGGAGATAGCTGGTGGATAAAGGGATATATGCTTTTCCAGCGGATAAGTAATTTTTAGGAGCGTGAACGGGTGAAGCGGCTATGATAGCACGGTGGATTCCCAAAGAATTTGTAACTCTGTTCCATGTTGAGACCCTCTTTACGGCGCTGCGTATTCTGGGCGTGGTGCTGGTAAGCTTTGTCATTTTAAAAATCATTGCGTTTGTAGTTGGACAGCTGGTCAAGCGTCGAATAACCGAACAGTCTCTCATGATTCTTAAAAAGGCAATCACTTACACAGGGGTGGTGGTCATTTTGATGATCGTGCTGGCCCAACTCGGGTTGAGCCTTGCGGCGTTGCTTGGCGCGGCAGGCATCTTTGGCATTGCTATAGGCTTTGCGGCCCAGACAAGCGTTTCAAATGTCATTAGCGGCATGTTTCTCATTTCTGAGAAGGCCTTTGCCGTTGGTGACGTCATCAAAGTTGGCTCTACACTGGGAATTGTGCTCACCATTGATCTTCTTTCAGTCAAGATCCGCACCTTTGACAATCAATTTATCAGGCTTCCAAACGAAACCTTGATTAAGAGCGAAGTGGTGAACATAACCCGCTTTCCTATCAGACGGCTCAACATTGAGTTTACAGTGGGGTATGAGACCGATCTACCGGTGTTAAAGGAGTTGCTGTTTCGCATTGCGCGGAGTAACCCGGCCAGTCTGGATGACCCTGAACCGTTCTACGTTATCAAGGGATTTGGCCGCTTCGGCGTGGACATCTTGTTTGGTGTCTGGTTTGCGCGGGAAAATTTTGTGAGGGTGAAAAACTCCATGCTTGAAGAAATTCACCGCACGATTACCGAAGCGGGTATTCGCATTCCGGTTGCGCCGCCGGCCGTGAGTGAGGCTCATCTCTAAGGCACGGTATGCGTTGCCAGCCGACTGGCTGTTCTTCAGCGAAATCGATCCTTCCAGGTCCAGAGTCCTACGGCTGGGTTTGAGATGAAGAATATTTCTTCTCCGTCCGGCATGGTGTGAAATCCGTCCGTCAGTGTATCAGGATTGTAGCGCTCGATCGCTCTGGAAATATCGTAATACTGGTAGCCGACACCCTCAATTTCTTCCCGGCTCAGATGGCCCGGACAGTAGGTGATGGTGAAACGGTGCTCCGATGAACCGTGAATAAGGTGTGCGGCCGCACCAAGGGTCTGCTGCAGTTCCTTATTCTGCGAAACCTTTTCAAGTACTTCCTCTGTAGTGACATAGCCGTACTTTCTAATCAAACGGTCAGCTTCCGCGTCTTCTCCAAAGTGGCGCAGGCCCGGAGCCAGGACCAGAAGTTCTCCGCCGTCAGCAATTGCCATGCGGGTCCGGTAAACGCTTTTATTCCCGAGCCATGTGCTGCGGAATTCGTCCGGGTCCAGATATACCACTACTTTTTGCAGCGGTGAATCAAGCTGTGTGATATTTACTTCCGCGGAAAGCTCGGCTGCCTTGTAGAAAACCTCTTCATCGTCTCCAATGAACAAACCGCGTGTAACAAGTTTCCCATCTTCTGCACGTCCCACCACGGTGAGGACGTACACGATGGGCAATTCCGCTCCAAAGTGGCGTGACGCGTAGTTCAGAAGACGTCTCACGGGTGTGTCCGCCCGTCCCATGATACGTTCCATTCCGTATACGGCGCCAAGGTAGTGGCTCTTGTTGATTCCGTCTTTTCCGCCGGTTCCAACAAAGATGTTTTTGTTGAAATTCGCCATGCCGGCCACCTCGTGGGGCACAACCTGTCCTACGGAGAGGATAAGATCGAAATTTCCTTGATGAAGCGTTCTGTTTACCTGTGCCGGCCAGGAAAAGCTGAGTTTGCCCTCGGAAAGTTCTTCAACATACTCCGGAGGAACAGTCCCCAGGGTGGAGAGTTCGTCTTTCCAGCGGTGGACATGGAACAAATCCTGCGGAACTCCCTCGTACATCCGACCCATTTCTGCAGTGGTCATCGGTTCGTGGGTGCCAATGGCGGGAAGCACAGCCTTGAGATTTTGCTCGTAGTAGTGATGGATAAAGCGCGTGAGTATCCCGGCGCGAGAATGAAAACGCGTAATATCGGGAGGAACTGCAATTACGTTCTGCCGGTGTCCAATTCTGTCCAGTGCCCGGTAAAGGCCTTCACGCAACTCGTTGTCACTGAGCAGATGACTTGCCGACCCCTCTGCATAATATATCATGACAGTTTCATCCTACCGTTTCCGGCGGAATTTGTACAGGTTATACCTGAGGAAGAGGTGAGGCGATTCAGTGGTGTAATTTGACGCCGGTTCGGACACGGAAGATCCGAACCTCAGGCGTATTAGGACTCTTATTCGTGGTCGTGACCGTGGTCGCCGTCATGGACGTGGCCGTGGTCCAGCTCTTCCGGAGTCGCTTCTCTTACATTGCGGATTTCAACGTCAAAATTGAGTTCCATTCCGGCAAGCGGGTGATTGGCATCCACGGTGACAGCGTCACCTTCAATGTCAGTAACCGTAAGTATCTGTTGTTCATTGTTTACGGTTGCCTGGAACTGCATGCCCGGCTCAACCTTTTCCACACCGGTGAATTGATCACGCTTGAGATTTATCACCCTGTCTTCATCGCGTTCCCCGTAGGCGTCCTGTGGTTCCACCGTTACAGAGACTTTGTCCCCCTCACTCTTTCCGTCAAGCGCGGTCTCAAGACCGGGAATGATATTGCCGGTGCCCTGAATATATGAGATAGGGCCGTGGTTTTCCGATGTGTCAAGTACGTTGCCATCCGAGTCAGTCAACGTATAGTCCATAGTAACAACTGTATGCTTTGTTATATCCATAAAAATACCCCTATACCCAATATAAGCAAGGGTTCAGGGGCTGTAAACCGTTCCGGCCGGATCTATTCACATTCTTCAGGCGGTATGATAGCCGCTTCCCCGCTTCCCGAACCTGCAATGATCTCCGCGAGCCCATCGATCTTTTCTATATCCTGATCTACGCATCCGTTACGCTCTTTGTTGAGGTAGTCGGGATCCTGGAAGCTGTAGGTAAAGTTTGTATGAACGTCATAGGTACCCTGCATGATCGCATGGGTATCTTCGGTCATTACCAGCTCTTCATCGGTGGGAATTACAAAAATACGGGTGGGAGAGTCCGGTGCGGAAATGATTGTTTCCGCGTTTTTGGTGCGGGATGCTCTGTTGCGCTTCTTGTCCAGCTTTATGCCCATGAATTCCAGTCCTTCAATCGCCTTTTCCCGGATTGTTGGTCCGCGTTCTCCCACACCGGCGGTAAAGACCACCGCATCTACCCGTCCAAGGGCGGCAGCGTATGCGCCAACGTACTTCTTAATCCGGTACGCTTCCATGTCTATGGCAAGCTGAGCACGCTCATCTCCTTCATTTGCAGCTATTTCGATGTCCCGGCGGTCAACGTACTTTGATGTGATGCCGAGCACGCCGCTTTTTTTATTGAGCGCACGGTCCACTTCTTCTGCTTTCATGCCCGCAGCACTCATCATGTAGAACGGAATGGCGGGATCTATGTCTCCGCTGCGCGTTCCCATAATAAGCCCTTCCAACGGGGTGAGGCCCATGGATGTATCTACGGAGACGCCGTCTTTCACCGCGCAGATGCTTGCACCGTTTCCAATATGGGCAATGATAAGGTTGGTCTTAAACGGATCCTTTCCCAGTAGCACCGCGGCACGTTTGGCCGTGTAGAGAAAGGATGTGCCGTGAAAGCCGTACCGTCTGACGTTGTGTTGCTCGTACCACTCATACGGAAGGGCGTAGAGGAAGCTCTTCTTCGGCATTGTTTGATGCCAGGCTGTGTCCATGATCGCACAGTGAGGAACTTCAGGCAGTACGGCTTGTGCTGCTTCAATGCCCATGATGTTTGCCGGATTGTGCAGCGGGGCGAGGTCCTGGATTTCCCGGAACACATTGAGCGCACTTTCGTCCACCAGCACGGACTTGGCAAACTTTTCGCCGCCGTGTACCACGCGATGCCCAACCGCCCGAATATCAGATATGTCTGAAATTGCTCCATGAACCGGATCTACTATGGTGTCCATGATGAGGCGAATGGCTTGTCTATGGTCAGGACACGGGTGTTCCTTGCTAAACTCATCCTTACCCTTGGCTTTGTGTGTGATTGCCGAGCCTTCCTGGGTTACGCGCTCAACTATGCCGCTGGCAAGCGGTTCCCGGGCGTTCCAGTCATAGATTTGATACTTTACGGATGAACTACCGCAGTTCAGGGTAAGAATTACCATCAGGTCCTCCAGAGATAACGTCACGAGTGATACGTATGGTGTCTTTAATGAAGCATGTCCATTTTCTCATATTGCATCCGAAACTTCAAGCGCAAGTTGCGGCGCATTGTGCCCGCCAACTACCGGTGCAGGCACTCCTCCAGCGTTGTGTAAAGATTGCGCTTAATCTTCTTTGACGAGGTCTTTTCAAACTCAAACTCGCGGATTTCAAAGCGGGATATTTTTTTATACCCTGGCAACCGCTTGTTCGCCTCGCGCACCTCTGCTTCAACCAGGTCATGAATGTGCTCCACCGTGAGAAGTTCGTGAGGTAGTGTCTCCTGGAGGTACTCGCAATTGGGATGAATGACCGCCACAATCTCTTCCTCACGGTTATTGCGGGGAACGCCAATGACCACAATTTCACCAATGACAGACGAATCCGCAAAGTAACCTTCAATTTCTTCCGGGTACACGTTTTCCCCCTCCCGTCACTATCAGATTCATGTTTCTTCCGGCAATATGCAGATATCCTTCGCGGTCAAATAAGCCAGGGTCGTCCATCCGGAGATAGCCGACCTCAGTCATAATCTCCCGCGTTGCTTCCTCGTTGTTGTGGTAGCCCTTCATACGTGAGGGCGAGCGTACTTCAATGTGTCCCACGCCCCCACGGTCAGGCTCAATAATACGGATATCGGTATATTTTACCGGCAGTCCAATCGAACTGTTATCATAGTATTCTACCTTATTTGTGGTGATAAGTGGTCCGTTTTCACTCATTCCGTAGCCCTTCCTGATGGTGAAGCCAGGGGTCTCAAAGAAGTGTGCCGTTATTGGATTGCGCGGTCCGACTCCGCTCACCATGAGCCGCGGGGAACCGACGTCGGTCGCACGTCCAACTCCGGTGGCCGCGATGGCGCTTCTGATTTTCCCATACAAGAGCGGCACTCCAATCAGAACGGTTCCGCCGGTGTCTCGCATGACAGAAACGATAACGGATGCGGCAAATCGGTCAACAATGCTGAGGGGCGCTCACAACATAAGGGGGGATACAATTGCGCATGTGGTTGGATACGTGTGATGAAACGGCACAACGCCCAGAATAACATCGTGTTGATCAATGGGCAAAGAGAGGATAGAGGGGTTTGCGTTGGCAATGAGCGCTGCAAAGCAGGTTACTATCCATTCCGGCCGATTTTCAGATACAACAGCCACGGCACCCCGCACGGGCGATGAGGGCGCTGCGCGTCACCCGATTTTCCTTGCAAAATTGGGTGAGCAGGTCTACACTTAACGTTAGTAACGCGGTTTATTGCTGCGCGGACACTGTTATCCGGCAGCCCGTGCGTACATACACTCAAAAAGAGGAGGAAACGATGAAAAAAACTGCGCAAGTCGGTTTTTCCATCATGGCAGTTCTCATGCTGGCAAGCGTGCTGGTTCTATCCGGCTGTGGCGGCGGAGGCGGCCAACAGGCACAAGGGAGCGGCGGCCAGCAAACAGCTGAGACAACCGCAACCAATCCAACAGATAATCCGTGGACAAACGGCCAGGATCTTTCCGGAACAACGGTCAACATTTTTGGCGCTTTTGTTGGCACGGATGCAGAGAATTTCAATCAAAGCATGAAGCCGTTTGAGGATCAAACCGGTATAGACATTAAGTATGAAGGATCCGGTGACTTTGAATCCTTGATCACCGTCCGTACCGAAGGCGGAGACGCTCCGGACATTGCGGACTTTCCGCAGCCGGGTCTCATGTATGACATGGTTGACCGCGGGCATGTCATTGACCTGAACGACTGGTTTGACATGTCTTACCTCCAGCAGCAATATCTGCAGAGCTACCTGGACATGGTCACCTACAAGGGGCAAATGGCAGGAGTCTGGTACCGCTCCAGCGTAAAGAGTCTGGTATGGTATCCCAACCCGGAATTCGGGGACGCAGGCTACAAGGTCCCTCAGAGCTGGGATGAGCTCCTTGCGCTCTCTGACCAGATGGTGAAAGACGGCCATACCCCGTGGAGCATTGGCATTGAAAGCTCAGGCGCAACCGGCTGGGTTGCCACGGACTGGATGGAAGATATTATGCTGCGTACCGTCACTCCTCAGAAGTATGATGACTGGGTAACGGGCAAGCTGAAATTTGACTCCCCTGAAGTAAAGCGCGCAGCCAACCTCATGGCAAAAATCTGGTTTAACAAGGATTACGTCCTTGGCGGCACCAACAGTATTCTGACGGTTCCCTTTGGTGATGCCATTAATCCACTCACCAAGAACCCGCCGCAGGCGTGGCTGCACCGCCAGGCAAGCTTCATTGTGAACTTCTTCCCTGAAGGGATTAAGCTGGGGCAGGACATGCGCTACTTCTATTTCCCGCCCATTGACAAGGAACAGGGAAAGCCGGTGCTGATTGCTGGAGACATTTTCAGTGCGATGCAGGACCGGCCGGAAGTTCGTGCCGTCATGAAATGGCTTACCACAGGAGAATCCACCAAGGCGTGGGTAGAAAGCGGTTCCATGGTTGCTCCGCAGAAGGACGCCAAGCTGGACTGGTATCCGGATGAATGGGCCCGAGGTTACGCGGAAATCCTGCAGAATGCTGACACGGTTCGCTTCGACGGCTCTGATATGATGCCGGCCTCGATCGGGACCGGTGCGTTCTGGACCGGAATGGTGAACTGGGTGAACGGCACCCCGCTTGATACCGTACTGAAAAACATAGACGCAGCCTGGCCATCGAGCAATTAAGACGCAGTTAACCAGGACAGGGCGCGAAAAGCGCCCTGTCCTTTCTTGCAGCGTTCCGCGTTAATGCTGCGAGTCAGGGAGGCATCATGAGCCAAGTGGCAGACCAGAATAACCCGGCAGGGTTTCTTCAGAAGAGAGCAGGTCAGTTAATAGCTTCAGCTGCAGTACTTATTGCCGTACTTGCGGTAATTTACTGGAGCTTCATATTCATGAGAGATAGCGGGGCCAACAAGTTTTTCATAGCGGTGATTGCCCTTGCCGTGGGCATTGGCGGCATCTGGATACTTCTGGCATCGCTCAACTATTTTGTAAGCGCGCTTCCGCAACGTGCGCGTGATTTCCTGCGGCCCTACGTTTTTGCCGGACCCGGTGCGCTGGTGTTGTTGTTCTACATCGTTTTTCCTTCCATAAGAACGTTGTGGATCAGCTTCTTTAACCGCACCAGTACGCAGTTTGTGGGGCTGAAGAATTACGTTTTTATCTTCACTGACCCATCCATGCTGGTTGTGCTGCGCAACACGGTCATGTGGGTTGTGCTGGTGCCGGCGGTGGCCGTCTCGCTGGGGCTTATCATCGCTGTAATGACAGACCGCTTGAATCAGACCATGGAAAAGGTGGTGAAGTCCCTTATCTTTCTTCCGCTCGCAATTTCGTTTGTTGGCGCGAGTGTTATTTGGCGGTTTGTCTACTACTATCAGCCGCCCGGCACTGAGCAAATCGGGCTGTTAAACGCCATGGTAACCGCCTTTGGTGGGGACCCGGTTGCGTGGCTTGTGCAGCGGCCCTGGAACAATCTCTTTTTGATTTTCATCATGATCTGGTTGCAGACCGGATTTGCCATGGTAATACTCTCCGCAGCGGTAAAAGGGGTACCCAAGGATCTCTTAGATGCAGCACGCATTGACGGCGCCGGGGAAATCAGGGCGTTTTTTAATGTCATTGTTCCCTACATCAGCGGAACCATTCTCACGGTGACCACCACCATTCTCTTTCTGGTTCTCAAGATCTTTGACATTGTATACGTCATGACCAGCGGCAATTTTGATACCGGAATCGTTGCCTCCCGGCTCTATAAGGAGGCGTTCATATACCGTAACTTTGGACAGGGCAGTGCCCTTGCCGTCTTCCTGTTAATTGTTGTGGTGCCTTTTATGATTCGGAACGTCACCCAGATGCGCGAGCAAAGGAGGTAGCGGCATGAGCGATCAGATAGCAAAAGCAAAAGAGAAGCAAAGCGACTCCAGGCTCGGCGCAGGGGGCGAGGACGAAGGGCGGTTGGAACAATCCGTCCAGAAACCGGGGCTCTTGCAGTCCAAAGAGTTCAGGAGATTTTTCGGCGGCATACCCATGAGAATCACGCTGCTGGTAATTGTCCTTATTTGGACGCTGCCGACCCTGGGGCTTCTGGTAAGCTCGTTCCGAACGCCTGATGCAATTGCCAATTCCGGCTGGTGGAGCGCGCTCTTTCACCCGTTCAGTGAGGGATGGACATTTAACAACTATATGCGCGTCTTTTTTGCGGACCAAATGGGAACGGCGTTTGTGAATACCTTGCTTGTTGCGGTACCTGCAACAGTCATTCCAATTACCATTGCCGCGTTTGCGGCCTTTGCTATTGCGTGGACAAGCTTTCCCGGACGGGAGACGCTCTTTGTCATGACCGTAGGACTCCTGGTGGTTCCTCTTCAGATGGCGCTCATCCCCATTCTCCGCGTATACACAAGCCTGCACCTGAACGGAACATTTATAGGAATTTGGCTGGCGCACACCGGATTTGGATTGCCCCTGGCCATCTACATCCTGTACGGTTACATTTCGAGCATACCAAAATCGATAATTGAGTCTGCAGACGCGGACGGCGCAACTCCGTGGACCTTGTTTACACGGTTGGTGCTTCCGCTTTCCGTTCCGGCTATTGCCTCGTTTGCAATCTTTCAGTTCCTCTGGGTCTGGAATGATCTGCTTGTTGCCCTTGTTTTCCTCGGTACGCAGCCGGAGAAGTCAGTGTTCACTGCCCGACTTGCGGAATTGGTTGGCTCGCGCGGGCAGGACTGGCACGTTCTCACCGCGGGGGCATTTCTCACCATGATTATGCCGTTGATTGTGTTCTTTTCACTTCAGCGTTACTTCGTGCGTGGCATGATGGCCGGATCTGTAAAGGGATAGGAGCGGCCTGAATCCAGGCTGCGCGGCGGCTCCGGCCGGAGGCACCGCGCAGTCCATTCGGAAAAGGGGAGGACGCACCGTTTTGGGGCTGTAGGGCCGCTTGGGAGAAGACGGCAGGGTGAAACGTAAACGCGTATCGGCAGAAGACGTAGCACGGGAAGCAGGAGTTTCCCGGACGACTGTGTCGTTTGTGCTCAACAACACACCAGGTAAGAACATCTCCGAAAATACGAGGCAACGCGTCCTGCAGGCTGCTTCCCGGCTGGGGTACATGCCAAATGAAGACGCCCGGCGTCTTGCCATGTTTCGTTCCCGCGCTATTGGTCTTTTCATCTGTCACTCCCAGTATGTATATACCGATGCTTTTATCATTCGGACCGTGGAAGGCATGGCACAGGCGGTGAACAGGTACCGGCTCCAACTGGTGATCCAACCGCTACACCTCCAGGAGGGAAGTTACCTTTCCCTTGCGCGGAAAGACCGCGTTGACGGGCTCGTACTCATTAATGCGCACAATGAAGACCCGGCCCTTTCCGAAATTGTGGAAGAAGGTTTTCCGGTGGTTGCCATGGACTTTCTTGAAGACTGGGACATGGATCAGGTCTATGTTGACAATAGAAGTGCCGCGGGCGAACTTACCGACTATCTGATCAACCTCGGCCACCGGAAAGTGGCCATGATTACCCACGCTTCAACGGTGTACTCCGCATCCGAGCTGCGACTTGAGGGCTACCGTGACGCGCTCACCAGGCACACCATTGAGTTGCGTGAGGAGTACGTGGCATACGGAGACTTTTCCGAACACAGCGGGTTTGTCTCTATGCAGAAGTTCATTTCGCTTTCTGATCCCCCTACGGCAGTCTTTGCGGGAAACGACGTGGTTGCCTACGGTGCGTTGCGCGCCATACGTGATGCCGGCCTGTCCGTTCCGGAGGACATTTCCCTGGTAGGGTTTGACGATGACTATCTTTCCCGCTATCTTAATCCCCCGCTGACAACAATGGCGTTGCCGGCTGCAGGAATGGGGTCGGCGGCCGTATCGCTTCTCATTGGCCGAATGGACAACGGGGGGGGACGCGAGCCAAAACGGCTTGTCCTGCCTGCACGGATTTCCATCCGTAATTCATGCAGAAGAGTAAGCGAGGAAAATTGAAGTCGATGACAGATCAGCCGGATTCATTCACCTTTGACCAATGGGGAGTCGTTGAGCCGCACGTTGAGTTAGACCGAATTGCCGCCAACGAAACCATTTTCTCCCTTGGAAACGGACTTCTTGGTCTGCGGGGAACCTTTGATGAAAATCGCTGCGTTTACCATGTGGGCACCTACGTCAACGGGTTCTATGAGACAGAACCTATTATCTACGGTGAGATAGCGTATGGCTTTGCAAAGAAAAAGCAGCGAATGCTCAACGTGACAGACGGCAGTGTCATTGAGCTCTATTTGGATGACGAGCCGTTCGACCTATCGACCGGCACAATACGTGCGTATGAACGAAGACTTGATTTGAGGCACGGAAACATGGTGCGCAGCGTCCATTGGGAGTCTCCCTCAGGCAAGCGGATTGTGCTCACCATGAAGCGGCTCGTGTCATTTACCCGGCAGCATGTGGCGGCCCTGGACTGGCAACTGCACACGGTAGATAAGGACGCTGTGGTGACGATTGTTTCAGGGCTGGCCGCGCACGGAAAACCGGAAGTGGGCCATGAAGACCCGCGTGTTGGCGCGGCGCTCACAAAGAACGCTTTGATCTTGCGCAATAAGCGGCTGGGCGAGTATCAAGGCAGTCTCCGCCACATCACGCGCAATACGCACTTCTCAATTGTGGCAAAGATGGCTCACCAGCTTCAAACCGAATGTCAGCACAAAGCTATTGAGCAAAAGGCGATGCAGGAGATAAGTCACCGCTTTCACATTTGGGCTGAAGCAGGGAAGGAGATACGCCTCACAAAATACCTTTCCTACTTCACCTCACATCGTGATGAATCCCGGAAAATGTTCTATCAGGCGCGCCGGGAGGTACACAAAGCGTGGGTAACCGGGTTTGACGGACTTCTATCGGAGCAGGATGAGTTTCTGTCCGAATTCTGGAGTCACAGCGATGTCCGTATAGAAGGTGACCCGGCTGTGCAGCAAAGCATTCGCTTTAATCTCTTCCATTTGCTTCAAGCGGCGGGTAGAAACGGTCGGACCGGTATTGGCGCCAAAGGGCTTACCGGAGAGGGATACGAAGGCCACTACTTCTGGGACACGGAAATCTACGCATTGCCGTTCTTCACTTATACCATGCCGGAGATCGCACGCAAACTCCTGGAGTTCCGCTACAACACGCTGGGGCAGGCACGGGAACGCGCAAGGGAGCTTCATCTGAAAGGGGCGCTCTATCCATGGCGGACCATTAACGGAGAAGAGGCGTCTGCCTACTTCCCCGCCGGTACTGCCCAGTTCCACATTAATGCGGACATCATGTACGGCGTCAGAAAATACCTGGACGCCACCGGCGACACAGATTTTCTCCTGAACTGCGCGGCGGAAATGGCGTTTGAAACGGCACGGCTCTGGGTCGACCTGGGAGACTATATTGAGGGAAAAGGGTTCTGTCTCAATGAGGTGACCGGACCGAACGAGTACACTGCCATGGTGAACAACAACGTCTATACCAACGTGATGGCCCGCGACAATCTGTCCTTTGCCACGCAAACTGCAGAAACAATGCAGCGGGATTATCAGGAGCAGTTTGACGACCTTTCAGACCGCATGGGACTGCATACTGAAGAAATCACCAGGTGGAAACGGGCCGCAGCGGAAATGTATATTCCGTTTGACAAAAAGCGCGGCCTCTACCCGCAGGACGATTCCTTCTTTGATAAAGCGGTCTGGGACTTTGAGAACACGCCCGAGGAGCGGTATCCCCTCCTGCTCTATTACCATCCGCTCACCATTTACCGGCATCAGGTACTCAAACAGCCGGACCTGGTTATGGGGATGTTTCTCCAGGGCGCCCATTTCACGCGGGAGGAGAAGCGAAAAAACTTTGACTACTACGACCCGTTGACCACTGGAGACTCATCGCTCTCTCCCTGCATACAGTGCATTGTCGCGGCGGAAGTGGGCTACACTGAGCTGGCGTACGAGTACTTCATGAAGACGTGTCGGATTGACCTGGATGACATAAACCGAAACGTGAAAGACGGCGTTCACACCGCCGCCATGGCCGGCACGTGGCTCTCTCTGGTTTACGGATTTGCCGGAATGAGGGACTACAACGGCGTCCTCTCTTTTCAACCCTTTCTTCCGGCAAGTTGGTCGCGTCTTGCGTTTCGCATCCGCATGAAAGGGCAGCAGATAGAAGTGGACCTGGAATCCAATAAGGTGACCTACCGTCTTCTTTCCGGGGAAGAATTGCGCTTCTTTCATATTGACCGTGAAGTGTATTTGCACCCGGATGAACCGGCTGTGTTTCTGCTTCGCGATGAAAACGAGCGGGCGGTTTGATAGCCGACTGAAGCACGGCGCACGCGGCGCGCGTCTTATGGGCTGGAATGCCCATTGCGCGCCTTGCGAAACTAATACTGCTATTTCTATTCTGTTGCGGTCCCACAGCTCTCGTGAGTGTTGCGGCGCAGCCCGAGCTTTCCGGGACGTTTTATTCTACGTTAGAGAGATCTCAAAACGTTACCTCACGTCTTCACCTGCAGCGTGACGGTGTGGAGCTTTTCGGTGCGTTCATGTATCGCGGACCGGAAGCTGAATGGGCCGTTGCCGGAGTGGGTACGGCGTGGTCAGTGACCGGACCGCTGCGGCTTACGGGGTTGCTGCGGGAGATTGATGCGCCCTTTGGTTTCTCTCCCGGCTCCTCAGTGGGCGTTGAGCGGACGGATGTCCTGCTCCGCACTGACGCGGTGCGGCCGGCACGGGTAGGCGGCCGGATTGGCCGAAGTGCCTCCCGGCTGGCCCTTTTCGGGTGGGCGGATCAGTCCGGCACACCGCATGCCGGATGGTTACTCCGTGACCGGGCAGGCCCGCACCGGGGTGTTGTCCGTGGCACCCTGTGTGCGGCCGGCGCCATTGCCGCTCCCCGGCCGGCGCAGGGCGACGGCTGGTTTGAGGACGTTCCGGGCTGGCCCGGCGGACTCCTTTCTCACGGCGCGCTCTCATTCCTGGCCTACACTCCTGCCATGCACGCTTCCCTCCTTTTTGCCGGCACGCTTTCACAGCGAACACCGCCGGGGGCTCTGGTGCGATTCTCAGGATGCCTCTCAGATCAATTTGGAAGAACATGTGCAGCCAGAGCGGTATGGGCACCGGGAGCATACCGTAGTTTTGACGCAAGCACCTGTGAACGGGCGCTGCGGATTGACCTGAAGCTAAGGTGCCAAGGCGAAGAGACTCAACCTGAAGAAAAAAGGAGCAGACCGGGCTGGGCGCTTGCCTACAGGTACACACGCTACCACAGGAGCACGCGATTGTGGAAGTTTCCCGCGCCGGTGGAGAACGTGGCAAGAGCAGAGATAAAATTCCTTCGAAATGAGAGACAGGGAGTGTTGCGCCGTGTACCCGTTGGCATGAGATGGGTCGGCACGTCGAGCGGCGGGGAACATGCACAGGCATACCGCGTCAACGGCGGATTGGAAACCGAGCGAACGCATATCACTCACCAGTTCAGCCTGACCGGAGAGCGGCGTGAGAGCGGCTCATATGCATGGAACATGCGGTTTGCGGCATCCTGGCGCACAGGGAGGGTAGTCGTGCGCGCGGAAGTGGAACGGTTTTGGGGAACTTCCGGGCGAACGGAGGCGTCAGTGCGGATTTCTGACCGTGAGCTCAGCTGGTACGCCGGGATTTCTACAAACGGCCGTATAGAGGATGTTCAGCTCTTGCTCCCGGACGCTAACACACGTGTGAATCGTCCGTTTCTGGTGGTAAACGCCGGATTGCGGCTTACAGTCCCAGAATAATGCGCGCCGTTTCAAAATAGATGGTCAGTCCCGCAACGTCTATTACGGTTGCCATAAGCGGGCCTGCCATTACCGTGGGATCAAGGCCGATGCGGTGAATAAGCAGGGGCGCCAGCGCGCCCATCACGGAAGAGAAAAGCACTACAAAAACAAGCGCCGTGCCAATGGCAATTGCCTGGTTAAGTTCAATTCCGGGCGGAAGGAGCAGTCCGCGCAGCAGTAGCACGGCTCCCAGGCCTATGCCCATGAGTGTACCTACCAGCAGTTCTTTAAGCACGATGCGGCCTACGTCCCGGAAGTGAATCTCTCCGGTGGCAATACCTCTGATCATGAGTGTTGAGCTCTGCGTCCCGGAATTTCCGCCCGTTTGCGTGATGACCGGCACAAACCAGACCAGGAAGGCGGCGGCAATCAAAAGCGGTTCGTAGCTTTCCAGCACGTTGGTAGTCACCGTGCCTGCGATAAGCAGGATTACCAGCCACGGGATCCGCTTCCTGATAAGCTTTCCAACCGAGGATTCCGTGTAGCGGTCCGCGCTTCCTTCCATGGCACCCATATGGTAGACGTCTTCGGTGTTCTCTTCACGGATAACATCAATCACATCATCAAAGGTGATGATGCCGAGGAGGCGGTGGTAATCGTCCAGAACCGGAAGAGCAATGAGATCATAGGTTCCCAGAATGCGTGCTGCTTCTTCCTGGTCGGTGTCTTCCCGTACCGTAACAAAGTCGCGGACCATAATGTCGTCTATACGCTGGGTATCATCGGTAAACAAGAGATCTTTTAGTGACACAACGCCCAGCAGGCGTTTGAGCTGGTCAACCACGTAAATGTAGTAGACAGTCTCCACGTTTCTGCCGTGTGTGCGCATGAACGCAATGGCCTGACCAACCGTCAAATTTGAACGGATTGCCAGATAACGCGGCGTCATGAGACCCGCCGCATCGTCCTCATCAAACCTGAGCAGAAACTGCGTTTCCCCGCGCGCTTTTGGCGAGAGCGAATTCCAGACAGATTCTCTTACTTCAGGATTGACCGCCTGGATAATGTCCACCAGGTCATCCGGTTCAACTTCCTTGAAAATGAGCCTGACGTTCTCTATGGAAAGACTCTTAATGAGCCATTCCTGGTCAGCCTGGGGGAGAGATGTGATAAGCGAGACCTTCTTTTCCAGATCCATGAGCAGGAAAATACGGACCGCTTCGTCCTCTGTGAGCGAATCCCACACTTCCAGCAGGTCGTGTATGGGCATCTCAGAGATTGTTTTCCGCAGCTCGTGGTCATCGAGCAGGTCCATGTAGTCGCGAATATTCTCGAGTGCTGTCTGCATTACTCCGTCCAGTCGCCGGCCAGGATAACCTCCCGTTCAAGTTGAATACCCAGTCGCGTTTCCACCTGTTCCTCAACGTACTGAATGAGCCGCCGTATGTCCAACGCGGTTGCGCTGCCGCTGTTCACAATGATATTGGCGTGTTCCGGAGAAACCCTGGCACCGCCAATGGCGTGGCCGCGCAGTCCCAGACTGTCTATGATTGCCCCGCTTGGTTTGCCAAAGGCGCGGTTATTCTTGAAAATGCTCCCTGCAGACGGCGCGGAAAAGTGGCCTTTGGCGCGGCGGTCCGCCTCAAAGCTCTTCATGGCTTCCCAGAGCTCCTCGCGGTCTCCGTGTGCAAGTTGAAAAACGCTTTCCAGGATAATTGCCCCGTTTGTCTGGAACACGGAACGTTTATAGTCAAAGTCTTCCTCCGCAGGTACGTAGTGGAACTCGCTTCCTTCCGAGGAAATGCAGTGCGCGGAAAGCAGAATATCTGAGACCGAAGAGCCGTAGCAACGCGCGTTCATCCAGATTGCGCCGCCAACGCTGCCCGGCATAGAGTAGAGAAAGTGAAGGCCTGAAAGAGAGTTGTCGGCCGCGTACGCCGCCGCATCGCTGACCGGGAGTCCGGCTCCCACGGCAAGCTGCGTTTTGTGTATGGACAGGCTGTTAAACCGGTGCATGTCCAGGACCAGGCCGCGTATACCACGGTCAGATACCAGAATATTGGCGCCGCCTCCCAGGGTGAACGTACGCATGTGCGCCTGCCGTGCGGCAGCGATGAGCTTCCCCACATCCGCCGCGCTCTCCGGCTCGGCGTAGACGTCCGCAGGACCTCCAACCCGGAAGGTTGTGTGACCGCTCATCGGTTCGTCAAAGCGCAAAGTGCCGGTGATATTGATTTTTTCAAAGATATTCTTTACCGTAGTCACGCTGACAGAATACCCAAATCATCCGGGAAGTGCCAGAGAGGGCCCACCACGCTATGAATCTGTACCTGTATAACTCACTTGGAAGGAAAAGCGAGGCGTTCACGCCGCGGGAAAAGGATACGGTACAGATGTACTGTTGCGGGCCCACCGTGTACAACTACGCCCACATTGGAAACCTCAGGACCTACGTTTTTGAAGATGTGCTCAGACGGACCCTTGAGTTTTTGGGGTACGATGTGGAACACGTGATGAACGTGACCGACGTGGGTCATCTCACCGATGACGCGGATGATGGCGAAGACAAGATGGTGAAAAGCTCGCGGGAGATGGGGAAATCTGTCTGGGATATTGCTCAGTATTTCACGGACGCCTTTTTTTCCGACACTGAAAAGCTCAACATTGTCCTGCCAACCGTTGTCTGCCGCGCAACTGAACACATCGATGATATGATAGAGATGATCCGCCGCATTGAGGCAAACGGGTACACGTATCAAGCCGGCGGCAACCTCTACTTTGATACCCAGAAATTTGCCGGTTACGGAGAAATGGCTTTGCTGGATCGGCAGGAACTTCGTGCCGGTGCGCGGGTGGAGGTGGACCAGAACAAGCGCCACCCACGTGATTTTGTGCTCTGGTTCACCCGTTCAAAATTTGGGCACCAGGCAATGCTCTGGGATTCACCGTGGGGATACGGCTACCCGGGCTGGCACATTGAGTGCAGCGCCATGAGCGTGCGCTATCTTGGGGAACAATTCGACATCCACTGCGGCGGCATAGACCACATTCCGGTGCATCATACCAACGAGATTGCCCAAACTGAAGCCGCCACAGGCAAGAAGTGGGTCAACTACTGGATTCACGGTGAGTTTCTGCTAATGGACACCGGGAAAATGTCCAAGTCAAAGGGCGGATTTGTTACGCTCTCAACGCTTATTGAAGAGAGTTTTGATCCGCTTGACTACCGCTATTTCTGTCTGGGCGGTCATTACCGGAGCCAGTTGCAATTCTCGTATGATTCGCTGGAGGCGGCACGCCGGGCCAGACGCAATCTGGTGCAGCGTATCTCAGCGTTAAAAGGGGAGTCCGGAAGCGAAGCGGCTCTTTTCACGGCGAGCAAATCCGTTACGGAGCTTGGTGCCGGGCTTGGCGGCGCCGCACAAGGCTACCTTGACGCGTTTGTAACTCATTTGTGTGAAGATCTCAACACGCCCAAGATCATGGCTGATCTGTGGAGCGTGATGAAAGCAGAGAATTTATCCGCGGCAGAGAAGCTGCGCCTTGTTCTCATATTTGATCGTGTCTTTGGGCTGAAACTGGATGAGGTTTCGTCACCGGAGACGGACGCTGACCTTGATGAGGAGGTTGGCGCGCTCATTGAGGAGCGCAATATGGCGCGGGCAGAACGCAACTTTGCGCGTGCCGATGAAATTCGTGATATGCTCTCAGAGCGTGGTATTCTTTTAGAGGATACCCCTCAGGGAACCAGATGGAAACGCAGTTAGGGTGTAACCTTACGGCACGTCGGATTGTTTTACTCTATGCAGTGGAAGCACGGGAAGCAAGCAGAATTCAAAGCGGTTTACGATACCGTCTATCCCATCATCATTCGAATAGTCTACAAAATCACTGTAAATCTCGAGGTGGCGGAGGAGTTGTGCCAGGAGGCATTCATACGTTACTACCAGAAGATGGAGCGTATTCCGGACGCTGATCAGGCCAAATACTGGCTCATTAGAGTATCAAAGAATCTTGCGCTCAATCATGCAAAGCGCAAGGGCAGAGAACAAAAGGCATATGAGCGAGTTTTCTGGGAGCCCAAGCCCAGGGAAGACTCTGGTGAAATATCGGTTCTGAAGCAAGAGTCTTATGAGGCGGTGCAGGAAGCCTTGCAGCGCCTTCCGGAAAACCTACGAGTTGTGCTCATCTTGAAAGAGTACGGAGAGCTCTCCTACCGGGAGATTGGAACCGTACTGGGAATTAGTGAGGGGAACGTGAAGGTGCGCGCCTACCGCGCCCGGGAGCGCCTTGCTGACACCCTGAAAGACGGAGATGTATATGTGCCCTGACAATCAGGTTCTTTCGGCATATTTAGATGGAGAGGTCCCCTCTCCCTGGAAAGAGCAGGTGGAAGAGAGCCTGCAACGCGACCAGGAGTGCAGGCGGAGATATGAGCGGCTGCGCGCCGTGCGCGAAATTGTCTCAGGTGATATCGATTTAGACGTTGCCGGAAGCCGTGAACGGGTGTGGCAGCGCCTGCAGGAAGCGGATCTTGAGCAACGCACTGTTCCTGTGTGGCGGCGGCGCATAACGCTGCCGCTTCCGGCAGCCGTGGCGGCCGGCGTAGTGCTCTTGTTTGCGCTGGGTCTTGCCGGGTGGCAGATGTTGCATCGCCCCGCGGTGAACGCCGGAGAGCTGGCCATGGCTTCCGGAAAAGACGTGCAGGTGACCATTAGCGTAGAAGATATGCAGGTTGACCAGGTGCTGAAATGGCTGGACTCGCACGACATGCTTGGTGAAATCAACATCAGGCTGCCGGAAAGTCCGCATTTCAAGATAATTGGCGAGCCTACGCTTCTCAAGGTGGACGAGTCCGGCCAGACGCAAAAACAGGAGAGCCTGCCGCGATGAGACGTCTTGCAGCCACTCTTTTTGTGCTCCTGGCTCTGGGAGTTGTATCCGGGTGGGCGGACGAAATAGATGAGGTACTGCGTCTCCTTACCGACAAAGCGTTAAGTGTTCACATTACCGCGCGTATTACGGAGAACGGAAAGGAGACAGTCTGGAATATGGAGCTTACACGCGTCACCATTTCAGGCCGCGCGGTCACCATACGGCTGGACGGAAGCAATGTTATTGTGGTTGCGCAGTTTACGCCATACCGGGGGGATGATAACTCCCTGCTTCTGGTTGCGCAGGGGCAGACATGGATAGCCACCTCAGAAAAGAGTGACGTGCAGTATAGAACTTCCTTTGAGAGTCTGCCGGTGCGGCTGGGAGAACCGGTGGTATTCTTTCCGCTGGGGAAGAAACCGCTTGATATGAGCATGAACTCTGAAACCTACGGTCCGTTCAATATTGAACTGGAAGTCAACGTGGTTCCCTATTCTCACAAGTCAGAGTAGAATCGGTACGGTCGAATAATCACGCGGAATACGGAGCAACCTGTGCGATTACGCAAAACCGCTGCAACCATCCCGTTTCTAATCTTTCTTGGGCTGCTGCTGATCCTTTACACCGTGATCCGTCTCTCAAGTCAGACGCCCCAGATTCGGGAGATCTCGCCGCAGTCCGGAGCTCCAGGGGAAGTCCTGTCAGTTTCCGGCAAACATTTTGGCTCTGACCGGTCCAGAAGCTGGATCCGCATTTCCGGCCACACGCCTACGGCTTCTTCCTATCTTGAATGGACAAATACGCGTATTGGTGTACGTATACCGGAAGACGTTTCTTCCGGTTTGGTCTATGTCTATACGCAGCACGGTCGTAGTAATGGTGTTTTGTTTACCAACAAGAATCATGTGCCTCAATCTGCCGGCGCCACCGTTAATCCGGAAGCTCCGCTTATCAGTTCCGTGACGCCGCAGAGCGCTGCCGTGGGTGATCTGGTAACATTAGACGGAAGACGGTTTGGGGAGAGCGGGAAAACCGGACGCGTCTATTTCACCTGGAAGGAAGGAGGATCAGACAGCGCCGGTGAGGGAGAGAGCGAATGGCTTGCTACCCCTGAGTCAGAGTACGGATATGACGCGTGGTCCGGACGGCAAATCCAGGTTCGTGTTCCTGACGGGGCCGCAAGCGGCCAAATCATGGTTGAAACGGACAAAGGCCGCAGTGCCCCCATCCCGTTTCAGGTAGATAATCAGGTTGGTGCCAAGAGCTTTGTAGACCGTCATTCCTACGCCGTGCACTATCGGGTGGAGATTGACCGGGTCCAACTCTCAGACAGTCAGACCGCCGGCAACAACAAACTTTACGTGTGGCTGCCGAAGGTTCCGGCTCTTCCTTCACAACGCAACCCGCAGTTACTCTCCGCTGCCGGTTCACCTCTGTTTTCCGACATTGACGGAATGCTCCTCTACGAGCTGGACGGTCTGGAGGAATCAAAGACATACTCCCTCAGCCGTACTGTGCTCTTTGACCGCTACGCAACGGAAACAACCATCATCGCCCAGCGTGTTCCTGACCGCTATAAGATGTCCTCACGCTTCATGGATGCCTTTACCGCCGCCGGGCCGTATATACCTGCTGATAATGCGGAGATCCGTTCCATTTCACGCCGTGTTGCCGGACGCAACCCCAATCCTTACCGGGCGGCCCGGGTGCTCTACAACTACGTGGTGGATCGTCTGGAACCTGTACAGCGGGTGGAGAATATTACTGCCGTGAACGGACTGGACGCGCGCGGGGGAAACGCTTTCACCTATGCTTCCGCATTTACAGCGCTGATGCGGGCCGCGGGGGTACCGACTCGCATTGTGGCCGGTTATGTGGTTGGGAAAACAGGGACACTCAATCGCCACTACTGGGCAGAATACTACCTGCAGGGTTTCGGGTGGGTGCCTGTTGACCCGGCACTGGGTGACGGCATGTATCCGGATACGCGTGAGGTCTCACCGGAGAACCCGCGCGAGTACTATTTTGGCAGCATAGATTCCGGTCACATCACCTTTTCGCGCGGGGTCCGTCATGGAAGGCGGCTCTCTCCTGACGGCCGTCCGAAGCAGGTTGGAGAGATGTATTCGCTCCAAACCACGTACCTTGAAGCGGTCGGCAATCTCTCGTACTACCGTTCGCGCTGGTTTGACGCGACGCTCTTAGGGCAATATTGACAGCACGCCGGATTATCTCCTATCCTGCACCCAATCCCCTTTCTGGGAAGTTGTAAGGAGCCGCAAGTGGATTACCTGTCCAGAATAGACCCCGAAATTTCTCGCGTCGTGTCATTGGAGGAAGGGCGTCAGCGTGAAAAGCTGGAGCTCATTGCCAGTGAGAACTTTGCCAGCCGCGCGGTGTTGGAGGCGGCAGGCACCGTGTTGACCAACAAGTACGCGGAGGGCTATCCGGGGAAACGTTATTACGGTGGCTGTGAATACGTGGACATGGCAGAAGAGCTTGCAAGAGAACGCGCAAAAAATCTCTTTGCGGCTGACTATGCAAACGTTCAGCCCCATTCTGGAAGCAGCGCAAACATGGCCGTGTACTTCACCGTCCTCCAGCCTGGAGACACCATTCTGGGAATGGATCTGGCACATGGGGGCCATCTTACCCACGGTTCACCCGTGAATTTCTCCGGACAGCTTTACAATGTGAAGAAATACGGCGTTTCCCGGGATACGGAAACGATAGATTATGAAGAATTGCGCCGTGTGGCGCTGGAAGAAAAGCCAAAGGTAATAGTTGCCGGTGCGTCTGCTTACCCGCGCATCATTGATTTCCAGAAGTTCCGCGCGGTTAGTGATGAGGTGGGCGCCTATTTGATGACCGACATGGCCCACATAGCCGGGCTTGTGGCTGCCGGCCTGCATCCTACCCCGGTAGAAGTCTCCCATTTCACGACCACAACCACGCACAAGACGCTGCGCGGCCCGCGCGGTGGAATGATCCTCATTGGAAAAGACAGCGAAAACAATCTTGGTGTGGTGGCGCCAAAGTCCGGGCGCACAAAGATGTTTTCCGAGCTGGTAGATTCCGCGGTCATGCCGGGAATTCAGGGAGGACCGCTTATGCACATCATCGCCGCAAAGGCGGTTGCTCTCAAGGAAGCGCTCTCCGATGAGTTCAAAGTTTACCAGACTCAGATTGTGGCCAACGCCCGGGCACTTGCCCAAGTGCTCACCTCAGGCGGGGCGAGACTGGTTTCAGGCGGCACTGACAACCATCTCATGTTGTTGGACCTGACCTCCTTCAACATATCGGGCAAACAGGCAGAGACAATGCTTGATGCAGCCAACATTACGGTCAACAAGAACGGGATACCGTTTGATACGCGGAGCCCCCTTGTTACCTCAGGCATTCGGATAGGCACTCCGGCACTTACCACTCGCGGAATGAAGGAGCCGGAGATGGAGCAGGTGGGCGAGTATATCCTTGAGGTGCTAGGAAGCGGCGGGGATGAGAAAAAAATCGCCTCGATAAAAGAAAAGGTGCGCCTGTTTACAAAGGATTTTCCGCTCGTGTCGGGAGACCAAAAGGCGTGATGGAAGGCGGGCCCAAAACCCGGTTGCATTGACAAACGGTTTGAGCGGCTCGTATACTTAGGTAACATGATTCGCATTCGGGACGGCAGATGAGCAACCCATTACACTTAACTATCGTCAATTACAACAAGGGTGCGTACATCATTGTGGAAGGCAAGCAAAACGCAGACTTCTTCTATATCATCCGCTCCGGCAAGGTGCGTATCAGCAAAGAAGTGGAAATAGTTGAGGAGCAGGGTGGGAACGTCCTGGGCCCTGGAGACTTTTTTGGTGTTGTCTCCACCATGTCCTCGCACAGCCATATCGAGACTGCCCAGGCCATTTCTGACGTCTCTCTGATTTCGGTTCACCGGGACAGCTATCACTTACTCATTGAAAAGAATACCCCGGTGGCAATGAAAATCATCGAGGGATTCTCCCGCAGGATGCGCTATCTGGATGATGCATTAGCGCGCCTGACTTTCAAGCGTTCAGTTGATGCGGATCCCAATCACCTTTTTTTTGTTGCAGAGTATTACGCCAGGCAGAGCCAGTATAACCAGGCGTATTACGCGTATTACCAGTACATTAAGCTCTGTCCAAGCGGTGAAAACGTACAAACAGCGCGTGAGCGTATGATGAAGATCAAGCCATACGCCAAAGCGGTTTATCTGGACGGAAATGAGCAGGTGTTTACGCGGACCTACCCCAAGGAAACAATGGTATTTGCAGAAACCATGCCTGGGCGGGAGCTCTACATCATCCAAAAAGGGTCAGTAAAAATAACCAAGATAGTAAATGACAACGAGGTGCTGCTCGCAGTTCTCAAACAGGGCGATATTTTTGGTGAGATGGCCCTTATTGAGAACAAGCCGCGTTCAGCCTCAGCGGTGGCATTTGAAGACTCAGTTCTGCTGGCAGTCAATAAAGAAAACTTCGCGCGGATGGTGACCTCTCAGCCTCAGATTATCGCGCGGTTGACTACGCTTCTGGCCGAACGCATCTGGTTCATTTACAAACAACTGGCAAATACGTTGCTTTCAGACAAGGTGGGCCGATTGTATGACGCGCTTTTGATTCAGCTGGAGAAAGGGCGTGTTCCTATCCGGTCCGGTGAGTCTTACACGTTTGAGTTTGGCACCAAGGAACTTATAAACATGGTCGGGTTGCCGGCAAATGAGGGGAATCAGGCAATCCGGGAACTGCTTCGCAACAACAAGTTGAAAGCCATGGAAAACAGAATTTACTCCAGTGACGTGGAAGAGATTGCCAAGCAGGCAGCGTATTACCGCAAGATGCAGAAGATCGAACGTTCCCGCAAGGACCAGCGCCGTATTAGCTGAATTCCCGCCTGGGCGGCTACGGTGGCCCGCAGCCAATACCACTACTTCTTCTTTCCCGCTGCAGCTACAATGGTAAGCGCGTCATCAAGGGTGAGCTTCTCTATGTGTTCTTCTTCCCGCCTCTCTTCCGGAAGGCTGACGTTTTTGGTTCCGAATTTGATATAGGGGCCGTACTTCCCGTCATGGACAGCAAGCTTTTTCCCGCTCTTTGGATCCTGCCCGAGTTCCTTCAGAACCTTGCTTCTTCCGCGTCCCTTCTTTTCCTCAGCCAGAAGTTCAAGCGCGCGGTCCAGCTGTATTTCGTACACGTCGTCATCTTTCTTGAGAGAACGATAGTCTCCGTCATGGACCACAAAGGGACCGAACCTGCCGGCGTTTGCCACAACGTCCTTCCCGGTGTCCGGATGTTGCCCCAGAGTGCGCGGGAGGCTTAGTAGCTTGACAGCTAGCTCAAGGGTTACGTCTTTTGGTTTCATGTTGCGCGGAATGCCGGCGCGCTTGGGCTTGGGGCCATCTTCCTTCTGCTCTCCCAACTGGACATAGGGTCCGTATCGTCCTACCAGACAGTACACGTTTTCCCCGCTCTCCGGGTCGGTTCCGATGGGCGTCGGACCATTCTTTTGGACGTGGATGAGTTCACGAATATCTTCTTCCGTGAGATCTGCCGGCGGAATGTCTTCCGGGATAGATGCGTGAACCGCCTCACTACCATTGTCATCATGGACGATGTAGGGGCCGTAGCGTCCCACCTTGATGGACGTGGTCTCGTCAAGCTGTGGGAGGTCGATGGTGCGCGATGTTCCAGGATCTATGGCATCTTCTCGTTCCTTGACGCGCTCTTTCAGACCGTTATCACCAAGGTAGAAGCTTTTCAGATATTCAAGCCGATCGCGTTGCCCGTATGCAATTTCATCAAGGGCGTTTTCCATGTTTGAAGTAAAGCTGTATTTGATCAAATAGTCAAAATGACGCTCCATGAGCTGGATAACCGCAATGCCGGTGTAGGTTGGAACAAGGGCGGTTCCCTGTCTGCGAATGTAAGAGCGTTCATAGAGCGTTCCTATGATGGTGGCATAGGTTGACGGACGCCCAATGGCCTCTTTTTCAAGGCGCTGCACCAGAGACGCCTCAGTGTAGCGTGCGGGGGGCCTGGTTTCGTGGAAAATCGATTCAAGCTGCTCCAGCGAGACGCTCTGTCCCTCTTTCAGCGGCGGCAGCAACACTTCCTTGTCGTCAAGCGCGGCGTCCGGATCATCCTTGCCCTCTACATAGACACGCAGGTAGCCGGGGAAGAGGATGCGGGTGCCACTTGCAGTGAAAATGCACCCATCGGCGTCAAGTTTCACGCTGACAGAGAGCTTCTTTGCCTCTGCCATCTGGGTTGCAAGCGTGCGTTTCCATATCATTTCATAAAGCGCCCTGTCCTTTCCCGTGAGCTGCGTGTCTTCCGGATGGACAAATTCAGGGCCGGCCGGTCTGATTGCCTCGTGTGCTTCCTGCGCGTCACGACTCTTTGAGGAGAACTGGCGCGGTTCCTTTGAAAGATAATTCTGTCCAAAAAGACGCTCTACCGCAGTTCGGGCGCCTCCAATGGCTTCAGAGGAGAGCTGCGGCGAATCCGTCCTCATGTAGGTGATGAGCCCTTCCTCGTAAAGACGCTGCGCAATGCGCATAGTCTCCCGCGCCGAAAGGCCGAGTTTCCTGTTTCCTTCCTGTTGCAGGGTGGATGTGATAAACGGTGCCGTAGGCCGCGAAGTGGTTTCCCGTTCTGCAATTTCGTTAACCTTCCAGACCGCGGCAGCAACTCTCTCATTCAGCTCGTCAGCCTGCTCTTTTGTGAGCATGCGGACGGAACTTCCTCCGGTGAACGTTCCGGTAACCGAATCAAAATCTTTGCTGATGGCAATACGTTGTCCGTTCACGCTATGAAGTCTCGCCTCAAAGGAAAGCTTTTCCGTTTCTTCCGGGGAGGTCAGGGTGGCCTTCAAGTCCCAGTAGACAGACTTGTTGAACTGTATGCGTTCAAGCTCTCTATCAACAATCAGGCGCAGGCCGGGAGATTGTACGCGGCCCGCGGAGAGTCCGTACGCAATCTTCTTCCAGATGAGCGGAGAAAGGGTATATCCGTAAAGCCTGTCCAGTATCCGGCGAGTTTCCTGTGCCTTCACCAGGCTCATATCTATGTCCCTGCATTTCTCTATCGCGTCGTGGATTGCCTGGCGGGTAATTTCGTGAAACACCATGCGCCGCACCGGCATCTTTGGCTTGAGCACTTCAGCCAGGTGCCACGAAATGCTCTCTCCCTCTCGGTCCTCGTCAGTTGCCAGATAGAGCGCATCAGCCTCTTTGACCTTCGCTTTGATTTCCCGGATTATTTTTGCCTTGCCTTTGGGTGTGATGTACAGCGGCGCGAAGCCGTTCTCAACATCTATGCCAAGACGTGCCCACTCCTCTTGTTTGAATTTCTTGGGGATGTCGCTTGCAGACTGCGGGAGGTCCCGTACATGCCCAATACTTGCCACAACGGTGAAGTTGGAGGGGAGAAACCGTTTAATGGTTCTTGCCTTTGTTGGTGACTCGACAATGACGAGTGCTTTTTCTTCCATGGCTATCCTCTGTTGTTACGGTAGCAAATTAGTGGTAATTCGGGAGAACATCAAGTGCCACGGGATCAGGCGTGCGGAACGAGGCGACCGGAGATCAAAAATGACGCTCCGGCCCGGTTTTCTCATGAGGCAGTCTACCGCTCTGCCGTTGTCTCGGCATCCATCACAGCAAGATCTTCTTCCTGAAACACGCGGTCAATATTCAGGATGATGACAAAGTCATTTCCCCGTTTTCCCATTCCCTCGATAAAGTTGGAATGAACCCTTGTTCCAATTCGGGGAGCTGATTCCACGCTGTCAGGCGGAATGTCCACTACTTCCTGTACGGAGTCGGCGAGGCAACCAACGGTGACCTCGGCTTCTGATGTGCGAACGTCCATGACAATGATGCTCGTATCAACCGTTTGTTCCGCTTCAGCCATTCCAAATTTCCGTCTAAGGTCGATGACCGGGACAACGCTTCCACGAATGTTAATGACGCCCTTCATGAAATCCGGCATGCGCGGTATTTTGGTGAGCGGTGTGAGCTCCAGCACCTCGCGAACGTCGCCCACATTGACCGCGTACTGTTCCCGGTCGAGTGTGAACGTAAGATACTGATGAGTCTCTGTGGCAACTGCCATATGTGTGCTCCTTGTTCCGGACTGCAACGTGAAAACAGCCCGTCAGTTTCCTAAATTATCTCTTTAAAGGATAATTTGGCCAAAAACAAGTATACACTATTATACCAAAAAGAAAAGGGTTTTCTCTCCTCGAGGAAAGGGAGCTGCAGGCGTGCGTTGACGGTGCCGATTGATGGTAGCCCGCGATTTTGGTACTATTCCAAAACATATCCACGCCACAGGAGTACAGATGAAGGCAATCACCCTACAGAAAACGTTTGACCATAAAGATTTTGAGGATAGGATTTACCAGGTGTGGAAAAATGGTGGCTATTTCTCACCACCGTCCCCAAAAGAGGTAACTGACCCCCCCTTTGTTATCGTCATTCCTCCGCCCAACGTTACCGGGGTTTTGCATATGGGCCACGGTTTGAACAACAGCCTTCAGGATATTCTGATCCGGTACCACCGGATGCTCGGACGACCTACGCTCTGGGTTCCCGGGACGGATCATGCGGGGATTGCCACTCAGAACGTAGTAGAGCGCAAATTGCGCGCGCAGGGTTCCGGCCGCCGTGAAATTGGCCGGGAAGCGTTTGTGGAAGAGACCTGGAAGGTGAAACGCGAGCATCACGAGGTTATCACGCGCCAGCTGGAGAAGATTGGTTCTTCGTGCGACTGGACGCGGGAACGCTTTACGCTTGATGAAGGGCTTTCAAAGGCAGTGACAGAGGTGTTTGTGAGCCTCTATGAGCGCGGACTCGTGTACCGCGGCAATTACCTCATTAACTGGTGCCCGTCATGCGGCACCGCACTTTCTGACGATGAGGTAGAGTACGCGGAAGTTTCCGGGCGTATGTATCATTTCACTTATCCGCTTGAAGATGGTTCGGGAACCATTGAGATTGCCACTACCAGGCCGGAGACTATGCTGGGTGATACGGCGGTGGCGGTTCATCCTGAAGATCCGCGCTACCGCGATGTTGTGGGCAAAAAGGTGCGTCTACCGCTGGTTGGCCGGATTATTCCCATTGTGGCCGACAGCTACGTGGACAGGGAGTTTGGTACCGGTGCGGTGAAAGTAACACCGGCTCATGATCAGAACGACCGTGAAATAGGCATTCGTCACAACCTTGAAGTGATCAATATTCTCAACCCGGACGGCACGCTGGGAGAGGGGGTGCCGGAAGCGTACCGTAACCTTTCGGTACGTGACGCCCGCAAGCGGGTGGTGGAAGACATGAAAGCCGGCGGTCACTTTCTGCGGGATAAAGAGCACGTGCATCAGGTTGGGCATTGCTATCGTTGTAACACCGTAATTGAGCCCTATCTCTCAGAGCAGTGGTTTGTGAAGATGCGTCCGCTTGCTGACAAGGCGCTCGCCGCGTGGCAAAAGGGGGAGATCAAGTTTTTTCCACAGCGCTGGGAGAATACCTATACCAACTGGCTAACCGGTATTAGAGACTGGTGTATATCCCGGCAGTTGTGGTGGGGACATCGCATACCGGTTTGGTACGATGAAGATAGCGGTGAAATGATAGTATCCCGGACAGATCCCACGGAGGATCCCGCCAATGCCGGAAGAAATCTGCGTCAGGATCCGGACGTGCTGGACACCTGGTTTTCCTCCTGGCTCTGGCCGTTCTCTACGCTTGGATGGCCGGAGCAGACAGATGATCTCTCCACGTTTTTCCCCACCGCCACGCTTGTCACCGCGTATGACATCATCTTCTTCTGGGTTGCGCGCATGATCATGGCAAGTCTTGAGTTCATGGGGGAGGTGCCGTTTCGCGATATCTACATCACGGGACTCATTCGAGACAAACAGGGGCGCAAAATGTCAAAGTCCCTCGGAAACGGCATAGATCCTCTGGAAGTGGTAGACGAGTACGGTGCTGACGCGCTCCGCTTCACCCTGGCATTTCTGGCTGCGCGCGGCCAGGATATCTTGCTGGAGAAGGAAGACTTCAGCTTTGGGAGCAAGTTTGCCAACAAGATCTGGAACGCGTCACGCTACATTTTGATGAACCTGGAGGGTCGGACGCTTGTTCCCCGTGCGGAGATTGAAGAGAAGGACGTGGACCGGTGGATTCTTCATCGTCTGAACGAAACAGTGAAACAGGTGCGCGCCAGCATGGCGTCATACCGGTTTAATGACGCGAGCCAGGCAGTGTACGAGTACTTCTGGAACGATTTCTGCGATTGGTACATTGAAGCCTCAAAGCTCTCCCTCTACTCGGAAGACGAATCTGAGAAGAACCGGGGAATAACGCTCCTCATATACGTGCTTGAAGAAAGTCTTCGTCTGTTGCACCCCTTTCTGCCCTTTATCACTGAAGAGATCTATCAGAAACTCCCTCCCTCTCCGGAACGGAATCCACAATACCGGAACGCTGCCTCAATTATTGTTGCTCCCTACCCGGCCGAACGTGCCGGCCGCGAGGCCGGGGATACCGCCGTTACCATGGAGTCGCTTCAGGAACTTGTGCGGTCTGTGAGAACAATGCGCAGTGAGTTCACCATTCCGCCGGCCAAGAAAATCAGCTTTCATGTGAAAAGCGAACCCGGATTTGGCGCCGCCGCCTTTCTTGAACAACAGCAGGAACTTATCCGTCTTTTGACCACGGCGGATGAAATATCGTTTGGATCTGAAAAGCCCGCAGAAGGTGGAAGCGTTGCGGTGGTGGGCAAAGGGTTTGAAGCGTATGTCTACATCTTGAATGCAATTGACGTTGGCGCCCAGGTAAAGCGGCTTGAGAAGGATATTCAAAAATCTGAGAAGGCGCTTGCTCAAAGCAGTGGAAAACTTCAAAACCGCGGATTCCTCGAAAACGCGGGAGAAGATATCATTCAAAAAGAACGTGACAAAAAGGAAGAGCTTGAACGAAAGATTGCCAAAATGAAGGGGTACGTGGAAGAACTCTCTACGTGATTGGCAGGCAGCCCGGCCGTTGTGCAGCGGCACGGCCGGGCCAATGGGCGCTGCTATTTGATTATGCCTCTCACGCGGTCATCAAGCTCGCTCTGGTCTGCGGTAAACGCCGCAAGACCGGAGAGATTCATAAGCGTATCTATACCCACTTCTGCCTCATCAATTCGTTTCTTCCAGAATGTGTAGTCGGGAATCTTACCGTCCCGGGCGATGCGGTCAAGATCAGCATCTGAGAGATCCGGGAACATATCGGCACAGCCTGCTTTTCGTGCCCGATCTACCAGTTCATGGTCACTTTCCGGTACGTCCTGATCCAGACTTTCGGCCAGCCGGTACACGTCATCCCGCGTTTCCCAGAGCCGGTCTAGTTTTACGCCGGCCGGAGTGGCGCCGCCGGAAAGTGTTACCGGTAGATCTGTGCCGGTTTGATCAGAAAAGTCCGCAGAGAGTGTCTTCTTCCCCTCAGAGGCAACCTTGGTTGGCATGGTGAACACGTCAATACCGGCCAGCGACCGGATCTGATCCGCGTTTCTCATGCTTGCCGCGATTTGCCTGGTAGGTTCCCGGTAATCTCCGCCAACCTCATGAACCGCCTTTTGGGAGGCAATGGTTGTTTTCTCTCCAACGTTCTCTCCGTCTCCCAGTCCGTTCTGCTTCACAAAGCCGCCAAGACGGCCCAGAAAGACATTGCAGAAGTCAGGCTTTGCCACCTTTGCTACGAGCACGTTCTGTCGCGCGGAGAATCCCAGCGTCAAATTGACGCGAATTCCCTCCTCGCGAAGTTTCCGCGCGCCAAGCAGCCCGGTTGAGGTGAATGGCACCTTCACAATGAAGTGTTCCGGAGAAATTTCATGGAAGCGCCTGCCGTAATGAAGGATTCCGTCCAGATCAAACGAAAGGTTGGTATGAAGCTCAACGCTCACGTCCGCGCCAAACTTCTCTACCAGGCGTAACCCGTGGCGTGCGTTGAGAACAAACGCAATTTCAGTTACACGCTGGTCAAGATCCATGCCCTCAAGCAAGCCGTCGGCTTCCTGTATGAAATCGTCATAGATCCCTTTCTGGACTTCCTTATTCAGAAGCGTGTTATTTGTGGTGAGGGAAGTAAACTCTTTTGTCCAGTTCTCATTGATCGCGTCGATGTCCCCCGAGTCGAGCCAGAGCTCCGTTCCCGTCTTCCCGAGGGCCTGCCAGAGGGCGTCTTCCTTCGCGCTCGTATTGGATGCCGCCGGGGATACGCCCTGCAGGACAAACTCACGGATTTTCTGTGCGGTATTTTCTTTTGTTGTTGACATATTATCTACCCCTGTATTCATAATACTCAGATACAAGACGGGGCGGCAAGGAAGCCGCCAATACGAGCATCTTCGCACCCGAAAGGGGCGGCGAGACAGGGGGAAACATGCAAGGACGATTGTGGAGGGGTACCGGGATTGTGGTCCTGGCGCTGGTGGTGGCTCTGGCATCCGGGTGTGCTGTAATGGACGGCGCTCTTAACCAGGCCCTTGGCGGAGCCATGGAAAAACAGACACAGCAAATGATGAGCGGTCTGTTCACCTTTGATGATGTGATGCTGTTCAATTTTGCCTATATGCAGGTCTTTTTTGTGGGCGGATTTGGCAGCGGAATCAGTGACTATGAAGAAACACAGGGTACCGTCTGGAAAGTGGAAACAAATGACAGCGAAGAGAATTCCGGATTCAATGCGGAACGCGCGCTTCTGAAGTCGCTTCCTGACGGGAACTCGTGGTGGTACTTGCGTTATGAGTCTGAGGGCGACAACCTGGAATACGAGGTTCTCCTGGACAAGGATTACCAGCCGCTGGAAATGTACTACAGGACCAGTGAGGATCCCGCCATTCGGCATCACGTCTTTGAACAGGACCAAACCGCATCCTCTTCAGAGGAGAGTGAGGACCTTACACCGGAGGAGCAGCAGCAACTTGAATCTGCCGGCGCAAATACCTACGTGTACACTGGCGATGAGTACAGTCAGTACAAGAAAGACAGGGTCACCGTGTCTGTTGGTGCTGGAACGTATCAGGCGGATTACCTGGTATACACCTATTCAGATGAGGAGACCGGAGAAACCGTCGAGTATCACTGGTGGACGACAAAGGAAGTTCCAGGCGATCTGGTGAAATATGACTGGATAAACTCCGATAACGGAAGTGAAGTAACCGGAGAGCTGGTGAGTGTAAAGAAAGGATACAACTCCCGCCTGGGAGCTTTTTAAGAGTGAGCTACGGTGTGGGCGCCGCAATCAATACTTGCGGTTGCCCCGCCACCTTACAAAATCATTGGAGATTTTCAGGAAGGCCGCCGGATCTAATACATCGTTACCAAGCATGATTTCAAAGTGCAGGTGCGGACCGGTAACAATGCCGGACGCCCCAAGCGTTCCAAGCTGTTGACCGGAATGAACCATTTGCCCTTCCTTTACAACGACTTCCCGCATGTGTGCATACCGCGTTTTGAAACCATACTTGTGCTGAATAATGACATTCCAACCGTAGTTAAACTTATCATATTCAACCATCACCACCTTACCACTGGCGCTGGCAACGATAGGAACGCCGGGCGTATCAGCAATGTCAAAACCTTTGTGGAGGTACCACTGATCTGTAATTGGATGAATGGCCGGGCCAAATTCAAGGGTAACACGCCCGCGTCCGGCAATAACGGGCCACTTGTTGGGGATGTTATCAAGAAGCTGACGCTGGAGCGCAACAACCTGTTCAATTTCAGAAAGCGGCCGTACGCTGGTCCGCAGGGTTTCAGAAAGTTGTTTCAATTCTGAAACGGCGCGCTGATCCGGGGAGAGATCCCGATTTGCAAACGAATGAAGAGAAACGTTTGAGGCGTCCGCTGCCGCGCCACCGGGCGACGTGGAAAGCTCCTGAATGGTGCCGGAGAGTGAGCCCTCAAGGATACTTGCGACTTTGGAGAGCTGATCAACTTCTTCTATGACCGAGTTGAGATTTGCCTGTGCGTCGGTAATCTCACTTTCCGTAGACTGTATGTTGTGATCCGCCGTTGCATTTGCCCTGAGAATGAAGGCACCGGCAAAGAGAATGAGGGCCGTGAGCACACCAAAAAAGAGCAGTCCGCCAAAGGTGAAGCGAAGGCTCACCGTCCGCCGGCCGGCATGTGGCACAAGTTTAACTGTCACGCCCTGTCGAAACCAGTGTGAAAACCGCAAAAATTACCCCGTATACGAGTCTATCTACCCACGATGATCGGCCTGAAGCCCCAAAACCGTTAATAGATATACATTTATATCTTATTATTCCGACAGCCGGTTGTCAAGCTGACCGTTTTCTTGACCGTAGGTGATATAGTAGCTAATGTAAAGGGGTATGAAAGATTTGAGGGGTGCTGATATGCGAATTAGGATGCAAGGACTTATAGTAATAGTTTTTCTCCTGATATCTCTGACCGCCTGGGGACAGTCAATGGACACGCTTCGTGAACAGGCAGGGGTACAGGCACTACGTGAGCCTACGCCCATAGTGGATTTCACATTGCCGGACCTCCAGGGCAATCAGGTGTCGTTGAGTGCCTTCAAGGGGAAGGTTGTGCTCTTGAATTTCTGGGCTACGTGGTGCCCGCCTTGCCGGAAGGAAATTCCTTCAATGGAGCGGCTTTACAAAAAATATGGAGATCAAGGGTTCGAAATAGTGGGCGTAGATTTGCAGGAATCTCACGCTACCGTAGCTGACTTTGTGAAAGAGTTCGGCATGACCTACACCGTTCTGCTCGACAACAAAGGAGAGACGGGAGCCACCTACGGTGCCAGGAGTATTCCAACCAGTTACATCATTGACCGCAGCGGTAACGCGGTTTCCGGCGTGGTGGGTACCAAAGAGTGGGACTCTGATGAGGTGACGCGTTACATTCAAGCGCTTCTTGATGCAAAGTAGGGCCGCTTTACTATGAATGTGAACGTCGGTCTCGCATTTGTGGCGGGCATAATTTCATTTCTTTCACCGTGCGTGCTGCCGCTCATCCCGGCGTACGTTTCCATGCTGGCCGGCACATCGGTCCGGCAACTCGCCGGTGACCGGGAAGAACAACCGGTTCCCGGCCGCTGGATTGGATTGTTTCACACCGTGCTGTTTGTGGCCGGTTTCACCATTGTATTTATCGTTCTTGGAGTGCTATTTACCCTCAGCTTTGGATTGGCCGGCGGGGCCACGGAAATTGTGAACGCCGTGGCGGGCCTCATCGTGATCATCCTGGGGCTGAACTTCATGTTTGACTTTCTGAAAATTCTCAACATTGAGAAACGGGTACACCTTTCCGGGCGCCCTGCCACGGCCGTGAGCTCATTCCTCTTTGGGACGGCGTTTGCCGCAGGGTGGGCGCCATGCGTTGGGCCAATTCTGAGCTCAATTCTTCTTCTTGCCGGTTCAACCGGTTCTACCATTCAGGGTGTCTTTCTGCTGCTCGTTTACTCTCTGGGGCTCGGTGTTCCCTTCCTTCTTGCCGGGGCATTTTCCCAGGTAGTTCTTCGACAGCTTGCGCGCTTACGGAAGTATATGCAGGTAATAAAGATCGCAAGCGGAGCCTTTCTCATTGGACTGGGCTTGCTGATATTTTTTGGTAAGCTGCAGCGCTTTAATGTGGTGCTCTTCTCCCTGGCATCCCAAATTCAGATGTGGAAAAACAGCGCTCCCTTGCTTGTGAGAAACATTGTGGGGACGGTCCTTCTTCTGCTTGCCGGATTAGCGGCATGGAGCTGGATACGGCAATTCAAGAGGGAAGCGGCACCGCACTCAGGCGGCAGGTTAACGCTGGGTGGAACCCTGGGGCTGCATCCGGTTCGCCTGGCGTTTACCCTGCTTCTTCTTGTGGCAAGTGTGCTCACCTTTACCGGCTTATGGGACATAACCACTATTCTCTCTTCATGGCTCACCTTTCAGGGTATCTAGCCGCGCGGTGCGAATGCCGATATTGTTGCCGACTACTGCGTCCTCACCCGATGCCATATTGCGGATAGGTCTGTTCAACTCTAGCGGTTCTCCGTCAGGCTCCTCCACCATAAGGGCGGAGGATCAGCCGCCGTCCGGGTCAAGGCCGCGCTCTGCACCCACGCAGGTGAGCCAGAGTGCGAGCTCATAACGCGTCAACCCTACACTGAATGCCGGTTGCCTTCCGTCGGCAACCAGGAGAATAAGCGTTCTGCCGGTCTGTATTTGCGGTTTACGGCAGGGTGAGCTGCCGGTTGCGGCTGCTTTCAATGTCACGATAGGTGATCTCAAACAACGCGCGTGAAAAATCGGCCAGCAGCGTGGCGACCGCCGTGCCGTTCTGCCATCTTATGTGCAGCCGGTGCTCCCCGGGCGTTTGAAGCTCGACGTGTCCGGCAAAGGCAGGATAGGAGTTTCTGAACCTCATCAGGGCCGTGAGCGCCCTCACCACGGGCCGCCTGGCTTCCTGTTCTATCTCTGCCGTGCTGTAATTGTGGCGGTTTATGTTGCGTCCAACTCTGGTCTGTTCTGCCAGCGCAATGTCGTTACTTCCCGCGAGCATACCGACGTAGTAGATTTGCGGTACTCCCGGCCAGAAGAACTGGACAGCCCGCGCAAGCAAATAGCGCTGGTCATTGTCACCAAGGGCGGAGTAGTAGGTGCAGTTGATCTGGTAGATGTCCAGGTTTTGATACTCAGGAGCGTTATAACGTTTCTTCACGTTTGCGCCGTTTGAAAAGAGCGCCTTTCGGGTCTGCTCAATTTGTTCTGGAGAGAGAAGGTCCCGCACATCAACGACGCCAATGCCGTCATGCGTATCAAGCGTGGTAAATTGCTTCCGTGGGCACAGGTCAAACCAGTTCGCAAGCGGTTTGGTTTCCCTGGTGTAGATGGCGTGGAGGAGAAGCATGGGGAGAGCAAAGTCGTACACCGGGTAGCCATGCTCGGCAAGCTTGAGTTGCATGGAGTAGTGTTCATGCACTTCCGGCAGGATCTCTACACCATAGGGTTTCACCGTCTGTTGCACAAATGCCAGTATTTCCCAGACGTCAGGCTCAATGAAGAAACAACTGGTACCCGGTTTTTTCGTTGTGTAGGCAAATGCGTCGAGTCTTAGAATTTGTGGGCCGCGCGAAACCAGCTCAGTGAGCCATCGCGCAATTTCGCTCCGTGCCGTCACGCTTGCCAGGTTCAGATCGATCTGTTCTTCATCAAAGGTGCACCAAATTTGCTCCGTGCGTCCTTCCGGCGTTTCAATTTCGATATACGGGTCGCGTGGCTTGCGTTTGTAGATGACCGCCAGATCCTCTGCTGTTGGCCGGCCCTGCGGCCAGAAATCGCTGAAGCGGATAAAGAGCTCTTTGTAGGCCGAGTTCGGTCCGTGGGCAAGGTAATCCTGGAAATAGGAAGAGCGGCGGGAAATGTGGTTGATCATGAAGTCAGCCGTCAGCTGGTACTCACGTGAGAGTTCGGTAACGTCCGCCCATGTGCCAAACTGAGGATCTACTTCTTCGTAAGTGAGTGGGGCAAAGCCCCTGTCTCCGGAGGAGGGATAAAAGGGAAGAATATGAATGCCGCCCACCGCGCCGGCAAAATGAGCTGCCAGCACACGGTCAAGGGCGGGAAGATTCCCGCCCATGCTGTTAGGGTACGTGATAAGGTGTATCTGGTTCCGTAGGCTCATACCGTGTGAAGTACAGCTTCCCGTCGCGGAGCGTGGCGGCCGGTTGCGTTACTGCCGCGGCCCCCACATGCCCGTGCGATCCTCCCCGTTAATGGAGGGAATCACAAACACCTGTCCCGGTTGGATGAGATCAGGGTTGTTGGGATCCTGCAGCTTGTCCTTATTTGCTTCATAAAGAACCTTCCACTTCCAGGGATCGTTGTAGACAAAGGAGTAGCCGGCAATCTTCCAGAAGCAGTCCCTGCCCTCTGGAATGAGTCTGACGGTGTAATACTTGGGAAGGGTCTCTCCGGAAGTTACCTGCTGCTGTACCGGCCGGATATTTGCCAGCGCGTCAATTGCATTTCTTGATGCCTGAATGCTCGGATCGTACTGTTCCGAATTGAAGAGCTGCTGCGCTTGTCCGTAAAAATCCTGCGCATTGGCGTACTCATCAGGAAAATATTTTTCTGCGTTGATATCCTTTGCGTACGCAATTCGTTCCTGGGCGCGATTCTTCCATCCGTTTGCCTTGTATTTTGCAAGCATCTTCTGGGCGTACTCCTGTGCCTGTTGCGTCAACTCCTGAGCACGCTGTGAGTACTGGATGGCGTCATCGTAACGGCCGTCATTAAAGGCTTCTCTGGCCTGTGCCTTAAAATCCTGGGCCTGTTTGTAGTACGGGTTGTCAGTGAGCAGATTTTGAGCGCTTGCACCAACAGCAACCAGCACCAGGATAATTATGATTACGGGAATTGTAATACGTTTCATGAAAACCCCCTACTGTCCGGTTGACTGGTCCGGCGTGAACGTCTGGCGATCCTCTTCAAAGCCCTGGATTGCCTTCTGTGTCTGTTCAATGCTCTGATCAGCCTGCTGCATCGCCTTTTCCGCTTCCTGGCGCTTTTTCAATGCCGTTTCATACACGCTCTGAAACTGGCTGATGGCGTCATTGTACTGCTTCAGTGCCTGGCGATAGTCCTTGTTGTCCAGTGACTGTTGAGCCTGATTGTAGGTGCTCATAGCTTGCTGGTATTCCTGGGGAACGGCGTTTTGTGCCTTTACGCTGTCCGCCTTCTCTTTGGCCTGGTTAGCCTGAGCTGTTTTTTTCTCCCGCAGAGAATCAACACCCTTGTCTATGACGCGATTGTAGTACTCGATGGCCTCATTGTATTTGGCCAAAGAGGTCTTGTTGTCGCTGCCGTAGGAGGCGCGTGCTTCTTCAAAAGCCTGCTCTGCGACCTGATAGTCCTCCTCTGCAAATTGCGACAGCTCGTATTCGGAAATGATTTGCCGGAGTTCTCCCGCTTCCGCGCGCTGCGCTTCAGGTAGCGGTATAGTCTCCGGTGCCTGTTCCTGGCCGACGGTCGGCTGCGTCTGTTCTTCCGGTGTTTCCGGTGTGGAAGCACAGGAGAAGAGCGCGAGAACCGACACTGTAATACCCAGAACTATAAGTGTACGTTTCATGTGTCACCCCACATAAGTGAATGGTTCTACTCAATACTATAATACCTTTTGAAGCGAATTAAAAATTCACCCGGAAATAACCGCCGCACGGGCGCCGGCAAACCCGTCCGGGTCTGCCTGGTAAATATTGTCGTCCTTATGTATGAAATCGGCAGCAAAGAAATCCTCATTACTCTGTTTTTGAGTAACGTGCATATACGTTTTGTAACCTCCGGAGAGATTGAAGACCGATTCATACCCATTTTGTATCAAAATGCGCTCTGAATGATAGGCCCGCAGCCCAATTCCGCAGAAAAGCACCACCGTTTTGTCTCGTGCTATCTCATCCATCCTATCGCGTACCTCGTAGGTTGGCATATTAATGGCACCTTCAATGGAACCGGTGCGAAACTCTTCCGGGGTTCGTACGTCGATGAGTTGCACCTCATCGGGATGGAGTTGTAATAGTTGGTCCCATTGGATGTGATGACTGCGGCCGGCTATCACATTTTCCGCAACAAAACCCGCAATATTGACCGGGTCTTTGGCGGAAGAATAGGGTGGAGCGTACGCATGTTCGAGCTCTCCAAGATCGTACACGGTCCCCTCGTTCCTGATGACAGCGGCAAACAGGTCGATGCGCTTATCCACGCCCTGGTAACCGACAACCTGGGCGCCAAGCAATCTTCCGGTTTCAGGTGCAAAGATGGTCTTTACACTCATGGCAGTTGCGTCTGGATAGTAGCCCGCGTGGGATGAGGAGTGCGTTATTACCGTGCGATATGAAACCCCCTGTTTCTTGAGCACCTTCTCCGGAATTCCGGTGGTGGCTACCGTTATGTCAAAGACCTTGGCAACGGCCGTCCCAATGGAACCTCTGTAGGTGTGAGAATTACCGAAGGCAATGTTATTGGCAACGATACGGCCCTCTTTGTTGGCCGGTCCGGCCAGGTAGGTGATGGTGGGGTGCCCGGTTATGGGGCTGGGAAACTCTATTGCATCGCCTACCGCGTATATGTTGCCGTCGTTCGTTTGCAAATGCTCGTTCACCTGGATGCCGCCGGTAGAACCCACTGCAAGCCCCGCTTCTTTTGCAAGCCCATTTTCCGGCCGCACGCCAATGGAGAGGATAACCATTTCCGCCTCAACTCTCTTGCCGCTTTGCAGGACCACCGTGAGACGGTCTCCGTTTGGATTGAAGGACGCCACTCCGTCATTGAGATAGAACTCCACATTCTTTGTCTTGAGGTGTTGATGCACCTCGGCAGCCATCTCATAGTCCACCACGTTCATCACCTGCTGTGACATTTCCACTATGGTGACCATAATGCCGCGAAGGTGAAGATTTTCCGCCATTTCAAGCCCGATGAAACCTGCTCCAATAACTACGGCACGCTTCGGTTGTTTCTCATCGAGGTAGCGCTTGATCTGGTCTGTCTCGTGCACGCTGCGCAGTGTAAAGATGCGCGGATCATTAATTCCGGGAATTGGCGGGCGCACCGGTTCCGCTCCCGGAGAAAGCACCAGCTTGTCAAATGATTCCTCGTATTTTTCCCCGTTTTCCCTGTTACGTACGGTTACCAACCGTTTCTCCCTGTCTATGGAGAGCACCTCGGTGTGGATCCGCACATCAATATTAAAGCTTGAGCGAAATGCTTCCGGTGACTGCACAAAGAGGCGCTCCCGGTCAGGTATCACGCCGCCAATGTAGTAGGGCAGGCCACAGTTTGCGTAGCTGATATGTCCGCCGCGTTCGAATATGATAATCTCTGCCTGTTCGTCATTGCGCCGCAGCCGGGCAGCTGTTGTTGCTCCACCGGCCACTCCGCCTATGATTACTGTCTTCATGAAATGCCTCCGCTATTACCGGTTATTCTATAAATAGGTAATAATATATAGATATAACTTAGCAAGTTATGGAGTGAAAATCAATAGCTATATATCAAAAAATATATATAAAAGAAGTTCGTGTCAGCCGGCGGTTTATGGGCGCTCCCGGTTTCCCGGTGCGGTTTCAAAAAGCGTTCGCGTAGGCCAATTGCGACGGCGATAGCGGGGCATCCCGTTGCGCCGGAAGTCTTCAATGGATTCTTCGTAACACGTTAAAAGACGTGCGGCCATGTTCTGAATTGACCAGCGAAACGCCTTTTCTCGCGCTTCTTTGCTCTTTAGCAGGCGTTCACTCTTACTGTCCAAAAGCCGCTCTACGTGGCCGGCAAACTCGTTCACGTCAAATCGGGACAGGGCTCCTCCCTGACCGTCTTCCAGGAGATCAGAAACTCCCATTGCGCGAACAGCCACAACAGGGGTTCCCACAGACATAGCCTCCAGCAGCACCAGCCCCTGGGTTTCAGTTCGCGAAGAGAAGACGAACAGATCGCTTGTATTGTACACACTGAACACCTGTTCCCGCGGAATGTACCCGGTAAACGTTACGTGCCCGCTTATGCCAAGGGACCCTGAGAGCTTCTCCAGCGCGCGTCTGTCCGGCCCATCGCCCACAATTGCAAAGTGAAAATCATCTCTACGTGCTGACAGTTCTTTGACAACGTGGAGAAGGAAATCGATACTCTTTTCTCTTCCAATACGCCCAACAAAGCTCAGTAGTTTCTTTCCCGGCGGCACACAGAGACGAGCGCGTATTTGTCCGGCTGAAATCAGCGTGCGGTCCGCCCGCAAATCTATGCCGGTGGGTATTACATCAAGCGGCGCGTCTACCCCGTAGGTTCGGATTTCATCGCGTATCTGACGGCTAGGCGTAACTACCCGCTGGCAGCGGCCGCAGAACTTACGGGAAATCCATGCAACGGCTCTGGAGGTAAACGCGCGGGGCAATGGCATGTAGTGTGTATACTGCATGTACAGGGTGTGGTAGGTGTGAACGTGCGGGACCCCAAACAGCCAGCTGGCCACAAGCGCATAGACCCCGGTGTTTCCGGGCACCTGAGAATGGATGACTTCTATCCCCAGCGACTTAACCCTGGCAATTAGCCTGATTGAGGGAAGGACAAAGCGCCTTTCCTTCATCATTGAGAAAAAGTAGGGTATTGAGGGAAAGCGGTAGACCATGGGGTCTTCCCATTGCCCCCGATTGTATTGCGGGCCAAATACGTAGACCTGATGTCCCATGGCCGAGAGCTGGTCCCGGAATATGTCAATGGAGGTTGTGACGCCGTTAATTTCCGGTTTGTAGGCGTCAGTAAATATCGCGATCTTCATAGATGTTTGTCCACAGGGCCCGGTTTCGCGAACATGAGGCGCAACGGGGCTGCGCGCGACTGCCCGACTGGCGCCTTCTGATCATTATATTGCCTGGCGCAGGGAATTCAACCGTCTCCAGTGCGGTAGGTAGGAAGTGGCCCGAAGATTGGGTATTTGAAGCAGCAGGAGATTTCAGGGTGTAGATCACGATAGTACCGATACGGTACTCCGGGAGGTCTCGCCCGTGTTTCAACCACCTTACTGCCCCCACCGCCACTGCGACGCTCACTACCATCGGCCACCGGACCGGTGGTGGGAGCAGCGCGGCTCCTATCCCACCCGCCTGTTCGGCAGCGTTACCCGCTACCGCT
>Ga0102944_1000034_pt1 | contig 113124 bp, 117 predicted proteins | sample SalPonD_shore_MG_FD_78172 | JGI IMG/M metagenome (GOLD analysis project Ga0102944, IMG submission 78172) | Salt pond soil microbial communities from South San Francisco under conditions of wetland restoration - Salt Pond MetaG... | ecosystem: Environmental > Aquatic > Marine > Intertidal zone... | reverse complement strand
AGGGGCGCCTTTCCACGGCGGGACCACGGCCCCCATGGAGATGAGCATCTTCAGCCCGTCGTCCACGCTCATCTCCAGCTCGATGACATCGCTGCTCGGCACCATCAAAAAGAAACCGGAGGTCGGATTCGGCGTGGTCGGGACATAGACGTTGATGACGTCGTGGCCGGTCTTGGTCTGCGCCTCCCCAACGCCGGTGCCGGTCTGAAAGGCCAACGTCCACAGGCCGCGGCGGGGATACTCCACCAGGAGAACCTTGCGGAACGACTGGCCCGAAGAGGAGAACACGGTTTCGGTGAGCTGTTTGACGCCCGCGTAAATCGAACGCACCAGCGGGATACGCGCAAGCAACGCCTCCCAAAGCGCCACCAGCTGGCGGCCGAAGAGGTTGGCGGCCACGATCCCGGTGACGAACACGACCGCGACGGACAGCACCACGCCCAGCCCCGGAATATGAAAACCGATCAGGGCGTCGGGGCGCAGACGCGGGGGCAGGAGGAGCAGCACCCGATCCATGACATCGACCAGGGTGGTGATGACCAGCAGGGTGACCCCGAGGGGCACCCAGACCAGCAGCCCCGCGATCAGATAACGGCGCAGGGTCAGGCGGCCGCCGGGACGGCGGGGTCCGGGCCGGCCGCCTGGACTGGGATCAGGCATGGAAGTCGGTCAGGCGGTCAATCGCTGGAGCAGCTCGCACAGGCTCCCGTGCCGCAGGCCCCGGAGCTGCCCTCGCCCTTGGCCGGGGCCTCAGCGACGTTCTTCTTGTTGCCACTCTTGAAGTCGGTCTCGTACCAACCGCCCCCCTTCAAGCGAAAGCCGGCGGCCGAAATCAGCTTCTTGAGCTGGGACTCGCCGCAGGCGGGGCAATCGGTCAGCGCATCGTCGCTGAGCCTCTGGATGGCCTCGAGCTCGTGACCGCAGGCCTGACACTGATACTCGTAGATCGGCATATTCGTTCCAACCCTCGTTGCGCCTGGGGGCGCCTAACGCACAGATACCCGACCTGCGGTCCGTTCGCCGGAACCGCCGGCCACGTTGGTCAAGATTATCGACCGATGATGGACGGTGCGGATTTGGGGGCACTCCGCGCAAAAATCAAGCGTGCCGGGCGCATTATAGCCCGATGTGACTGACTTGTACTCTCTCGGGGCACTGAAAAGCACTATCCGAGTCCCAGGCTATCGGAGGACTCGCCGGGCGAGGCCGCGTCGCGTGCATCGGCGCGCCTGACGGCCTGGATGGCGCGCACCAATTGGGTATGCTCGCGCTCGGCCAGCCCGCTGCGAAGATACGCCTCGGCCGCCCGCATGACCTGCTCCAGGTTGCCCACCCGATAGTTCAGGTTGAGCAGCGACTTGGCCAGCCAGTACGGGTCCTGGCCCGACTCGCGCATGTACTTGGCGACGGCCAGCGCTCGGCTGAGCTCCTGTTCGCTCGGTTTTCCCATCTCTCCCCCCAAAACGATATGCATGCACGAGACCGTAGGGGCGCGGCCCCGGCCGTCCACCTACGACCTTATTTGGCGGCCGCCGCCGGTTTTCCCTTAGGGGCAAAATATGCCAATATTCCGGTTTTGTTCGGCGGGCCGCTCCCGTGTGCCTGCCTCGCGAGCGAAGGGCGGGCCAACAGGTCCGCCCTTTCAACGACCAGCCCGGAAAGACTCATGGCCAACAAAGTCGTCATCATGCTGCTCAACGCCAATCCGGACATCCCGGCCACGCTCGGCGCACCGTTTTTTCAGGCGACGGTGGCAGCCTGCATGGATCTGGAAGTCGAAGTCTACTTCGCCTCGCGCACCGCTTCACTGCTTCGCCGCGGCGTGGCCGACGAGCTGTTCCCCGGGCGCGAGCGGCAGAAATCCATTTATTCCTTCATGCAGGATGCCCACCAGGCCGGCGCCAAGTTCTTCCTGTGCGGCGGGGCGATGAGCGAGAACGACATTACCAAGGACAACGCCATCCCCGAGCTCGACGGCGTCGTCGGCGGCGCCGCGTTCATCGCTGAGACCATCGAGGAAGAGGTCGTCACGCTGACCTACTAAGCCGCCCCCGCCACGCGACGGGGAAATCCCTCGCGTTTCTGGTAGGCTTGGTCATGCCCCCGTTCCAACGACCCACGTCCCAACGAATCAAGGCGGCCCCGGCCCGTAGCGACCTTCAGCATGGCGCAAAAAGAGACAATGACTAACGGCGGCGACCCGACCGCGACCCTGCATCTGCGTCGCGTGGCGATCGACACCTACCGCGAAAACGTCGCCTACCTCAATCGCAACTGCGCCCTATACCGCGCCGAAGGCTTCCAGGCGCTGAGCAAGATCGTCGTCTGCGCCAACGGCCAGACGATCTACGCCGTGCTCAATGTCGTGGACGACGACGCCATCGTCAGCCCCGAGGAGCTCGGTCTGTCCGAGCAGGCGTTCGCCCAGATCGGCATGGCCGAGGGTCGTTCGGTGCGCGTCGACCACGCCGAGCCACCCAAATCGATGGACGCGGTGCGGCGCAAGATCGACGGCGAGCGTCTGACCTATCAGGATTTCCGCGACATCGCCCAGGACATCGCGGCCAGCCGCTACTCCAAGATGGAGATGTCGGCGTTCCTGGTCGCCTCCGGGCAGACCGGCCTGGACCGCGAAGAGATTCTCTATCTGACCCGCGCCATGACCGAACACGGCGAGCGCATCGACTGGGACGAGCCTCTGGTCGCCGACAAGCACTGCGTCGGCGGACTGCCGGGCAACCGCACCTCCATGTTGGTCGTGCCCATCGTCGCCGCCCACGGCATGCTGATGCCTAAGACCTCCAGCCGCGCCATCACCTCCCCGGCCGGCACCGCCGACACCATGGAGGTCCTGGCCAACGTCAACCTCACCCCCAAGGACATGCACCGCATCGTGCGAAAGGAACATGCCTGCCTTGCCTGGGGCGGGACCGTGAACCTCGCGCCCGTGGACGATATCCTCATTTCGGTCGAGCGCCCCCTCGGTATCGACTCGATGGGCCAGATGGTCGCCTCCATCCTGTCCAAGAAGCTGGCGGCCGGCTCCACGCACCTGCTCGTCGATATCCCGGTGGGACCCACCGCCAAGCTGCGACACATGAGCCAGGCCCTGCAGGCACGCAAGCTGTTCGAATACATCGGCGATCGCCTGGGAATCCATCTGGAGGTCGTCATCACCGACGGCAGCCAACCCGTGGGCCGAGGCATCGGCCCGGTCCTGGAGGCCCGCGACGTGATGCAGGTGCTGCGCAACGACCCCGACGCGCCGGCCGATCTGCGCCAGAAATCCCTGCGCCTGGCCGGCCGTATCCTCGAATTCGACCCGGATGTGCGCGGCGGCTACGGCTACGGCATCGCCCGCGACATCCTCGACTCCGGCCGCGCGCTGGCCAAGATGGAGGCCATCATCAAGGCCCAGGGCCCCTTGGAGCACGACTTCACACCGGGGCCGCTGACCGCGGAGATCTGCGCCGACAGCGACGGGGTGGTCACGGTCATCGACAATCTGCAGATCGCCAAGATCGCGCGCCTGACCGGCGCACCGATGGCCAAACGGGCAGGCGTCGATTTGTTGAAGAAGCTCGGCGACCCGGTACAAAAGGGCGAGCCGCTGTATCGCATCCATGCGCAGTTTCGTGCCGACTTCGAATTCGCCCGAAATGCCGCCCATCAGGACGGCGGCTATCGCATCGGCGGCGAAGACGATGTCGCTAAGATATACATGGAGTTCTGAGGCCGCAGCGCCCGGACCCGGAAGCAGTCGCGATGTCCCATGCCTCACATCCGTTCTCGCCGCTCAACGGCGAACGCCACGATGCCGGTCACCTGCTGCTCGGATTCGCCGACTATCGCGGCCAGGCGCTACGCCTGGCGGCCGAGTTGGACATTCCGAGCGACGAGGTTGCAATTCACCGCTTCCCCGACGGCGAGAGTCGGGTACGCGTGCCGCTGGCCGAGCCCACCGGCCCGTCGGATGTCGGGCGACTTGCGCGACACGTCATCTTCTGCCGCAGCCTCGCTCGACCCAACGACAAGCTCATCGAACTGCTGCTCGCCGCCCGCACCGCGCGCGAATACGGCGCCGAGCGGCTCACGCTGGTCGCGCCCTATCTGTGCTACATGCGCCAGGACATGGCGTTCAATCCCGGCGAGGCCGTCAGCCAGCGCATCGTCGGCGCCCTGCTCGCCGAGGTCTTCGACGACGTCATCACGGTCGACCCCCACCTGCACCGCGTCAACAGGATCGAGGAGGCCGTGCCGGCACGCCACGCCCTGGCCTTGTCGAGCGCGCAGCCCATGGGCGAATTTCTCGCCAAACGGCTGAAAGATCCGTTGCTGATCGGGCCCGATGCCGAGTCGGAGCAATGGGTCGCAGCCCTGGCCGAGCCGGGCAGGCTCGACCACGCCGTGTCGACCAAGCGCCGCCTGGGTGACCAGAATGTCCAGGTTCAAGTGCCCGACTGCGACGTCAAGGGACGCACCGTCGTGTTGGTCGATGACATGATCAGCACGGGCCACACCGCGGCCGGGGCCGCCGAAGCGCTCAAGGCCAGAGGCGCCGGCGAGGTATACTGTGTCGTCGCCCACGCCCTTTTCGCCGCCGACGCTCCGCGCGTGCTCGCACAGGCCGGAGTGGCTCAGGTCTGGAGCAGCGACAGCATCGATCACGAAACCAATGCCGTTCACCTCGCCGGTCTGCTGGCCGGCGCACTGCGCCCGTTGCTGAACGCCTGAGCCCGCGATGCGGCCTTTCTCGCCACTTCACTTCCTGCTGTTCATCGCCGCGATCGTTCTGCTGCTCGCGTTCATTCAGATCGGCATCCTGAGTATCGCCTTCGACAAGCTCGGGCTGTCATCGGACTCGGCCGTGCTGCTCTTGTTCAGCTCGCTGTTCGGCAGTGCCGTCAACCTGCCGCTGTTCAGTGTCAGCGCCGACGCGCAGGTCGACCAGCCGCCCCGGCCCATTCGCGGCCTGCTGCTGCCACCCCAACGCGAATTTACCGGGCGCACGCTGATCGCGATCAATGTCGGCGGCGGACTCATCCCGATCTGTTTCTCGCTGTATCTGATCCTGCACAACCACCTCGCCTGGGTGACCGTCGTATTGACGGTGGCACTGGTCGCCGCGATCAGTCGCCTGGTCAGCCGCCCGATCGCGGGGCTTGGGATCGGCATGCCCATCTTCGTTGCGCCCATATCGGCCGCGCTCATCGCGGTCATCGTCGACTCGGCCCACAGCGCTCCCCTGGCCTATGTGTGCGGCACGCTGGGCGTGCTGATCGGCGCCGACCTGCTGCGCCTGAAGGACATCCGGCGCATGGGCGTGCCGATCGCTTCCATCGGCGGGGCGGGTACCTTCGATGGGATATTCATCACAGGAATCGTCGCGGTTCTGCTCGCCTAAATCTCCTGCGGTACAAACGCCCTATGCTAAGATGCCCCTAGCGCGCCGAACGACGGGGCACGTGTCGATACATTGGGTGAGGATTGCCGCGACGAATGTTCGAGCACCGCGACACATTGCATAAGCTCAACGAAACCCTTCCCCTATCGGAGAAGCTGCGCTTCGTTCACGATGTGCTGCGCGAGCGATTCGACGCCATTGAACGCCTGGCAGTCGCGCTCTACGACGCCGAAACCGATATGGTGAGAACGTTCGTCGACAGCGGCGATGTCGACTCGCCCCTGCTGCACTACGAAGCCCGCTTGTCGGAATCGAGGTCGCTGGCCGATATCGTGGCAAAGGGTGTGCCCCGCGTCGTCAACGACCTCAAGATATTCGACGCCAGCGGTCACGAACATGCCCGTCGCATCGCGGCGAGCGGTTATGGGGCCAGCTACACGATGCCCATGTACCTCGATGGCCGTTTCTTCGGCTTTTTGTTCTTCAACTCGCGGCGCAAGGACATCTTCACCGATGACGTGCTGCACCACCTCGACGTCTTCGGCCACTTGATCGCACTGACTGTTATCAATGATCTGAGCTCGGTGCAAAGACTGCTGGCGACGGTCAAGACGGCGCGCGAGATCGCCCACGCCCGCGACTGCGAGACCGGCGCCCACCTGGATCGCATGGCCCGTTATGCCAGACTGATCGGCCGGGCGCTTGCCGGCACGGACCGCTATCCGTTGAGCGACGAATTCATCGAGCACCTGTTTATCTTCGCGCCGCTGCACGATATCGGCAAGATCGCCATTCCCGACCATATCCTGCTCAAGCCGGGCGAGCTCGACGCCGAGGAGATTCGAACCATGCGCAGGCATACCACGCTGGGCCGCGAGATCATCGACCGTATGCTGCGCAATTTCGGGCTCGACGACATGCCCTATGTCGACATCCTGCGCAATATTGCCCAGTCGCATCACGAGGCCATCAACGGCGAAGGTTATCCACAAGGCCTGCGCGGCGAGGCGATCCCGATCGAGGCCCGAATTGTCGCCGTGGCGGACGTATTCGATGCCCTGACCAGCCAGCGACCCTACAAGTCCGCGTGGAGCAACGACCGGGCCTTTGTCACGCTGCAGGAGCTCGCCGGCCGTATGCTGGATGCAGACTGTGTGCGCGCACTGATCGACAACCGTACACAGGTCGAGGAGATCCAGCGCCGCTTCCGGGAACAGCCTTATGCCTGAGCGCAATCCGCGACGTTCGCCGGCTCCGGCCAAGCGCCGCGGCAGCATTCTCATCACCGGCTGCTCCAGCGGCATCGGGCTGTGCGTCGCGCAGGGACTCGCCGCACGCGGCCACCGGGTCTTCGCCACCGCCCGCCGAGTCGAGGATGTCGAACGGCTGAACGGGCTGGGCCTGGAAAGCCTGCTCCTGGACCTGGCCGACAGCGCATCGATCCGCGCCGCGCTGGCAGAGATACTCGTTCGGACCGGCGGCACCCTCGATGCCCTGTTCAACAACGGCGCCTACGGCCAGCCCGGCGCCGTCGAGGACCTGCGCCGGGAGGTGCTGCGAGAACAGTTCGAGACGAATCTGTTCGGTACCCACGAGTTGACCTGCGAGGTCATTCGCGTCATGCGCCGCCAGGGCCACGGGCGCATCATCCAGAACAGTTCCATACTCGGTTTCATCTCACTGCCGTTTCGCGGAGCCTACAACGCCAGTAAGCATGCCCTGGAGGGGCTGACCGACACGCTGCGCCTGGAACTGCACGGCAGCGGTATCCACATCGCGCTCGTCGAACCCGGTCCCATCACCAGCCGCTTTCGCGCCAACGCCTTCGCCGCCTTTCAGCGCAATATCGACGTCGATGCGAGCGCCTTTTGCGATGCCTACCGTCGCGTCGAACGGCGCCTGGCCAAAGAGGGCGATGCCCAGCCCTTTACCCTCGGCCCCGAGGCGGTGCTCGCCAAGGTCATACATGCCCTGGAAAGCCCGCGCCCGCGTGTGCGCTACCCGGTGACCTTCCCGACGTATCTGTTCGCCTGGCTGCGCCGATTGCTGCCGGCGCGCGCACTCGACGCCCTGCTCGTCCGGGTCTCACGCGGGGAGAACCGCTGAGGGCGCCGACAGATAATGCACCATCCGTTGAATTGCCAAAGGAAATCGGACAGCCATGAACGACAACGGCGAACCGGGGATCCCGACTGACGCCGCATCGGCCTTGCTCGAAGAGCTCCAAGCGGTTTTGGCCCATGAGATCCCGGCCAGCAAGGCATTGGGCATCCGTCCGCTGCGCTACGACGGTACCCAGCTGGCACTGGCCGCCCCGTTGGCACCGAATCTCAATCACAAACAGACCGCCTTCGGCGGCAGCCTCTATTGCGCCGCGGTGCTGGCTGGCTGGGGTCTGTTGCACCTGTTCCTGCGCCGCCGGCTCGAGCGCGGCCATCCGCATGCGCACATCGTCATCCAACAGGCGGACATCGACTACCGCCACCCGGTCAATACCGACTTCGAGGCCGTTTGTCGCTGGCCCGCGCACGTGGACGGCGAGCGATTGTTGCGCATGCTCGCGCGCCATGGGCGTGCCCGGGCAGAGCTGGATGTGTATATCGGCCCCGACAGCGAACCGGCAGTGATCTTCAGAGGCCGCTACGTAATACACACCGGCACCAGTCCGGACCTGCACGCCGCGCCGTGAATCCACACTCGCGCCGCGGTTGGCCGCGCCAGCCATTCGATGTATTATTTTTACATCTTTATGCGGTCAACCCCTGAGGCCCCAAGTGTCGCATCCATCCGCCTCCCCGTCCCTGTTCGCACTCGGCTTTCGCCCATTCTTTCTTCTCGCCGCCCTCGGGGCCACGGCACTGATGGCGGTTTGGCTAGGTGGGTACCTGGCCGGCTGGCCGCTGCCGTCGTATTACGGCCCCATCGCCTGGCATGGCCACGAAATGCTGTTTGGCTACACGGCGGCGGTCGTGGCCGGATTTCTACTGACGGCGGTGCGCAACTGGACGGGACAGGATACGCCGAGCGGGGCTGCACTGGCGGCGCTGGCGGCCCTGTGGCTGGCCGGGCGAATCGTGCCGTGGGTACCGATGGCTCCGAACTGGCTCACCGCCGCCACCGATCTGGTCTTCCTGCCCGCACTCGGTGTCGTCTTCGCCCCGCTGCTGTGGCGCTCGGGTCAACGCCATAACCTGGTCTTTCTCGTGCTGCTCGCCCTGCTGACGGCCGCCAATCTGCTCGTACACCTCGAGCGACTGAATCTGATACAGGGTCCCTTCGATTCACTCACCAGCCTGGGCCTGGGCGTTGATCTCGTCATAGTCCTGATCAGCGTCGTGGGCGGGCGCGTCATTCCATTTTTCATCGAGCGCGGCACGAACGTCCGCCTGAACCCGCGCCCCGGTCTGGAACGCCTGGCAGTGGCAAGCGTCGCGCTTTGGTTCGCAGCCGCGGTCTTTGCCCACGGCACGGCGGTGCAGGAAGCGCTCGCCTGGTTGGCTGCACTGGTCAATGCCCTGCGCCTTGTCACCTGGCACCACCGCCGACTCTGGTCGGTGCCGCTGCTGTGGGTACTCTATCTCGGTTACGGCTGGCTCGTCGCCGGGCTGGTCCTGAACGGCGCCGCCCTGGCCGGCTGGATTGCTCCCTCACTGGCCGTTCACGCATTCACCGCCGGGGCCATCGGCGTCATGACCCTGGGCATGATGGCGCGTGTGGCGCTGGGTCATACGGGCCGGCCGATGCAGGCCGCACGCACGACCACCGCGAGCTTCGCCCTGATCAATTTCGCGGCGCTGGCTCGCGTCGCGATGCCCGCCGCGGCACCCACACTCTATCTTGACGGGATCTTTATAGCCGGCGTGTTGTGGATAGCCGCTTTCACACTCTTCCTGTTAATCTACACGCCCTATCTGATTCGTCCGCGCGCCGACGGGCGCCCCGGTTGAGCCGACGACCTGTCGTCCCTGCACGGCGTGTCAGGGCGGACAAAATCTGCCGAAGGCGGTATGCTAATTAAATAAGGCACATCGCCGGAACCGGGAGCCGCCATGTTCCATATGTCCACTTCGTCGCTGCTGCTGTCCGTCCTGTTCGGCGCCATCGGCACCGCCTATTTCATCTACGGAAAACGACAGGAATCCTACGTGCCGCTGTTTGCCGGCATCGGCCTGTTCGTGTTCCCGATGTTCATCAGCAACGTCTGGTTGATGCTGCTGACCGGCGTTGCACTGTCGGCCGCACCGTTTCTCATCAGTATCTGAATTTCCCGTTAACCGTCTCACGCCGAGGCGCACCAGGCGCCCGGCCCCGTTATGGAGTTTTCCGCATGAGCGACAATCCCTGGGCCCGACCGACACGCTGGCTGCACCTGGGCCTGAGCCTCACCGTGACCGTCCAACTGTTCGTGAGCCTGCTCATGGAACCGCCCGGGCACCACGGCGGGCGCACCGCGCTCCAGGCCGGCGGCTTCGAGGTGCACGAATGGTCGGGCATGGCGGCGCTGGCGATCGTGATCCTGCACTGGGGATGGAGCCTTAGCGGACGCAAGAGCCTGTTACGTCATCTGTTTCCGTGGAGCCGGGCGGGCTGGACGCGGGTGCGTGCCGATCTCGCCGGGCTGATGCGACTCGATCCGCCGGCGGGGGGACCCGACGGCGGTCTGGCGGGCCTGGTCCACGGACTGGGCCTGCTCGCCGTCACCTTCATGGCGATCTCGGGGGGCGCGCTGTTCGCGCTGTTACCCGAGAGCGGTCGCCCCCCCGCGAGCGTCCATGAGATCGGCGACATCCACTCCTTCGTGGCCACCTTCGTGTGGATATACTGGTGGGGTCATGTCGTGCTGGCCGTGTTCCATCACTTCAAGGGACACGACACGCTACGCAACATCTATCGCCTCTGATGAGACACCCCGCGCCACATTACGCGCGTCAACTCAAGCGAGTGCGGTCGATACCGACAGTGCGGCGGCCAACAAAAGGCCGTGGCCAATCATGGCCAGGATGGTCATGCGAATGGCATAGACCAACAGTGCCGGGCGTTCGGCGTGCGCGAGCAGTTGGCGCGCCGCCGCGGCACTGAAGGCAGCCGGAGCCAGCGCGATCAGAGCCGCACGCGGCAACACCCCGAAACCGACCTCGGCGGTCAACACGCCATAGGCAATGACGGCCAGCGCGACATAAGCCCAGCGCGCCCGATGCGCACCCAGGCGCACCACCCAGTGATGCTTGCCGGCCGCCCGGTCGGCGCGCAGGTCGGGAAACTGGTTGATGTAGAGCAGGCCGGTCACCAGCAGTGCGTAGGGAATGCCGACCAGGATCGGAACAAGCGAGAGGCTGCCGCGCTGCACGTAATCCGCGCCCAGCGGGATCAATATCCCGAAACCCAATGCCACGCTGATCTCGCCCAGACCCCGGCCGTTCAATGAAAACGGCGGCGCCGAATAGGCCCACCCCACGAACAGGCCCAATGCACCGATGAGCCACAGCGCTGGTCCGGCGATCAACGCAAGCCATATGCCGAGCGCCGCCGCCGCGGCCAGCAATGCCACACCGTAACGCAACGTCTGTCGGGCGCTGAGCACGCCGTTCTGGATAAAGCGACTGCCGCCCGTGAACGGAAACAGCCGGTCCTCGTTCATGGCATCGGTCCCGTTCCGGTCGTCGTAATAGTCGTTGAGCACATTGATGCCGGCATGCGCCAACAGCGCGCCGATGAGCGTCAGCGACGCCGAACACACATCGACCGCATAGCCGCCGGCATAGGCGGTGGCGAAGCCGATCAGACAGGGCACGAAGCTGGCGGCCAGAAAGGCCGGGCGAGTGGCCAGCAGATATCGGATCCAGGGTCGAGTCAGGTTCGCGGGCGTCGGTTCGGCCGGTGGGTTGTACGCAGCGTTTCGACTCATGTGGTCAGCGCCGCCTCGGAGCGACCTTCAACCCGGGGGGCCGACAAGGCCGCCAGGATCATCGCGACGCCCTCTTCGACGGCGCCCGCGTAAGCCGGGGCGTCAGCGTCCGGCTCGACGCCAATACCCAGGATAGACAACCGGTCCGGCAGTTGTCCGAGCACCTCGCCCAGCGCAAGCGCCTCGCTCACGCCCACCGCATGACTCGAATGCTCCAAGGACAACGCCTGCAGCTCGTCGCGCTGCAGCCAACGCGGCCAACGGGCGATGGCCCCATCGTCGCCGGTCGGCGTCTCGTCGCGAGCGACCACGGCATCGACCAGGATCGCCCACCGCACGCCTTGCATCAGGCGCAGCACGTCGACGCCGGGGCGATCGGCGATGACCGCCTGCACGTCGAGCACGTCGGGATTTGGACCGCCGCGTTCATCCAAGCGGTCTTGTAACGCCTCGACCACCTGCCAGCCGATGCAATCGGCGCCAAAAGGCGACCCAATCCCGATGACGCGCACGGTCGAAACTTGAGCGCTCACGGGCGGTTGACCGTGATGCGCAGAAAGTGCGTGGCGCAGGAAATACACGGGTCATAGTTTCGGATCACGGTCTCACCGCGCAGGCGCAGCGCATCGTCGTCGTGCTCCAGACCGAACGCTTCCAGCGAGACCCGCAGGTCCTGCTCGATGCGGGCCTGGTTCTGGCTGGTCGGCGGCACGATGCGCGCGGCCCGCACCTGGCCCGCCGCGTCCAACTCATAGCGATGCCAGAGCAGTCCGCGCGGCGCCTCCGTGCAGCCGTAACCGACGCCCGGGTGCGGTGTGACATCGACGAACGGCTGATCCGGCGGAACGTAGCGCTCGAGCAGACGCAGCGCCTCATAGACGGCGAGATGGACCTCGACGGCTCGTGCGACCACGCTGTGGAACATATTGCGGCTGGGCAGGCGCAGCCCGCAGCGTTCCATCGTCGAGCGTACGGCATCGGGCAGGCGGTCGTGGTTGAGGTTGAGCCGCGCCAGCGGCCCGACCAGATACGGCCGGCCGTGCAAGCTCGAATGCAGCGCGGTGGAATGCGCCACCTGTTCCTCGGCGAAGTGGCGCTCGTAGTCGGCGATGGAACAATCCAGGCCGTCGCTGGAAACCAGGCGCCCCTCGTTCATCGGGTATTCCTCGCGGTGGCGCAGCGCCACCGACACGAAGTCCTGTTCGTCCTCGGGCAACGGCAGACCCGCGGCCCATTCGACCAGGGCCTCGGCCTGCGGCAGTGCCGCGCGCAGGCGCGCCACCAGGTCGCGGACTTGCTCGGCATCCGGGGCCCGGTGAAAACCGCCGACGCACACCCCCACCGGATGCACCGAGCGCCCTCCGAACAGACGAATGAGATCGTTGCCCAGCCCCTGCAGCTCGAGCCCCCGGCGCACGGCCTCGGCGTGCTCCCCGGCCATCCCGACCACGCTGTCGAAGCCGAGGAAATCGGGCGCGGCCAGCAGATGAATGTGCAGCGAATGGCTCTGCAGCCACTCCCCGCAGTACATCACGCGGCGCATGGCCCGCACCCAGGGACCGGCGTCGATACCGAACACCGCTTCGATAGCATGCACCGCGCTCATCTGATAGGCGACGGGACAGATGCCGCAAATTCGCGCGACGGTATCGGGCACTTCTTCGAAGCCGCGCCCTTCCAGGAATTTTTCGAAAAAGCGCGGCGGCTCGTAGATGCGCAGTTTGAGCTCGCTGATACGACCGCCCTCGACGTCGAGCTCCAGCGCACCCTCGCCCTCGACGCGGGCAAGCACCGGCACGCGGATGGACACACTGCGCCGCTCGCTCATGTCCCACCCCCCTCGCGCCACTTCACGCCTTCGTCGTGAAACGTCGGGGCCGCGCTGTTGATGAACAAAAACCGCCGTGCCACGGCCTCGGGCGCCAGGCCCAAGCCGGTGAAGCGCCGTGCCAGGGCCGAGGTGTTGGCCTGCTCGGCCGGCCCGTAGCAGCCGTAGCAATCGCGCCCGAAGCGCGGACAGAGCGCGCCGCAGCCCGTGCGCGTCACCGGTCCCATGCAGGGCTCGCCCTTGGCCACGAGCACGCACACGCCCTGGCGGCGCTTGCACTCCAGACACACCTTGTCGTTTTCCTCGACAGGCGGCACGCCGTACAGCAACGCGCGCACCGCGGCCAGGACCTGGCGGCTGTTGACCGGACACCCCCAGAGCTCGAGGTCAACTTTCACGTGCGCGGCGATCGGTGTGCTTTGGTCCAGACTGCTGATGAAGGCCGGCGTGGCGTAGATGTCCGCCGTCCAGGCCGGCGCATCGGCCAGATTGCGCAGGGCCTGCAGCCCGCCGGCCGTGGCACAGGCACCGATAGTGATCAGATATCGGCTGTTGGCGCGCACCGCCTCGATGCGCTCCAGGTCCTCGGGCGTCGCGACGCTGCCCTCGACGAAAGCGATATCCGCCGCGGCATCCGGCGCCACCGCGCCCGCCTCGGCGAAGTGTACGATGTCCACCAGCTCGCTCAAGCGCAGCAGGTCCTCGCCGAGGTTCAAGAACGCGAGCTGACAGCCGTCGCACGAGGAGAACTTGTGTACTGCGACTTTCGGTTTGTCACTCATATCACAACCCCCTCACGCCGAGCAGGTGGCCGACCTCGGTGGCACTGAAGACCGGCCCCTGACGGCAGAGGAAGTTCGGCCCAAACTGGCAGTGACCGCACTCGCCGATGGCGCACTTCATGTTGCGCTCCATGGTCAGCCAGATGTCGTCGTCGGCCATACCGCGGCCGCGCAGCTCCTTGAGTACGGCGATCATCATGCCCTCCGGGCCGCACATCATCGCGGTCGTGCGGGCAGGGTCGAGGTCGGCGTCGCCGAGCAGGGCGGTGATCTGACCGACCGACCACGGCCAGGCCGGTCCCGCCTCGTCGGCGGCGAGCAGCACTTGCGTGTCGGGCTCGCGCGCCCAGGCCTCGTACTGTCTGCGCCAGATCAGGTCCGCCGAGTGCTTGACGCCCTGCATGATGACGACCCGGCCGAACTGATCGCGCCGGCGCATCACGTAATGAATGACGGAGACCACCGGCGCGCAGCCGATGCCGCCGGTGGCAATCAACACATCGCGCCCCCGTGCCGCGTCCAACGGCCAGCCGCGCCCGAAGGGCCCGCGCACACCAAGGCGATCGCCGGCGCCCAGCGTCGACATCGAACGTGTCACGCGCCCGACGGCGCGGATCGTATGGTCGAACAGATGAGCATCCGTCGGGTCCGAGACGATCGAGATCGGAACCTCGCCGACACCATATAAATAGAGCATGTTGAACTGACCGGGAGCGAATTCGAAGGCCTCGTGGACAGCCGGATCGGAAAAGCGCAGGCGCAGCGTGACGATGTTGGACGTCTCCTGGACGCGCTCGATCACCTGCGCCTCTGCCGGTACGCGCGTCGCTGTCATGCGCCCTCCCCGCCGGCGATGGCCGCGGCCTCTTCGGTGATGTCGATTCCGACCGGACACCAGGTAATGCAGCGCCCGCACCCCACGCAGCCCGAACGCCCGAACTGGTCGTGCCAGCCGCCAAGCTTGTGGGTGAGCCACTGGCGATAGCGCGCCCGTGTGTCGGTACGGATGACGATGCCGTGTATGTAGCTGTGCTGTGCGCTGAAGCACGAGTCCCACTCGCGCACATGCTCGCTCGTCGCCAGCTCGAGGCCGCCGGACTCTTCCTGATTGCTGCAAAAACACGTCGGACACACGGAGGTGCAGTTACCGCAGCTCAAACAACGTGCGGCGACCTCCTGCCAGCGCGGATGCTCCAGGTTGGCGAACAGCGGTGCGCGCAGGTCGCGCGAGGGCAGCGCGCGCTGCTGGGCGCGCGCGGCGGCATCGATTTCATCCGCCGCGCGGCGACGCTGCTCGCCCGTCGCGGCACCCAGGGGCAGACGCTGCATCACGGCCTCGCCGCGCGCACTGGCCGCTTCGACGAGGAAGCCCTCGTCGAGCTCGCTCAAGGCCATGTCGTAACCGGCTTCGGCGCGGGGGCCGTCCCCGGTGGAGGCGCAAAAGCACGTCTGGGCCGGGTGCGTGCAGTGGACGGCGATCAGAAACAATTGCCCCCGGCGCGCGGTGTAGGACGGGTCGGGCGAGCCGCCCTCAAGGAAGTGCCGATCCTGCAACCCGAGGGCCGCCAGATCGCAGGCGCGTACACCCAGCACCGCCAGGGGCTCGGCCTCGGGGGCGGGCGATTCGAACCGGAGCGACCCGTCGTCCGTGTCGCGATGCGCCCGCCACACCACTTCACGCGGGGCGAACACCCGCGGCTTGAGCGCCTGCGGCCCGTTGGCCCAGGCGAAGTAACGCCCCTCGTCGGACGCTTCCAAACGGTAGGCCCCGGGGGACTGGCGATCGCGCACCCCGTGGGGCAGCTGGTCCACCGAGTCGATGCGCTCGTAGACAATCGCACCGTCGCGCTCGAGCGGGCCCACGCAATGGTAGCCCTCGGCACGCAGGGCTTCGAACAATGCTCCAAACGACTCGCGCGGCAGATACGCGGGAGAGGCCATAGCTATCCTGTCCTGGGTTAAACCGACTTGCGCGGCACGCGGGACCGGCGCCGGCCCCGCCATTGGGCTCAGGCAATAGTGACCGCGTCGGAGAGATAGACGTCCTGTATGGCGTTGAGCAGCTCGACGCCTTCGGCCATCGGCCGTTGGAAGGCCTTGCGCCCCGAGATCAAACCCATACCCCCGGCGCGTTTGTTGATGACCGCCGTGCGCACCGCCTGGTGCAGATCGTCCTTGCCCGACGGCCCCCCGGAGTTGATCATTCCCGCGCGCCCCATGTAGCAATTGGCCACTTGATAGCGCACCAGGTCGATGGGGTGCTCGGAGGTCAATTCCTCATAGACCTTGGGGTGCGTCTTGCCGAAGTTCAGCGCGGTATAGCCGCCGTTGCCGATGGCCTGCTTCTGCTTGATGATGTCGGCCTCGATCGTCGCCGCCAGGTGATTGGCCTGGCCGGTCAGATCCGCGGCGGTGTGATAGTCCACACCCTCGTGCTTAAAGGCCGAATTGCGCAGATAGGCCCACAGCACCGTCGCCAGGCCCAGCTCGTGGGCATAGGCGAACGCCTCGCTCACCTCCTGAATCTGACGCCGCGATTCGGGCGAACCGTAATAGACCGTCGCACCGACGGCCATCGCACCGAGCTCATAGGCCTGATCGACCGAGGCGAACAGCGTCTGGTCGTGGATGTTCGGATAGGTCAGCAGCTCGTTGTGATTGATCTTGACGATAAAGGGGATTCGATGAGCGTACTTGCGGGCGACCGAGCCGAGCACGCCCAGGGTCGAGGCGATCGCGTTGCAGCCGCCCTCGATGGCGAGCTTGACCAGATTCTCGGGATCGAAATACATTGGGTTGGGCGCGAACGAAGCGCCGCCGGAGTGCTCCACGCCCTGGTCGACGGGAAGAATCGACATGTAGCCCGTGCCCGCCAGGCGCCCGTGGTCGAACAGGGTCTGCAGGCTGCGCAGCACACGCGGCGGGCGGTCCGATCCGGCGACGACGCGTTCGACGAAATCACCGCCCGGCAGGTGCAGTGCATCCTTGCCGATTCCCTCGCAGCGGTGACCCAGCAATGACTTGGCTTCGTCTGCGAGCATGGCTTCGATATCGAGCATGGCGGCCTCCTTGAAAATCACGACAGGCAATCGCACCGGATTCGCCCGGAATCCCTGTGCAAACACTCTATCTCACATACTGAGACAGAAGATGACATAAATCAAAGAACCGGCCGGTTGCGTATGGATTGACGCAGTGACGCTGGTAGACTCTGGAACAAGCGGCGCGGACAACACGCCGCCAGGGCGGCGCCGGCAATCCATCGCCGCACTCCTTTGCATTGCCTTGACAATGCCTTGACGGCACCCTGACAGTATGGCGCGACAGAATACCAACAACGATCACGACAACACCGAACGCGCCCTCAAAGAAGTCCTTCAGGCCGAGAAGGATGCCAAGCGCGCCGTGCTCGACTGCGAGGAGCAGGCCAACGCCCTGTTGGCCGAGGCGCGACACCGTGCCCGGCTCATCAGCGAGCGCGCCGACAGCCGCATCAGCAGTCTGGAAGCGCGCTGCGAGCGCGCCATCGCCCAGCGCCTGGACGAAATCAAACGCAGCGAGGCGGCCCACGCGGCGGCCGGCGCCAAACCCATCGCCGATGAGGACGCGCTGCGCCGCGCCGTCGAGGCCCTGGCCGCGGAGCTCACCGGAGACGATGACCAGACGGCGGCCCCCGGGCGATCGTCCGGGAAATCGCCGAGGCCATCGCGCGACGAGCGGCAATGACCCGCTACGCGCAATTCAGCTACACGCAGGCGCGCCTGCAAGCGCGCCACGGCGCGCGCCCTGGCGAGGCGCACTGGACACAGCTGCGCGGCACCGGCGACCTGGGCCACTTTTTGCAGATTGCCCGCAATACGCCGCTGCGCCCCTGGGTCATTCACATCAGCCCGCAAAGCGCCATTCACGACGTCGAGTATTCACTGCGCCGCCAGCTGCGCGACTACATCCGCGAGGTCGCCGCCTGGCAGCCCGCCCCCTGGCGCGCCGCTACGGCCTGGTGCGCATGGCTGGTGGACCTGCCGGCCCTGCAGCACCTGATGCGCGAACAGCCCGCCCTAGGTTGGATGTTCGACGACCCGGTCCTCAAGGGCCTGGCCAGCGAGAACATGGCCATGCGTCAGGCGGCGCTGCGCGAATCGGCAATCGGCCCGCTGTACACCGCGTGGCGACGCGGCCAGGCGCTGCCCGACGCCTGGCGCGAGCGCTGGCAGAGTCTGTGGCCGGCCGATGCGCCGAGCCTCTACACCGCGGGGCTGGAGCGCGTCGCCGGGCTCATCGCCTCCCACCGCGAGCGCTTCATCGAGCTGCGTCCCGAATTCACCGACCAGGCCCGCCAGCAGTTGGCCCAGCGCCTGCAGCTCGCCTTTCGCCGGCTGGCCAGCCAACCGGCCGCCGCCTTTCTGCACCTGGCGCTGGTCAGCCTGGATATCGAGCGCCTTCGCGGCGAGCTGGCACGCCGGGTGCTGTTCGGCCCCCGCCGGGAGAGCGCGGCATGAGCCTGCGGCCCGTCCCCGCCCGCTGGTTCGAGCTGCTCACCGCGCGCGACGACCTCGCGGCCGCGCTGGAGGCGCTGGCCCGCACCGACAGCGTCGAGCTCGAGAGCCACAGCGATACCACCACGCAGCTGGTCCTGCCCGACCTGCAGGGCCGGCTCGAGGAGTACAACCAGCTCGCCCACCGCTATCAGCGCTATTGGCCGCAGACCGCCCTGCGCCCGAGCACCACGCCCGGGGGCCGCCCGCAGGCGATCCTCGATCGGGCGCTGGAGCAGTTGCACACCTGGCGCGAGGAGGCCGATCCCGCCATTGCCCGCCTGGAGGAGCTGCGCGCCGAGCAGTCCGACCTTGAGCTGCTGCAGGAGATGCTCGGCAGCTTCCCGCTGGCCGGGCTGGACCTGGGACTGCTCGGCGGCTCGGGCCCGGCCATCGCGGTGCGCCTGTTCGTGCTGCCGCCCAACGCCCGACTGACGCACATGCCGCCGGCGGTGATTCACGTCTGGGCCTTCAGCGACGAGCACGCCTTCTTGCTGCTGGTCGGCCCGCCGGCCGAGGTGGAGTCGCTCGACCAGGAGCTGGCGGTCCTCAAGGCGCGGCACATCATGACGCCCGGCTGGCTGAACGGGGACGCGGCCGAATGTCGCCGGCTCGTCGAGACGCACCGACGCGACAACGCCCGCGAGGCCGAACGCCTGGAGGCGACCCTGGAGACGCTGCAGAGCCGCCACCAGATCGCCCACGCCCTGGGCGATATCGCGCGCCTGGAGTGGTTCCTCACGCACGTCACGGGCCTTCCCGTCAGCGAAAACTTCGCCTGGGTCACCGGCTGGACCAGCGACCTGGACGGCCGCGGGCTCAATGCCGCGCTGCAGGCATCCAACGTGCGCGGGCTGCTGCGCTTTCCCCCGGCGCCGCGCGACAAGACCCCGCCCATGGTCATGCACAACCCGTGGTGGGCCCAGCCGTTCGAGATATTCGCGCGCCTGCTCGGCACGCCCTCCCAAACCGAAGTCGACCCCAGCCGCCTGCTGGCCCTCATCGTGCCGCTGCTGTTCGGCTACATGTTCGGAGACCTGGGCCAGGGCGCGGTGCTGGTGGTCGTGGGCATCGTGCTGCGCCGACGCTATCCGTTCCTGCGCCTGCTCATCGCCAACGGGCTGTCGGCCATGGTATTCGGCGTGCTGTTCGGCAGCGTCTTTGCACGCGAGGACATCATCCCCGCGCTGTGGGTCCACCCCATGTCGGATCCCCTCCTGGTGCTGGGCGTGCCCCTGGTCGTCGGCATGGGTCTGCTGCTGCTCGGGCTGCTGCTCAACGGCATCCAGGCCTACTGGCGCCGGGCCGGGCGCCACTGGCTGCTGACCGAGGCGCCGCTGCTGGTGCTGTATCTCGCCCTGCTCGCCCTGTTCATCACGCCCGACAGCCTCGCCGTCGTGCTGCTGGCCCTGGCCTGGTACCTCACGGGCAGTCTGTGGTACCAGCGCCACCACGGCCTGCGCGTGCTCGGCCCGGCGCTGGGCCTGCTGCTGGAGCACATGATGCAGCTGTTCATCAATACCCTGTCGTTCTCGCGTGTCGGCGCCTTCGCCCTGGCCCACGCCGGCCTGTCATTGGCCGTGCTCGGCCTGGCCGAGGGTACCCATCCGATCGTGACCGGCATCATCATGGTGGTGGGCAACATCGTCATCATCGTACTGGAGGGTCTGGTCGTCTCCATCCAGACCACTCGCCTGGTATTGTTCGAATTCTTCATTCGCTTTCTGCGCGGCGAGGGACGCATCTTCCACCCCCTGCCCGCACCGGCGGCAAGACCTCCCGTCGAGCCGCCCGCATCGGAACGACACGCGCAACACCCAGGGTCCAACCCCGAACAAACGAGGAGAAGCACATGAGCAGCCCTTTGAAACGGCGCAGTAAGATCGCCGCCGTCCTGACCGCCGCGGCCGGCGTGCTTAGCCTTGCCGCCACCGTCCTGGTCTTCGCCACGGCGCACGCGGCCGAACCTGCCGCCGGTGCCGGTGCCAGCGCCGCAGCGAGCGCCGGCGGCCTGGCCGCCTCGCAGTGGGGCTACATCGCCGCCGCATTGGCCACGGGCATGTCCTCGCTGGGCGCCGGCTATGCCGTCGGCGTGGTGGGCAGCGCCGCGGTGGGTGCGCTGGCCGAGAAGCCCGAGCTGTTGGGGCGCGTGCTGATCCTGGTCGGCCTGGCCGAGGGTATCGCCATCTACGGCCTGATCATCTCCATTTTGATCCTCAATCGCCTCTGAGCCGCCGGTTCCGTCCATGAGCTCACCCGTTTTCATCGGCGACGAGGTCAGCGCGGCCGCCTACCGCCTGGCGGGGGTGCGGGTGCGCACGCCCCCGCAGGCCGAGATGCTCTCGACCCTGCATTGGGCGCGGGCCGAGGCCCCGCTGGTGCTCATCAGCGCCGAATACGCGGCCCTGCTGCCGGAGCGCGACCTGGCCCAGGCCCTGGCCGGCCTGAGCCCACCCGTGCTGGTGGTCGGAGATGTTCGCGGGCGTTATCCCGCGCCCGACCTCGCAGCGCGCATGCGCCGCCAACTGGGGGTCGAATCGACATGAGGTCAACGCGATGAGTACAGTCCTATGAGTACACCGGCAAGCGTCCTGGACGCCCAATCCCAACGTCTGCTTCAGCTCGTGGAGGACTACCGCGAGCAGCGCTGTCGCACCCTGGTCGATCGCGCAGAGCAGCAAAGCCGCGAGCTGCTGGGCCAGGCCCGTCACGACGCCCTGGAACGCGTGCGCGAGGCCATCGCGGCCGAGCGGGCGCGCGGGCGCGAGCGCATCGACACCGCCCAGGCACGCCAGCAGACACGTCGCCGCCAGCGCGAGCAGGAGCAGACCCTGGCGGCGCTGGAGCAGGCCTGGCCGCAGCTGGAGGCTGCACTGCAGGCCCGCTGGCAGTCGACGCAGACCCGGCGTGTCTGGGTGGAGGCGACAGTAAACCAGGCCCTGCACACGCTGCCAGGCCACCCCTGGACCGTGGCGCACCCACCCGGCTGGGACCCGCAAGAGCTCGAGCCCCTGGCCGCGGCGATCGAAAAGCACTGCGGCGAGGCGCCCCGGATGCACGCCGAGGAAACGCTGCCGGCGGGCCTGCGGCTTTGCTGCAACGGCGCCTGCGTGGATGCCAGCATCGCCGGCCTGCTCGCCGACCGGGTGCGCATCACCGCGCGCCTGCTGGCGCGGCTGCAGGACACGCCGGATAACCAGCGGGATCGAACCCGCGCCGAGAACTGAGGAGCGAAGGCAGAGCGACATGAGCGATGCGGTCATCACCTGGATCAGCGGACCGGTGCTCCATGCGCGCACCGCCGGTCCCTTCCACGTCAACGAGGCCGTGCTCGTCGGCGACCGGCACCTGCTCGGCGAGGTGATTCACCTGGAACAGGACGACATCGTGGTCCAGGTCTACGAGGACACCAGCGGGCTGCGCCCGGGCGACGCCGTGACCGGCCGCGGCACACCGCTGTCCGTCCCGCTGGGCCCCGGACTGCTGGGGGGGATCTACGACGGCTTGCTGCGCCCCCTGGCCCTGGACCATGACGCCTCGCCCTACGTGAAGCCGGGGATGGTCGAGGCCCCGCCCAAGCACTTCCGGTTCACGCCCCTGACCGAAGTCGGCCAACATCTCGCCCCGGGCGCGAGCGTCGGGCGGCTCCAGGCCGAGGTCGGCAAGGCGCAGCTGTGTCTCGTCCCTCCCGATGTGGGCGGCGAGGTCGTCACCATCGCGGCCCCCGGCAGCTACGGCGAGGACGAGACGGTGTGCACCCTGCTCACCGAGCGCGGCGAACGACGCGATATCACCATGCGCCAGCCCTGGGGCGTGCGCCGCCCGCGTCCGGTCACCGAGCGCCTGGCGGCGGACCGGCCCATGCTGACCGGTCAGCGCATCCTCGACGCGCTGTTTCCGATCGCACGCGGCGGCAAGGCCGCCCTGCCGGGGGGCTTTGGCACGGGCAAGACCATCCTGCAGGAGAGCCTCGCCAAGTGGTGCGACGCCGATGTCATCATCTACGTCGGCTGCGGCGAGCGGGGCAACGAAATGGCCGGCGTGCTGCATGAATTCCCCGAGCTCGAAGACCCGCGCACCGGTCGGCCGTTGATGGAACGCACGGTCATCATCGCCAACACCTCCAACATGCCGGTGGCAGCGCGCGAGGCCAGCATCTACACGGGGGTCACAGTGGCCGAGTACTTCCGTGACCAGGGCATGCACGTGGCCCTCATGGCCGACTCGACCAGCCGCTGGGCCGAGGCGCTGCGCGAGGTCTCGGGGCGCCTGGGCGAGCTGCCCGGCGAGGGCGGTTACCCGGCCTATCTCTCCAGCCGGCTGGCCGAGTTCTACGAGCGCGCCGCGCGTGTGCGCACCCTCGGCGGCAGCGAAGGTTCGCTGACCATCATCGGCGCGGTCAGCCCTCCCTCGGGTGACTTCTCCGAGCCGGTCACCACCCATACCAAGCGCTACGTGCGCTGCTTCTGGGCATTGGATCAGGGGCGCGCGCAGGCGCGCTTCTACCCGGCCATCCACCCGCTGCAGTCCTATTCGGAGGACACGCCGCGCCTGGCCCCCTGGTGGCAGGCCCAGGGCAACCCGCACTGGTCCGAACAGCGCCGACGCTTTCTCACACTGCTCGAGCAGCAGGCGCACCTGGAGCGCATGGCCCGCATCGTGGGCAAGGACGCGCTGCCGCCGCGCCAGCAGTTGATCCTGCTCAGTGCCGACCTGCTCAACGATGCATTCCTGCGCCAGTCCTCCTTCGCCCCCAACGACGCCTACTGCTCACCGGCGCGCCAAACCGTGATGATGCGCCTGCTGGCGCGCTTCATCGATCTGGCCGAGCGGGCCGTGGCCACCGGCGTGAGTGTCGACGACATCGGCAACCAGCCGATCGTGCGCCGCCTGCGGCGCATGGCCGAAGACATCCCGGAAAATCAAATGCAGCAGTTCGACGAGCTCGCCCGGTCGCTCGATTCCACCTTCTCATCGCTGTCGGAGGATCTCGCCCATGAAGGCTGATGTGATCGTCAGCGAGGCCGCAACGCGCATTGAGGGTCCGCTGCTGTTCCTGCGCCGCACGCTGGACGTGGGACTGAACGAAGCCGTGGAAGTCATCGGCGACGACGGGCGCGCCCGCCAGGGGCGCATCGCCGCGCTGGACGAGGAGCACATGACCATCGAGATCATGGAGAGCACCGGCGGGCTGGCGCTGGCCAATACCCGAGTGCGCTTTCTCGGCGAACCGCTGCACTTCGGCGTGGGCCCGGGCCTGCTCGGCCGCGTGTTCGACGGCGTCGGCCGCGTCACCGACGGCGGGCCGCCGGTGGCCGCCGAGCGCTACCTGCGCATCGACGGACTGGCGATCAACCCGGCCGCCCGGGCGATGCCCGCCGACTTCATCGAAACCGGCATCACGACCATCGACGTCATGAACAGCCTGGTGCGCGGCCAGAAGCTGCCCATCTTCTCCGGCGGCGGCCTGCCCCACGACCGGATGGCCATCCAGATCGCCCGCCACGCCCGGCTGCGCGGCGAGGACAGCAAGAGCCAGTCCTTCGCGATCGTGTTCGTCGGCATCGGCGTGCCCCACGACACCGCCGAGGCCTTCCGCGCGGCGATGGAATCCAGCGGCGCGCTGCAGCACACCGCGCTGTTCCTGAACCTGGCCTCGGACTCCAGCACCCAGCGCCTGCTCACGCCGCGCTTTGCGCTGACCGCCGCCGAGTATCTGGCCTTCATCGAGCAGCGCCATGTGCTCGTAATCATGACCGACATGACCAACTACTGCGAGGCCCTGCGCGAAGTCTCGGCCAGCCACGGCGAGATACCCAGCCGCAAGGGCTACCCGGGTTATCTCTACTCGGACCTGGCGCTGCTGTATGAGCGCGCGGGCTGCATCCGCGGCAATCCGGGTTCGCTGACCCAACTGCCGATCCTGAGCATGCCGGCCGACGACATCAGCCATCCGATCCCGGATCTCACCGGCTACATCACCGAGGGTCAGATCGTGCTGGACCGCGAGCTCGACCGCCAGGGCATCTATCCGCCGGTCAAGGTCCTGCCCTCGCTGTCGCGCCTGATGAAGGACGGCACCGGCGAGGGCTACACGCACCCCGATCATCCGGCCCTGGCCAACCAGCTCTATGCGGCCTACGCACGAGCGGTCCAGGTGCGCGTCATGGCGAGCGTGGTGGGCGTGGACGGCCTGCCCGAGTCGGACCGGCGTTACCTGTCCTTTGCCGAGCGCTTCGAACAGAAGCTGGTGCAGCAGGACGAGGCTCGCAGCCTGGAGGAGAGCATGTCGCTAGGCTGGGATATCCTGCGCCCGCTGCCGGCGGCGGAGCTCAACCGGCTGAGCGACGAGCAGATCGCCCGCTACATCCACGAGGAGACCAATGCCTGAGGCGTTCGGCGAACGTAGCCCGACACGCGCGGCCCTGCTCGAACTGCAGGCCGAGCGGCGCATGGTGCGCGAGGGATACGACTTCCTCGACGAGAAGCGCCTGCTGCTGGCCGCCGAGATCCTGCGCCTGCTTGGCGACTACGAACGCCTGGCGCGCGAGTTCGAGGACTGCCACCAGGAGGCGGCCCGCGCCTTTGCCGATGCGACGGCCCGCCACGGCCTGCAGGGCATCGAGGTCTACCCCGCCGCCGCCCTGGAACGGGCCGAGCTCAGCCGGCGCAGTTACAGCTTCCTGGGGGTCGCGCTGCAGGATACCGAGCTGGTCAACGCGAGGGAGTCCACGCCGGTGCGCCCCGGCGCGCATCCCTCGCCCGAGGCGCGGCGCTCGCGCGAACGCTTCCACGAGCTCATCACCCGCGCGGCCGTGCTGGCGGGGCTGACCGGCAACCTGCAGCGCCTGCTGGACGAATACCGGCGAACCGAGCGCCGCGCCCGCGCGCTGGAGAACGTGCTGATGCCCGAGATCGACAAGGCGATCACCGAGATCGACAACCGCCTCGAGGAGATCGATCTCGAAGAGGCGGTACGCGTGCGTTTCCCCCAGCACCGCAGCGAGGGCTGACGACACCGTCCTTGGATGCCGTTCAACGCCCGCTCACACGTGAAGGCCAGCGCCTCTGAAGGCTAGTCGACCTTGACACTGCGCCGCTTGGCCTTCTCCACCTTGGGAACGACCACCTCCAACACGCCGTCGGCGAACTTGGCCTTGGCCTTGTCACCGTCGACCTCGGCGGGCAGCGACAGGGTGCGCGAGAATTCGCCACGGCTCATCTCGCGCCGGTAGTAGTCGCCCTTCTCCTCTTTCTCCTCGTGGCGGGTCGAGCCCTTGATGCAGATCGTGTTGTCGGTCATCGACACGTCGATGTCGCCCTTCTTCACGCCCGGCAGCTCGGCCTTAATCACCACCTCGTTGTCGCGCTCGATAACGTCGACCCGCGGGGCCTTGCCCTCGAAGGGTGCCGCCGCCTCCGCCCAGGAGGGCCACTCCCAGCGCATCGGGCGAAGCCAGCCGCGCGGGAAGAAGCTGTCGAACATCCGGTCCATCTCGTCGAAGGGACTCAGGGCGCCTGCACCCCTGCCGGCACCGCCGGACTTCTGCAGGGTCCCTTCCTTGACCTTGCCTTCCTTCTTCTCCTCTTTACCTGCCATCGTGCACCCCCTTTGTGGTGGACAGGCGCCGAAGCGCACCGTCGATCTCGTTGGCCATGATGTGCTACATAAATAGCAGCCTTTGAGACCGGCGAACATTGATCCCGATCAGCAAGCCGCCGCGCCGCGCCGGCCACAATGGGCCTCGGGCCGCAGCCAGGCCGGCCGGCACTGAACGAACGGAGGCAGGCGATGAATGGTGCAGCCGACAAGCCAACGGACAGCGCGGCGCAAGGACTGCACTGCGAACTGATCGCCTGGGCCGAGGTACACCGGCTGTGCCGGCGCCTCGCCGCGCTCGTGCGCGATTCGGGCTTTCGCCCCGACCTGATCGTGGCCATCGGGCGCGGCGGCTATGTGCCGGGGCGACTCTTGTGCGACTTCCTGCACCTGATGGGTCTGGCCGGGGTCAAGGTCGAGCACTACACCCAGGGGGCCCGGCGCGAGCCGCGGGCCCGCGTGCGCTATCCGCTCGGCATCGCGCTGCGAGACCTGCGGGTGCTGGTCGTCGACGATGTCAATGACAGCGGGGAGACCTTCGAGGTAATACTGAGCTATCTGCAATCGCTGCAGCCCCGCGAGCTGCGCACGGCGGTCATGCACGACAAGGCGGTCAGTCACTTCCGGGTCGATTACCGCGCCAAGCGCATCCTCACCTGGCGCTGGCTGATCTATCCCTGGGCCGTGGTCGAGGATATCACCGGATTCATCCAGAACATGGCGCCGCCGCCGACTTCGCGCGAAGAGGCCGCGCGCCGCCTCGAGCATGACTATCGGATCCGCGTCCCGGCACAAACCCTCGCGGACGTATACGACTTCATGGCGCTGGCCCCCCGCGCCCAACCCGGCGCCAACCCTGCCGTGGAGATTCACTCATGAACACCAGCCCTACCGCGGGGGACATTCGGGATGCCGGCTTGGCGGACGCGGGGCGCGAGCGCATCGAGTGGGCCCGCCAGGAAATGCCCGTGGTCAGTGCCCTGATGGAACGTTTTGCCGAGGAACGGCCGCTGGCCGACATGCGCATCAGCGGCTGTCTGCACATCACCACCGAGACCGCGAACCTGGCGCGCACGCTGCAGGCCGGGGGCGCGCAGGTAACGCTGTGCGCGAGCAATCCGCTCAGCACCCAGGACGATGTGGCCGCCGCCCTGGTCGAACACTACGGCATTGCCGTGCATGCCGTGCGCGGAGAGGACACCGAGACGTACTACCGGCACATCGACGCCGCTCTCGATGCGCGCCCTCGCATAACCCTGGACGACGGTGCCGACCTGGTCAGCCGCCTGCACCAGCGCCGGACCGATCTATTGCCCGACATGCTGGGCGGCACCGAAGAGACCACCACCGGGGTCATCCGCCTGCGCGCCATGGCGGCAAGCGGTGCGCTGCGCTATCCGATGATCGCCGTCAACGACGCCTACACCAAACACCTGTTCGACAACCGCTACGGTACGGGCCAAAGCACACTCGACGGGATCATCCGCGCCACCAACATCCTGCTCGCAGGCAAGACCTTTACCGTCTGCGGCTACGGCTGGTGCGGGCGCGGCATCGCCATGCGGGCCCGGGGTCTGGGCGTGCAGGTCGTGGTCACGGAGGTCGAACCGCTGCGCGCCCTGGAGGCCGCCATGGACGGATTTCGGGTCATGCCGCTGCGCCGGGCGGCGGCAATCGCCGATTTCATCGTGACCGCCACCGGCGACAAGCACGTCGTCGACGTCGAGCACTTCGAGGTCATGAAAGACGGCTGCGTGCTGGCAAACTCGGGCCACTTCAATGTGGAAATCAATATTCCGGCGCTGGAGGCCCTGAGCACGGCGCGCCGGCGCCCCCGACCCAGCGTCGACGAATACCAGCTGCGCGACGGGCGCCGCCTGCGCCTGCTCGCCGAGGGCCGGCTGGTAAACCTCGCCGCCGCCGAGGGTCATCCGGCCGCCGTGATGGACATGAGCTTCGCCAACCAGGCCCTGTGCGTGGTCCACCTGGCCCGCACCGGCGCGGACCTGCCGGCCGAGGTACACCCGGTGCCGGCTGCCATAGACGCCGAGGTGGCGCGCAGCAAGCTCGCCGCCATGGGCATCACCATCGATCAACTGACCGATGAGCAGCGCAGCTATCTCTCGTCCTGGCAGGAGGGTACCTGAGTCCTCATCCCATTTCCGATACGCGCTGAAACCCAACAGACGATCGAACAACCCCGGGGAAGCGCCGATGTAGGACGCCGCGACCGCGGGGGCAAACCACCCAGAGACGCTGCGCGCTGGCTTGGCGCCAGCCCGCTAACGCACGAGGACCAGCGGACAGGTGAGACGCGTCGTCAGCGCCTCCAATTCCTCGGCCGAGGTAGCCAGTGTCTGAATAAGACGATCGGCGCCTTCGACGCGCGCCGCGTCAGCCACCGTCGCAGGGGTGAGGTCCGGCAGCTGGCGGTAAGAGATCAACCCCCGTAAATCGACCCCGACTTCAGCCAGCGCCGCCTGTACGCGCTGCCAGGTCTGCGCGGCCGCCCTCGGCCCGGAGGCGGCGATCAGGACCAACAGCGGGCGGGCCTCGAGCTCGGCGATCTCGGCGGCTACATTGAGAGCCCGCCAGCCCGCTTCATCGTCCCGCCAGACCACCAGCACCGGCGCAGCAAGCGCGCGGGACACGACCGCCGCCCCGCGAAGCGCCTCGATCGGCCGGGCGCCCAGGCGCGCCAGCATCAGCAGGTCGCCCTCCGTACTCGCAGCCAACAGCTCGTGCAGCAGTCGCCCATGTGCCACCTGGAAGCGCCACTGCAGCCGGGCACGCCGGGCACTGTCGCCCAGTACGCGCTCGACCTCGGCCGCGTAGCCGGCCAGGGCGCGCTGTACGCCCTCGGGGTCCAGTCCGCGCGGGGCGCCGTGTCGGCCGACCTCGCGCACGAAGGGCAGCCCGGCCAGGCGCAGGAGGTCCGCGTCCTCCACGAACATGGCCTCGACATCGGCCCGCAGGTGGGCGGCCAGACGCACCCCCGCATCGAGCACGGCCTCACAGCGGGCCGCACTGTCCAATGCGATCAACACGCGACGGCGGACCGCCACGGGCTCAGCCATCGCGACCGTCCGGTTCGTCGCCGTCCTGACCCACTTCGGTCACCTCGCCCTCGCTGTCGATCTTCACTTCGAGCTTACCCTTGTCGTGCTCGCCGAACTCCTGGCGAAGCTCGGAGAACTCGAGCAGGCGATCCTCCACGCGCCGGTTGACGCTGCCTTCGGCGAACTTTCCTTCCACGCCGCGCTCGCCAGCCGGTAGACCGGTCAACAGGGCGATGGCCTCGTCGACAGTCTCCACGGCATAAATGGCGAACTGCCCCTGTTCGGCCGCCTCCCGCACGTCTGCGCGCAGCATCAGGTGCTTGACGTTGGTTGAGGGAATGATGACACCCTGCTCGCCGGTCAGGCCCCGCGCCTTGCACACGTCGAAAAAGCCTTCGACCTTTTCGTTCACGCCGCCGATGGGCTGAACGTGGCCGAGCTGGTTGACCGAACCGGTCACGGCAAACGACTGGCGAACCGGCACGTCGGCCAACACGGACAGCAGGGCGCACAGCTCGGCCATGGACGCACTGTCGCCGTCGACGTATCCGTAGGACTGTTCGAACACCAGGCTGGCGGTCAATGACAGCGGGCGATCGAGCGCATAGCGCGCCGAGAGAAAACTGGACAGGATCAACACACCCTTGGAATGGCTGGCGCCGCCGAGCTCGACCTCGCGTTCGATATCCACCACTTCACCCTCACCGAGACGGGCCGTGGCCGTGATGCGCGCCGGGTGACCGAACAGAAAACCGCCCAGCTCGATGATGGTCAGGCCGTTGACCTGGCCGACCTGTTGGCCTTCGCTGTCAATGAGCAGCGTACCGCGGCGAATCGCCTCCTGCAGGCGCTGCTGGATACGCCCGGCGCGGTATATCTGTTGGGTGATCGCGTGGTCCACGTCCGCCGTCGTGACGGACGAACGCCCAGCCTGACTCGCCCAATGGTCGGCCTCGCGCAGCAGGTCCGCGATGCCGCTCATATGCGTGGACATCTTCTCGGTATCCTCGACGCGGCGCGCGGCGTGCTCGATGAGCCGCGCCACAGCCCCCCGGTCAAACGCTTGGAGCTTCTCCTGGCGTGCAACAGTGGCGAGCATACGCGCGTACAGGCGCGTGTTCTCCGGACTGCGGTCGATCTGCTCCTCGAAATCCGCGGCCACCTTGAACAGCTCTCCGAATTCGGGGTCGTACTCGTACAACAGATAATAGAGCATGCGATCGCCGAGCAGCACGATTTTCACATCCAGGGGAATGGGCTCGGGCTCGAGCGACACAGTACTGATCATGCTCAGCATCTGGCCCAGCGACTCGATGCGGATCTGCTCGGCAAACAGGGCGCGCTTGAGCGCCTCCCACACAAACGGCTGCGTGAGGACCTTTTGGGCATCGAGAATCAGATAGCCGCCGTTGGCCCGATGCAGCGCACCCGACTTGATCAGCATGAAATCGGTGACCAGGGTCCCCATCTGCGCCAGGTGCTCGATGCGCCCCACCAGATTGTCATGAGTCGGATTGTTCTCGTAGACCACCGGCGCGGCCGTCTCTTCGTCGTGATCGATGATGACGTTGACCTGATAGCGGCGGAAGGCTGGCTCTCGCATCGCGGCACGGCCCAGTTGGTTTTCGGGGACCTCTTCCTGATTGCGAAAGTCGTCGACGTTCTCGACGATGTCCTGCTGCACGGCGTCGAGAAAGGCCAGGACCTCCGGAAACTCCACATAGGATTCGCGTAGCGCGTCGATCTCATGGCCGACGGCCAACAGCGTGGTCTCCTGGTTCAACGCCTTGAGCTTGTCGCGCGTCTCCTTGCGCCACTGCGGAACTTGGCGCAGCACCTTTTGCAGCTCTTCCTGCAGCTCGCCGACCTGAGTCTCGAGCGTTTTTTGCTCGTCTTCCGGAAGCTTGGCGAACTCCTCGGGGCTCATCACCTCCTCGTCGCGCATGGGGGCGAAGGCAAATCCGCCGGGCGTGCGCAGCAACGCGATGTGCTGAGCCTGGGCCCTTTCCTGCAACTCGCCGAGGGCCTTTTCCTGGCGCTCGTGAAATTCCTTCTCGAGTTCTTTGGCCCGCGCCTGGTATTCCTCGGCGTCGAAGGCCGCGGGGATGGCGCTGAGCAGATCCTCGACGAGGTGATGCATATCCCGGCGCAGGGCCGCGCCGCGCCCGGCGGGCAGGCGCAGCGCCCGCGGCCGATTGGGATCGTCGAAATCGTTGACGTAGCACCAATCGGCGGGCGCCGGTGCCTCGGCCGCCTTGGTCTGCAGATAGGTCTTGACGACGTTGTGCTTTCCCAGCCCGGGCGGGCCGAGGACATAGAGGTTGTAACCCTTCTTGCGGATGCCCACGCCGAAGTGCAGGGCCCCGATGGCGCGCTCCTGGCCGATGACCTCGGACAGGTCCTCCAGCTCATCGGTGGTCTCGAAATCGAGCAACGCGGGATCGCAACGCTGATACAGCGTATCGACGGACAGGGGTTTGATATCGGACATGATGCTCCTTCACCGCCGCGGCGGGCGCAAGGAGCGACGACCGACCTTCGGCGCATGACAAAACTGCAACCGGGCGAGGCGCCTCGCGCCACGCCCGGTCCTCGAATGACTTCGTTCTTAGGTTACTGTCGGCAGAGGAAGGATTACAAGCCGGCGAGCAGCATCACGCCGATGGCACCAATCGCGACGCCGCCCGCGCGCAGTAGACCGCTGAACCGGCGCTGGGCCAGGCTGCCGGCCAACAGCCCGACACCATGCAGCAACGCCGAGGCCGACAGAAAACCGACGACGAACTCCGTGGCCATGGAGATGGACCCGCCGGCGAATTCAATCCCGTGGGCGTAGCCGTGCCACATACCAAAGGCGCCGACCAGCGAGGCCGACACGGCCAGGGGCACACGGCGGGACAGGCTGATCATGAAACCAAGCACCAACACCGAAGCGGCGATCATGGGTTCGACGCCGGGCAGGCTCAGCCCCGCCAGTCCCAATGCCGCGCCCGTGGCCATCATAGCCAGGAAGGCCAGCGGCAGGGACCAGCGGGCGCGACCGCCCTGCTGGGCCGCCCAAAGACCGACCGCCACCATGGCGGTGATGTGATCGAGACCGGTAAACGGGTGGATGAAGCCGGCAATCCACGTGGGGCCGTACATATGCCCGGGATGGGCCTGGGCGACCCCGGCGACCGACAAGCCCGCAAGCAACACTAGCAACTGATGATGACGTTGGATCTTCACACTATACCTCCTCGCTGTTCTGTCTCTGCGCTGTTCCGTCTCTGCCAGGGGGCGTGCTGAGACAGCCCGCCCACGGCGGCCCGCTTATTTCACCTTGACCTTGACCAGTTCCTCGCCCTCGGGGTCGGTCACATGCACCGCACAGGCAATGCAGGGGTCGAAGCTGTGAATGGTGCGCAGGATTTCCACCGGCTGTTTGGCATCGTACAATCGCGTGCCCTTGAGGCTGGCCTCGTAGGGGCCGTCCTGACCCTTCGCGTCGCGCGGGCCCGCGTTCCAGGTGCTCGGCACCACGGCCTGATAGTTGTCGATCTTGCCGTCCTTGATCACCACCCAGTGCGCCAAGGCACCGCGCGGTGCTTCCATGAAACCGACCCCCTTTGCGACCTTGGGCCAGGATGAAGGTTCCCACTTCTTCTCGTTGAAGGTCTTGACGTCGCCCGCCTTGATGTTGGTCATGAGCTGGTCGTACCAGCCCTGCATGGCCTCGACGATGATCTTGCTCTCCAGGGTTCGCGCCGCGGTGCGGCCCAACGTCGAGAACAGGGCGTCGGTCGGAAGGTCGAGCTTGTGCAGTGCATATCCGACCAGATCACGTGTCTGTTCGTGCCCCTTGGCATAGAGCATGAGCACGCGCGACAAGGGACCGACCTCCATGACATGGCCCTTCCAGCGCGGCGACTTGAGCCAGGAGTAGTCGGCCTCGGTATCGAGGTGCTCGTAGGGCGGCTTGGGACCGGTGTAATTGAATTCGGTCTCCCCGTCGTAGGGATGCAGCCCCTTGTCCTTGCCGCCGCTGTAGTTGTACCAGGAGTGGGAGACGAACTCCTGCACCTGATCGGGCGCGTCGAGGTCGAGGTCGTGGATGGTCGAGAGATCGCGATTGAGGATCACACCGCGCGGGATCATCATGTCGTCGATGTCGTCCATGCTCTTGCTGGGGAAGTCGCCGTAGGTCATGAAATTGCCCACACCCTCGCCCTGCTTGAACCAATCCTTGTAGAAACCCGCGATGGCCAGCGTGTCCGGGATGTACACCTGATCGACGAAGCGGCGCATCTTTTCGATGACATCGTGTACCTTCTGCAGCCCCGTCAGGTTGATCGCCGTCGCGCCGCCGCCGCCGAAATTGCCGCTGGAGGTATCGCCGGCGTGCACGCTGATGGCGGCGGGCGTACCGCCGACCAGGAAATTGGGATGCGGGTTCTTGCCGCCGAAGATGGTGTGGATCTGCACCACGTCGCGCTGCCAGGCCAGGGCCTCCAGGTAGTGCGCCACGGCCATCAGGTTGGCCTCGGGCGGGAGCTTGTACGCCGGATGGCCCCAATAGCCGTTGGCGAAGATGCCGAGCTGTCCACCCTCGACGAAGCCCTTGAGCTTGGCCTTGACGTCGGCGAAGTAACCCGGCGAGGTCGTCGGGTTCGACGGGCTGATACTCTGGGCCAGATCGGACGTCGCCTTGGGATCGGCCTTCAGCGCCGAGACCACGTCGACCCAGTCGAGCGCGTGCAGATGATAGAAGTGCATGACATGGTCATGTACATACTGAGCCGCGCTCATCAGGTTGCGGATGAGTTGGGCATTCGGCGGAATCGGATAGTTCAGCGCGTTTTCCACCGCGCGAATCGAAGCCAGGCCATGCACCAACGTGCACACGCCGCAGATGCGCTGAGCGAAGGCCCAGGCATCGCGCGGGTCGCGCCCGCGCAGGATGATCTCGATGCCGCGGACCATGGTCCCGGCACTGGAGGCGTGGGTGATCTCTCCGTTCGAGTCGGTCTCCGCTTCGATGCGAAGGTGCCCCTCGATTCGCGTAATGGGATCGACGACGACTTTCTGTGTACTCATTCCTTATCTCCGCTTGTCGGTGTCCGGCGAGGCGTGACGTTTATTCGTGGTTCACTCGGCCAGGTTATCGGCGACCAGATCCAACAGGCTGTGCGCCGTCTTGTCCCAGTGGTGATATTCCTGGTTGTCATCGAAATTCTGGCGGCAGTTCGAGCACGCGGTCAGCACGTCCTCGGCGCCGGTGGCCTCGATCTGCTCCATCTTGATGCGAAACATCTTGTGGCGCAGGTCGTCGGCGCGGTGAATGGTCAGCACGCCGCCGCCCCCGCCGCAGCACCAGTTCATCAGGCCGGCACCTTTCATCTCGCGCAGGTCGGCCCCGAGCGCGCCGAGCACCACGCGCGGCGCCTCGGTCGCCCCGCCGCGGCGCGAGACCTGGCAGGGATCGTGGTACGTTACCGAGCGGTCGACCTTGTTGACCTTGATCTGGCCCGACTGCAGCCCCTCGGCCAGGAATTCGGAGATGTGCTTGACCTCGAAGGGCAGGGGTTTGCCGTACATGTTGGCGCCCGACCAGCGCAGCGCGCCGTAGGCGTGGCCGCATTCGGGCAGGATGAGCAGCTTGGCCCCGCAGGCGATGGCCGCGTTGATCATCTTCATGCTCATGTCCTTTTGCCAGGCGGAGTTGCCCGAGAGCATGCCGAAATTGGTCGCCTCGTAGCCGTCGGTACGGAAGGTCCAGGACAGTCCCATGTGGTTGAGCACCTTGGCCATGGCCGCCATGGATTCGGGGTATTTCTGGATCTCGATGGAGGACATGGTTACCAGCACGTCGGCTTTGTCCTCGTCGACATGCATTTCCACGTCGTGCTCGTCGCCCATCCACTCGATGCGGTCCTCGAAGACCTTCGGCGTCGCGCCGAGCGGGCTGCCCTCGCGCTCGGCGCGTTCGGCGACGGCCCACAGCTCGTGCGGCACGAGGCCCGCCTGGAACATACCGTGGCGCGCCATACCCACCAGGGTGGCGATATCGATGCTCATGGGACAGATCAGCGTGCAGCGCCCGCACATGGTGCAGGTGTCATAGATGAGTTCCTGCCATTCCTGCAGCTCCTCGACCGTCACCTTGTGCTTGAGGTTGAGCGCCTTGTAGAAAAATGCCAGAGGGCCCGCCTCGCGTTTGTAGGCCTGCTTGAACGGCTCGAGCTTCCAGATCGGCGTGTGCCGGGGATCGCCGCTCGCCTCGTGAAAATGACAGGCATGCGCGCAGGCCCCGCAGTGGATGCAGGATTCCATATAAGTGGCCGCGATGTAGCCGAAATCGCGCACGAAGTTGCGCATCGCGGTCTGCACGCGCTTGTCGTCGGGCATCTCGCCCTGCATGTCGTAGCGCTTCTCGGGCTTTTGGACCGATACGCGTTTGGACTCCAGATCCAGAGGATGCTCGGTGTTGATATCATTCATGCGCTCGTCCCCCTGCGCTCGAACAGGGCACCGGTAGTACCCCGCGAGACGACGAAAAAGAAGGTGTGCATCAGCTTGCTGAACGGGAACCACACCAGCAGCAGCTCGAAGCTGAGGATATGGACGGCCAGTACGTGCTCGTAGCGCCCGCCCCAGTGGGCCGCAGCCATCAGACCCGTCACCACGGGCGCGATGGTGACAAACCAGCTGAAGTAGTCATCGAAATTGGACAACAGACGGGTGACGGGATTGGCGATGCGCTTGACCAGCATGGCGACCAGGGCCGCGATGGTCACCGCGCCTGTGATATAGATGAATGAATTCGGCAGCCCGCCCCAGCCCACGCCGATAATGTTCTTGATGAACAGGATGTGGGGCACGAAGAAGAACACCACGATCGCCAACCCGATATGAAATATGTAGCCCAGGATATAGCTCTGCACGACCTTGGGGCGAAATTCCTTGTACGGCCACAGGTGCACGATCAGCCCCTTGATGGCCCCGCGCCACAGATGCGTGCTGCGCGGCTTGCTGTAATCCTTCTTGCGCCGCAGCAGGAACACGCCAAACAGGCGCCACAGGACGCCCAGGAAGAAGATGGCGACCGACCACTGCAGGGCCGGGCCGCGGGCGAAGGTCAGCAGGTCCATGGTCTATTCCTCTTTGGAAATCGTGTCCTGGTGACGGCGCGACATGGCCGCCGCCCCGATCCCGATGGCCGCGCCGGCGGCCGCCGCCGCGGCGATACCCTCGGCCGTGCCCCAGTGGCCGGTCGACAGCGGCGCATAGAAGCTGCCCTTGTCCCAGAAATCGGGTTCCGAGCAGCCCAGGCAGCCGTGCCCGCTCTCCACCGGAAAACTCACGCCGCCGTTCCACTTGGTCGTGGCACAGGCGTTGTACGTGGTTGGGCCCTTACAGCCGAGCTCGTACAGACACCAGCCGCTGCGCGCCCCCTCGTCATCGAAGGTCTTGGCAAACTTGCCCTGGTCGTAGAACGGGCGCCGGTAGCAGCGATCGTGAATGGTCTCGCCGAAGAAGACCTTGGGCCGGCCGTGAACATCCAGCGCGGGCACCTCGCCGAAGGTCAGGTAGTGGGCGAGCACACCGGTAATCACCACCGGGATGGGCGGACAGCCCGAGACGTTGATCAGCGGCTTGGTGGCGATCTGGCCGGATTTCATCAGGTCGCCGACACTGACGGCCCCGGTGGGGTTGGGATTGGCCTTGGGGATGCCGCCGAACGCTGAACAGGTACCCACGGCGACGACGGCCGCGGCCCCTTCGGCCGCCTCCTTCATGATCTGCAGGTTGGTCTTACCGGCGATGGTGGAATAGACCCCGTCGTCCTTGACCGGGATCGAGCCGTCGACCAGCAGCAGGTACTTGCCGTGGAATTTTTTCATCGCATCGTGCAGGGCGGCCTCGGCCGCCGTACCCGCCGCGGCCTGCAGGGTTTCCTGATAGTCCAGCGAGATCGCATTGAACATCAGGCTCTCCAGCGTCGGCGAGTGCGAACGGGTCAACGACTCCGCGCAGCCCGTGCATTCCTGAAACGACAGGTAAATCACGGAGGGCCGCGGTGCCTTGTCCAGGGCCTTGGCTATGGCCGGCACCATGCTCGGCGGCAGCGCCATCAGGGAGGCGGTGGTCGCGCAAAACTTTAAAAAGCCGCGTCGGCTCACGCCCTGCTGGCGCAATACCTCGCCGAGAGTCTGTTCCTTGTCGTCGTCTTTTGCCATGGCTGCACCCCTTAACGGTTCAATCAGATGCGGCCTGCCCCTCCTGCGCGAGGCAATCGCGCAGGCGCAACAGGCCGTCGACGAGATCTTCGTCGACTGTCTGCAGGATGGTTGGTATGCGTGTGATCTCGATGAATTCGGCCACGACCTCGTCGGTCGCGCCGTGGTGGGTTACCCACCAGACGCCGCGCACCGCTGTCTCGCGCACGCGGGTCGGTCCCAGTGCATCGATGGTGGCGCTGACCTCGCCCTCGCCGAGCAGGCGCTGCAGGGTCTCGTAGTCGCCGGGGGCCAGCGGCATGGCCCGCAAGTCGATGGTGGCCGGCTCGCCGCCTTGCGTGAGCCGAGTCAGGTACGTCTCTATCTCGTGCAGGATGGGCAGCGCGTTGCCGATGCGCGTCGTCGGACCATCCTCCGGCTCCGAGTCGCCTTCGACCTTCACGCCGATGTCCGACAAGCCGCTCATGCGTGCCAACGCTCCACCAGTTCCACCGCCCGCTCGCAGGCCTCGGGAATGGCCTGGCGCACCGCCGCCGTCGGCTCCTCGCCCCAGTCGAGAAATTCGGGCTGGATGCCGATGAGCGCTCGACGTTCGGGTAGATGGTCGGCCAGGCGCGCGATGGTCAGCAGATCGAGCAGGCCCACCTCGTGAACGCTGCTCTTTTTCTGCGAGCCGATGAAGCGATCCATATCGTCCTCGACGAACACGCGCACCGTGCCGGGGCTCGCCTGCAGCTCGGCGGCGTCGATGACGATCAGGTGGTCGGCGTCCTCGATGGGACCTGCGAGGGTGAAGCTGAGCGTGCCCCCGTCGACGAGGGTGACATAATTGGAGTTGGGATAGCGTTCGCCGAGCAGGCGAATGGCATGGACGCCCGCGCCTTCATCGCTCAACAGGGTGTTGCCAATGCCGAGGATCAACGTGGTTGGTTGTTCTTGTGTCACGACCCGTCCGTACTTGGCTGTTAAGTATTGACCTATGCGCCCGCCTGTCAAGCGATCCTGGGCTCGTCTGAAAAACATACACCACCGCCCTACGCCCCGTCGAGGCCCATCGCGGCGGCGCGGCGCTCAAACCACCGGGCGTGTAAGTACGTTAGTTTATCGGTGGATCGTTACATTGACGTGGATCAACATTGCCCGGCGGGAGCACGGCCCACAATGGCCCCGTTACAGAATGCAACGTTCCAGCTATACTCGACCGGAACACTCGACAAGCGGACAACCCCATCATGTGTCTTGGTATTCCCATGCAGGTCCTGGAAATCGACGGCTACGTGGCCCGCTGCGAGGCGAAGGGTGTGGAGCGCGACGTCAATCTGTTCATGATGCAGGACGAGGAACTCGCGCCGGGCGACTACGTGATGGTCCATGTCGGCTATGCTATCCAGAAGATGACCGAGCAAGAGGCACGTTCGTCCTGGGAGCTCTTCGACCAGATATTGGACGAGACCGGCGGCGCGGATCCGGCCGTGGGCGAGCCCTAATAAACCCGGCCGGGTTTCGACACGAGCTCCACATGCACGAATTGTCGGTCTGTCAGGGCATGATGCGCCAACTGCAGCAGATCGCCGCCGAGCAGGGCGCAGCGGCCGTGAGCAAGGTCGTGGTACACATTGGGCCCCTCTCGGGCGTCGAGCCCCAGCTGCTGGAGCAGGCCTTCCCACTGGCCAGCGCCGGCACGGTCGCGGCCGACGCCGTCCTGGTCATGGAACGGCTGCCGGTGCGCGTGCGCTGCCAAAGCTGCGGTGCCGAGAGCGAGGCCGCACCCAACCGGCTGCTTTGCGCGGCGTGCGGCGATTGGCACACGCAGCTGATCAGCGGCGACGAGCTACTGCTCGCAAGCGTGGAGCTGGATGTCGAGCCCCCGGCGAATTTCAGCCAGCCGGCCTCGAATTGAACACAGCGGGCAACCGGGGCCTCGGAACTTGAGGCCTTTGCCCGATCATCGGTCTTTGGGAGAACAATCATGTGCGATACCTGCGGCTGCAACGTCACCCCCGGCAACGAGCACCTGGTGCGTGCCGACGGTAAATACGCACGCACCGACGACGGTAAGGCGGCGGTGACCGTGCTGCGCGGCCTGCTGTCGGAAAACGATCATCAGGCCGCTCATAACCGCGAGCACTTCGATCGCCACGGTGTGCTGGCCGTCAACCTGATGTCCTCGCCGGGCTCGGGCAAGACAGCGCTGCTCGAGGCGACCATCGCCGCGCTCAAGCACGAATTTGCGATCGGCGTCGTCGAGGGCGACCTGGAAACGGAAAACGACGCCGAGCGCATCCGCGCCCAGGGCGTACCCGCCATTCAGATCGCCACGGGCACCGCCTGTCATCTGGACGCGCACATGGTGCATGACGCCCTGCACAATCTCGATCTGGGCGCCCTGGATATCGTCTTCATCGAGAACGTGGGCAACCTGGTCTGCCCGGCGAGCTTCGATCTCGGCCACCACCGCAACGTCACGCTGCTGTCGGTCACCGAGGGCGATGACAAACCGGCCAAATATCCCGTCATGTTCCGCGCGGCCGACCTGATGCTGGTCACCAAGACCGATCTGCTCGCGGTGCTGGAGGACTTCGAGACAGCCCGCGCCGAGGACCACCTGCGCGCACTCGCCAGCGCCGCACCCGTACTCGAAGTCGCCGCCCGCAAGGGAATGGGCCTGGACGCCTGGTTCGGTTGGCTGCGCAATGAGGTCACCGCCCAGCGCGAGCGCCTGGCCCAGCAGCAAACATTGCGGCCGGCCATCCAGCCCGACGGCGCCCGCCTGCATGGGCAGGATCACGAACACAGCCATGCGCATGGGCATGCCCATACGCACGGTCACACGCCCTGAGGCGAGGCCTTCGCATGACGACGTCCGCCAAGACCTGGCTCGAACGCATCCGCGCACTGGACCTGCCCGACCGGGTGCGCATCATGAACGTGTGCGGGGGCCATGAGCGGTCCATCTCCATGTCCGGGATCCGCCGAGCGCTGCCCGAGAACATCGAGCTCATCCCCGGACCGGGCTGTCCGGTGTGCGTCTGCCCCGAGGAAGACGTCTTCGAGGCCATCCAGCTCGCCCTGCACGAGGACGTGACCCTTGTGGCCTTCGGCGACATGCTGCGCGTGCCGGTCAACGTGCCCAAGGCCGAAGCCCGTTCGCTGGAACAGGCCAAGGCCGCCGGCGCCGATGTACGGCCCATCGCCTCGCCCAATGAGGCGGCGCGGATCGCCCGCGACAACCCGGGGCGCCGCGTCGTGTTTTTCGCCGCGGGCTTCGAGACGACCACTGCGCCCGTGGCGGCAATGCTCGCCGAGGGCGCGCCCGAGAACCTGCTGGTCCTGCTGTCGGGGCGGCTGACCTGGCCCGCAGTGGCCATGCTGCTCGACTCCGAGGCGCCCGGCTTCGACGCCCTCGTGGCACCGGGCCACGTCGCCACGGTGATGGGCCCCGAGGAATGGGAGTTCGTGGTGGCCGATCACGGCATCCCCACTGCGGTGGCCGGCTTCAATGCCGAGAGTCTGCTCGCAGCCTTCTATTCGACACTGCGCCAGTACCTCGCCGGCGAGCCCTTCCTGGACAACTGCTACCCCGAGCTGGTGCGCGCCGGCGGCAACCCCGCCGCCCGGCGATTCCTCGGCGAGGTCACCGAGGTCGCGGACGCCACCTGGCGCGGAATCGGCACCATCCCGGCCTCGGGCTTTGCGCTGCGCCCCGCCTACGCGGCCCACGACGCGCGGGTCCAGCTGCCCTCCTATGGTGATGAGGCGCGCAAACGCGCCGGTCAGATGCCCCCGGGCTGCGACTGCGCCCGCGTCGTACTCGGCAAGGTCTATCCCGACGAGTGCCGTCTTTACGGCGCGGCCTGCACGCCGCGCAACCCCATCGGCCCCTGCATGGTCTCCGACGAAGGGGCGTGCCGGATCTGGTGGTCCAGCGGCGTGCGCGAGCGCCGAGTCGCCCGGGCCGGCTGAGCCCTTCCCCCGCGCCGAGGGCGCAAATCCACATGATCGGACGCGACGGATTCCCACGCCGCGCATCTTGCGCTACATTGCCTTCAAACCGCCTTCCGAGGGCGGTGTCGATAACACGAACAACGTGAACCGCCCGCATCACCAAGGAGTCTGGACCATGCGCCACATCATTCGTCTGTTCACCGCCGCCGTGCTCGCCTGCTTCGTCGCCGGCTCTGCCTGGGCCGCCGGCGAGACCCAGCTGACCTGGTACGGACACGCCACCTTCCGCATCGTCACGCCCCAGGGGCACGTGCTGGTGATCGACCCCTGGTTCAATAACCCCAAGAATCCGGCCGCGGGCAAGGACAAGGACGCATTGGCGGGCATCGATAAGGTCGATTACATCCTCATCACCCACGGCCACTTCGACCACATCGCCGACGCCGTTGCCCTGGGCAAGAAGACCGGCGCGCGCCTGGTGACGAACTTCGAGCTCGGCCAGAACATGGCCAAGGTGCTGGGCTATCCCAAGGACCAGATGGGCTATGACACGCTGATGAACATCGGCGGCAGGATAGAGATCGCCAAGGGCGAGGTCAGCGTGTCCATGACGCGGGCCATCCACTCCAGCGGCATGAAAAACCCCAAGGCCGGTCCGAATCAGCCCGACTTCGTCTACGGTGGTAACCCCGCGGGCTTCGTCGTCAAGATCAAGAATGGCCCGACCTTCTACGACACGGGTGACACGGCCTATTTCAGCGACATGAAGCTCATTCGCAAGTTCTACCACCCCGACGTGGCACTGATTAATATCGGCGGCCACTTCGGCATGGAGCCGCGCATGGCGGCGCTGGCGGCCAAGGCCGTGCATGCCCCGCTGGTGATCCCGCATCACTACGCCACCTTCCCGATCCTCACGCAAAAGGCCGATGCCTGGGCCAAGGCCGTCAAGGGTTACGGGCTCAAGCCACTGGTCATGAAGCCCGGGCAGACCATCCGCTTTCGCGGCCGTCACCTCGTGAAGTAGTCCGCCGACGCGATCGTCGGCAGCTCTGGGGGGCACCGTTGCAGGATACCGAGTCCATCTACGCGCCGCCGCAGGCGAATCTGGAGGCGGCCGATGCGGCCGCGAGTGGGGCAAGAGGCCGCCTGTACTCGCCGCGCGCGGTCGCGGTAGCGACCTTCCTCGGTTCGCTGCTGGCCGGCGGCTCGCTCATGGCGCTCAACTTCCGCCGCCTCGGCCGCGGGAGAGCGGCACTGTGGGCCCTGCTCGGTGCGGTGCTCGCGCAGGCCGCGCTGTTCGCCCTGGCCTTTGCACTACCGGCCAGCGTGCACGTCCCCAGTGTGGCCTATACCGCCGTGCAGGTGCTGGTGATGCTGTATGCGGCCAAGCGCCTGCAAGGCGCCGATATCGACAGCCACGTCAACGCCGGGGGACGCCTGGCCTCCGGCTGGACCGCGGCGGGAATCGGCCTGCTATACGGGATGGTGATGATGGCCGGACTGCTGGTCGCCCTCGATCGTTTCGGCGCCTGAGGCGGGGCCGGACATCATCGACCCGCCGGTCCTCGTATGAGCGCGGCGGGTAACGCAACAGACTCCGGCACAACCGGAGCCAAGCCGCCTTGGTCGCGACGGCACCGCAATTCCAGCGCGACCTCGCGGCAGTGCAAACAGGGGGAACCGGTCGTGACACCTGCAACGCTATCGATGCGCACAATGGGCGTGTGGACCGCCACCATTCTATTCCTCGCCGCCCTGGCGGGCTGCGTCCACACGCCGGCCCGCTACGAGACGATCGCTGATGCCACGCTGCAGCGCGACGTCATGCAGGCCATCGGCGCCTACGAGGCCGCCAGCGGCGGCGATGCTCACCCGGTCCTGGTATCGGCCCGCCCCGCCAAGACGCATGGCCGTCGGCCGAACGGTCCGTATACGGAGCTTTGGACCGTCGAGTCCAACGGCCGGCGCAGCACCTATCGCGTCACCTTCGTGCCCGAACCCGGCGCGGGCACCACTTATTCGATTACGCGTCTGCCTGCGCCCGTACCGGATGGCTCGACGCGGCGTTAAGTTTACGCAAAGACCGTCCGATAATTAGCTCGACCATAACGACCAGAAGCAAACTTGGGGGAAAACGATGAATGCAACGAATCCTTACACCTCGCCGCAAAGCACGGTGGCGGACGCCGCCGGCGAGCAGTACGGCGAGGTCCGGGTCTTCTCGACCAGCGGGCGACTCGGCCGACTGCGTTACCTGGGCTATGGCATGGCCGTGAACCTGGTCGTCTGGTTCGCCGTCATGCTGCTCGGCCTGGTCGCCTCGCTGATACCGAGCCAGGCGACGAACATTGTCGTCGGCATCATCGGCGTCGGGCTCTATATCGCCGTGATCGTCGTCGCGTTCATGTTGATGATTCAGCGCATCCACGACTTCGACACCAGCGGCTGGCTGGCGCTGTTGATGCTCGTGCCGTTGGTGAACGTCGTGTTCGGCCTGCTCCTGCTGTTTCTCCCGGGCACCAAGGGGTCCAACCGGTTTGGCGCCGAGCCGCCGCCCAACTCCACCGGCGTGATCGTGCTCGCCGCGCTGGTACCGATAGCCGTTTTCGTCATCGGGATTCTCGCGGCCATCGCGATTCCCACCTATAACCAATACATCCAGCGGGCGAAGGCGCAGCAGCAGGGCCAGGTTCAGACTCAGCCGTATCGATCGGCGCCCTCCACGCAGCGCTAGGCGACTCAACCCGCGCCATCCCGGCATCGCGTATGCCGGGGCGGCGTTCGCCGTTTCGGGAGAACCGCCATGAATGCCGTCAATCCCTATACCTCGCCGCAGAGCGCGGTTGCCGATCCCGCCGACAACGCGGTCGGCGAGGTCCGAATCTTTTCCGCACGCGCTCGCATCGGCCGCGTGCGCTACCTCGCCTATACCGTCGGCATGTATCTGCTGGTGAGCTTCGCCTCGAGTCTGGTGAGCGGCGTGAGCATGGTCGCACTGGGCCCGAGCATCGCCCCGATCGTCAACATGGTCGTCACCATTGCGGTGATCGGCGGCTTCCTCGTATACAGCTTCCTGCCGACCATCCAGCGTCTGCACGACTTCGACGCCAGCGGCTTGCTCTCGCTGCTGACCCTGGTGCCGTTCGTCAATTTCATCTTGTTTCTCGTCCTGTTGTTCATTCCAGGCACGGACGGGCGCAATCGCTTCGGGCCCAAGCCGCCGCCCAACTCCACGGGAGTGACCGTCGTCAGTATCCTGGCCTCGCTGTTCTTCTTCATCGCCCTGCTCGGCATCGTCGCCGCAATCGCCATTCCCGCCTACCAGGGCTATGTCCACCGGGCCGAACAGATGCAGCACCAGCAAACCGCGCCGCCCTCGCACCCACGCTGAGAACAACCGCATGCGCTCCCTTGCGGGGCGCGGTGCGAAGGGTGTACAACAAAGTCCTTTCTCGGCGCACGCGGGCGAAGCCGCGTGCGCCGCCTTCGCTGCACCGCGGCTCACAGGAGATGATTGCCCATGGTCACCGCCTTCGTCCTGTTCAACATCGAACGCAATCAAGTCAACGAAGTAGCCGAACGCCTGGCCGACATCGACGGCATTGCCGAGGTGTATTCGGTCAGCGGCCGCTACGACCTGGTCGCTATAATCCGCGTACCGTCCACCGAGCAGCTCGCCGAACTGGTCACCGGTCACATGCTGAAACTCGACGGCATCCGCGACACCGAGACGTTGATCGCCTTTCGTACCTATTCACGCCACGACCTGGAGACCATGTTCTCCATCGGCCTCTCCGAATAAGACCGTCGGCCGCCGTGCACCACCGCATCGGACACTGAGACGGCGAGTCCCGTGCGCGAACCGCCCCACCAAAACGACAGCTCCCGTACCGCGGCGCGCCGTCTGCGCGTCGACGGACGTGTGCAGGGCGTTGGCTTTCGCCCTTTCGTCTACCGCCTGGCCCACTCCATGGGCCTCGGCGGGTGGGTACAAAACCAGCTCGGGGAGGTGGAGGTGTGGGTCGAGGGTCCACCCGAGCGTATCGCCGCGTTCACGCGGGCCGTTATCGACCAGGCCCCGCCGCTCGCGCGTCCACATCTGGTTGCCAGCGAGACGGTAACCCCGACGGCGGACGGCGAGTTCACCATCCGACCCAGCCGCGCGCAAACGGCGGCGGCCATCCACGTCCCGCCGGATTACTTCGCCTGCGACGATTGCCTGCGTGAGCTCGAGGACCCCGCCGACCGCCGCTACCGCTATCCCTTCATCAACTGTACCCAGTGCGGCCCGCGCTATACCCTGATTTGCCGCCTGCCCTACGACCGACCCAACACGACCATGGCGGCCTTCGAGCTCTGCCCGGCCTGCCGCGCCGAATACGACAACCCCCTGGACCGACGTTTCCACGCCCAGCCCCTGGCCTGCCCGGACTGCGGCCCCCAGCTCGAATTCGTCGCCGGGACACACCGCATCGACCGCACGGACCGCGCCCTGAGCGCCTGCACCGAGGCCCTGCGTGCCGGCGGCATCGTGGCGGTCAAGGGGATCGGCGGCTATCACCTGATGTGCGATGCCCGCAACGACGCGGCCGTGCTGCAGCTGCGCCAGCGCAAACACCGCCCCGCCAAACCGCTTGCCGTAATGATCCCGCGCACCGGGACTGACGGCTTGGCGGCGATGCGTACCGAGATCACACTCGACGAAACGACCGCCGAGGCGCTGCTCGACCCGGTGCGCCCCATCGTGCTGGCGCGGCGCCGTCCCGCCTGCACGTTCTCACCCCACATCGCCCCGGGCCTTGAAGAGGTCGGCGTGATGCTGCCCTACAGCCCGCTGCATCAGCTGCTGCTCGGCGAGTTCGGCGGCCCCCTGGTCGCCACGTCCGCCAATCTCAGTGGCGAGCCCGTGCTCACCGACAATGAGGAGGTGACCCAACGCCTGAGCCACGTTGCCGAATCCTTTTTGCATCACAACCGGCCCATCGAACGGCCGGCGGACGACCCGGTGCTGCGCGTCATCGCCGGCCGCCCCCGGCCGCTGCGCCTGGGCCGGGGCAATGCGCCACGCGAGCTGACCCTGCCCGCGGCGGTCGATGTGCCGCTGCTGGCCGTTGGCGGACACATGAAGAACACGGTCGCCCTGGCCTGGGACCGGCGAGTGGTCATCTCGCCCCATGTCGGCGACCTCGAAGCCCCGCGCAGCATCGCGGTGTTCGAAGCGGTCGCCGCGGACCTGCAGGCCCTCTATGGCGTACGCGCCGAGCGTCTGGTGTGCGATGCCCACCGCGGCTACGCGAGCAGCCGCTGGGCACGGAGGCAGGGCCTGCCGGTCACGACGGTCTTCCACCACCGCGCCCACGCCTCGGCGATTGCCGGTGAGTTTGCCAACGCACAGGGGGAGCCGGGCCAGGATGAGGAACCGTGGCTGGTGTTCACCTGGGACGGGGTCGGCCTCGGCGAGGACGGCACGCTGTGGGGCGGCGAGGCCCTGCTCGGCCAGCCCGGCCAGTGGCAGCGCCTGGCCCGCCTGCGCCCGATGTTCCTGCCCGGCGGCGAGAAGACCGGCCGCGAGCCGTGGCGCAGCGCCCTGGCCGCCTGTTGGGAGACGGGCCTGACGTGGCCCGACGCGCCGCCGGAGGCAGGCCCCCTGCATGGGATCTGGCGGCGGCGCCTGAACTGCCCGCAGAGCAGCGCCGCAGGGCGCTTGTTCGATGCCGCGGCCGCCCTGCTCGGGCTGATCGAGCGCGCGAGCTTCGAAGGCCAGGGGCCGATGCTGCTCGAGGCCATCTGCCGGGCACCGGCCGCCCCTCTCACACTGCCGCTGAAGGAGGTCGAAGACGGGCTGTGGGAAACCGACTGGTCACCGCTGATCGTCATGCTGCTCGATCGCGCCCGACCACGGCGCGAGCGGGCGGCGGCCTTCCACGCCAGTCTCGCGCAGGTGCTGCGCGACCAGGCACGACTGGCGCGCGAGCGCCACGGGGTACAGCGTATCGGCCTCTCGGGCGGCGTGTTTCAGAATCGTCTGTTGAGCGAGACCGCCCTGGCCGACCTGCGAGAAGATGGCTTCGATGCCTGTCTGGGCGTCGAGGTCCCCAGCAACGACGCGGGACTGAGCTACGGCCAGGTCATCGAGGCCTTGGCCCTGCCGAAAGACTGACCATCGGCCTTAGCCGCACTCGGCGGGCGGACGGGTCGACGTACATGCCCTGGACGCCGACAGCGTTGTCGGCCGGGCGCTTTCCCGCTATCGTGGCCTGCCTATGGACGACATACATATTTCACTCGCCCACGGCAACGGCGGGCGCTTCATGCGCGAGCTCATCGAAGAGCTGTTCGCGCGCCATCTGGCCAATCCCGTCCTCGACATCCAGGCCGACGCCTCGTGCCTGCCGCCCGCCGAAGGGGACTGGCTGATCACCACCGACGGCTTTACCGTCCAGCCGCTGGAGTTTCCCGGCGGCGATATCGGCTCGCTCGCCGTTCACGGCACGGTCAACGACCTGGCGGTCTCGGGGGCGACTCCCCTGTACCTCACGCTCAATGCCTTTATCGAGGAGGGGCTGGAGCTGGCCCTCCTTGACCGCCTGATCGCCAGCCTGGCCCGGGCGGCCAACGAAGCCGGCGTAAAGATCGCCGCGGGCGATACCAAGGTCGTACGCCGAGGTGAAGGCGGCGGGCTGTACCTGGCCACCACCGGCGTCGGCATACGCGCCCCAGGCACGACCCTTGGGATGGACCGCATCCGGGAGGGCGACGTCGTGCTGGTATCCGGACCCATCGGCGATCACGGCATCGCGGTGATGCTGGCCCGCGAGCAGTTCGGCCTGCGCGGCGACCTGCGCTCGGACGCCGCCAGCGTGCTGCCGCTGACGCAGGCCCTGCTGCGCTCGTCCGCAGCGGGTGCCGGCCTGCGCTTCATGCGCGATCCGACCCGCGGCGGACTGGCGGCGGTGTGCCACGAGATCGCCCGCGCCACGGGTCTGGCGATCCGGCTGCGCGAACCCGACATCCCCGTACGCGACCCCGTCACCTCGGTCTGCGAAATGCTAGGCTACGATCCGATGTACCTGGCCTGCGAGGGCCGAGTGGTTGCGGTGATTGCGGCCGAGGCGGCCGACTCTGCATTGGAGTGCTGGCGGGCGCTGCCCGAGGGCGCCGGAGCGACTGTCGTCGGCCGGGTAGTCACCGACCGTCATGCCGTGGTGTTGGAGACCGGGCTCGGCGGGGAACGGCTGCTCGAGGAGCTGGAGGACGACCCGCTGCCCCGCATCTGCTAGCGGAACGCCGGGGGATCGCGAGTCGCGCCGAGGCGGGCGGCGAACCGCTCAGTTGTCTTCGTGGCCCAGGTCCGGGTCCCACCCCAGCTCACGGGCCCGGCGCATAGCCTCGCCGTGAATGCGCTCGTGACGCTCGCGCAGCTCGGGCGGCAGCTTGGCGACGCTGTGACCGTACTTCTGCCACTCGGCGCTGACCTGGTCGTAGATCATCTGCAGGCGATCGTGAGTCCAGCCGGCACAGGTCTGCGTCTCGGGCAGGATACCGAACACCCAGGCATCCTTGATGATATTGCCGATGGGCGTCATGCCGCCGAAATGATCCTGATCGATACCGGCGTAGGTCTTCATGCTCGACGTCACCTGGCGCTGTGTTCGGGATAGGCGGCCCCGGGGTTAACCGACCGGCTCACGGGACGAGCCCTCCGCGGACGGAACGCCGCGGTTGGACCTTGAAAATGGCGGAGTGGACGGGACTCGAACCCGCGACCCCCGGCGTGACAGGCCGGTATTCTAACCAGCTGAACTACCACTCCGCGTGAAAACAGCTGCTGCCCGTCTGGACAGGCGCGCGATAATAGCGCATTCGCCCGGCGCTTGTCACCCCTTGCCGGGCACGGCCGCGCGGGCCGCCCCCGGTGCGACCTACCACCACTTCTCGTAGATGATGTTTGCCTGCGGAATCCCCAGGGCTGCGAGCTCGGCGGCGGTCGAATCGACCATCTCGTTGGGCCCGCAGATGTAATACAGGGTCTCGCCGTCCAGGCCCGCCAGGCGCAGCTTCTGCTCGTCGATGCGCCCGGTGAGACCGTGCCAACCGGTCTCCCCGGGCTGGGTGACGCTGACCAGCAAGCGGATGTTGGGATTGGATTCGGCCATGGCATTGAGCTCGTCGGCGAACAGGACCTCCTCGGGAACGGCGACGCTGTAGAGTAAGGTCGCCTCGACGTCCCGGTGGCACTCGTGGATGTGGCGCAGAATACTCAGCAGCGGCGTGACGCCCACCCCCGCCCCGATCAGTACCACACGCGACCCCATCTCGCGCTGGTAATAGAAACTGCCCGAACCCGCGGATATGCTGACCTGCTCGCCGACCCGGGCACGCTGGTGGAGGTAACGCGTGGCGCGGTGGTTGGCGCCGTACTTGATGGCCAACTGGATGCTGCCGCGCCGAGTCGGCGCGGAGGTCATCGAATAGCCCGCAACAGCCGGCTCTCCGTCGACGTCCAGCCACAGATCGATCCACTGGCCGGGGAGAAACTCGAAGGGCTGATCGCCGTAGTCGAGCACGAAGGACTTGATGGTCGGCGTCTCCTGGCGGATATCCGTGATGGTGGCCGCAAACGTCGTCTGTTCAGCTTTCATTACTTTCATGGCTCATGTCCTGGCTCACCCCTTCGAAGCCGCATCGGCCGCGCTTTAGGGCCGAACCCGCGCCGCTGTACTCCGCGGGGCCCGTACGGGCGGCGGTCCGGCGGCGGTGCCTGCCGGCGCGATCGCACACGGGGCGGGAAACGATGGACGGCGCGCGCCGCCCCTGTATGTCGCCGGGTATGTTGCGGGGGCGGGCACTGTGCTTGGGGGCCGCTGTCGCGTTGCAATGACTATGTTATCAAACCACCCGGCTCAGTACACCGGGCCCGTTCGGCGACCGCCGATACCCGCGCCCCGCACAGGGACTTGCAAAGGTGCGGCACCGCCGCCCGCACAACCCTGCAACTTTCGGGGGTCGCCGACGTCCAACGATGCGGAGGTCGGTGGGTCTGTGTTTTCCTCGTGCGCGTGAACAGCGCACTTTATCGCACGCACCAATCCCGGCAACATACAAAGGCCGGCGGCCGCTGCCGGCGGCCGACCAGCACGCAACCGATTTCGCCTAACTATTATTGGTCCTGCGCCCATGACAAGAAGCCTGTTCGCCGCGGCCCTGCTCTGCCTCGCCGGGGCGGTCCACCCCGCCCTGGCCGACGATGCCCATGCCGTCGCCCTCGTCTATCACCGCTTCGGCGAATCCAAATACCCAAGCACCGACATCACGCTCAAGCGCTTCGACGCTCAGCTCGACTACCTGGCTAACAACGGCTACACCGTCTGGCCCCTGGCGCGTATCGTGCGCTATCTCAAGGACGACAAGCCGATGCCCGACAAGACGATCGCCATCACCATCGACGACGCCTTCGAGTCGGTCTATACGCAGGCCTACCCGCGGCTCAAGGCGCGCGGCTGGCCGTTCACGGTGTTCGTCAGTACCGACGCCGTCGACCGCCATTTCGATGCGTTCATGACCTGGGACCAGATGCGAAAGATGCAGGCCCACGGCGTGACCTTCGCCAACCACACGGCCAGCCACGACCACCTCTTGTTTCGCAAGGGCGAAGAGGACGAAACCGCATGGCGCCAGCGCGTCACGGCCGATATCGACAAGGCCCAGCGGCGCCTGAAGGCAGAACTCGGCCGTGCACCCATGCTCTTCGCCTATCCCTACGGCGAATACAACGCCGCGCTGGCCGACCTGGTCGCGGAGCTCGGCTACACGGCGTTCGGCCAGCAGTCAGGCGCCATGGGCCATTACACGGACCCGCGCGCCCTGCCCCGCTACCCGGTCGCCGGCCCCTACGGCGCGATGCCCCAGTTCAAGACCAAGGTCGCCTCACTGCCGCTGCCGGTGATGGACTACGAGCCCTGGGATCCGGAACTGGACGAAGACCGCCGGCCGCGCCTGGTGGTCACGCTCGGCGACGCCGGCGGCGCAAGACTGGACGAATTGAAGTGTTACGTCAGTCATCAGGGCGAGACGAAGGTGCAGTGGCTGGACAAGTACACCCAGTTCGCTATCCAGGCCCCGCACAAACTGCCCGAGGGGCGCAGCCGCTACAACTGCACGGCACCCAATCGGGATCGTTCTCGCTATTACTGGTTCAGCCAGCAGTGGATTGCACTGCCCGATGAGGATTCGGATTGAACCGTCAGCGCTCGGCCGAAGCCTCGAGTTCGGGTTCGGCCTCGGCGAGGTGTACGTTGCGCAGGTGGGTGGCCAGACGATTGGATTCGATCATGGCCTTGACCTCCGTGACGTACTCGTCGCCGCGCTGGGAGTACCGATCGAGCCCTGCCGTTAGGGCCAGGGGATCGAGAGGCTTGCCCGCGCGGCGCATGGCAGCGCGCAGGCGGCGGAACTTGGCGTAAGCGTGGAAGGTGTTGAGGTTGTGGAAATAGGCCCGAACCGATGCCCGCAGATTGGGGAATGCCCGCACGCTGTGCCGCGCTCCCTCGGGGCGCGCGCTGGGTGTCAGTCCCTGGTCCTCGCGCCAGGTCCACTGCCCGAACAGGCTGTTGCCCTGTAGCGCGAAACGCGACGTCCCCCAACCCGACTCGATCGCCGCCTGGGCCAGTGCCAATGCGGGCGGAACCTCGTCGACGCGGTTCAACAGCTTGGTCTGTATTGAACGCTCGGACAGATCGCCGCGAATACCGAAGCGCTCGGCGATGAGCTTGGCCCGCCGGGTGGCCCAGGCCCCGGGGCGAAAATCACCGTGATCGAAGTAGCGCTTCAAAAAACCCCGTTCGTGGCGAATGGTCCGATTCTCGGCCAGGATCAAGGGCAGCAGACTGCGCAGGAACAACGTCTTTTTGTGTCTGACGGCGCGGTCGGCCAAGTCGTCAGGCAGCGCCGTGACCGCCAGGCGCGGCACGCTGGCACCGCTGGAGGGCGGCCAGCCGTAATCGGCCTGTTCGAAGATTTGTTCCAGCGCCTTGGCGCTGTCGGGGCTCACGGTCTCCAGTTTGGGGGCTTCGGGGATGATCGGCGGATCCCGGCTCACGCCACCCGCGCCGATCACACCCACGCCCGCCAGACCGACGGACAGGCCGAGCGCCAGCACCAGCCATGTCTCGAAGCTCTGGCGCACCTCATGTCCGGCATTATCGCCCATCGTTTACCATCCCGAATCGAACGCCTCAGCCCAACCAGAGGCGCGCATTGCGGAACATGCGCAGCCATGGTCCGTCCTCGCCCCACTCGTCCGGATGCCAGGAATTCTGGACCGTGCGAAAAACTCGCTCCGGGTGCGGCATCATAATGGTAAATCGCCCGTCGCCATTCGTCAGCCCCGTGATACCGCCCGGCGAACCGTTGGGATTGAACGGATAAGTCTCGGCAGGCCGGCCGTAATGGTCGACAAAGCGCAGGACCGCCGCCTTGTCGGCCAGGGCACGCGCGGCGCCGCGGGCCTCGGCGAACTCGGCGCGGCCTTCGCCGTGGGCCACGGCAATCGGCAGGCGCGAGCCGATCATGCCCTGCAAGAACAATGAACGACTGGGCAGGACCTCGACCAGAGACACCCGCGCCTCGAACTGCTCCGAAGCATTGCGCACGAACCGCGGCCACGCCTCAGTGCCGGGAATGAGCTCGTGGAGCGTCGACAGCATCTGACAGCCGTTGCACACACCGAGACCGAAACTGTCCGGGCGCGCGAAGAAAGCAGCAAACTCATCACGCGCGCGGGCATTGAACAAAATGGACTTGGCCCACCCCTCTCCGGCCCCCAACACGTCGCCGTAGGAAAAGCCGCCGCACGCGACCAGCCCCTGAAACTCGGCGAGCGTCGAACGCCCGGCAATGATGTCGCTCATGTGGACGTCGACGGCGGCAAAACCGGCGCGGTCGAAAGCGGCCGCCATCTCCACCTGACCGTTGACGCCCTGCTCGCGCATGATGGCCACACGCGGGCGCGCGCCGCTCGCGATGTAGGGCGCTGCGACGTCCTCTTCCGGGTCGAAACTCAGTTCGGCATGCAGTCCGGGGTCGTTCGCATCGAGCAGTGCGTCGTAGGCCTGACGCGCGCAATCGGGATTGTCGCGCAGGGCCTGCATGTGAAAGCTGGTGCTCGACCACAATCGCTGCCACTCGACGCGCGTGCCGGCCAGAACCTCGGCGCGGGCCCGCGTGAACACAATGCGATCATCCTCGCGCAGCGTGCCCAGCACGTGCGTGCAACGGCCCACGCCCGCGTCGTGCAGCCATTCCAGGACCTCGTCGACGTCCCGATGGCGCACCTGGACCAGGGCACCGAGCTCCTCGGCGAACAGGGCCGCCGCCGCGTCGTCGCCGAGATCATCGAGCTTCAGCTGGACGCCGCAGTGGCCGGCGAAGGCCATCTCGCAGACGGCGGCGAACAGCCCGCCGTCGGAGCGGTCGTGGTAGGCAAGCAGCAGGCCGCGTTCGTTGAGGTCCTGGATAGCGGCAAAGAACACCTTGAGTGCCTTCGGGTCGTCCAGGTCCGGCGGGCGGTGACCCACGTGCTTGTAGACCTGCGCCAGGGCCGAACCGCCGAGGCGGTGCTGACCCTTGCCCAGATCGACAAGGATCAGGTCCGTATCGCCGCAGTCGGTGCGCAGCTGAGGGGTCAGCGTGCGCCGCACGTCGGCCACGCGCGCAAAGGCGGAGACGATCAGCGACAGCGGGGCCGTAACGGCCTGCTCCTTGCCACCCTCCTGCCAGACGGTCTTCATGGACATCGAGTCCTTGCCGACCGGGATGGCCAGGCCCAGTGCCGGGCAGAGCTCCATACCGACCGCCTGCACGGCTTCGTACAGGCCGGCGTCCTCGCCCGGGTGGCCGGCAGGCGCCATCCAATTGGCCGAGAGCACCACGTCGCCCAGCGCCGGAATGCGCGCGGCCGCGATATTGGTCAGGGCCTCGCCGACAGCCATGCGCGCCGAGGCGGCGTGATCGAGCAGCGCCAGGGGCGTACGCTCTCCCATCGCCATTGCCTCGCCCGTGTAGCCCTGATAGTCGCTGGCGGTCACGGCGACGTCGCTGACCGGCACCTGCCAGGGACCGACCATTTGGTCCCGCGTGACCATCCCCGTCACGCTGCGATCGCCGATGGTGATCAGAAAGGTCTTGTCGGCGACGCTCGGCAACTGCAGCACCCGACGTGCCGCCTCTTGCAGGTCGATGCCACGGCTATCGAAATCGGGCTTGTGAAACGGGCGGCGATGGACATCGCGCAGCATCTTGGGCGGCTTGCCGAGCAGCACCTCCAGCGGCATGTCGATGGCGATGTTGTCGAACAGGCCGTCGCCGAGCACCAACTGCTGCTCCTCGGTGGCCTCGCCGATCACCGCATAGGGACAGCGCTCGCGCTCGCACAGCGCGGTAAAGCGCGCCAGGTCCTCCTGGCGCACGGCCAGCACGTAACGCTCCTGGGCCTCGTTGCACCAGACCTCCATCGGCGACATGCCCGGGTCGTCGTTGGGGATGGTGCGCAGCTCGAAGCGCCCGCCGCGGGCACTGTCGTGGACCAGCTCGGGCAAGGCGTTGGACAGGCCGCCGGCACCCACGTCGTGAATGGAAACGATAGGGTTGTCCGGGCCGAGCTGCCAACACTGGTCGATGACCTCCTGGGCACGGCGCTGGATTTCCGGATTGCCGCGCTGGACCGAGGCGAAGTCCAGGTCCTCGTGGCTCTCGCCGGTCGCCATGCTGGAGGCCGCGCCGCCGCCCAGACCGATGAGCATGGCCGGGCCGCCCAGCACGATGAGCTGAGCGCCCACCGGAATATCGCCCTTTTCCACGTGTTCGGCGCGGATGTTGCCCACGCCGCCGGCCAGCATAATGGGCTTGTGATAGCCGCGCACCTCGGGCCCGTCGGGCCCCGGGACGGTCTCCTCGAAGGTGCGGAAGTAACCGCACAGATTGGGACGACCGAATTCGTTGTTGAAGGCCGCCGCTCCAATGGGACCCTCGAGCATGATGTCCAATGCCGAGACGATGCGCCCGGGACGGCCGTGGTCGGTCTCCCACGGCTGGGCCAGCTCGGGCAGGCGCAGGTTGGACACCGAGAAACCGCACAGGCCCGCCTTGGGCTTGGAGCCACGGCCCGTTGCGCCCTCGTCGCGGATCTCCCCGCCCGAACCGGTCGCAGCGCCGGGGAACGGGGAAATGGCCGTGGGATGGTTGTGCGTCTCGACCTTCATGAGAACGTGCACATCCTCGGCATGGGAGCCGTACTCGTGCGTCTCGGGCGCGGGGAAGAAACGCTGCGCCGGCCAGCCGCGCATCACGGCCGCGTTGTCCTTGTAGGCGGACAGCACACCGCCCGGGTGGCTGGCGTACGTATTGCGGATCATGGAAAACAACGAATGTTTCTGCGCGCGGCCGTCGATGACCCAGTCGGCGCCGAATATCTTGTGCCGGCAGTGCTCCGAGTTCGCCTGAGCGAACATCATCAGCTCCACATCGGTCGGGTTGCGCCCCATCTGGGTGAAGTTCTCGACCAGGTAGTCGATCTCGTCCTCGGCCAATGCCAGACCAAGCTCGCGATTGGCTGCCGCCAGTGCTGCGCGCCCGCCGCCGAGCAGGTCGACGACGCTGAGCGCCGCCGGCTCGCTTTGCACGAACAGACCGTCGGCCTCCTCCAGCGAGGTGAACACCGCCTCGGTCATGCGGTCGTGCAGCAGGGGGGCGACCAGAGCCAGCTCGTGATCGCCGAGTCTGCGGCCACCCTCCAGGGCAAGCGTGTACACCACTCCGCGTTCCAGCCGCCGAAGCGCGGACAGGCCGCAATTGTGCGCGATATCGGTGGCCTTACTCGACCAGGGAGAGATGGTCCCCGGTCGCGGCGTCACCAACAGCACCGGACCGGCCGGTGCCTGGGTGGCCCTGCGGGGACCGTAGCTGAGCAGCCGCTCGAGCACGCCGTGCTCCTCGGGCGTGAGGGAACGCTCGGTGTCGGCGAAGTGGATGAATTCGGCGTGCAGCCCCTGGAGGGCGGGTACCCGCTCGGCGACCGCAGCGGTCAAGCGGGTCAGGCGAAATTCCGAGAGCGCGGGACTGCCACGCAGTCGAAGCATGTGAACGATCCTGTGCCAGGGGCCGGTAGGGCGAAAAGCGGCATCATACTGTATCCGGGGGGCATCAAGCTACCCGCAATAGCCGCACCTGCCCGATCCGGTCAGCGGGGCAATGGGCACCGCCGCCGCGCCGCTGGGCGCGATCACCGCCGTCCCGCGACCCCGCCATGGCCGGTCAACGGCGCGACTCTTCGCGCAGCTCGCCGAGCACCTCGTTCAAGGAGGCTTCCTGATTGTCGACGACACAGACCAGGTTGCCCACGCTGCAGACCGAGGTGGCCGGCCCGCGGACCGCCCAGCCGCCCGGCGGCGTCCAACCGCGCATCTGCGTGAACATGGACAGTTGATCGGCGTTGCCCTGGACCATGCGCTTGTAGTCGTGTGCGAACTTGGCGAGTTTTTGCATCGTCGTCTCGTCGCCCATGCCGTAGCCTTCCACCAGCACACCGTCGTCACGAAACTGACATACGAGCATGACTCCATCAATTGCAAGCAATCGCTTGAGCATCGTCATGCCTCCTCAGTCGGCCAGTGCCGCGTACGCCGCCTCGTAGTCGGCCTTGTCGTTGGCCAACACGACCCCGTTCTGCCCGTTGACTACGGCGGACCACTCGAACCCGAGCAATGTAAAACCCTCGATCGGATAGAACCCGCCCATGCCGGTGAGCTGCTCCCAGCCGCGTGCCTGCATCCGGGCGATGGCCATGTTGGCCACGCAGACGTGCGAGAGCAAATCGAGAATCGTCTCGTTGAGCTCGCTGCCCTGCGCGGCGCGGTGGTCGACCAGCTCGCCGTTATCGGAAAACGTGAATGCCCCAATGGCACCTTCCAAGCCCATGAGTTTGTCCAAATCCGCCATTACATGTCCTCCCCAAACATTGCGGGTCGCTCGTCGACGACCCCCCTCAACCAACCGCTGACCCCGAAGGCCCGAGCTGCTGCGGCTCAAACCAGGCTGTCGCGTTCGATATCGATATTGTCGTGCATCAATTTGACCACCTCGTTCAACGAGGTGCTCGTGTTGTCGATAAAACAAAACACGTTGGCCAGGACGCAAACCGTATATTTGGTTCCCTTCACGACCCACCCGCGCGCGGGCGAGCAACCGCACTTTTCGGAAAACGACGCCATGATGTCGGTTTGCATGTGCACACCCATGGTCGTGGCTCGGCACATGATCGAGGCCAGACGGGCCATTTCCTGATCCAGATTACCTTCATAGCTGAACCGATCGCCGCGATAGGAGTACTCGCCTGCGACGATGACACCGGGCGTCATCGCAAGCTCGGAGATGATGTTCATACGCACCTCGCTTGTGTTTTCGCGTACTCGGATTCCCCGGTTCACCCGTACCGGTCGATGCAGTGGATAGCAGCCCGCCCTTATCGCTCCGGCCGACGCGGACCTGCCTCACCGCGCCGCGCGCCGTGACGATACGAGCGCAACGCATACTGCATTCTGGAAAGTCGAGTACTGGAATTAATTATTCTTCGGTCCGCTTATGGTCTGCTTATAGTTTTAACCATAGCTATTTATTAATCCAATATCAGCCGACGCGTCAAGACCGGGCTCGGCAATACACGCCCCTGATGACAGTCATAGAATCTTTTATTGTGACAAGCATTGGTTTATGATTTATCAATACTGGTTAACCCATCCTCGCCCCACCTCGAAGCGACCGTCCATGAGCCACGCAACAGAAACCATCGCCGGGCAACGCGCCGGTGTGCTGCGCCGCCTGGCGGCTATCGTATACGACACCCTGCTGCTGTTGGCCGTGCTGTTCGTGGCCTCCGCCCTGGTCCTGCCCTTGACCCACGGCAAGGCGGTCGGTGCCAACAACCCCGTGTTCACGACCTATCTGTTCTTCGTCACGTTCTTTTTTTTCGCCTGGTTCTGGACGCACGGCGGCCAGACACTCGGCATGCGCGCCTGGCGTATCCGCGTTCAATTGCGAAACGGCGGACCCATCGGCTGGTGGCACGCCCTGTTGCGGTTTCTGACGGGGCTGCCTGCCTGGCTGCTGTTGATACTCGGCCTGGCCGAATTGGCCGTCCGGCAGGACACGGATTTGCCAGTCCTGGTCCAGGCACTGTACCGCCTGCCCCCGGGGCTGGTCATCGGCCTGGGGGCCGTGTGGCTGCTGTGGGATCACTCGCCGCTGTCCTGGCGCGACCGATTTTCGGAGACTGCCGTGGTCCGCGTACCCAAGGCCGCCCCGCAACCCGAGGTCACTGGGCGTTAACTTCCGCCGCACGGCAGGGTGTTGAAACACGTCACGAGTCCGATTTGCTCCCGGGGGCAGATGCAAGGCCCGTTCGGGATCCGGCCGCGCCGCGACCCCGTCGATTCACAAGGGGCATATCAAAGAGAGACACAAAGTCGCGAGAATCCGACGCGACGAGCGTTCCGCGGTAGTCTTCCGGCAATGCGCTAACGCACGCGGCGCAATAGTACCAGCGAAATCGTCATCACCAACAACGTCGGCAGGCCGGCGCTGACCGCGGGCGGAATATGATAGACCAGGCCGGCGTGGCCTGCGATCTGATTGAGCATATAGAAGCTCACCCCCACCAGAAATCCCACCAAGATACGTGCGCCCATGCCCACGCTGCGCAGCGAGCCGAAGACGAAGGGTACGGCAAGAAGGACCATGGCCCCCACCGTGAACGGTGCGACCGCCTTTTGCCACAAGGCGAGTTCGTAGCGCTCGGCGTTCAAGCCATTCCTGTGCAGATAGTGGACATAGTCGAGCAGGTCCCAGAACGCGAGAATCGTGGGCGAGACGGAGACGACGCCGATTAGCTCGGGGCTCAAGATCGTATGCCATTGCATCTGGGCCAGTTGTCGCGTCGTCACGCCATCGTCGGTCAGCAGACTCTCGCGCACGCGACTGAGTATCCAGCCCTCGCCCTGGCGCCGGGCACTGTTGGCGTGGATGACCGTATGCAGACGGTGCTGATCGTCGAAACGGTACAAATTGACCCCGACCAGCCGACCGCTGGTCTCGACCCGACGCACGTTGATGAAGGTATCGCCGTCGCGCGCCCACAGACCGTAGCTGGTGTTGAGGTCGATCTGCCGGGCGAGCTGCTTGACGCGGCGCGCCTTGACATATTGGTCGACCGGCGGCGCGATGACTTCGCCGAAAAAGGTCGCCACGATCATCAGGATCAAAGCGGTCTTCATGACCGATATCACGATGCGACCGACCGAGACACCGGTGGAACGGATCACGATCAGCTCGCTGCGACTGGCCAGTCCGCCCAGACCAATCATAGTGCCCAACAACGCCGACAGCGGAAAGAATTCATAGATACGACGCGGCAGCTGGGAGAGGATGTATTCCACGGCATTGAGCGCGGTATAGGTGCCATGGCCAATCTTGTTCACTTCGTTGGCCATCGAAGTGAAGACATACAATGCTAACAGGACAGCCATGACCATCATGACGCTGAAGGCCACCGTCTTACCGATATATCTGTCCAGAATTACCACGTTGTCCTACCGTCTCGTCCAACGCAGATTGAGTCGCCCGCCGGAGCGAACACCCAGCAGGGCGAGCGCGAACAGCAATAACAACACGTGCACCCACCAAAGTCCGATCACCGGCGAGAGCTCGCCCTTCTCTATCCAGGATCGGGCCACGCCGAGAAAGTTGCTGTAGATGATATAGATGAGAATCGCGCTGAAAATTTTGGCGTAGCGGCCCTGGCGCGGCGAGGTGTAACTCAGCGGTACCGCGATGAGCGCGAGCACGATGACCCACAATCCGTCCGATATGCGGCCCTGAATCTCGGCGAGGTTCGAAGGACCGCCCGCACGCCACAAGGCACGCGTGGTCATCGCCTTGCGCATGGTGGATGTCGGCGTCACCGCCGGCTCGCGAATGCGCACACCCTGCTTTTTGAAACGGGTGACGATATAGTCCTTTTCGCCGGGGTGCCCGTCGTAGCGGTAACCGTCCTCGACCTCCAGATAACGCGCGCCCGTGCGCGGGTCCCGGTAGCGCCGCCCGGCCGCCGCCGAGATGACACTGTGGCGCTCGGCGTCGCTCTGCAGGAACACGTTGTGCAGGTCCTGACGATCGTCGCTGATGCCCTGGGCGTACATGACACCGCCGCCACCGCCAATGTCGTGAAAGCTGCCGGCCGTAATGCCGTAGACCTCGCTCTCGGCCGCACCCTGATCCATCAAACGCTGACTGTGGAATTCGGCCCAAGGCGCGGCGTAGAGCGATAAAAACCCCACGACCACTGCCATGACGACGGCAAACACCAGCACCGTGCGCACGATGCGTCCGACACCGATGCCGCAGGCGGCCAGCACGGTCATCTCATTGTCGATATACATCCGGCTCAAGGCCAGCAGGACGGCGAGGAACAGGGCCAGCGGCAGGACGGTGACCAGATTGCTGATATTGCGCAGCGCCAGCAGCACCATAATATAGTTCACCGGCAGGTTGCCCGAGGCCGCATCCGCCAGGATGGCCACGAGCCGCGCGCTGAACAGGATCAGCAGCAGCACAATGGTCACGCCGACCAACGTCAGCAGAATTTCCCGGGCGACGTAGCGGTCGATGATCACAGTCCTGTACCGCTCCCCTCATTTCGTATGGGTGTATTGTGGGACATTGAGGCCCGCTGTCATCGCCAGCCATTTGGAGTACACTACTGCGTGCGTCGATCGCGCCGCGCCGATCGGCACTTTGGGCCAGTATTTTGGGCCGCCATCACGGCGCCCCGCGAAGCGGACACTCCCGTCCGTGAACGGGGCGAACCCGCGGCGCTCGAAGTCGTCGACGGCACGCTCGGCGCACCGGGCCTGCGGACCGGCGCCATATCGACATTGGCGGTCCCGCCCAGTTTACGTCATGCAACGCCATTTCTGAAATGGGACCGTCCGGGACCCGCACAAGAACACCTCAGGAGCCAGCATGGAAATCAGCGTCAAACACACCACCCCGAACACCCAACGCAGCGCCTGCCTGGTGGTCGGCGTCTTCGAACGCCGGCGCCTGTCGGAGGCGGCCCGGCAACTGGACGAGGCCAGCGGAGGCTACCTGTCCAAGGTCCTGCGCCAGGGCGACCTCGACGGCAAGCTCGGACAGACGCTGCTGCTCCACCGCATTGAGGGCCTGGCCTGTGAACGCGTCCTGCTGGTCGGCTGCGGCAAGGAGCGCGAATTCGAGTCCGCCCCTTATCGCAAGGCCGTCGGCGCCGCGGTCAAAGCCGTGAGCGAGACGGGCGCCACCGAGGCCGTGTGTTATCTCGCCGACCTGCCCGTCAAGGACTGCGACGGCTACTGGCGCGTGCGCCACGCCACCGAAGCGACCGAACATGCGGCCTATCGCTTCGATCAACTCAAGAGCAAGAAGGACACGGACAAAAAGCCGCTGCGCCGTCTGATCTTCAATGTGGCCCAGCGCCGCGAGTCCAGCAAGTATCAGCAGGGCGCCGATGACGGTAAGGCGATCGCCGCCGGGGTGGCGCTGGCCCGCGAGCTGGGCAATCTGCCCGGCAATATCTGCACGCCGGCCTATCTGGCCGATCAGGCCCGCAAGCTTGGCCGCGGCCACAAGAACGTGAAGGTCACGGTCCTGGAAGAGAAGGACATGGAAAAGCTCGGCATGGGCGCCCTGCTGTCGGTTGCCCGCGGCAGTCGACAGCCGCCCAAGCTCATCACCGTGGAATACAGCGGTGCGAAGAAAGGGGACAAACCGTTCGTACTGGTCGGCAAGGGCGTGACCTTCGACGCCGGCGGCATTTCCATCAAACCCGCCCAGGCGATGGACGAAATGAAGTTCGACATGTGCGGCGCGGCCAGCGTGCTGGGCACCCTGCACGCCGTGATCGCGCTGGGCCTGCCGATCAACGTCGTTGGCGTGGTGCCCAGCAGCGAGAACCTGCCCGACGGGGCCGCCAACAAACCCGGCGACATCGTCACCAGCCTGTCGGGCCAGACCATCGAAGTGCTCAACACCGACGCCGAAGGCCGCCTGCTGCTGTGCGACGCGCTCACCTATGCCGAGCGCTTCGAGCCCAAGGCAATCGTCGACATTGCCACGCTGACCGGCGCCTGCGTCGTCGCCCTGGGCAAGCATGCCAGTGGGCTGTTTACCAATCACCCGCCCCTGGCCAAGGAACTGCTCGAGGCGGGCACACGCAGCGGCGACCGCGCCTGGGAGCTGCCCCTGTGGGAAGACTACCAGGAACAGCTCAAGAGCAACTTCGCCGACATGGCCAACATCGGCGGCCCCCAGGCCGGTGCCGTCACCGCCGCCTGCTTCCTGTCGCGCTTCACCAAGGGCATGAAGTGGGCCCACCTGGATATCGCCGGCGCGGCGTGGGAGACGGGTGCCAACAAGGGAGCCACCGGCCGGCCGGTTACGCTGCTCACGCAGTATCTGCTGCGTCACGCCGGGAGGCGCTGATGGGCATCGCACATCGGGGCGGCTTGGACCGGAAAGCGGTGGCATGACCCGCATCGACTTTTATATATTGGAAAGTACGGCACCGGATGCTGGCGATGTGGTGGCCTGTCGCCTGGCCGAGAAGGCCGCGGGGCTTGGCCACCGCGTCTACATCCATACCGGCGAGGCCGGGCGCGCACAGGCCCTCGACGAGCTGCTCTGGACGTATCGCGCCGGCAGTTTCGTGCCGCACGCGTTGTTCAACGGGGAGACGGCGGACCAGGCGCCGGCCCCGGTTCTGGTGGGCGCGGGCGACGGTCCCGCGGGGCACGCCGACGTGCTTATCAATCTGGCCGAAGACGTGCCGATGTTCTTCAGCCGGTTCGAGCGCGTCGCCGAGGTCATCAGCGGAGACGAGGCGGCTCGCAAACGCGGCCGCGAGCGCTTCCGGTTCTACCGCGAGCGCGGCTACGATCTGGAAACCCACAAGCTGGGCAGCTGACGGCCGACAACGACTTTTTGCCCCCTGATGGAGGGCGTGGACCATGGCGAGCCAATCCGACAAATCGGGCGATTCCAACGCCGAGCAGGATCCCCTGCTCGAGGCGCTGGAGTCCATCAAACACCTGCTCGACCAGACGGACGTCTCCGGCGGCGCCACCGAGGCACAGAAGACGGCGTCCGCCGGCGGCCAGGCCGCCAAGGCGGGGGCGGCCGCGCAAAAGCGCCCTGCCGCCTCGAAGGCCGCACCGCGGCGCACACCGCCCTCGCCCAGCGCCTCGGGCGAGCTGGACCTGCCGGTGCTCGAGGAAGTGGTCCTGCCCGGACAGGTCGGCGACACCAGCGACCCGGCGGCCTTGGCACGCGCGCTGCGTCAACTGCAGACCGAGCTCAGCCGTAGTATCGACCAGACCCTCCAGCAGGCCGCCACGCAGATTTCGGCGCGCCTGAAGCAGGAGCTGCAGCAGCGCATCGACGCCATCGTCAAGAATCTCAAATAGAGGAATATCCCCGGCGCGCCGCGGTATAATCAGGCGCACCGAATCGTCTCCCGGCCAGCGGCAAGCCGCTGGCCTTTTTGCGTAACCGAGCCCGACATCGACGCGATATCATCGACATGGACAAGACCTACGACCCGCACGCTATAGAACAATCCTGGTACACGACCTGGGAGTCGCGTGGCTACTTCGCCCCGCGCGGCGGCGAACGCCCCTTTTGCATCATGATCCCCCCGCCCAACGTCACGGGCAGCCTGCATATGGGGCACGCCTTCCAGGACACCATCATGGACGCGCTGGTGCGCTTCCATCGGATGTGCGGCGAAGACACACTGTGGCAGGCTGGCACCGACCACGCGGGCATCGCCACCCAGATGGTCGTCGAGCGCCAGCTCAACGGCGAGGGCCAGACGCGTCACGACCTCGGGCGCGAGGCCTTCATCGAGCGCGTCTGGCAGTGGAAAAGCGAATCTGGCGGTACCATCACCCGCCAGTTGCGGCGCATGGGCACGTCCCTGGACTGGTCGCGCGAGCGCTTCACCATGGACGACGGACTGTCGGCGGCGGTACGCGAGGTCTTCGTCCAGCTCTACGACGAGGGCCTGATTTATCGGGGCAAGCGCCTGGTGAACTGGGACCCGGTCCTGCACACCGCCGTCTCCGACCTCGAAGTCGTCTCCCAGGAGGAGAGCGGCCACCTGTGGCATCTGCTCTATCCCCTGAGCGACGGTTCGGGCCACCTCGTAGTGGCCACCACGCGGCCCGAAACCATGCTGGGCGACACCGCCGTGGCCGTCCACCCCGACGACGAGCGCTACCGGCACCTCATCGGCCGGACCATTACACTGCCCTTGGTCGAGCGCGAGATCCCCATTGTCGCCGACGAGTATGTCGACCCCGAATTCGGCACCGGCTGCGTCAAGATCACCCCGGCCCACGACTTCAACGACTACGAGATGGGCAAGCGCCACAACCTGCCGCTCATCAACGTACTGACGGTCGATGCCTCGATGAACGACGAAGTCCCGGAGAAGTACCGCGGACTCGACCGCTACGAGGCGCGCGACGTGATCGTGCACGACCTGAAGGATTTGGGCCTGCTGGAGAAGATCGAAGACCACAAGCTCATGGTCCCCCGCGGCGACCGCTCCGGTGCGGTAGTCGAGCCCTTCCTCACCGATCAGTGGTTCGTGAAGATCGGGCCGCTGGCCGAACCAGCCGTGCGCGCCGTGGAGAACGGCGATATCCGGTTCGTTCCGGACAACTGGAAGAATACCTATTTCGAGTGGATGCGCAACATCCAGGACTGGTGTATCTCGCGCCAGATCTGGTGGGGCCATCGGATCCCGGCCTGGTACGACGAGGCGGGTAATCTCTTCGTCGGACACAGCGAGCAGGCGGTTCGCGAAAAGCACAACCTGGGCGCCGATACCGTGCTGCGCCAGGACGAGGACGTGCTCGACACCTGGTTCTCATCGGCGCTGTGGCCATTCTCGACCCTGGGCTGGCCGGAGAAGACCTCGGAGCTGGCCCGCTTCTATCCGACCAGCGTTCTGGTCACGGGCTTTGACATCATCTTCTTCTGGGTGGCCCGCATGATCATGATGGGGCTGAAGTTCATGGGAGACGTCCCCTTCCGCGAGGTCTATATCCACGGCCTGGTGCGCGACGCCCACGGCCAGAAGATGTCCAAATCCAAGGGCAATGTGCTGGACCCGATCGATCTCATCGACGGGATTTCGCTCGACGAGCTTATCGCCAAACGCACCAAGGGCCTGATGCAGCCCGAGATGGCGCCCCGCATCGAAAAGGCCACGCGCAAGGAGTTTCCCGATGGCATCCCTGCTTACGGGACGGACGCTCTGCGCTTTACCTTCGCGGCACTGGCCACCACCGGACGTGACATTAATTTCGATCGGGGTCGCATCGAGGGCTATCGCAACTTCTGCAACAAGCTGTGGAACGCCGCACGCTACGTCCTGATGAACACGGAAGGCAAGGACTGCGGCCAGGATGCGGACAGCGACGTCGAGCTTAGCGAGGCCGACCGCTGGATCCTGTCGCGCCTGCAGCGAACGATCGCGGAAGTACGCGAGGCCACCGCGGGCTACCGTCTGGACCTGGTCGCCCAGGCCATCTACGAATTCACCTGGAACGAGTACTGCGACTGGTACCTCGAGTTGGCCAAGCCCATCCTCAACAACCCGGAGAGCTCGCCCGCGGCACTGCGCGGAACGCGGCGGACCCTGGTGCAGGTGCTCGAGACACTCCTGCGACTGGCTCATCCCATCATCCCCTTCATCACCGAAGAGATCTGGCAGCGGGTGGCTCCCCTGGCCGGCGCCGACGGCGAGACCGTCATGCTCCAGCCCTACCCCGCGGCCGACACCGCATTGCAGGACTCGGCGGCCGAGGCACAGATGCAGTGGGTCATGGACTTTATTTTGGGGATACGCAAGATCAGAAGCGGCATGGACATCAAACCGGGCAAGCCCCTGCCCGTGCTGCTGGCCAACGGCTCCGCCTCCGATCGACAGCGCCTGGAGGCCAATCGGGCCTACCTGGAAACCCTCGCCCGGCTCGAGTCCATCACCTGGCTGGAGCCCGGGACACAGGCCCCCGAATCGGCGACCGCCCTGGTCGGCGACCTGCAGATACTCATTCCCATGGCCGGCCTCATCGACAAGGCCGCCGAAAGCGCCCGCCTGGGCAAGGAGCTCGACAAGCTGGCGCGGGATATCGAACGCGGCGAGGCCAAGCTCGCCAACCCCCAGTTCGTGGACCGGGCCCCGGCCGAGGTGGTGGACAAGGAGCGGGAGCGCGTGGGCTCGCTCAGGGCCGCCCACGAGCGCCTGAGCGAGCAGCTGGCGCGCATCGCCCGCCTCTAGCGGCTGGGGCGGCTGCGGGCGCCCGGAATGCCGAAGGGCGGGGCCATCGGCGCCGTTGCGGCGACGCCGGCGGGCGATCGGTACCCTTCGCCCCCCCCCGGCTGGGCTAAGCCTGGATAGCGTCTACACTTTAAAGGTATGGTGTAAGGGCCCGATATATTTGGGCAACGAGCCCTGCGCATGGCCCGGCCCGCCCCAGGGCCCCACGGCGGGGTGACGCGTCGGCAGCGCCCCATCGGCTACGCATGGGCAGACTGATTCGGCTATCATTTTCGCGAGTCTTGTTGCACATCGACCGGTAGACCACCAAGCGCCGGCAGGGCACAAGGAAGGCACGAGGTCAGCCCCCCATGACCACGATTGTGATCATCGATGATCAGTTCACCAGCCGCGAGGTGTTGAGCCGGCTCGTGACAACCCTCGAAGACCGAATCGAGGTTCACCCCTTTGCCGATGCAATCACCGCCCTCGACTGGATTCGTGAGCACGATGCCGACCTGGTGCTCACGGATTACAAGATGCCGCAGATGGACGGCGTCACCTTCACCCGCCGATTCCGTGCCCTGGAACACTGCGCCGATGTGCCCGTCATCATGGTGACCTGCATCGAAGACCGCGAAGTTCGTTACGAGGCGCTGGAGTCGGGCGCGACCGATTTTCTGACCAAACCGATCGACCATCACGAGTGCCGCGCCCGCGTTCGCAACCTCCTGACCATGAGTCGCCAACAGCGGATCATCAAGGACCGGGCCCATTGGCTGGAACGTCAGGTCGATGAGGCCACTCGGGCGCTTCGCATCCGCGAGCAGGAAACGCTGCTGCGCCTGGCGAAGGCCGGCGAATACCGAGACGAGGAGACGGGCAACCACGTCGTCCGCATGGCACGCTATTCGCGCCTCATCGCCGTCGCGCTGGGCGTGCCGACCAGTGAATGCGAGGTCATCGAATCCGCAGCGCCCATGCACGATATCGGCAAGATCGGCATACCGGACAGCATCCTGCTCAAACCGGGCAAGCACACCCCCGACGAATTCTCGGTGATGAAGCAGCACACCCTAATCGGGTATGAGATACTGAAGGAAAGTCCCTCCAAGTACCTGCAAATGGGAGCCATTATCGCTTTGGGACACCACGAGAAATTCGATGGCGGCGGTTATCCCTATGGGCTGGCCGGAGACTCGATTCCGCTGCCCGCGCGGATCGTCGCGGTGGCCGACGTATTCGACGCCCTGACCTCCGTACGCCCCTACAAGCGCGCGTGGTCGCTTCAGGACTCCATCGACTACATACGCCGCTTGCGCGGCAGCCATTTCGATCCCGAGTGCGTGGACGCCTTCATGGGCCAGCTCGACCAAATCATCGATATCCACGACCGCCTCCGGGATGAACCGGTCAAGCGGTTCAAATAGCACTCAGGCATGAAGTCCGGACATCCCGATCGCAACGCCCATCCCGGCCTGATTCAGCGCATCCGAGCGCGCTGTGAGCGCTGCCCGAACAGGGAGCACGAACAGGCCCTTGTGCGCATCCTCGTCGGTGCGCTCGTGCTGCTCTATCTGCTCGTGCCCTATACGGGCCTGAGCGCCGATTTTCGCGACCCAGGGGCAATCGCCCTGGCCGCGGCCTATGTCGCGTTCTCGGTCGCCTTATTCGCGGCCGTCTGCACCTGGCCGACCGAGGTCGTATCCCGACGACTCACAGCCGTCGTCGTGGACATCGGCGCCCTGTCCGGTGTCATGTACCTGACCGGTGAGTTCGGTGCTCCCCTCTATCCCCTGTATATTTGGCTGGTTTTGGGCAATGGTTTCCGTTTTGGCCTGCCGTACTTGTTTACCGCCACGGCGCTCGGTGTCGCAGGGTTCGCGGCGGTAATTTTCGCCTCCCCCTACTGGTCCTCGCATCCGTATATCTCCGCCGGGCTGCTGGCGAGCCTGATCATCCTCCCGATCTACGTGACGAGACTCGTTCGACGCCTGAACGATGCAATTCTCCGCGCCGAAATCGCCAACCAGTCCAAGAGCCGATTTCTCGCCAACATGAGCCACGAACTGCGCACGCCACTGAACGGAATCATCGGCATGAGCGACCTGCTGCTGGACACACCGCTCAATCGCGAACAGAAGGAATTCGCGGCAACCATCAACTATTCGGTCTACGCCCTGCTCTCGCTCATCGAAAACATACTCGACATCTCCAGAATCGAGGCCGGCAAGCTGGTCATCGAGGAAACCGACTTCGATCTGCACAACCTGCTCAATGGCATCACACGCATGTTGCGCCCGCAGGCCGCGGACAAGGGACTGGCGCTCAATCTGCAGGTAGCGCCCGAGGTCCCCTTCCTGCTGCGCGGCGACCCACACCATATCCGACAAGTGCTGATCAATCTGATCAGCAACGCCATCAAATTCACCGAGACCGGACACATCGATCTGCGCGTCCGGCTCGCCGACTCCAACGCCGCCACGGCCATCGTTCGCTTCGAGGTCGCCGATACCGGCATCGGTATCCCGGGCGACGCCCTGGACACCATCTTCGAGAGCTTTACCCAGGCCGACGAGTCCACAACCCGCCGCTACGGCGGCACCGGCCTCGGTACCGCCATCTCCAAGCAGCTGGTCGAGCTCATGGGTGGACGCATCGGTGTCGAGAGCCGCCACGGAGAGGGCAGCACCTTCTGGTTCGATCTGAGCTTCCAGCGTCAGATCCATCTCCAGGAACACCTCGACCGCCTCCAGCATGCACGCGCGCTGCTGATCTCCGGCGCCGATGCCACACGCGTGCAACTCGAAGGTTATCTGAACAGTTGGGGCGTGGAAGTCGATGTCGTGGCCAGCGCGAGCGAGGCACTGGGCCGCGCCGAGGCAATGCACGGCATCGAGCGGCCTTTTCACGCTATCATCGTCAACAAGTCACTCATGGACATCGATGCCGCCCAGTTTGCGGCGGCGCTTCGCAGCCGATCGCTGCTGGCCGGAACGATGCTGCTGCTGGTCTCTGCCGGCGTAGACGAGACCACGAGCGCCGAGCTGATGCACGGGGGGTACGCCTGTGTCCTCGACGTACCGCCCGACAAGACATTGCTGTTCAACGCCCTTCACGCGTCCCCGCTCATCGACGCCGGCCGCGACGACGACATCGTCAGCTTGAGCGAGCACTACGGGCGCAAGCGCCATGCCTTGCGGATATTGGTTGCCGAGGACAACCCGACCAATCAGAAAGTGATCGTCCGGATCCTCGAACGCGCCGGCCACATCACGGACGTCGTCGCCAACGGCGAGGAGGCGCTCGACCGTCTCGACCATACGGACTACGACCTGCTTATCCTCGATATGCACATGCCCGTCATCGGCGGCATCCAAACCGCAAAGCTCTACCGATTCATGTACCCGGACAAGGCCGATCTGCCCATCGTGATCCTCACGGCAAACGCGACGACCGAAGCGAAAAAGGAAAGCGAAGAGGTCGGTGTGGACGCCTATCTCACCAAGCCGGTAGAGACCAAGACCCTGCTGGAAGTCGTCAACACCCTGACCGAGGGCAAGGGCAGCCGCAGCACACCGCTCATCCGCGGGGCGAGCTCAGCGGAGCTCGAGGCAAAAGGGACGCGCGACGCATCGCCCGTACTCAACAGCGCCGTGCTGAACGATCTGGAGAGCCTCGGCTACGGCAGCGACTTCCTCGCCGACCTCATCCAGGGCTTCGTGCGCGATGGCGGAGCGCTTATCGAGAAAATGGAGACGGCAGCCGCCGAACGACAAAGCGGCACACTCAAGGAGCTCGCCCATGCCCTCAAGGGCAACGCCGGCAGTGTGGGCGCTATCCATCTGTACAAGGCCTGTCACAATGTGGAGCGACTGGGCCGCGACGAAGCGCAAGCCACCTACCAGGATGCCGCCGGTGATATCCGTACCGAATTCGCCAGGGCGTGCGATGCATTGACGGAATACGCCAGGATGCATCACAAACACTGGGGCTAAACGGCAATCCCTTGCCGATAAAGGCCTCGGGCTACCAGACGGTCGGTCAGCGGTTCCGGGATCTCATTGACCGGCGAAATGCATGACGAGCTGCACGACACCGATGATGGCCAGGACGAACAGGATCACGAAGGCCAAACCGATGATGATGTAGTGAGCGGGCTTGCCGTGCTGAAAATCGCGCTCGCGGTTGTGATTGCTCTGCACCCCCAGAAACGACGCCACCACACTGGCGACCACCTGCCAGAAATTCAGGGTCTGCTTTTGCTGCTCTGACACGACACGCCCTCTGCTTTGTGTTTGGTAGCTCATCATATCACTCCGGGCGCGCCGCCGGGCGCCGCATCAGTCAGAGGCCGCGCCTGTCTCCCGCCTGCGACGCCGGCCTCGCCGCAGCAGCCCCGCCAGCACGCCAAGGCCGAGAACCACGCCGCCGGCCCACGCCAGCCGCCGCGACACGTCGGGGGACCAGGCCAAGGGACTCGACCCACCCAGCTCAACGCGCGCACCGACCGGAGCCGTCTTGATGAAACCCGCGCTGGCGGCGCCGGCGGCGCGGCGCAGTGCGGCCGGGGGTAGGTACCCCCCGGCTGCCCGCGCGCTGCCATAGGCGAGCGTGAACGGCGCCTCCCCGCGTGCCACAAACAGGATCTGTTGGGGCACCCAACCCAGCCGCAGGACCGGTATGCCGGCGGGCAGAGCACCACTCGGCCCTTCGATGCGCAGGCGCCACTGCCGGTCGGTGCGCGCGTCGAGCGCGATAGGCGGACTGTCCACGCGCAGCCCCTCGATACGCAGGCGGTAGATCGGACCCTCGAAGCGCGGCAGCCAAGGACGACCCGGACCGGCCCGCGAATCGATTTCCGCATCGACGAGGGTATCGTACTGGGGGAACCTGACCTCCAGGCGATCCACCGGAAAGAAGCCGCCGCTGTCGAATTCATAGACTCCGCTCTGTCCCTGCACCCGGTGGCCGCCGACACGGGTCCAGCGCCTGGCCTCATCGACGTCCAGACGTGGAAAGAGGGCCTGAACGGAACGCAGCGAGACGCCCTTGCGCCCGAGCGGCCATGACAGCTTCAGATATCGAAACCGTCGGGCCGGCAGGGTCAGCAGGCTATGCTCTAGGCGATGAGCGTCGTATTCCAGATCCGCCACGGTCGCCTGGGAAGACAGCGTCGCCCAATGCCGCGCGTCGTCGCTGCCCTGGACGCGGACCGTGGCGACGAACCCTGTTTGTCGGTCGGCCTGCCCGCCCGGTCGGGCCCAGCGTAATCGCAATTTGCCCGCCGGTCGTTCCAGCGCACTGGCATCGATGACGTATCCGCTTGGCCCCGCATTTCCGTTGCCGGCCGGTCCGGGCCCGCTGACGTCGATGACGCGCCCACCGCTATCGGTCGTGACGTGCAGTTGAGCCGATGACCGATCGCCGGCTGCCGAGTAGACTGGAAACAGGGGCAGGTCGACCGGCGCGGGTTCGGGTGCCCGGCTCGCCGGCAGGGGGCGTATGGCAATGGGAACGGGCTCGTCGTGGCTGTTGTATACCCGCACGTCACCCAGGTCGGCACGCGTAACCTTACGATAGAAGTCATCGGGCAGAGTCGCTTCGTAAATGGCGCCATCACCGTCGACTTCCAGCACCAGGCCATAGGCGAAGTCCGACACAGGCGGTTCAGCAAGCACGCGCGAGCCGGCATGCGCCTGCGCCCATACGCAGGAGGCCACGAGCAGACCGAGGACCAGGGCCCACCGTGGCGCGAACTTGCAGGCCACACGCGCGCCGGCGCGGCCCGTGCAAAAACTGGGCAGTGTCGACGAGGCGTAATGCATCATGCTGCTCGGAGCGGGTGCCGCTCGTTAAATCCGTTCCAGCTCGCGTGCCATACGCCGACCTTCCGTCTCGTCCACGCGGGTCAGCAGAATGGCGCCGGCCGCGAACAACACCACCACCGCCAGGATGGCCAGGCGCGGGCTGCCCGTGGTCAGACTGACCAACCCCATGAGAATCGGGCCGAGCACGGCGGCGAACTTGCCGAGCATGTTATAGAAACCGAAAAACTCGGCCGATTTGTCGGCAGGGATCAGACGCGCATAATAAGAACGGCTCAGCGACTGCACCCCACCCTGCACCAGACCGACGACGATGGCCAGCGCGTAGAACTCCCAGACCGCTTCCATGAAATAGGCGAAGACCGTGACCGCCATGTACACCCCGATGCCGATGAGGATACCCGTCTTGGCCCCGAGACGCTCACCGAGCAGGCCGAAGGCGATGGCGGCCGGAAAACCGACAAATTGCGTGATCAACAGCGCAACGATAAGGCTGTTCTGCGGGAAACCCAGCGCCATGCCATAATCGACGGACATGCGAACGATGGTATCCAGGCCGTCGATATACAGCCAATAGGCCACCAGAAACACGAACACGACGCGCAGCCGGCGGACTTCATGGAACGTGGCCGCCAGCTGGCGAAATCCCGCGCCCACGGCCGCCCAGCCGACCACCCGGCCGCGTCGCGGCTCGCGCACGAACAGAATCAAAGGCAGGGAAAAAAGCGCCCACCACACGGCGACCGATACGAACGACAAGCGCACGGCGCTAGCCGCATCGGCCAGACCGAAGTAGCCCGGCCACAACGTCATCAATACATTGAGCGCGAACAACAATCCGCCGCCGAGATAGCCCAGGGCATAACCCAGGGCTGAGACCTGATCGAAACTCCGCTCCCCGGCGACGTCGACAATGAGGGCGTCGTAAAACACATTGGCGCCCATAAAACCGATAACGCCGAGCCCATACAACGCCGCCGCGAGCTCCCATCGGCCATGGCCGACCAGGTAGAGACCCCCGGTGGTCAGGACCCCCAGCGCAGCAAAGGACAGCAGCATCCGCTTCTTGGCGCCGCCGCGATCGGCGATGGAACCGAGCACGGGCGCAATCAGAACTATCACGAGGCTGGCCGCGGAATTGGCCGCCCCCAGCTGAAAGGTGCTCACCGAGACCGTGTTGCCCGCACTCCAGAACTCTTTGAAAAAGACGGGGAAGAAACCCGCCATCACCGTCGTCGCAAAGGCCGAGTTGGCCCAATCGTACAGGGCCCAGGAAAGCACCTGGCGTCGGCCGGCAGGGTCGCGCTGATTGTTCATGGCGCCCAGGGTACCACGACCGAAGACCATCCGACCGGGCCAGGACGCCTGAGGTTATCAGGACTCACCCTCTTCGACAGGCTCGGCGAGTTCGGGCAGCGGCGCGAGGCGGGGCAAGTGCAATGACACGGCGAGGGTGACCGTCACGACGAGCGCACCAAGGGCAACCAGCGCACCGACCGGCGAGGCGCCGGCCGCAGCGGCCACTGAGTACAGCGCGGTGCCGACCACCATCGCCAGATTCTCGAAGAAGTGCTGCACGGAAATCACCGCGCCACTGCCGATGCTACGGTGGCCGATGTCCTGCAGCGCGGCATTCATGGGCACCATGAACAGCCCGCCAAACAGTCCCACCAGCACGAGCGCCGCGCGGGTCGTCTCGATTCCGTGCGCATTGCCGAGCACGACCACGCAGGCGCCCATGGCATAGGCGGCCAGTCGGGCCCGGCGCAAGTATGCCAGAGGGATAATACGCGGCGCGGCGACAGCACCCAACGCCACGCCGATGGCCACGTAGACCATCAACACCGCGACATCGGCACTGTCGTGCATCCCCAATACCAGTGGCGCCCAGGCGGCCAGCACGACGCGCAGAACGGCCGCCGAGCCCCAGAACAGGCTCACACCAAATGTCGCCAGACGCGCCTTGCTGTCGGCCAGCAAGGTCGTGGTCAGGCGCTTGAAGTTGCTCAGCACGGGCGGCCACTCGGTCAGGGTGGGTGCGGTGCGCCGGATGAACAATGCCGCCAGGCCCGAGGCGACGTACAGGGCGAGAACGGTCACCAGGGCAAGCGGTATGCTCGCATCGGCAATTTTACCGCCGGCCACGCTGCCGGCCAGGATAGCCAAAATGGTCGAGCCTTCGATCCAGCTGTTCGCCCTGACCAGCTCATCCGACGAGACCAGTTCCGGAAGTATCCCGTACTTGGCCGGGGCGTATACGGCCGCGCCCATCCCCACGACGGCATAGGCGATCAGGGGATCGATTCCCGCCAGCATCATGACGGCGCCGGCCGCCTTGACCACATTGGCCGAGGTCAGCACGGAGGCCTTCGGGCGGCTGTCGGCATAGGGGCCGACCCAGGGCGCCATCAGCACGTATGCGACAAGGAAGGCGGCCTGAATGGCCGGTAGATACCAGGCATTGGGATGAGGCTGGTGCATCGCCATGGCCACCGCCGTGAACAGCAGCGCATTGTCCGCAAACGCCGTGAGAAACTGGGTAGAGAGCAGGATATGGACGTGACGGTTCATTCGGCGAATTCCTGTCGGACGAGCGCGGCAATGCCGACGTAGTGGATCCCGTCGCTGCCGAGCGGCGGCACCGCTTACGTTGTCAGGACGCGCCGCGGCACGTGGATTTCACCAACCCCACACGGGCAATTCGCGCGCGGCGGCTCAGGAAGGCAGTTGTACCAGACAAAATTGTCGCATTTATGTCATGGCCGTTTCGCGAACCAATCGATGATGTACAGGCAACGCGTGGCAGGAGCCGCGACCGCCGCGTTCAAGCCGAGCGAGCGGAACGGCGGCACGACCTTTAGCCCCGACGGTTAGATGTTTCGAACCACACCCATCCCAAGGTCTTATTGTAACCACATGATTTGATAATAAAAAAGCCCGCCCCCTGCAACAGGGGCGGGCCGGGTAGCGCGCGAAGATCCCGTTATTGCGGCCGGCCGTGCTCGACCGTGTCGCGGGCGGACTCCACTGCCTCGGCGGCCATCTCCCCCGGTGCGATGTCGTCGCGGGCACTGACGAAGTCGGTGAACGCCTCGTTGCTGTCGTCCAGGGTGTCGATGCGGGTATCGTGGATATCGTTGGGCATATTGGCCCAGCCCTCGCCCCAGATGCTGTTGTGATCGGCCCAGGCCGCGGGGGCGGCCAACAGGGCACCGCTCAAGGCCAGGCCCAGCAGGGTCAGTTTGGGGGTCTTCGACTTCATTTGCTTGGTCTTCATGTGCGTACTACCTCCTCTATTGGACAATCGCACGTTGGGAAAAGGCATCAGGCCTTGCGTCGGGGATGCGGACTCAGCGTCCCCGCATCGTACCGCCCGGCTCCGGGCGTTCGAATTCGGGCGGCTCGATTTCCGGCCGCTCCGGCCGCTCGAGCTCCGGGCGCTCCAGTTCCGGCAGCCGGCTGTCGGATTCGGTCTGCCCGGAGTGGCGCAGACGCTCGCGCACCGCTCGGCGCTGTTCCGGGCTCAACTGCTGCCAGCGCTGGCGCAGCGCCTGGCGGCGCTCCGGGGGCAGGCTGCGAAACCACTCCCAGCGCTTGCGGATGCGCTCCTGCTCGGCCGGCGAAAGCTGCTGGTAGCGCTCGAAGCGCTCTCGGATGCGCTCACGCTGCTCGGGGCTGAGTGCCTTCCAGCGCTGGAGCCGCTCGCGGGCCTCGCGCCGCTGTTCCGGGCTCATGTGCTGCCAGCGGTCGGCGCCGCGCAGCAGCCGCTCGCGCCGGGCGTCCGGCAGCTGCGCCCAGCGCTCGGCAAAGGGCTGGAGGATGCGCTGCTGCTCAGGGCTGAGCCGATTCCAGTCGTTGTCGGCCGCCTGCGCGTTGGCGACCGGCGCCAGCATGAGAGCCGGCAGCAGCGCCAGGGCCGCCAGAATACTTCTAGTCATGGTCGTCATGTCCCGCTCCGTATGCCTCGGTCAATTCAGGTTCGATCTCGCCTGCCGCCGCGCCGCCAGCCGTTCCCGCTGACTGCAGCGCCATGGGGTCCACCCAATGACCGTCGGCCGTGGTGAAGCTGCCCAGAAACTCCAGCAGCTCCGCACTCGGTCTGTCCTCGCCAGCGACCCCCGCGCCGCCCACCGCGGCCAGCGCGAGCATCAGCGCCCCCGTCCACGCGCGCCGCGGCGCCCTTGGTCGGCTAGCCGGCACGTTTCTGCGTCTCCTGCAGCCATTCGTAAAAATCGAGATCGCGATAGAACTCCAACGAGTTCTTCGACGTGATCAGTTCCAGATCGCCGGCCACCGGCGCAGACGGTACGGGTCGGTGGCCCGGTTGCCATAACAGCACCGCCACCACCGCCGCGCCGGCCAACGCCAATCCGCCCGCTGCGCCGGTCAGCCGCACCCCGCGGCCAGCGCCGAACAGGGACCGGGCCCAACTCGGGCGGCAAGCGCGTGCGGCCTGCACAGCCCGTCCCCTGGCGGCCCGCAGCCGGGCCTCGGCCCAAGCATCGAGCATGTCGCTCTCGTCCAAGGCCGTCCGCACCCGCTCGACGAAGCCCTGATTGTCGTCATCAGCGCTCATGGCGCATGTCCCTCCAGCTTGTCTCGCAGCGCATGGACCGCGCGCGAGTAGTGGGTCTTCACACTGCCTTCCGTGATGCCCATGGCGCGGGCCGTCTCGGCCACATCCAGTCCTTCCCAGGCGCGCAGCAGGAAGGCCTGCTGCTGGCGCATCGGCAGGGCGCGCAGCGCCCGCTCCAGCGCCTCGGAAAAGCGCGTCTGGGCATGTTCCCCTGCCGGGCCGGCCGTTCGTTCATCGGCCACGGCATCCAGCGGATCGCCCTGCTCGTCATCGCTCCCGCCCAACCAGCCGAAGACGCGGCGCCGTACCTGCTGGCGCCGGTACCAGTCGCGGATGCGGCTCTGCAGTATCCGGTGAAACAGCGGCCCCCATTCGGCGGGCTCGCGATCGCCATAACGCTTGGCCAGCGCCAGCATCGCGTCCTGGACGATGTCCAGGGCCTCGTCGCGGCTGCCGGTGGCAATCCGGGCCATACGAAACGCCCGGCGCTCCACGCCGGCGAGAAAACCGTCCAGGGTCTGGGCCGACCGCGGCGCCTCTGATCCCACGCTCAATATCTCTCCCATCCAGGCCGCCCTGTGCCACACCCGACGGTAGACCCGGTATATCTCTCGCCCGGGCGGTTTCCGGCGCCGTTGCTGATAAATAACGCAGGGACTGACATTCGGTTGACAACCGATTAGGAAAAAATGGTGAAAGCCGGGCGCGGGCGCCGGATCAGGCCGCCGGGGGCCCCTGGAGAAGGTGTTGGGTCACAACGCCGGCCAGGGTCAGACCGAACAGGGCCGGCAGATAACTGACCGTGCCGTTGACTGCCCGCGGGCGCCCGCAGCTCACGGGCTCGGGCGGGCGCGGCGGCAGCGGCGACTCGGTCGAGTAGACGGCCAGCACACCCCGGCCGACCCCGCGTTTGCGCAGGCGCTTGCGCAGTTGGCGCGCCAATGCGCAAACCTCGGTGTCGTACAGGTCGGCGACCCGAACGCAGGTCGGGTCCAGCCTGCCCCCCGCCCCCATGCTGGAAGCGACGGGCACGCCGGCCCGCCAGGCCTGTTCGACCAGGCCGACCTTGGCACTGAGGCTGTCGATGGCGTCGACGACGAAATCATAGCCGCCGGCCAGCAGGGCGGGCAGGTCCTCGCCGCGCACGAACTCCTCGACCAGTTGCAGAGAACAGCCCGGATTGATCTCGCGAATACGCCCCGCCATAACCCGGCACTTCTTTTCGCCCACGGTGGAGGCCAACGCAACGAGCTGGCGGTTGGCGTTGGAGCCGCTGACCACGTCGTGGTCGATGAGAGTCAGGTGCCCCACCCCCATCCGGGCCAGGGCCTCGGCGGCGTAGGATCCCACCCCGCCGAGGCCGGCCAGCAGCACGCGGGCACCGCGCAGGCGCGCCAGCCCCTCGTCGCCGACGAGGATATGCGTGCGCTCGAAAAGGGGCTCGATGGTGTCGTTCATAGGTTGTGCCGGTGTCGCCGCGCCGTGAGAACCGGTCTCAGGCGGGCAGCCCGAACACCGTTCGTGCGTTATCTGTGGTCCGGCGCGCCAGATTCAAGGGGTCCTCGCCGCGCAGCTCGGCCAGGACGGCCGCGATCTCAGGCAGGTAGGCCGGGCTGTTGCGTTCGCCGTGATGGGCCGCCGGCGGCAGATCGGGGGAATCGGTCTCCAGCACCAATGCCTCGAGCGGCAGCTCGGCGGCCAGCGTGCGCAGCTTGCGGGCCCGCGAATACGTCATCGCCCCGCCGAAGCCCAGCTTGAAGCCGAGCGCCAGATAGTGCTCCGCCTGCTGGCGGCTGCCGCTGAAGGCGTGGACCGTGCCGCCCACCAAGTCAAATCGGCGCAAGCGGGCCAGTACCTCGTCGTGCGCCTTGCGAACGTGCAGGATCACCGGCAGACGCGCATCGCGGGCAACAGCGAGCTGGGCCTCGAACAGTTCCAGCTGTCGCGGGCGATCGAGCTCGCGCAACTGAAAATCCAGCCCAATCTCGCCGACGGCGACCGGCCGGTGGCGTTCGACAGCCTCAGCCAGGGCGGTCAGATCGGCCGCGTTGTGCTCGGCGAGGAACATCGGATGCAGCCCCAGGGCCGGAAACAACCCCGGCTCGGCATCGGTCAGCGCCAACAGACGCGACCAGGTCGCGGCGCTCACCCCGGAGACGACCATGGCGACCACCCCGGCCTGGCGCGCCGCGGCGAGCACCGCCGCGCGATCGGCGTCGAACTCGGGAAAATCCAGGTGCGTCTGGGTGTCAATCAGTTCCATGCGCAAAGCTTACCGCACGACGACGTCCGTGGATGGACGAGTGTCGCGGGAGGGCAGGATGGCCTGACCTATCGAAGATAGGTAGGTTACTCATAATGAAACCCGAAGGGGTTCTATGAGACCGGCCCGGAGCGACAGCCCGGAGCGACGAACCCTCCGCAGCCGTTTGCCAGCAGTCCGGGTCAGTGTTCGCGGGTGGCATGAAACTCGATGTCCGGCCAGCGTTCCATGGTGAGGTCCAGGTTGACGCGGGTCGGGGCGATATAGGTCAGGTTGCCGCCGACGTCCAGGGCGAGGTTATCCGACGCCTTGGAACGAAACTCGGACAGCTTCTTGGCATCCGCGCTGTCGACCCAACGCGCCGTGGCCACGTTGACCGGCTCGAATCCGCACTCGACGCCGTATTCGTTCTGCAGGCGAAACGCGACCACGTCGAACTGCAGCACGCCGACGGCGCCAACGATGAGGTCGTTCTTGTTCAGCGGCTTGAACAGCTGCGAGGCGCCTTCCTCGCACAGCTCTTCGAGACCCTTGCTCAGCGCCTTCATGCGCATGGGATCGCGCAGCACTACGCGGCGGAACAGCTCCGGGGCGAAGTTCGGCACGCCCGTGAACTTCAGGTCCTCGCCCTCGCTGAAGGTGTCGCCGATCTGAATCGTGCCGTGATTGTGCAGGCCGATGATGTCGCCGGCATAGGCCTGCTCGACATGTTCGCGGTCGCTCGCCATAAAGGTGATGGCATTACTGACGCGTACGTCCTTGCCGATGCGCACCTGGCGCATCTTCATGCCCTTGCTGTAGGTGCCGGAACAAACGCGCAGAAAGGCTACGCGGTCGCGGTGCTGCGGATCCATGTTCGCCTGGATCTTGAATACGAAGCCGCTGAACTTCTCCTCGCTCGGGGCTACCTCCCGACTCAGCGTGGCGCGCGGCCGGGGCGCGGGCGCGTGCTCGACGAAGTAATCCAGCAGCTCCTTGACGCCGAAGTTGTTGATGGCCGAACCGAAGAACACGGGCGTGAGCTCGCCGGCGAGGTAGGCCCGGACATCGAAGTCGTGGCTCGCCCCGCGTACCAGCTCGATCTCATCGCGCAGCTCGGCGGCCTGCGGGCCGAGCAGCTCGTCGAGGCGCGCGTTGTCGAGTCCGGCGATCACCTCGCCGTGCTGGATCTTGCCGCCGTGGGTCGCGCTGAACAGGTGGACCGTGTCGTCGTAGAGGTGGAACACGCCCTTGAAGCCCTTGCCCATGCCGATGGGCCAGGTGATCGGGGCGCAGCGGATCTTCAGGATATCCTCAACTTCGTCCATGAGCTCGATGGGCTCGCGGCCCTCGCGATCGAGCTTATTGACGAAGGTCATGATGGGGGTGTCGCGCAGGCGACACACCTCCATGAGCTTGATGGTGCGATCCTCCACGCCCTTGGCGCTGTCGATAACCATCAGCGCCGAATCCACCGCGGTCAGCGTGCGATAGGTATCCTCCGAGAAGTCCTCGTGGCCCGGCGTGTCGAGCAGATTGACGATGCGGCCCTCGTAGGGAAACTGCATCACCGAAGAGGTCACGGAAATGCCGCGCTGCTTTTCCAGCTCCATCCAGTCCGAGGTCGCGTGCCGCGCGGCCTTGCGGCCCTTGACGGTGCCGGCCAGCTGGATGGCGCCGCCGAACAGAAGCAGCTTTTCGGTCAGGGTGGTCTTGCCCGCGTCCGGGTGCGAGATAATCGCAAAGGTCCGGCGCCGGGCCACTTCGTCGGGCAGGGAGGCCATATCGGGGATTCGTCGTCGTGTCGTGTAAAAGCGAGGTATTTTACACGATCCGGGGCGTTAGCGGCGCCCCTGCGCGCATTGCCCTCAGACCGATCGGGCCATGATCAGGGCGTCCTCGCGCCCCATCGCGGTGGGATAGTAGGCGCGGCGGGTACCGACCTCGTTGAAGCCCAGCGCATGATAAAGCCCCAGGGCGGGCTTGTTGGACGGACGCACCTCGAGCAGGATGGTATCGGCCTTGTGTTCGCGGGCGACTTCGAGCAGGTGCCCGAGCAACGCCCGCCCCACGCCCCGGCCCTGCGCGTCGGGACGGACACACAGGTTGAGCACGTGGGCCTCCCCCGCGCCGACCGACATCACGCCGTAGGCGACCACCTCGCCCTGCAGCTGATAGACCCAGCAGCAATAGCCCACGTGCAGACAATCGCGGAAGATCCCGCGCGTCCAGGGGAAGTCGTAGACCTTGAGCTCGATCGCCATGACCGCGTCGAGGTCGAGCTCGGTCATGGGACGCAGGCCGTCAGGGGCCTGTTTGACGATTGCATTCATGGCGGTTACGCCCCGTCAGCCTACACTCGTGTTACACATAATCTCTCCAACCCTGCCGGACGTGCCGTGACCGGGTTCAAATCGGGCCGCGCTCAGGCCCCCGCTTCCCGAACCTCGTTGTAGACCCGTGTCGCGAATTGCAGGTCCTCCCAGGTCTTGCGTTTGTCCCGCGGCGTGCGCAGCAGATACGCCGGGTGATAGGTCACGACCACTGGCACCTGCGATTCGCCGTAGTTAAACACTCGTCCGCGCATGCGCGCCAGACTGGTGTCCGTCTTGAGCAGATTCTGGGCGGCGATGCGCCCGACCGCCAGAATGATCTTCGGCTGCAGCAGGGCGACCTGGCGTGCCAGATAGGGCTCGCAGCAGACGACCTCCTCGGGGCGCGGGTCCCGGTTCTTCGGCGGGCGGCACTTCAGGATATTGGCGATATAGACCTGCTCGCGCTTCAGACCAATGGCCAACAGCATGTTGTTGAGCAGCTGGCCGGCCCGGCCAACGAAAGGCTCGCCCTGGCGGTCCTCCTCGGCCCCCGGGGCTTCGCCAATGACCAACCAGTCGGCGCGGCGGTCGCCGACGCCGAAGACCGTCTGGGTACGACTGCGGTGCAGCTCGCAGGCCGTGCAGCCCGCTACCCGGGAGGCCAGAGCCTCCCAGTCGAGCTGCTCGACGGGGACGTCGTCCTGCACCACCCGCTTTACGGGCTCCGGCGGCGGGGCTTCGGCCGCTGGCCCTTGCGCCTCGACGACTGCCGAGTCGGGCTCGACAGCCTGCCGGAACGTCGCCTCGGCCTCGGGGACGATTTCAGCCCCCTCTCCGTCTCGCCGCTCCCAACACTGGATCCCCATGGCCTCCAGGTATTGGCGCCGACGCCGCTCGCTCACAATACCGCCCCGCCTGCGGCGCACGCCCGGTTGGCGGCCACCGTGCTCACACGGCGTCACCGACCTGGGGATGGGCGCGCTGGACCGCGACCATGAGCTTGTTCAAGGCGTTGACATAGGCCTTGGCCGAGGCGATCACAATGTCGGTGTCCGAGCCCTGGCCGTTGACGATACGCCCGCCCTTTTCGATGCGCACGGTCACCTCGCCCTGCGAGTCCGTTCCGGTCGTGATGTTGCTCACCGAGTACAGCAGCAGCTCCGAGCCACTGGCGACGATGCTGTCGATGGCCTTGAGGGCCGCGTCGACGGGGCCGCCGCCCTCGGCCTCGCCCTGGCGTTCTTCGCCGTCTACCCAGAGCGAGACCTTGGCGCTGGGCGTCTCACCGGTCTCCGAGCACACGTGCAGGTAGACCAGCTTGATGCGCTCGTTGACCGTACTGTCCAGATTGGCGTCGGTGACCAGTGCCTGCAGGTCCTCGTCGAAGATCTCATGCTTCTTGTCCGCTAGATCCTTGAATCGGGCGAAGGAATCGTTGAGGGCCTCGTCGGAATCGAATTCGATGCCCAGCTCCTGCAGTCGGGCGCGAAAGGCATTGCGGCCCGAGTGCTTGCCCAGCACCATGCGGTTGGCGCTCCAACCCACGTCCTCGGCACGCATGATCTCGTAGGTCTCGCGGTGTTTGAGCACGCCGTCCTGATGAATCCCCGATTCGTGCGCGAAGGCATTGGCGCCGACGATGGCCTTGTTGGGCTGTACGGCAAAACCCGTAATACCGGCCACCAGGCGCGAGGTCGGCACGATCTGCGTCGTGTCGATATCCACGCTGCAGGGGAAGACGTCCTGGCGGGTGCGCACCGCCATGGCCACTTCCTCGAGAGAGGCATTGCCGGCCCGCTCGCCCAGGCCGTTGATGGTGCATTCGATCTGGCGTGCGCCGTGAAGCACCGCCGACAGCGAATTGGCAACGGCCAACCCGAGGTCGTTGTGGCAGTGGACCGAGAACACCGCCTTGTCCGCGTTGGGTGTCCCGGCGATGACCCGACCCACCATGGCGCCGAACTGCTCGGGCATGTTGTAGCCGACGGTATCCGGAATATTGATGGTGGTGGCACCGGCGTCGATGACGGCCTCGAATATCCGACACAGAAAATCCAACTCGGAACGTCCGGCGTCTTCGGCGGAGAACTCGACATTGTCGGTATACCGGCGCGCACGCTTGACCGACTTGACGGCCTGCTCGACCACCTGGTCGGGGGCCATGCGCAGCTTGCGCTCCATGTGGATGGGCGAGGTGGCAATGAAGGTGTGGATGCGCCCGGAGGCGGCCTCGGCCAGGGCCTCGCCGGCGCGGTCGATATCCTTGTCCAGTGCCCGTGCCAGACCGCAGACGGTACTGTCCTTCACCGCCTGGGCGACGGCCCGCACGGCGTCGAAATCGCCCGTGCTGGCGGCCGGAAAGCCGGCCTCGATGACGTCGACCCGCATCCGCTCCAGCGCCCGGGCGATGCGGATCTTCTCCTCCTTGGTCATGGAGGCGCCGGGACTCTGCTCGCCGTCGCGCAGGGTCGTGTCGAAGATAATCAGTTTGTCGGTCATGGGTGGAGCTCCGCTGAGAGTCGCCATTATGGCACGGCCGACGCGCGGAACTGAACCGTGCCGCGGCAAACGGGGGCTCGAGCGGGGAATTGGCGACGGGCGGGTTTCAGCCCTGCTTCGTCGGCGGCTCCTCGGCCTGCTCCTCGTCCTCGCTCTCCTCCTTTTCCGGTTGCCGGGAGCCGTGCGGCTTGCGGTGCGCCCGGCGTTGGCGCAGTTGTACGAGGGTCAGGACCGGGCCGGACAGGGCATAGAGGAAAAAGACGCTGAACAGGACCAGCGGCGGGTCCAGGGAGATAAGGACGAGGATCAGCACCGCCAGCAGCATCGCGACGAACGGCACCTTGCCCTTGAAGTCGATGCCCTTGAAGCTGTGATAGCGGATGTTGCTCACCATCAACAGCCCGGCCACGATGGTCAGCACCAGCGCAATCAGATTCATCGGCAGCGCCGGCGAGGCATAGACCGTACCGACCCAGACCAGGCCCGTGACGATGGCCGCAGCCGACGGGCTGGCCAGCCCCTGGAAATAGCGCTTGTCCGCGATACCGACCTGAGTATTGAACCGGGCCAGGCGCAGCGCCGCCCCTGCCGTGTACACGAACGCGGCGAGCCAGCCCAGCTTGCCCATCGAGGACAGCGCCCATTCGTACATGACCAGGGCCGGCGCCAGGCCGAAGGAGATCATGTCGGCCAGGCTGTCGTACTCGGCCCCAAAGGCGCTTTGCGTGTTGGTCAGACGCGCCACGCGCCCATCGATGCCGTCGAGCAGCATCGCGACAAATACCGCGACCGCCGCCGCCTCGAACCGGTCGTGCATGGCCGAGACAATGGCGTAGAACCCCGCGAACAGGGCCGCAGTGGTGAACAGGTTCGGCAGCAGGTAGATACCGCGCCGGCGCTTTTCCAACGGAGGTGTGTCCATGCTGGTCGTTGCGACCTCGTCAATTGTGACCGTCAGTGTGCCTTCCCGGTCGGATATCACCGGCCCCCGCCAAGCCACGCCGGCATCCGGCGCAACGCAAACGGGCCGGGAGCGCTGCCCCGGCCCGCCGCGCGAGACCGGTCGATCAGTTCTTGCTCTGATCGACGATCTTGTTGGCCTTGATCCACGGCATCATGTCGCGCAGCTTCGTACCCACCGTCTCGATGAGATGGGCGCGGCCGATGCGACGCTTGGCCTTGAGGGTTGCGGCACCCGCGTGGTTCTCCAGGATGAACTCGCGAGCGAACTCGCCGTTTTGAATCTCACCGAGGATACGGCGCATCTCGGCACGGGTCTCGTCGGTGATGATGCGCGGTCCGCGCGTCAGATCGCCGTACTCGGCTGTGTTGGAGATCGAGTAGCGCATGTTCGCGATGCCGCCCTCGTACATCAGGTCGACGATGAGCTTGAGCTCGTGCAGGCACTCGAAATAGGCCATCTCGGGTGCATAGCCGGCCTCGACCAGGGTCTCGAAACCGGCCTGGACCAGCGCCGTGGTGCCACCGCACAGCACGACCTGCTCGCCGAAGAGATCGGTCTCGGTCTCCTCGCGGAAGCTGGTCTCGATAATGCCGGCACGCCCGCCGCCGTTGGCCGAGGCATAGGACAGCGCGATGTCCTTCGCGCGGCCCGAGGCGTCCTGGAACACCGCGATGAGCGAGGGAACACCACCGCCCTGGGTGTAGGTGGAGCGCACCAGATGACCGGGGCCCTTCGGGGCGATCATGATGACGTCGAGATCGGCGCGCGGCTCGATCTGACCGAAGTGAATATTGAACCCGTGGGCGAAGGCCAGCACGGCGCCTTGCTTGAGGTTGGGGCCGATCTGGTCGCGATACAGACGCGCTTGGTGCTCGTCGGGCGCCAGGATCATCACCAGGTCGGCGCCCTTGACCGCGTCCTCGATGGACTGGACGTTGAGGCCGGCCTGCTCGGCCTTCTTGGCGGAGGCCGAGCCGGGGCGCAGCCCGACGACCACCTCGACCCCGGAGTCCTTGAGGTTGTTGGCGTGGGCATGGCCCTGCGAGCCGTAGCCGATAATGGCAACCTTCAGGCCCTGGATGATGGAAAGGTCACAGTCTTTGTCGTAATAGATATTCATTGTTCTTCCAATCTGGTCTCGTTGCTGGTCGTCTGGAATCGGATTACAGGCCGAGGCTGCGCGAGCCGCGGGCGATGCCGCTGACACCGGAGCGCACGGTCTCCATGATGGCCCCCTGGGCCATGGCCTGTATGAAGGCATCGAGCTTGTCGCCGGTACCGGTCAGCTCGATGGTGAAAGTGGCGTCGGTCGCGTCGATGATGCGCCCGCGAAAGATATCCGCCATACGCTGAATCTCGGCGCGCTGTTCACCGCCGACGGCCTGGATCTTGATCAGCATCATCTCCCGCTCGATGTGCGTACCCTCGGTGAGGTCGACCAGCTTGACCACATCGACCAGCTTGTTCAGCTGCTTGGTGATCTGCTCGATGATCTCATCGGAGCCGCGCGTGATGATCGTCATGCGCGACAGCGAGGCATCCTCGGTAGGCGCTACCGTCAGCGACTCGATGTTGTAGCCGCGGGCAGAGAAAAGACCGGCCACCCGTGACAGGGCGCCGGCCTCGTTTTCCAACAAAACCGAAATGATATGTCGCATCGTCAAGCCAACTCTCTCTCCGCGGACTGGGGTGCGGCACACTCGGGCGCGAGGTGCATTTCGTGATGCCCCTTGCCAGCCTGGATCATCGGATACACGTTCTCCGCCTGATCGGTGATGAAGTCCAAAAAGACCAGCCGATCCTTCATGGCAAAGGCCTCCTTGAGCGCACCTTCGACGTCGCCGGGCGCTTCGATGCGCATGCCCACGTGCCCGTAGCTCTCGGCGAGCTTCACGAAATCCGGCAGCGCATCCATATAGGAGTGCGAATAGCGGCTGTCGTAGAAGAACTCCTGCCACTGGCGCACCATACCCATATACCGATTGTTCAGGTTGATGACCTTGATGGGCAGCATGTACTGCATCGCAGTGGACAGCTCCTGGATGCACATCTGGATGCTCGCCTCGCCCGTCACACAGGCCACGGGCGCATCGAGATGCGCGAGTTGCACGCCGATGGCCGCTGGCAGGCCGAAGCCCATGGTCCCCAGGCCGCCGGAATTGATCCAGCGCCGCGGCTTGTCGAACTTGTAGAATTGGGCCGCCCACATCTGATGCTGGCCGACATCCGACGTTATGTAGGCGTCACCGCCGGTGATCTCGTACAGCTTCTCGAGCACGTACTGGGGCTTGATGAGCTTGCTGGTGTGGTCGTAACGCAGGCACTGCTTGGAGCGCCACTGTTCGATCTGCGACCACCACGCCTTGAGCGCCTGGGCGTCGGGTTTGGCGCCGCTGGTCTTGAGCTCCTTTAGCATGTCGTTGAGCACGACATTGACATCGCCCACGATGGGGACGTCGACCCGGACATTCTTCGAAATGGACGAGGGATCGATATCGACGTGGACTATCTTCGCGTCGGGGCAGAATTTCTCGATATCGCCGGTGACACGATCGTCGAAGCGCGCGCCGATGGCGATCAAGACGTCGCACTCGTGCATGGCCATGTTGGCCTCGTAAGTGCCGTGCATACCGAGCATGCCGACGAACTGCGGATCGGTCGCCGGATAGGCGCCTAGGCCCATCAGGGTGTTCGTGATCGGATAACCCAACTGGCGCGTCAACTCGGTCAGCGACTCGGAGGCATTGCCGAGCACCACCCCTCCACCGGTGTAGATCATCGGCCGCTTGGCCGAGACGATCAGGTCCATCGCCTTTTTGATCTGCCCGGGGTGGCCCTTCACCACCGGGTTGTAGGAGCGCATGCTGATTTCCTTGGGGTAGCTGTAGGGCACCCGCACGTTCGGATCCGTGACGTTCTTGGGCACGTCCACGACCACCGGCCCGGGCCGGCCCGTGGAGGCGACGTAAAAGGCCTTCTTCAGAGTGATAGCCAGGTCGTGCACGTCCTTGACCAGGAAATTGTGCTTCACGCACGGCCGGGTGATACCGACGGCATCGACCTCCTGAAACGCGTCCGAGCCGATGAACTGCGTCGACACCTGGCCGGTGATGATGACCATGGGAATCGAGTCCATATAGGCGGTGGCGATGCCGGTGACCGCGTTGGTCGCCCCGGGACCCGAGGTGACCAGGACCACGCCCGGCTTGCCCGTGGCACGCGCATAACCGTCGGCGGCATGCCCCGCGCCTTGCTCGTGGCGTACCAGGATGTGCTTGACCTCTTCCTGCTCGAACAGCGCGTCGTAGATGTGCAGCACAGCACCACCTGGGTAGCCGAAGATATACTCGACTCCCTCGTCTTTCAGAAACTGGACAATGATTTCGCCGCCGTTGAGTTCCACGTCACTCGTCTCCCATAGAGAAAAAACGCCCGGAAATCGGGCGATTGGGGCCATTTCGGGGCATCACGGATCAAGCTACTGATTATAAACGATCAGGTCAAGAGATCGCACCAAAAAAGCCCCCGAACGCCCGCGTTCAGTGCGGGTTCGGGTCATACCGACCGGCGTGTGATACGCGTGAGGTGCTCGCGCGCCCGCCCGACCAGCTCGACCGGCAGACCGTTCTTCTCGGCGATGATCAGACCCAACGACTCGCCCGGCACGCCAATCTGGAGTCGATAGGTGGGCTTGAGCTCCTCGTGGTCGAACAGCATCGAGGCATTGACGATGTGAGGCCGATCCGCCGCATAATCTTTCAAGGGCGACAGGTGGGTGTTGACGATCCCCTGGACGCCGCGCTCGACCAGCTCGTCCATGACCGACATCGCCAGCGCCGCCCCCTCCTCCGGATCGGTGCCGGTACCCAATTCGTCGAGCAGCACGAGGGTCTGGTCGTCGGCCTCGGCAAGGATGCGCTTGAGTACTTCCACGTGGCCGGCGAAGGTCGACAGATGGTGAAACAGGCTCTGGTGATCGCCCACATCGACCATGATGCGGCCGTAGTGACCGATCTCGCAGTCGCCCTCGGCCGGGATATGCAGCCCGCAGTGGGCCATGGTGCACAGCAGACCGAGGGTCTTGAGCACCACGGTCTTACCCCCCGTGTTGGGGCCCGTGATGACCAGCAGGCGATCCTCGCCGTCCAGGCGAATGCTGAGAGGCACGGGCTGGGGGCCGGTGCCTTCGGCAAACTGGAGCAGGAGCAGAGGATGATAAGCCTCGCGCAGCTCGACCCGAGTATCCTCGACCAGCGTCGGGGCATGGCCGTTGAGATGGGCGCTGAGGTGACCGGCGGCCATGGCCAGGTCAATCCAGGTCAAGGCGCCGAGCATGGCCTGCAGGGCCTCGCCGTGCTCGCGCACCACAGTGGTGATCTCGCGCAAAAGCTTCTGCTCTTCGGCCGAGATCTGACCGGCGACGGTCTCGATGCGATTGTTCGCCGCGACCGCCTCGATGGGCTCGACCAGAACGTCACGCCCACCCATGGCCGTGCCGCGGCGTACGCCCTTGACCGATTCAGCCAGATCGCGATGCAGCTCGATAACGGCGCGCTGATTGTGCCATTTGACCTTCTCGGGCTGTTCGAAGTGATCGACGAGATCGCGCTTGTTCATGCGCTTGCGCACGATGGAGGCGGCTTCTTCGGTATGGCGGCGCTGCGCCTCGTGCAGGCCACGCAGGTCCTCCGTGGCGTCCTCGCGCAGGCGCCCCGTATCGGCGAGGGTGCGCCCGAGCAGGTCGACCAGGGCGCCAGGCCCCGTCAGGGGTCCGGCCCCCATCGGACACAGCGCCGGTTGGCGCTCGATGCAGGGGATCAAGGCCTCGGCGGCCTGGATGATCTGGCGGATATGGTGCAGGGCGGTCGGATTGAGTGCGGCGCCGAGATTGCCCGCCTGGCGTAACGCCGCACGAATTTCCGGCAAATCCCCCAAAGGCGGCGGCTCGCCGGCATCGACCAGCGTACGGGCCGCACTGACCGCCGACTGGAAACGGCGCGCGCTCGACACATCTGGCGCCGGCTCCAGCGAGCGGGCGGCATCGGCGCCGTAAGGACTGCTGGTCAGCTTCTCCAGCAGGCGCCTTATCCCGTCAAATTCCAGGGCCTTTAGATCGCTTTGCATCGTGGCTTGGCAGGGCGGGGTCGATACCGCGTCGTGTTGGGTCGAGAAAGCGGGTCATGCTACCAGATGTGGGAACCGCGAATCCAGGCAAGCCCGGTCGACCGCGCCTGATACGAAAATTTTGACAGTTCAATCACAGCATTCGGGTCCAGGCATACACTTGTCGCGCAAAATTTTGTAGAATTACTACCAGTTAGGCTGATTCCCGAACATTCGATCGGTTATCGGCGCACATCCGATTCACCACCACTCCGCCAACAGAGATTCGATGCAACCCGAAGCTGCAGAAGTTAACCTTTCCGGCAAGATCGTCATCGAAGGGGTTACCAAAGAAGGCAGGAAATTCCGGCCCAGCGACTGGGCCGAGCGCATGAGCGGGGCCCTGTCGACCTTCGGCCGCGGTCGCCGCATCCACTATTCACCCATGCTCCAGCCAATGGCGCGTCACGGCGTGAAATGCGTGGTTATCGACCCGGCGCTGAAGGAAGCGAATCCCGAGCTGTTCAACTACATCATGCACTTCGCCCGGAGTAACCACCTGAATATCGTCGGCGAAGAGGACGAATAGCCGTCGGGCCTGCCCGGTCACCGAACGAGCCCGCATCCGGCGGCAGCCCACTTTCGCCTTGTGATCCCTTACCGGAAACCCACAAATGGCGTAAGGTAGGGTAATACAGACACTTGTGAGCGATGACCCGGGGGACAGGCCCATGAAACAAATAAAAATCCTGGCGATGCTGCTGAGCCTGCTGCTGCCGATAGGTGTGGTGCAGGCCCAGATGTACAAGTACACCGACAAGGACGGCAACACCGTCTATTCCCAGACCCCGCCCGAGAGCGGTGACTACCAGTCGCTGTCTGCTCCGCAGCCTGCGCCGCCCGGCAGCAATGGATCCGACCAGAGCGACAGCGCCGCTTCGGACATCCAGCGCGATGCCGAAGACCAGGCCAAGCAGGACGAGGTCGACAAGCTGGCCGCCAAGAACGCCCAAATTCGCCAGCAGAACTGCCAGGCCGCCAAGAAGAACCTGCAGGTCTATCAGGTCTACCGGCGCGTCAAGGATCAAGACGGCAACGTGGTCCGCCTGACGGACGAAGAGCGCCAGCAAAAGATCCAGGAGGCCAAGGACGCCATCAAGGAATTCTGCGACTAACCGTGGCCATGCCATGCCCTACCTCAAGATACAGACCAACCGTCCGGTCGACGACACCACCCGCCAGGCCGCGCTGACCCGGGCTTCGGCGCTGGTGGCCGAGGCCCTTGGCAAGCCCGAGCGCTATGTCATGGTCGCCATGGAACCACCGGTACCGATGCTGTTTGCCGGCGACGATGCGCCCACGGCCTATCTGGAGCTCAAGAGCATCGGCCTGCCCGCGGGGCGCACGGCCGAGCTGTCGGCGGCCCTGTGCGAAATGGCCGAGGCGGTACTCGGCATCGATCGCGACCGCGTGTATATCGAGTTCACGGATGCCCCGCGGGCCATGTGGGGCTGGAACGGCGGAACCTTCTAGCCCCGCTGTCGACATCCCCCGCGGGCGCAACCACGCCAGCCCATGAAGAAACTGCTCCTCATCGCCCTCATCCTTGTCGCGGTCGCGGCCGGCTATGTTTACCTGCATCCCACGCTGCGCTCCAAGGTGCACTCGACGCTCGAACGTGAAACGCCGCGTATCGCACCGGACCAGGAGACCACCACACTGTACAAATGGCGTGACGCGGACGGCCATTGGCAGCTCAGCAGCGAACCGCCCCCGCCCGGCACGCCCTACGAGACCAAACACTACCGCGACGACACCAACGTCGTACCGCCGAGCGTATTCACCGGCCAACCCGAAAAGCGCTGACCCCGCGATTGGAATCGACTCCGCCGGCAACCGAACGCCCGGCCGGCCTGTCGCGTGCGCCAGGCTGTACTCGCAGGGTACCCAGCGGCTAGAATCGCAGAACAATCATCACGAACAAGCAAAATTCACCCATCATGCGCACCTCGCAACTGCTGCTCGCCACCCTGAAGGAAACACCGTCCGACGCCGAAGTCATCAGCCATCAGCTGATGCTGCGCGCGGGCATGATTCGCAAACTGGCCGCCGGTCTCTACACCTGGCTGCCGCTGGGCCTTCGGGTCCTGCGAAAGGTCGAGCGCATCATCCGCGAGGAGATGGACCGCGCCGGTGCGCAGGAGGTGCTGATGCCCGCGGTCCAGCCGGCCGAACTGTGGCAGGAATCGGGCCGCTGGGAACAGTACGGTCCGGAGCTGCTGCGCATGCACGACCGCCACCAACGCGAGTTCTGTTTCGGGCCCACCCATGAGGAGGTCATCACCGACCTCATCCGCCGCGAGCTGCGCAGCTACAAGCAGCTGCCGGCGAACTTCTATCAGATTCAGACCAAGTTCCGCGACGAGGTCCGACCCCGCTTCGGGGTCATGCGCGCACGCGAGTTCCTTATGAAGGACGCCTACTCCTTCCACAGCGACGAGGCCTCGCTCGCCCAGACCTACGAACAGATGCACGCGACCTACTGCCGCATCTTCGACCGGCTCGGCCTGGACTACCGCCCGGTGTTGGCCGACACCGGCGCCATCGGCGGCAATGCCTCGCACGAATTTCATGTGCTGGCAGACTCCGGCGAGGACGCTATCGCCTTCAGTACGGAGAGCGACTATGCCGCCAACGTCGAGCTGGCCGAGGCATTGCCGGACAGCGACGCCCGTGCCGAGCCGAACGAAACCATGGAAAGCGTGGCCACCCCCGGCCAGCACACCATCGAACAGGTCAGCGCCTATCTGAGGGTGCCTGCGGCCCGTACGCTCAAGACCCTCCTGGTCCAGGGCGCCGAAGGCGGCGTCGTGGCTCTCGTCCTGCGCGGCGACCACGAGCTCAACACGGTCAAGGCGGAAAAGCTCCCGGCCGTCGCCTCGCCCCTGGCCTTCGCCAGCGACGAGGAGATCCGGGCGGCCGCCGGCTGCGGCCCGGGCTCGATTGGGCCGGTCGGCCTGAAGGTGCCGGTGTTCGCCGATCGCAGCGCGACCGGCCTGGCGGACTTCGTCTGCGGTGCCAATGTCGACGACCAGCACCTGCGGGGGGTCAACTGGGGCCGCGACCTGCCCGAACCGACGGCGGTCGACATCCGCAACGTCGTCGAGGGCGATCCGAGCCCGGACGGCAAGGGGCGACTGGCTATTCGGCGGGGGATCGAGGTCGGACACATCTTCCAGCTGGGACGCAAGTACAGCGAGGCCATGAACGCCACCGTGCTCGACGAGAACGGCGAGGCGGTGGTCATGACCATGGGCTGTTACGGCATCGGCGTCTCGCGCGTCGTAGCCGCCGCCATCGAGCAGAACCACGACGAACGCGGCATCGCCTGGCCCACCCCCATCGCCCCCTACCAGGTGGCGCTGCTGCCGATGAACATGCACAAGTCCCAGCGTCTGCGCGAGGCCGCCGACCGCCTGTATGCCGAGCTCACCGAAGCCGGTATCGAGGTCCTCTACGACGATCGCAAGGAGCGCCCGGGTGTGATGTTCGCCGACATGGAGCTCATCGGCCTACCCCACCGCGTCGTCCTCGGCGAGCGCGGACTCGATGCGGGAACGGTCGAGTACAAGGGCAGGCGCGATGCCGATAAACAGGACGTTGCGCTCGACGGCCTGGTGGACTTTCTCAAGGCCAGGCTGACCTGAGGCCTGTGCCTTGGAACGCGCGGTCATGGCACGCGAGGACTATCGGGACCGGCGCCGACGGGGACATCTCGGCGTCTGCGCGCTCCTGGCAATTACCGCGGCGCTGACGCCGTTCGCAGGCGCGCAGGCCGCTGCCTCCACATCCCCCGCCGCTGCATCGGGCGCGGCCGGCAAATCGGACCCCGCACTGCGATCCCTGCTGGCCCAAGCCATCCGCGACCACCGCGGATTCGAGGACCGTTTTCACGCCGAGGTCTGGCTCACCGACATGTCCAACCGCCTGGCCCACAAGGTGCCGGACCCCGCGCGACGCATTCGCCTGCTCAAGATCGTCCACGTCGAAGCCGTGCGCGCCAAGCTGCCACCCGAGCTGGTCCTGGCTGTCATCGATGTGGAGAGCGATTTCAAGCGCTTCGCCATTTCACGCAGCGGCGCATTGGGATTGATGCAGGTGATGCCGTTCTGGCTCAAGGAAATCGGCCGCCCGCACGCCAACCTGTTCGATCCACAAACGAACCTTCGCCTGGGATGTACGATTTTGCGCTACTACCTGGACAAGGAGCACGGCGACCTGCGCAAAGCACTGGCCCGATACAATGGCAGCGCCGGCAAGCGAGTGTACCCGGACCGGGTATTCACACTGCTGAGCCGGCGTTGGTTTCGGGAATAGAGACGGTCAGCGGGTAGTAAAATCGGGCGGCGCCTGGGTAGTCATTTCCGTACAAACAACATCCTCAACGCGGGCCTCACTCGGGCCCCGCCACAGCCAGGCCTCGAGCTCTTCGAGCGCCGATGGCGCTCCGCAGGCCAATACCTCCACCCGTCCGTCGGGCAGGTTGCGCGCATGACCGGTCAGCCCCAAGTCCTCGGCCCGACGCTGGGTCGAGGCGCGAAAGAAAACGCCCTGCACGCGCCCGGCGACCAGACAGCGAAGGCAACGAGTCATGGCACGCTGACGGTCGCCGGCAGACCCGCCCGCAGGGTCTTAGTACCCGTGGCGAACTCCACGTCCACCGGATAATACAGACCTTGTTTAGGGCCGGAGACGGGCTCGAGCCCGATATGCCGCACGGTGCCCTGGTAGGTCCGATCACCGAGCCGTACCGTCACGCCCTGGCCCACGCTGAGAGTTCCCAGCTCGGCCTGCGGGACCCGGGCGCGCGCCAACATACGGCCCGCTTCGGCGACCACCACGAGGGGCTGGGACTGAATCTGGGAGACCACGGCCTGACCGACGTCGACACGCCGGCTCAGGACGATGCCGTCAAACGGCGCCCGGACCGCACTGTATTCCAGATCCAGCTCGGCCTGCGTCAGCGCGGCCTGCGCCTGCCGGTAGGAGGCATCGGCCTTGGCGTAATCGATCTTGGCGAGGGTGAGCTGATGGTCCGACAGGACAGTCCGATTGTAGAGCTCGTGGGATCGGTCCAGCTCGCGCTTGGCCTCCTTTCGCGCCTCGCGCATGCTCTGCAGCTGGGCCTTGCGCTCGGCAACGGTAGCCTTGAAACCGCGGGGGTCCAGACGTAGTAGGACCTGACCCTTGGAGACACGATCACCGGCCTCGACGAGGACCTGGGTCACCGTTCCACTGACCGGCAGACTCAATTCCACGCGCCGCGACCAATCCAACGTGGCCTTGGCCTCCAGGGCCTGCGCCGTCAAGGGCAGGAGCAGGCCCACGATTATGCCCGTCAGGGCCCAGTGTTTCCTCATCACCATCACCGCTTGGTTGACTGTTCGGTTTCGTCCGATACCGGCGCCTCGGTGGCCGCGGGCCGTGGCTGCGCTCCGGGCAGTGCCTGAGACGCATCCAGCGACAGGCGCCCGGTCAACGCGTCCAGCTGCGACCATGCCATCGCAATCTTGAAGTCGGTGCGCGCGGCTTCCAATTCGGCGTCCGAGATCTTCACCATGGAATCGCCGAGGTCGGTCGTGACTTCCATTTGGTACAGGGCACGGCTGCGGTCCAAGTAGAGGTCCCGGTAGTCGGTCTCGGCGCGATCGGCCTGGCGCCGGGTCTTCAGAGACTGCAGCGACAACCAGGTATTCAACACCGCCTCTCGAATATCCATCCGCGTCTTTGCCAGCTTCGCCTGCAACCGATAGACCTCGGCCTGTTCCTTGGCAACCGCCGCGTCGACGCTGCCCCCGTCGAGCAGCGGTACCTCCAGTTGGACACCTGCTTGCCACTTGTCGTAGGAGCCCATCTCCCGGTTATAGGCGAAAGTCTCCGCCCGGCCGCGCAGCACGGGTCGGTCGCCGGCACGCTTGGCCGCGAGCCGTTCACGGGCGCCCGCCAACCGCGCGCGCAGCGCCCGAATGACGGCATTGTGCTCCAGGGCCTGCTTTTGAAGATCTTCGACCTCCGGCAGCTTGCGTTTGAGCCAGGGCAACTTTGGCTTGGCGAGCGTCGAAGGCGGGTCGTCCGGACGATTGAGCGCAATGGCCAGGCGCACGCGCGTGGCACGCTGCATGTTCTCGCTTTGGGTGCGTTTTTCGCGCACTCGCTGATAGGCGGCCTCCTTTTTCAGGACGTCGATATCGGAGACTTGGCCCAGCTCACGCCTATCGCGCAGGCGGTCCAACGCGACATAGACAACAGCCATGTCTTCGTTGTCGCGCATGTACTGCAGGTCAGCCAGCAAGACATCGAAGTAGCGGCGCATGATTTCCAGGCGCCGCTGTTGACGGGCGTTGAGGTAAAGGAGGGAACGGCTTTTGACATCGTAGCCGGCGGCTTCGACGTTGTGCTCGCTGCGTCCGAAGTCGTAGAGGTCCTTGGTTACGACCAGACCGACGCGCGAATCGTTGTGGCGCTGATCGGGCGATATAGCCGGCGGCTGGACCCAGCGGGCCTGCGCTTCCAGCCGGGCGTTCCAGCCGGTCGCAGACTCGGCCTGCGCCTCGTCGGCCTTGGCGGAATCGACACCGGCCTGAGCCAGCTGTAAATCGGGGTGGGGCTCATCGGCAAGCGAAAGGGCGTACTCGAGCGTCAAGGGCTCCGGCAGCCCCGTCGACTCGGCCGCCAGCGCCGGTGCGCCCAACCACAGGGCCGCCCATGCAACCAAGAGCGGCCGCGATAAACGACCTATCGGGGGCATCAATAATCGTTCTCGGCCGACCGCTGTTCTCTCTTATAACGAATAAACGGCATCTTCTTGTACATGCCGTTGGCGACGTACTTGCCGAGCAACATGAACTCCTGTACGCCGTTGGTCTTGCCGGTATAGCGTTGCACCAACTTTCCATTCAGATCGAAAAAGGCGATGACGGGCGTGGCACGCACGCGAAATTCCTTGAACGCGAAGTCCTTCTGCTTCATCTGCCGGCCCTTGAAGTCGGTAATCTCGACATCGCCCTCAATGTCCACCGAAAAGTTCAGGAAGTGCTTGCGGTAATAGGCCTGGACCTCGGGCTGGTTGAGCACGTTCTGCTTCATGTAATGACAGAAGGGACACTCGTCCATCTCGAAAAATATCAGGATGCCCTGCTTGCCCTGCTGTTTGGCTTGCGCCAGCTCCTCCTTGAAGTTCCCCCAGCTGTCGTTGAAGAAGTGTTTGTAAGGGTCGCGCGGCCCATTCGCCTGCGCGGGGGCGAAGGCGACGAGCAGCGCCAACGAAAGGGTCAGGGTCAGAATACGTTGCATTGTCTCATTTCAACCTGTGGTTCGAGCTCTCGACCGACTCGCGCCGGCGCGTGTCAACACGCGGCGCGGCTCTCGCACCAAGAGTATACCGAGGCACCAAGCCCCGCAATATCCTGCGCACGCCGGATCAGGCCCCGGGACCTCGAAAATGCGTCTCAATAAAAATTAGAAGCCGGCCCCCTGCGCGAAGTTCCGGCGGACGACCGGGCTCGGCCTCGGCCGAAGTACCCCTACGAGTCGTGCGGCATCCCTCTGGGCGGGTGTTTGTCGTCGGCGTGCGACAGATACAGCGCCAGGCCGATCAGCGCGATTCCCCCTGCCAGTTCCAGCAGGTGCAGGGGCGACTCGAAGGTCATTTCGATAGCGTGTTCGAAGAATTTGACAATTAGGATCATCAGCACCACCTTGCCAAGACGCGCCTTGAGGTCGTCCAGGCTGTGGATGACCAGAACCCGCGAAGAGGTCTCGGCACCCTCGGCCTGGTCGATCTTGCTGATGAAAAGCTCGTACAAGCCCAGGGCGAAGATCAACAACACCGTGGCCAACAGATAGCCGTCGACGATCTCGACGACATGGGTGATGGTCGTCGAACGCAGCGCCATGCGCGAGGCTGTATCGAGCGACGGCGAGGCATACTCGCTCAGGTGCGTCAGCATGAGCCATGCATCGACCGTCGCCATATAGATCATGGCAACGCCGGCGGCCAGGCTGGCGACCACCGCGGCGAGCACCACGAGTCGGCTCTCCCACAGGAACCATTCAAAGGCCTTTTCGAGTCGTTTCAAGCTCATGACGCAGTCTCCATGCCCGACAACGCAGGGCATTGTAGTCGGCGGCGTTCGGATGTCCAGCGGTATCGGCCCGTTGAAACCAATGGGCCACACAAAGAAAAAGGGCCCCGACAGGGGCCCTTTTCATGGTACGCGTAAGGCGAGGAAGTTACTGGGCCAGATAGGCCTTGTCCGATTCCTCGACCACACCCAGCGACCAGCTGCCGCGAGTCTTGGCATGGTGCACCGCGGCTTCGATCTCGGCGCTGGAGGCGCTGCGGTTGATGCTGAAGACCTGGCCCGGATAGATCAGGTCGGCGTCCTTGATCTTGTCCTGGTTGGCCTTGTAGATCAGCGGCCACTCGTAGGGGTTGCCGTAGATGCTGTCCTTGCCGGCGATATTCCACAGGCAATCACCGCGCATCACCGTGTACTGATCGGAGCTGGCCATCGGCTTTGTCTGTGTCCCACCGGTGGCCATCATCGAGGACAGACGCTGTTCCTCTTCCTGCTTCTGGGCCAGGGCATTTTCCGACTGCCGGCGGGCCTTGTCGGCCAGCTTCACGGCGCCGTCATAGTCACCCTTGGCTTCCAATTCTTCAGCCTGCTTGATCATCTTGCCGGTATCACGCCATGCGTAATCGGCGTTCTCGGCTTTCTTGTATGCATCCTTCGCCGCCTGGATCGCGGCCTGCGCATCGGCCTGGGTCGCACCCTGCTCGGACGGCGTGCCCGCACAACCCACTGCAATTCCGAGGACCAATGCCAGCAATCCCGAATACTTCAGAACTTTGATTATTTTCATTTCCATCGACTCCAGACAGTTTATGGCTTGAGAAGCGAACGCAAAAAAGCCAAGCAAGTGCTTCCAGTTGTGAGCAAACTAGCACCGGCTCCATAACCCTGTCAAGGAAGTGGCCGGCACCTGATATTACCAATTCTTAATATTTGCAGGCCTTAATAACGGCAATCCTTTGGACCCACTCCCGTGCCGTTTCGGCCGGCTCATTCGTTGGACCGACCGCTCGAGGTCAACGCAATATTGCGGGCGACCACCGCTGCCTGCCGCGCCGCCAGCGCATGGCTCCGCGCCTCGTTGTATTTGCCCAACTGAAGCTCCGTGGTCGCCTGTTTCAACAACCGCTCGGCCTTGCCGAGGTCCTGCGGGGCATACTGCTCCGCCTTGGCCTCACGGGCGGCCTGCACCGCCTGTCGGGCATTGCTCATCTCCTGGACCGGTGCCGCTACGGCGCAACCGGCCAGGACGCCCAGGGCCATGAGCCATGTGCACAGACACCATTTACAACCGCTGAATTTAGATTTCATTCGGGGTGATAAGTAGAGATGCAGCCAAAAAAAAGCTATCACCGGCCCTATAGGCTGTCAAGGTAAGAACCGGTAAAATGTGAGCCCCATCGACGAGCCCCTTTTTCAATGCATATGAATATCACAATCTATCACAACCCACGCTGCTCGAAGTCGCGCCAGACCCTCACCTTGCTAAAAGAGCATGGGATCGAGCCGACGGTGGTCGAGTATCTGGCGACGCCGCCCGATCGCACCACCCTGGATCACTTACTGAACCTGCTCGGTCTGGAGCCGCGCGCACTGATGCGCACCAAGGAGCCTGAATATAAGGAGGCGGGATTGGACGATCCAAACCTCACGCGCGATCAGCTCATCGATGCGATGGTCGCACACCCGCGGCTCATCGAGCGCCCGATCGTGGTGCGAGACAAAAATCGCGCGACCATCGGTCGTCCCCCCGAACGCGTCCTGGACCTGCTCTAAATCATGTCAGAGATACTCATTCTTTATTACAGCCGTTACGGTGCTACCGCCGGCATGGCCCACTCGATCGCGCGCGGTGTCGAAGAAGTGCCGGGCGCACAGGCGCGGCTGCGCACCGTGCCCCCCGTATCCACCGTGTGCGAGGCCGTCGCCGAAGACATCCCCGATGAGGGGCCGCCGTATGCCACTTTGGACGATCTCCAGTCCTGCGATGCGCTCGCGTTGGGCAGCCCGACACGATTCGGCAACATGGCCGCGCCCATGAAATATTTCCTCGATTCGACCAGCCCGTTGTGGCTGTCGGGCGCACTGGTCGGCAAACCGGCTGCGGTGTTTACCTCCACATCGAGTCTGCACGGCGGTCAGGAATCGACCCTCTTATCGATGATGCTGCCGCTGCTGCACCACGGTATGCTCCTGCTCGGCATCCCCTATACGCAGAGCGAGCTCCTGTCCACGCGCGAGGGCGGCACACCCTACGGGCCCAGCCATGTCGCGGGCGTCAACAGCGATCGCTCACTCAGCGAACACGAGAAGACGCTGTGCCTGGCGCTCGGCCGGCGGCTGGCCGGCACCGCGCAGGCGCTCGCCCACGGGCAACAGGCCTCGGGCGAACCCTCGTGAGCCGCACCCGACTGGCACGCATCGCCGCATTGACCGGCTACTTCGGCCTGTTCATTCTGATCGTTGCCTGGAATGCGTGGCTGAGCCCTCCGACCCACCTGCCCGTGGCACTCGTGCTGCTCGCGCTGGGGACACCGCTGTTGTTTCCCCTGCGCGGCCTGCTCCACGGGCGTGCGTACACCCATGCATGGACCAGCTATCTGGCACTCGCCTATTTTGCCCACGGCGTCGTCCAAGCCTACGCAGTGCCCGCCGAGCGCCTGCTGGGCCTGGCGGAAATCGCCTTCAGCCTGCTGCTGTTCACCGGCGCCATCTTCTACGCTCGCCTGCGCGGGCGCGAGCTGCGCCAGCGCGAACAGCACTGACGCCCGCGTCACTGACCTATTTATATAGGCTGGTATCGAACGCCCGGAGCGACCGCCCACCGCAGCAGGTTTCGGAGGCCTGCTAGATGTGTTCTCGAACGAAGGGTATGGTCAACCGCCGCTGCGCAGCCAGCGCGGCTCGATCAAGCGAATCGAGCAAGGCGAACAGACTGTGGGTGTCACGGGGACAACGCCTGAGCAAGTACTCGCCCACCTCAGCGGGAAGTTCCAAACCGCGCCGCCGCGCACGCAGTTGCAGGGCCGCCAGTTTATCGGCGTCGCCCAGCGCATGCAGTTGAAACACCGGCCCCCACACCAGGCGCGAACGCAGATCGGCCAGTCCCAGGGGCAACGCTCCGGGTGCCCGATCGGCGGCAGCGAGCAAGCGGCTCTCGCTGTCACGCAGACGATTATAGAGATGGAACAGGGCCAGCTCCCAGGCGTCGAGGCCCGCGATGGCATGCACGTCGTCCAGACAGACTAGCTGCGTGGTCTCGAGCCCTTCCAGCAGTTCGGGTGAAAGCTCGGTATGCTGGGCAAGCGGCAGATACACGGCTGTCGCGCCCGCGGCCGCAGCGCCTTGGCATGCCGCCTGCAGCAAGTGCGTGCGCCCGGTTCCGTTCGTACCCCACAAATAGACAAACGGCTCGACGCCGGAGCGAACGCTGTGCAGCGCGGCCGCATTGTCGCCCGCATAGAAGTTATCGAAGGTCGCGCTGTCGGAGAGCGTGATGCCCAGCGGCAATTGAACGGCCACGGTGGTCTCACTCCCCACGGGCGACGTGGCTGCTGCATAAGCGAAGCGCTGACGAGGCGGCGCCCGGCATCTATTCCGCGGCTCCGTACAAGGCGCTGTGTCTGTAACGCCGATGAGCGTAGCGCACCAGCACCATGATGACCGCGGCCGCCGGCAGGGCAAGCAGCACCCCGAAGAAGCCGAACAGCTGTCCACCCGCCAGGACCGCAAAGATCACCGCCACCGGGTGCAGCCCAATGCGATCGCCGACCAGCAGCGGCGTGAGCACCGTGCCTTCGACCAACTGTCCCACGCCGAAGACGAGCGCGACATAGATCAGGTGGACCGCGTCGTGGAACTGCATGAGCGCGGCGATGCCCGCCACGATGATCCCGACGATGAAACCGAGGTAGGGCACGAAGCTGACCATTCCCGCGACAAAGCCGATGAGCAAGGCCAGATCCAGCCCGACGAGCCAAAGCCCCGTGGCATAGATCACGGCCAGACCCAACATGACCAGCAACTGCCCGCGCAGAAACGCGCCGAGCACCTCGTCGGACTGGCTCGCCAAATCGACGACCACCGGTTCGACCGATCGCGGCAGCAGCTCGCGCACTCGGGCGACGAGGATGTCCCAATCTCGCAGCAGATAGAACGTCACCACGGGGATAAGCAGAAGATTGGCGACCCAACCGGCGAGTACCAATCCCGAGTGCGACACGGACGACAGCAGCGTGGCGGCGGCGCCGCCCGCGGCCTGCCAGTGCTCGCGCACCGAAGCCTTGACGGTGCCGAGGTCGACCGTCAACCCATGCAAGCCCAGGCGCTCGCGCACCCACGGCAGCGCGCTCTGCTGAACCCAATCGATCAGACCCGGCAGCTTGCCGCCCAGGACCCCGAGCTGGCGCTCGAGCAGCGGAATAAGGATCAGCAGCAGCGCCAATCCCAGCAGACTCAGAACAACGAAGACGATGACTACCGACAGGCCGCGCGAAATACGCATTGCTTCGAGGCGATCGGCGAGCGGATCGCCCATGTACGCCAGCAGGGCCGCTATCAGAAAGGGCGTGAGCACCGGTGCCAAGAGGTACAACAACCACCCGCCCAGGGCCGCCGTGGCGAACAACAGCCACTTATTCGAATCAGTCATCCCTCCTCCTCGCCTCGACCACCTCATTCGCCCGCCGGCTCCAGATCCATATATAGCTGGCGCCGCTGGCCAGGGTGGTCGTCAACACGATAACCAGCAGCGTGTCGGTCAATATCGACGGCAGCGAGCGCACCTGGTCCGCCAGGACCATGAAGACCAGCAATATCTGAAACAACGTGTTCGCCTTGCTGATGAGCGTCGGTGCCATCTCGACCCGGGCGATACGCAGTTGATAATAGACGGCCCCCCCGACGATGATCAGATCGCGCGCGATGACCGCAGCCACGAGCCAAAGGGGTAGCAGCGCCAACCACCCCAAGGTGAGATAGGCGCACACCATGAGCAGCTTGTCGGCGATCGGATCGAGGATGGAGCCCAGACGGCTTACCCACCCGTAACGTTTGGCGAGAAAGCCGTCGAGCGCATCGGACAGTCCCGCGATCACGAATAAGACCAACGCCGGACCGAAACGTTGAGCCAACAGAAGCCAGACCAGCGGCCCAACCAGCAGGATCCGAACGACGCTGATCAGGTTGGGGATGTCGCGGGTCCTCACGGCACGAGGCGATAGACGAGTTCCGGGACGGGACCGGCCGACGCCTGGACGGTGGTCTCGTCCGTGCCCGGCTGGGGCACAGCTTCACTGACCAGTGTATGCCCCAACGCAATTGCCTGGACTACCCCCAGCTGGTCGCCGCGGATCGTGAGTCGGAAGATGGCGCTGCCCGACTGCAGGACGGTGGGCTGCACGGCGCTGACCGGCGAGAGCGATGACAGATAATCCGCGGTGCGCGAGTACTGCGCCAGCGTCTTGACGTCGTCGACCTTGATCAAAAGACTGCGCTGCGTATCGTCAGTCGACGATTGCGCGTAACGCTGTGCCAGCGCGTCCGTCATATGATCGATCCCCGGGTCGATGGCCTCCGCCAGGGAGCTCCCCTCGCTCTGCCAGCTCTGACGGGTCTGTCCTTCATACAGGGTCCAGCGCGCGTGCCATTTGCCGTCGGAGGCCTGATAGACACGGCCGACGAGCACGCCGTCGGTAGCATAGCGCTGCGAGGCCTTCATGATCGCGTCCTGAAAATCGCCCCAGACGTCGGTCGCGCTGATATTGGACTGGTCCGCAAGGTCCAGCAGGGGCAGACGCAGCGGCAGACCGCGGCGCTCGGCCTCGGAAACGACGATCTGGTGGGCGGGACGCGCCGAGTCGGCACCCAGGAGCTCGCGCTGACCCCGGCTCTGGATCGCCAGCCACAGCAGCGCCACCGGGCGAGCCCGTCCCCAGACCGTGAGGCCGTGGCTGCGCAGCAGGCGGTCGATGGCGGCGGGGTCGAACCGGACCCACAACGCGAGCGACTTGTCGGCATTCGCGCGCGCATCGGTACCGGCCGGCGGGACCCGGTACCGGTATTGCTGGACGTAATGGGTGGCTTGATCCAGGACATCGTTGATGTCCGGGATATCGGTCGCGGCGCTGTTGCCGGACACCTTGACCATGACCTGCCCCAGCGCCGCGCGAATCGCCGTGGACCGCTCCTGCGCCGACTGCGTATCGACCGGAACCTGCGCTTCGTACAGGCCATCGACCTCGACCGCTCCCGCCACACGGGCAAGCGACAGGCCCAAGCCCATCACCGCCACCCACACCAGGGTCCGCATTGTTTTACTCACCATCACTCACCCAATTTCCAGAATTCGCGCCCCGAGGGGCCAGTCAACCGCCCGACCGACGAGGCGTCTCCACTATACATTCCAAGGGCACCGGCGGCCTGATAGAATGCCTATTATGCACCGAATTGAAACATAAAAGGTGCGACTCAACCCACCCGACAAGCAGACCGAACTGGAGCGCCCGTGGCACGTAAACCGTCCCCCGCCGATTCGGGTCCCGCGCGGCCTCATCTGAGCTACCGGGACGCCGGTGTCGACATCGATGCGGGCAACCGTCTGATAGACGTCATCAAGCCTTTCGCCTCCCGCACCCGCCGCCCCGGCGTAATGAGCGGCCTGGGCGGCTTCGGGGCCCTATTCGAAATACCCAGCGGTTATCGCGAACCGGTGCTGGTCTCGGGTACGGACGGCGTGGGCACAAAGCTGCGCCTGGCGATGGACCTCGGCCACCACGATACCATCGGCATCGATCTGGTCGCGATGTGCGTGAACGACCTGGTGGTTCAGGGGGCCGAACCCCTGTTCTTTCTGGATTACTACGCGACCGGGCGCTTGGATGTCGCCGTCGCCGCAGAGGTGATCAAGGGTATCGCCGCCGGGTGCGAACAGGCTGGCGCGGCGCTCATCGGCGGCGAGACGGCCGAAATGCCGGGGATGTATCACGGCTCGGATTACGACCTGGCGGGCTTTTGCGTCGGCGTCGTCGAAAAATCCAAAATCATCGACGGCAGCCGTGTCGGGCCGGGCGACATACTCATCGGTCTGGCCTCCAGCGGGCCGCACTCCAACGGCTATTCCCTCATCCGCAAGGTCATCGACCTCAGCGGCGCTGACCTCTCGGCCCCGTGGGAGGGAACGACCCTGGGCGAGGCCCTGCTCTCGCCGACCCGGATCTACGTCAAGTCGCTGCTGGCGGTCTTGGAGAAGTCCGACGTGCACGCCCTGGCCCATATCACCGGCGGCGGCTTCGTGGAGAACCTGCCGCGCGTCATGCCCGAGGGCACACGCGCCGTCATCGACGCAGGCGCCTGGCGCCGTCCGCCCGTGTTCGACTGGCTGCAGCAGGCCGGCAACATCGCCTCCCACGAGATGTACCGTACCTTCAACTGCGGCATCGGAATGGTTCTGTGCGTCGCGGCCGACGCAGCGGATACCGTTCTCGCCGCGCTGCAGCGCCACGGCGAGACGGCCTGGGCCATCGGGCACATCGAAGCCGCCGAAGCCGGCGAGCGCGTCGTCATCCAGGACTGACATGTCCCCGGCCGGGATTCAAGACACTGGCCGCGAGGCACCCCTGCCCATCGTGGTCCTGATCTCGGGCAACGGGAGCAATCTCCAGGCCATCATCGACGCTATCGACGAGCGCGGCCTGCCCGCGCGCATCCGCGCCGTTATCAGTAACCGCGCCGACGCCTTCGGGCTGGAGCGCGCCCGTCGCGCCGGCATCCCGACCGAAGTCCTCGACCACCGCGAATTCGCCAGCCGCCAGGACTATGACCGCGCGCTGATGGCCCGTATCGACGCCCACGAGCCGGCGCTGGTGGTGCTCGCCGGCTTCATGCGCATCCTCACGCCGGCCCTGGTCGAGCATTACCTGGGGCGCATGCTCAACATCCATCCCTCCCTGCTGCCCAAATACCGCGGGCTGGACACCCACCGCCGCGCCCTGGAGGACGGAGAGCTCGAGCACGGCTGCACGGTGCACTTCGTCACACCCGACCTGGACAGCGGCCCGGTGGTCCTGCAGGCCGCGGTGCCCGTACGCCCCGATGACGACGCCGGCGCGCTGGCCCGGCGGGTGCAGGAACAGGAGCACCTCATCTATCCGTTGGCGATCCGCTGGTTCGCCGAAGGCCGCCTGCGCCTCGCGGGCACTCAGGCCACGCTCGACGGCCATCCCATTGATGCGGCCGACTATCAGGGCAACCCGGAGCTCGCCGGATGAACGCCGTCGGAACCCACACGGCGCGCGTGAGCCTCGGGCTGACGCTGGCCTTGGTAACCGCCGTGTCGGCGGCGCTGTCACCCCGGGCGGGCGAAGCGGGCGAGCTCAAGAGCCACTTCCCCGCCACTTACCGTGTCAGCAAGAACGGCTTTCCGCTCGGCCTTGCGGAGCGGCGCCTCCAGATACGCCCGGACGGCACGCAAATCTTCACTTCCAAGGCGCACCCCACAGGCCTCGCCGCCCTGTTCGTCTCCGACAAGGTCACCGAGCGCAGCGTCGAGCAGCGCCAGGGCGATCGGATCCGACCCCTGAGCTACCAGTACCGCCAAAGCGGCGGTAAGCACGAACGCCAATGGAGCCTGCATTTCGACTGGGCCGCCGACCGCGTCACCAGCTCCCACGACAACATCCAGCATGCACTCGCACCCGACACGCAGGACCTGCTCAGCTTCCAGCTCGCGCTCATGCTCGACCTGCAGGCCGGCAAACGCAGCTTCAGTTATCCGATCGTCGACAAGAAGGAAGTGCACGACTACGGTTTCAAGGCGGCCGGCCGCCAGATGCTGCGCACCCCCGTCGGACGGCTCAAGACCCTCAAACTCGTCCACAAGGACGTGCAGGGCGAAGGCAGCTTCATATTCTGGTGCGCCGTGAACTACGGCTATCTGCCGGTGCGCATCGAACGCACGGACGAGGACGGCGACAGGGTCACGATGGAGTTACATTCCATGCCGGGCAAGAGCGCGCAGTACCGCAGCCCGGACAACGACACGCTCGATTGAGCGGCGCGGAATTGTCGAAACGATAGCGCAGAACGGTGTACAGGACGTACGAGTGTCGCGGGAGGACAGGACGATGTACAAGGACGTACGAGTGTAGCGGGAGGACAGGAAGTCCGAAGCGACGCGACCTCCGCAGCAGTTTCTCAGCAGCCTGTCAGGCTTTGGGTAGCGTGACGCCCTCTTGCCCCTGATACTTGCCGCCGCGGTCTTTGTACGACGTGGCACATTCCTCGTCCGACTCGAAGAACAGCACCTGGGCCACACCCTCATTGGCGTAGATCTTGGCCGGCAAGGGTGTCGTATTGGAGAACTCCAGGGTCACGTGCCCTTCCCATTCCGGTTCCAGGGGCGTGACGTTGACGATGATGCCGCAGCGTGCGTAGGTCGACTTGCCCAGACAGACCGTCAGCACGTTGCGCGGGATGCGCAGATATTCCACGGTGCGGGCCAGGGCAAAGGAATTCGGGGGGATGATGCACACGTCGGATTTGACATCGACGAAGCTGTTGGCGTCGAAATTCTTGGGGTCGACGATAGCCGAGTTGATGTTGGTGAAGATCTTGAACTCGTCGGCGCAGCGGATATCGTAGCCGTAGCTCGAGGTGCCGTAGGAGATAACCCGGCCGGCGTCGGACTGGCGGACCTGTTCGGGTTCGAACGGTTCGATCATGGCGTGCTGTTCGGCCATGCGCCGAATCCACTTGTCGGACTTGATGCTCATCGTCTGGAGTTCCCCACTCGAACTGCCGATCCAACCATGGCGCCACCCGTCTCGGACGGGGCCGGCGCTCCGCGATTACTGAACAAACCGCGCCCGATAATACACAAACGGGCGGGGAAATTCCCGCCCGTTTGTAGGGCTGCTGCGCGAACCGGTGCCCCGGCTCAGTTGTTCTGAATGACGATATTCGGGAAGCGCGCGCTGTAGTCCTTGGCCTTGAGCGAGAGCTTGGCCGCCAAGCGGCGGGCGATTTCCCGATAGATCTGCGCGATCCGGCTATCGGGCTCGGCCACCACCGTCGGCTTGCCGCCGTCAGTCTCCTCGCGAATGCGGATGTCCAGCGGCAGGGCACCGAGGAAATCCACGTCGTACTGGTCGGACATACGCTGGCCGCCGCCCTCGCCGAAGATGTGCTCCTCATGGCCGCAGTTGCTGCAGATGTGGATGCTCATGTTCTCGATGATCCCCAGCACCGGCACGTCGACCTTCTCGAACATCTTCAGGCCCTTGCGCGCATCGAGCAGGGCGATGTCCTGCGGCGTCGTGACGATGACCGCGCCGCTGACCGGCACCTTCTGCGCCAGGGTGAGCTGGGTGTCGCCGGTACCGGGCGGCAGGTCGATGATCAGATAATCGAGATCGCCCCAGTTGGTGTCGTTCAGCAGTTGCTCCAGGGCCTGGGTGACCATGGGCCCGCGCCAGATCATCGGTGTCTCCTCGTCGATGAGGTAACCGATGGACATGGACTCGATCTGGTGCGCGACCAGCGGCTCGAGGGACTTGCCGTCCTTGGAGTCGGGCTTGGCGTTGATGCCCAGCATGCGCGGCTGGCTGGGCCCGTAAATATCCGCGTCCAGGATGCCGACCTTGGCACCCTCGGCCGAGAGGGCCAGCGCCAGGTTGACCGCCGTGGTCGACTTGCCGACACCGCCCTTGCCGGAGGCCACGGCAATGATGTTCTTCACCCCGTCGATGTGCTTGACGCCCTTCTGCACGGCGTGGCTCTCGACCTTGCTGGTGACGTTGACAGTGGCGCTGGCCACCCCGCTGATGGCTGCGACCTTCTCCTTGAGCTTGGCCGCGAGATCATCCGCATAACCCTTGGCCGGGTAACCGAGCACGACATCGACCGTGACCTTGTCACCGTCGACCTTGATCTCCTTGACGCACTTGGTGGACACCAAGTCCTTCTCGAGATTCGGCTCTATGAACTCCTTGAGCGCCGTCTCGACCTGCAATTGGGATACGCTAGCCATTACACCCTCCTGCCTATATATTCTGCGGGCGCCGGCTACCGACCCAGAGCGGAGCCGGCGCCGCGATGTGACCGCCTATGGTACACGAATTCGCCAGCGCGGTCGCATCTGTCGTAGAATAACCACCGCCGACACAGGGGCTTAGCGCCGGACCGCGCCCTGGCCGGGCCCGGCCAGACCTGCTACTTTAGGCGGCCCGTCGCGGCCGGCCCGTCCGGCACGAGAACACCACAGGGACCACCAAACCACGTTATGTCCGACAAGCCACGCCGCATCCTGGTCACCAGCGCCCTGCCCTACGCCAACGGCTCTATCCACCTGGGTCATCTCGTCGAGTACATCCAGACCGATATCTGGGTGCGATTCCAGAAGCTGCGCGGCCACCAGTGCCTCTACGTCTGCGCCGACGATGCCCACGGCACGCCCATCATGCTGCGCGCCCAGAGCGAGAACATCACACCCGAGGCGCTCATCGAGCGGGTCTGGAAAGAGCATCGGGCCGATTTCGCCGAATTCAGCGTCGGCTTCGACAGCTACCACAGCACACACTCGCCCGAGAACCGCGAGCTGGCGGAGCTGATATACACGCGCCTGCGCGACGCCGGCCACATCACCCGCCGGGTGATCAAGCAGGCGTACGACCCCGAGCGGGAAATGTTCCTGCCCGACCGCTTCATCAAGGGCGAGTGCCCGCGCTGCGGGGCCCAAGACCAGTACGGCGACTCCTGCGAGGTCTGCGGGGCGACCTACACCCCGACCGAACTCAAGAATCCGGTCTCGGCCATCTCCGGGGCCACGCCCGTGGAGCGCGAGTCCGAGCACTATTTCTTCAAGCTCGGCGATTTCACCGACATGCTCAAGAATTGGACTCAGGGCGGCCACCTGCAGGAGCAAGTGGCCAACAAGCTGGACGAGTGGTTCGAGGCGGGCCTGCAGGAATGGGACATCTCGCGCGATGCTCCCTACTTCGGCTTCGAGATACCGGACGCCCCGGGCAAGTACTTCTACGTCTGGCTCGACGCCCCCATCGGCTACATGGCGAGCTTCAAGCACCTGTGCGAGCAGCGCCCCGGCCTGGACTTCGACACCTTCTGGGGCAAAGACAGCGACGCCGAGCTCTACCACTTCATCGGCAAGGACATCATCTACTTCCACGCCCTGTTCTGGCCGGCCATGCTCGCCGGCGCGGGCTTTCGCACACCGAGCGCCATCTACTCCCACGGCTTTCTGACCGTCAACGGCCAGAAGATGTCCAAGTCGCGCGGCACCTTCATCACCGCGCGTACCTACCTGGAGCACCTCAACCCGGAGTACCTGCGCTACTACTTCGCGGCCAAGCTCTCCGGGCGTATCGACGACCTGGATCTGAACCTCGAGGACTTCCGCCACCGGGTCAACGCCGACCTGGTGGGCAAGGTGGTCAACATCGCCAGCCGCTGCGCGGGCTTCATCAACAAGCGCTTCGGCGGCCAGCTCAGCGACACCTGCGCCGAGCCCGAGCTGTTCAACGATTTCGTCGAGGCCGGAGCGGCCATCGCCGAGCACTACGAGGGCCGCGAATTCGGCCGGGCCGTGCGCGACATCATGGCCCTGGCCGATCGGGCCAACCAGTACATCGACGAGCGAAAGCCCTGGCAGGCGATCAAGGAGCCCGGCCGCGAGGCCGAGGTCCAGGCCGTGTGCAGCGTCGGCCTGAACCTGTTCCGGGTCCTGATGGCCTACCTCAAGCCGGTCCTGCCGGCCACGGCCGAGCGCGCCGAGGCCTTCCTGAACGCCGGGCCCTTGACCTGGGACAATTTCACCACGCCCCTCACCGGGCACACTATCAACGCCTTCAAGCCGCTGATGACCCGCATCGAGCCCGATTCGCTCGACGCGCTGCTGGAGGCCTCCAAGGAGAACCTGAACGCGATGGCCAATGACAGCGCAGCCAACCCGCCGACCGGCCCGCTGGCCGAGGACCCGATCGCCGCGGAAATCGGCTACGAGGACTTCGCCAAGGTGGACCTGCGCATCGCGCGCATCGCCAAGGCCGAGCCGGTGGAAGGCGCCGACAAGCTGCTGCGCCTGACGCTGGACCTGGGCGGGGAGACCCGCAACGTCTTCGCGGGCATCAAGTCGGCCTACGACCCGGCGGACCTCGAGGGGCGCCTGACGGTGATGGTCGCCAATCTGGCGCCGCGCAAGATGCGTTTCGGCGTCTCCGAAGGGATGGTCCTGGCGGCCGGCCCGGGCGGCAAGGACCTGTGGATCCTGCAGCCCGACGCCGGGGCCGAACCGGGCCAGCGGGTCAAATAGCCCGCCGCCGGCCGCGACAGGCGGCACGCAGGGGCCGCCCCGGGGATAACCCTGGTGCCCACCGGTTGTTTGGAACCGGCAGAGGGCCTAGTATTAGCGTTTAACGATACGTTTTTCCTTGCGCGATCAAGCGCTAAGGCGCCGATCGCGTCCCGCGCGGGCGCCGCGTCGACCCCACCGGCGCCCTGAGCGACCGGCACCGAGACCCCGGAGCGATATCTGAAACCATGACCGAATACGCCCTCATCCTGGTCAGCACCGTCCTGGTCAACAACTTCGTCCTGGTCAAATTCCTCGGCCTGTGCCCGTTCATGGGCGTCTCGCGCAAGCTCGAGACGGCCACCGGGATGGCGTTGGCGACCACCTTCGTGCTCACCTTGTCATCGGTCTGCAGCTATCTCGCGAACGAGTACCTGCTGGCGCCGCTGGGACTGGAGTATCTGCGCACCATCACCTTCATCCTGGTGATCGCCGTGGTGGTGCAGTTCACCGAAATGGTCGTGCACAAGACCAGCCCCCTGCTCTATCAGGTGTTGGGCATATTCCTGCCGCTGATCACCACCAACTGCGCCGTGCTCGGCGTGGCCCTGCTCAACGTCCAGACCCAGCACGGCTTCATCGAGTCGGCCCTGTACGGCTTCGGCGCGGCCGTGGGCTTTTCCCTAGTCCTGATCCTGTTCGCCGCCATGCGCGAGCGCATCGCGGTGGCCGACGTCCCGGTGCCCTTTCGCGGACCGTCCATCGCCCTCATCACCGCCGGCCTGATGTCCGTGGCCTTCATGGGCTTCTCGGGGCTGGTCAAGGGTTGAGCCGATGCTGAGCGCGATCCTGGCCTTGACCGTGCTGGCGGTGGTATTCGGCCTGCTGCTCGGGTTCGCCGCCGTGCGCTTCAAGGTCGAGGCCGACCCCGTGGTCGACCAGATCGACGCCATCCTCCCCCAGACCCAGTGCGGCCAGTGCGGCTATCCCGGCTGCCGGCCCTACGCCGAGGCCATTGCCAGCGGCGAGGCCGACATCAACCAATGCCCCCCGGGCGGCGAGGCCGGTGTACAGGCCCTGGCCGACCTGCTCGGCCGCGACCCCAAGCCGATCAACCCCGAGCATGGCGAGATCAAGCCGAAGATGGTGGCCGTCATCGACGAGCAGCTGTGCATCGGCTGCACGCTGTGCATCCAGGCCTGCCCGGTCGATGCCATCCTCGGCGCCGCCAAGCACATGCACACCGTCATCGAGGCCGAGTGCACGGGCTGCGAGTTGTGCGTGCCCCCCTGCCCGGTCGACTGCATCGCCATGGTCCCGGTCAAGACCGACATCGCAACCTGGAAGTGGCCGTACCCGCAGAGCCTGCCGGAGAACCAACCCACTTCCCTGGCCGACATGCTGACCGGCGGCACCGCGGGACCGGGCGCATGAATCGCAGGCTGTGGCACTTCCACGGCGGGCT